>ERZ890953.752-NODE-752-length-17755-cov-8.105989_pt1 | contig 17755 bp, 12 predicted proteins | sample MGYA00521264_ERZ890953 | MGnify/ENA primary metagenome ERZ890953 (study PRJEB32303, sample SAMEA104408629) | aquatic metagenome | biome: Brackish water; feature: Chemocline; material: water | place: Baltic Sea | collected 2014-10-26T21:54:00 | depth 200 m ...
GAATTACTTTACACTCTAGTAGCCATGCGACTAATTATAAGTGTAACTAAATCAGCAGTAAATAAAAATTCAGAACCTGAAAATAGTTACCTTCTTATCAGTGAAAAAGCTGCTTGGGATGTGCTTCAACGCTGGATTCAAATTGATGATAATCTTGCATATTATAGTTTTAGAAATGCATGTGGGTATACACCTCATCCAAACTATAAACATTTCATTGATTGGGTAAAAAAACAATCTTTTTCATTGTTGGATCTTTTTCCAACTGTTGATAATGGTGAGGTTATGTTGGTAGATATGAGTGTTGAAAGTACCTGGTTAGGACATGAAACTGAGTATAATGATAATGATGTAATGGCTTTTAAAATAGGGCAATTGCAAAGTAAAAACCCTCATGCAATAATTGCTGGTGGGTATTTGGAACCACGCCCACTTTATGTAACCGATGCCTACAAAACAGAAGGCAATAATGGATCAGTTTTTAGAAGTGTTCACCTTGGAGTCGACTTTTGGTTGCCAACCCATACTCCAGTTCACGCATTATTTGATGGGGAAGTGGAAGTTGCTGTTAATTGTGTAGGTGATAAGGATTATGGAGGGCTTATAATTTTAAAGCACAATATTGATAAATACAGTTTTTATACACTTTACGGACATCAAAGTGTTGATAGTGTAACGAATCTGAAAAAAGGTGATATTATAAAAAAAGGTCAGAAGATTAGTGAACTTGGTGCGCCCGAAGAAAACGGAAATTGGGAAACCCATTTGCATTTTCAGATTATGTTGGATATGTTAGGAAATGAAAAAGATTTTCCCGGAGTTACGTATCCGCATCAGGTTGATGTTTGGAAGAGTATATGCCCTGATCCAAATATTCTTTTTAAGAATAAGAACCTGATTGTTAATGAGGCAATTGAAGACTCAAAATTAATTAACTACAGAAACAGACATCTTGGCAAGAGTTTAAGTTTATCTTATTCCAAACCTTTACGGATAGTAAGAGGTTCAGGAGTTTACCTGTTGGATAACATGGGAAATAAATATCTTGATACGGTAAATAATGTGGCACATGTTGGTCATGAGCAACCCAGAGTTGTTGAGGCAGGCAGAAAACAAATGTCGGTCTTAAACACAAACACACGGTATCTTCATAATAATATCAATGATTTTGCCGAGGAATTACTGAGTACTTTTCCTGATGAACTATCTGTAGTTCATTTTGTTAATTCAGGAAGTGAAGCCAATGAACTTGCTCTACGAATGGCCAAAGCTGCCACCGGCCAAAAAGATATGATTGCAGTTGAGGTTGGTTATCATGGTAATACTTCAGGTTGTATAGATGTTAGTTCATATAAATTTGATGGTAATGGAGGAAAAGGAGCCCCTGAGCATACTCATATTATTCCACTTCCCGACTCATTTAGAGGTATGTACCAAGGTAAAAATACAGGCCCGAAATATGCGTCACATATTCAGGATCAACTTGATATAATCCATTCTAATGGTAGAAATATTGCCGCCTTTATCTGTGAAAGCATTATCAGTTGCGGTGGACAAATTGAATTGCCCCAAGGTTATTTGTATAAGGTTTACGAACTGGTAAGAAGCTCAGGTGGTATTTGTATTGCCGATGAAGTACAGGTTGGATGCGGACGCGTTGGAAGCAAGTTTTGGGGATTTGAACTGCATAATGTTATTCCCGATATCGTAACAATTGGTAAACCCATTGGAAATGGACATCCCCTTGCAGCCGTTGTTTGTACACGAGCAGTTGCAGATGCCTTCGCCAATGGAATGGAATACTTTAATACATTCGGAGGCAATCCGGTTTCATGCGCTATCGGATTGGAAGTATTGAGAGTTATAAAGGATGAAAAGCTACAGGAGAATGCATTAGTAGTTGGAGAATATCTTAAACATGAATTAGGAATTCTTCAAAACAAATTTCCAATAATTGGGGATGTGCGAGGGCAGGGTCTATTTTTAGGATTTGAACTTGTTGATCAAAACAAAAATCCACTCACAGAAAAAACAGCATATTTGGCAAACAGGATGAAGGATAAGGGTATACTAATGAGTGTTGATGGAAGAGACAATAATGTAATTAAGATTAAACCTCCAATTGTTTTCTCAATGGATAATGCAATTGAGCTAATTTCCAGATTAACATCAGTGTTTACCGAAGATTTCATGATCAATATACCATACCTCCAGAGAGTATTTCCTATTCCATTGTCATAATTCTATTAATAGCTTGGTAAGATGCTTTTTCATATTGAAACCTGATTCCCAATTCTGGAAAATTAATTTTTAATTATTATAGTTAATATCCACTTGTTAAGGTGTTTAGGCTTTTAATGAATTTGTGGCACTTGCATTGCTATTAATAAAGTATTATATTTGAATAAAAACGAAAGGACTTTACATATGAAACTTTACAGACTAACATTTTTGCTAATTCTGGCAATTAGCATAATTTCATGCAACAATAAAAAAACTGATGACCCGGAACCGGAAATAACACAAAGCATGCTAGAATTGGATATTTCTACCGATTTTAATTGGTCGGCAAGTAGGCAAGGTGAATTAATTATTACACTTTCTAATCCTTTGAACGTTTCAACCGAACTTGAATATATTCAGATTGTTAATGAACAGGGAACTGTTATTGATCATAAAACTGTTTACAATAATACTGCAACCTTTGAAGTTAATCTTCCCGATGATGCTGATTTTTATGTTTATTTTCCTGTGACAACAGACAAAGTTAAGATTGAGGAACTTGGACAATTGACAATTGAACTGGGTCCTACTGTCGATTATATTTATCCATCATTAAAATCAACAGATGTTGTTAGCTGCACTGCATGCGATAATCCGATGGTAAATGGTGGAGCTGAGCTACCATATCGTGCCTCAGGTTGGGGATTGTATAATGAAGATGCTGTTCCCGGTTGGGAAACAACAGCCACCGATAATAAAATTGAAATGTGGGTAAGTGGTTTTCAAGGTGTACCGGCGCAAGAAGGAAGACAATTTTTCGAACTAAACGCAAATCAGGTTGCTGCTTTATATCAGGAGTTATGCCTGGAGCCGGGTTCTACAATATATTGGTCTGTTTGGCATCGTGGAAGAAGCGGTGTTGATGTTGCCGAAGTAAAAATTGGTGCAACAGTTGAAACAGCAGAATCCCAGGCTACGATGAGTGATGGTACCACTGCATGGGGACATTATTCAGGATCTTATAATGTTCCGGCTGATCAAACTACAACTGTATTTGTTTTCGAATCAATTTCTTCGGCTAGCAGTAGTCAAAGTGTTGGAAACTTTCTAGATAATTTTGAAATATCATGTGATGCTGACGGTGATGGAGTTATCGATCGTTGGGATCAGTTGCCCGATGACGGAGATGGAGCATTTATTACTTATTTTCCCGAAGACGGTAAACAAGTAGTTGCATTTGAAGATTTATGGCCTTCGTTGGGCGATTTCGACTTCAATGATTTAGTTATGTCCAATCAGGTTAAAATTATCAAAGATGCTGATCTTAATCTTGTTGAAGCAAGTTTTAAAGTAAGTATTGATGCAATTGGAGCAAGCTTACACAATGGAATTGCAATGATGCTGTATACAAACACCAAGGAACCATTTGCAGACAATATTATTGAAAGTGTTACGGGTGACGTTAATTTAGATCCTGATAATACGAATGGACTTATTCTTTCCAATGATGTTTTTGTAACGGTTGATGATAGATATCAAAATAATGGATCCGGGCCTATTGGAGTCCCTGATACTATTAGATTTACAATTATGTTCAATGATAATGCTGCAGATTTTATTCCAGAATTGTATTTGTTCAGGACAGGAAACCGCGGTTTAGAAGTTCACAGAAGTGGATTCCCATTAACAGCTACAGCAAATACTGCCTTGTTTAATACAGTTAATGATGCCGGAGATTATAAAACATCCACAGGATTACCATGGGGAATGGAAATTATTACATCTGGTATCTACAAAAGTCCTATAGAAAAGGTTGAGATATTATTTGCTTATCCAAAATTTGGAGCATGGGCAACAAGTAACGGAGTTAATGAACCAACATGGTATCTTGAACCAGTTGAGGCAAATGTTGTTGATTTGGGACTTGGTAAATAGAATTAGCTTAGTTGGGAGTTGGGTAATTAGGATAAGGATAAAGGTTTTAAAGTACAAATTATGTATTGATGAACTAAAACCCAGAACCTAATTTACCCTACCAAATATTAGCCCTGCTGACTACCGGAATAAATAATTCATTATCCTCTTTAACATCAAAAGCATTAACAAAAACGTCTAAATTAAATGGAGGTATATTAACTCTTGCATCGCCAGGACTGTGGACATCTACCTTAAGTCGGCGCATAAGTTCTTTATCCCTAATATTTTGGCGCCATACCTGTGCGTATCCAATAAAAAATCTTTGATCTGAAGAAAGACCATCAATTGCTGCTGGTATGTTTCCATTGTACGATTTTTGTAAAGCGTTATAGGCAATGTTTAACCCCCCAACATCAGCAATATTTTCACCCAGAGTAAGATTGCCATCAACATTCAATGTGTCGAGTATTTTGTAATTATTGTATTGCTCAACAAGTAAAGCGGTTTTCTTTTCGAATAGTACGGCATCTTCTTCAGTCCACCAATCGTTCAAATTTCCTTCTTTATCATATTTTCTTCCCTGGTCGTCAAAGCCATGTGTCATTTCATGACCAATCACAACTCCAATAGCTCCGTAGTTTACAGCGTCGTCAGCATCTTTATTAAAAAATGGAGGTTGTAATATTGCTGCCGGGAAAACAATTTCGTTTGCACTTGGATTATAATACGCATTTACTGTTTGTGGTGTCATTCCCCACTCATTTTTGTCGACAGGTTTACCAACTTTATTTATATCGAATTTAAACTCAAATTCCTTCGAATTACGTACATTTTGTGCATAATTATCAGGTACAATCTTTAATGCAGTATAGTCTTTCCATACATCAGGATAGCCAATTTTAACGGTAATCCTTTCCAGCTTTTCAAGTGCTTTTTTCTTAGTTTCTTCACTCATCCAATCTAAGTTCTGGATTCTGTCAGCAAATGAAATTCGTAAATTTTCAACGAGTTCTAACATTCGTTGTTTTGATTCTTCAGGAAAATATTTCTCAACATAAAGTTGACCAATAGCTTCTCCCAGTCTGCCCGATGTGTTACTTAATACTCTTTTCCATCGTGGTTGAATTTCTTGTGTTCCCGAAAGTACTTTCCCGTAAAACTCAAAATTTTGGTTTACAATATCGCTATTAAGGTATGAGGCATAACTATCGAGTATATTCCATGTAAGATATACTTTCCAGTCTTCAACACTAGTATTTGTCATTAATTTACTTACGCCTGCAAAAAAGTCGGGTTGAGCAACGTTTATATCGCCAGGGCTTGATAACCCAAGGTTTGCAAAATAAGAATTCCAGTTAAAATCAGGTGAAATATCGGTTAATTCACTTACTCCCATTTTATTGAAGTTTGCATTTGGATCTCTTCTTTCAAGTCTGCTTTTTGAAACCTTTGCAAGTTCAGTTTCAATGTTAATTACAACACTGGCTTCATTTTGAGCGTTTTCTTCATCATCTCCTTTAAGGATAAACATCTTTGTTAGATGATCTTTATAATCAGCCCTTAGTTTAGTACTGCTTTCATCATTATTTATATAATAATCCACATCTGGTAAACCAAGTCCACCTTGATAAATATTGGCTATGGTCATTGAGCTGTTTTCCTGATCTGCTTCTGCATAAAAATAAAACAGGGGACTAATTCCGGTTCGGTGCATTTTTGCAATGTAATTTTGCACTTCTGCAATTGTAGAAAGCTTAGAAATCTCAAATAATTCATCTGCAATGGCATTAATACCGGCTTCTTCAATTGAAACTGTATCCATACCACTATTGTATAAATCACGTATTTTCTGAGCCACACTTCCCTGTGCAATATCTGTATTTTTTGATACTTCTTCTATGAGTGATTTAAGCTGTTCCTGATTATTTTCGTACAATTCGGTAAATGCACCATATTGGCTATATTCGGCAGGTATTTCATTACTATCCATCCAACTACCGTTTACATATTTAAAAAAGTCATCGCCGGGAACAATAGTGTTGTCCATGTTTTCGGTAAGTATTGCAGGAGTTTTGTTCATAGAATTTTCTTTTTGATCGCTGCAACAAGCTGATAGATTTAATATTAGCGTTATTGCAACTAAGGATTTAATTATATTCTGCATTTGGTTGTGATTTAAATATTTATTAATGTCCAATAATTAGAATGATAATGCTCATTTTGGCGGCAAAGATAAAAATTGATTGCTAACATTCAATTTTGTTCTAACGATATTTCATTATATTTTTTGATTATCAGTTCCTAATCAGTGTATTTAATATATTATTTGTCAACACTTTAATAAAGTGTGTTTTTGCTTTGTGTAATCCTTGGTTATACTGGGTGATTAAATTTTTACCACAAAGGCACACAAAGTGCTACACAAAGGCACACAAAGATACAGACAGTACTGTATCTAAGGAATTTACTATAATTACCAAATTGTAATAAGCACACTGATTAGTTGCAATTATTATATTCGAACGATTTGGCTTTGATACATATCAGATATTCATATTGTTAGAAGATACGTACCATGAATGTAGATATTGATGCAACTAAATTATTATATATTTGCATGTTTTTTAAATTTACATTAGGTGAAAGGATCACTCCTAATCGTTATAATACAACTATTATTATTTTCTTCTGTTTTAAATGGGCAGGACGATAGTGAATGGAAACTTGTTAAGAGTGTGGATGGAATAAAGGCATACATACAAAAACAACCTGATACAAAAGTTAGAAGAGTGAAGGTTGAAACCCTCACCAAAGCAAGCCTGTCAAACCTGGTATCAATTGTTAAGAATGCTGAACATCACAAAGATTGGGTTTTTTTCAATAAATCGGCTTGTGTAATTGATAAGAAAAGTGACTATTGTTGGAAATATTATGCCCACACAGATTCCCCATGGCCTGTTTGTGATCGTGATTTTATTACGGATGTTTTTCTTTCGCAGGATAGTATTGATTATTCTGTTAAAATTGTGTCCATAGGCTTACCCGACTTTATTCCTGAAAAAGAAGATTGTATAAGAGTACGAACGATTTATTCGCAATGGACTTTTAACCCGATAGGAAATGGGATGGTTCACATTACATTAGAAATGGCAGCAGATCTTGGAGGGAAAATTCCCATATGGTTGATGAATCTGGCATTAACTAAAGGGCCTCTTGAAACCATGGAGGGTTTACTAGATGAACTCAGAAAAAACAAATATAAAAATGTGAAGTTAAGTTATATCAAGGAGTTGTAACATCTGTGTCAAGTCACCGGGGTTCTCCTAAAAATGATTATCAGAATAAACTTTCCCTGATTATAGCCTTTAAAAATCAATCTCCAGATCTAACTTATCCTTTAGCTTTAAAATAGCAGGATATGTTTTTGTCATTTCTGCAAATTTTTCCCTATCTGTATAGGCTGTTTTTTGCTCATTTTTAGATGGTGTAATTGCATTTAATGTAATCTGATTATTGCCTAACTCATTTTTTAAAAATTCCAATAAAGAGGTTACTGATAATAAATCATCTGGTATTATTGGGGAGTCAACTTTGTATTCAATCTCAAAATCATCTTTCAATATTGGCTCATATTTAGCAATGGCATTGGCAAAGCTTGGTGATTTTTTCATGTATGATGCTACAAATGAATTCCAAACATTGGTGAGCTTTTCTTGTGAAAATACAGTTGCTATAATTGTTTCTGGTTGATCTTGTACTTCATCCTTTTTCTTTTGTAACGCTGCCAGAGAGTGTTTTATGGAGATATTTTTAATAATTCTTCCATTACCGGCATCTTTCGATATTATATTCTTAGGCTCATTTTCTATTACTTCTTCTGGTTGATTATCTACGTTTTTTTTCGTAATCGTTTCGATCTTTTCTTCTTCAATTTGTTTTGGCTTTGCTTTAGGAGTGGTATATTCCTTAACTTTTTCCTTTGCATCTGTTTTTAAAACAGGCTTTATACTGGTGATAGTTGAATCCAAAAAAGCTCCTTCGTTTGTTATGCTGCAAAGCTCCAATAAACCAATTTCAATGTGAAGTTGTTTGTTGCTACTACTTTTATAACTAAGGTCGTAACTATTACAAACTTGCAGTGATTTTAGTATAAAGTTAATTGAACATGTATTTGCCTGATGAACATATTTTTCTTTTAACGAACCACTTGCATGCATTAGTTCGATGGTTGATGGATTTTTGAGTAACAGTAATGTACGCAGGTGTTCCGATAACCCAACAATAAAGTGCTGACCGTCAAAACCATTTTCAATAATATTGTTATATATCAATAATAAATTAGGGATGTCGTTACCAACTAAAAAATCACAAACTTTAAAATAGTATTCATAGTCGAGTATATTTAGGTTTTCGATAACATTTTTATATGTAACCTCATTACCGCTATAGCTTACAATCTGGTCGAATGTGCTTAAAGCATCTCGTAATGCACCATCAGCTTTTTGGGCAATAATATGACGGGCTTCTATTTCTGTTGTAATACCTTCTTTTTCTGCAACGTAACCCAAATAATCGGCAATATCCTCTATCTTAATACGCTTAAAATCAAAAATTTGACATCTGGATAGTATTGTTGGAATAATTTTATGTTTTTCAGTTGTTGCAAGAATAAACTTTGCATAGGCAGGAGGTTCTTCCAGTGTTTTTAAAAATGCATTAAATGCAGCTTGTGAAAGCATATGAACCTCATCAATTATATAAACTTTATATCTACCAACTTGTGGTGGTATTCTAACTTGTTCAACAAGATTTCTTATGTCGTCAACCGAGTTGTTAGAAGCTGCATCCAACTCATGAATATTAAACGATGCATTATTGTTAAATGAAGTACATGACTCACATTTATCGCATGGTTCCATATCTTTGGTAAGATAATCGCAATTTATAGTTTTGGCAAGAATTCGGGCACAAGTAGTTTTTCCTACTCCACGTGGTCCGGTGAATAAAAATGCTTGAGCTAAGTGATTATTTTTTATAGCATTCTGAAGCGTTGAAGTTATAGATTCTTGTCCAACAACCTGATGAAAAGTTGCCGGGCGATATTTTCGTGCTGATACAATGAAGTTATCCATTCGTAATTAAAAATTTGGTTTCAAAAATAGTGAATTTATCCGAAGATTATTATCCCTTTCTTGTCATTTGTTAACACTAACAGGCAATAATGATATGAGATTATTAAATTATTATTTAATCAATGGTTTTATTTAAGTGTAACAATACTCGAAATTTCATTATTTTTGGCCTGATGGATAGTTTATTAGTTTTTGTTCCAAAAAAGACCAATCGAGTACGGTTTGTTTTTAGGTTAGTATTTAAAGAGTTATTAAAAGTAAAGTGCACATTAAGTTCTAATCTTGATGAGTTTCTTTCGGCCGATTCAGCCAAAATTGTATATGCTGATAAGGCTTATTCAGATGATATCTTCTTTAAGTCTACCGGTTTGCTTTTTGAGAGAGGCATCGAAAACATCAATATTGATTATATTAATTACGAGGGTAATAATGCTTTGTTTCCGGTATACGATAAAGATTCAGCACTTCCCTTTGATGTGTTTTCTGCAATATTTTATCTCGTTTCAAGATATGAAGAGTATAAACCATATGTTCCGGATAGGCATGGTAGATTTACGGCAAATATGAGTATTAGTGCTGAACTAAATATACTTGAAAAACCAATGGTTAATATTTGGTCGTTGATGGTTAAAAAGATTATTCTTGAAAAATATAATGATTTCGTTTTCCCTAAACGCAATTACCGTTTTAGACCGACATACGATATTGATTCTGCATTTGCTTATTCACAAAAGGGACTTGTTCGTTCGATTGGAAGCTATTTTTTATCGATAAAAAACCTTGATTGGGATGAGATAATACAGAGGAGCCGGGTACTATTTTCCGGCTATAAAGATCCATTTGATACTTTTGATTTACAAATCGAATATCAACGAAAGTATAACCTTAAGCCAGTTTACTTTTTTTTGTTCGGTCATTATGGTCAGTTCGATAAAAACGTCAACACTAGAAATCGTATATTTAGGTTTCTTATTAAACGAATGGGCGATTATGCGCAAATTGGTATACATCCTTCATATTTTACAAACGAACATCCCGAGTTATTAAATACAGAGATTAAGAATTTGGAAAGTGTAGTTAATAAAGACATTACTCAAAGTAGGCAACATTTCTTAAAATTAAACTTACCCCTAACTTATCGTAATTTAATTGAAGAAGATATTACTGATGATTATTCAATGGGGTATGCTGCACTTCCTGGTTTTCGGGCTGGGATTTGCGATTCATATAACTTCTATGATTTGGATATTGAGGTTGAAACTAAGCTTCGTATACATCCGTTTATGGTTATGGATGGTACACTCAAAGATTATATGAACCTTACAACTACCGATGCCATCGATCAAATTAGAAGATTAATCGATGAAGTTAAAAAAGTTGATGGTACTTTTAGATCTTTATGGCATAATGAAACATTAAGTGATGAAAAAAGGTGGAAAGGATGGCGCAAAGTTTATGAGGAACTACTACGGATGGCTGCCGAATAATTACCAACACATTAGTTTTAAATAAATTGAAAGTTGATAGTATATCTTAAACATAACGAGATAAATAAATCGAAATGGGATGATTGTATTATTAGATCATTCAATGGAAATGCCTATGCCTATTCATGGTACCTGGATATTGTGCATGAAGGATGGGATGCCTTGATTGAGGGAGATTACCAAAGAGTTATGCCACTTACCCTAAGGACGAAATACGGAATAACTTATTTTTATCAACCATTTTATACTCAGCAACTCGGTGTTTTTTCCACAACCATTTTAAATCCTGATATTGTGGAGGATTTCATAACTAATATTCCCAAACATATTAAAGTTATAGATGTTAACTTCAATAATTTGAATAGTTTAGATAGTAGTAAATACCAAACTATTGCAAATAATAATTATTTATTGGATCTAATTACTGATTATCCAAAGCTTGCTCATGCCTACTCAACTAATACTAAACGAAATCTAAAGAAAGCTAACACCAATAATCTTACGTTTTTGAAAGGGGTTAAACCCGAGGAGATTATTGGTTTATTTCGTGATAATCGTGGGAGGGATATTCATAAGTGGAGTGATGAAAACTACCTTATCCTAAACCGACTTATGTACACAGCAATACATAAAGGAATGGGATTCACATGTGGAGTATATTCTGAACATAATGAGCTTTGTTCGGGGGCATTTTTTTTGAAAAATAAGACGCATTTAACTTTTCTATTTTCGGGTTCAAATGAAATAGCTCGTAACCTAGGGGCAACTACATATTTGATAGATACTGTTATTAAAAATAATTCGCCAAGCAACCGTATTCTTGACTTTGAAGGATCAAATAATGAAAACCTCGCAAGGTATTACAAAGGATTTGGGGCTAAAAAATCCACATACACCCGACTGAAAATAGTTAGATTAAATATATTATTGAAACTTTTAATGAAAGTTTACAATATGAGATGATCTTCGAGTAGATTATATCCATCCTTCAGCGTAATTGATTAAAAATAATCCTTATCATTACTATTTTTACGGTTTAAATGGAATAAAAAATTGATTACCCAATATTTTTGTAATTTAATTCAGTTATTTTTGTGAAAAATGCATGTTATGGTAAGGGAAATAGGTAAAGGTAACTCTTTGTTTAATCAATTTTTAGCCGAACTTAGAGATAAAACTATACAAAGCGACAGATTACGATTTAGGAGAAATATGGAACGTATAGGTGAAATATTCGCCTACGAAATAAGTAAGGAGCTGGAATACACCAAAAAAGATATCGTTACACCACTGGGTATTGCATCTATGAGTGTCCTTAAGGATAACCCTGCAATAGCTACCATACTTAGGGCTGGATTACCACTTCATCAAGGCCTGCTTAACTATTTTGATAATGCTGATAGTGCTTTTGTATCAGCTTACCGCAAGTATCGCAAGAATAAAGAATTTATTATTAAAATGGATTATGTGTCCTCTGCATCGCTTATTGGAAAGGTTCTTATTATAAGTGATCCTATGCTTGCAACCGGAGGCTCAATGACTACATCAATAAAAGCATTAATTCAAAACGGAAAACCTAAACATATTCATGTGGTTTGTTTACTGGCTAGTGAAGAAGGTATCACTGCTATAAAAAGGAATTTCTCGTTACAAAATATGACTTTATGGATTGGTGCAATTGATGATGAGTTAACAGCTAAGGCGTATATTGTGCCTGGATTGGGAGATGCAGGGGATTTAGCATTTGGAACTAAATTGGATTAATAGATTATGGCTAATATTAAATTAATTAAGGAGAATATAATAATTTCTCTGGTCTCCATTAAAAGTCATTTACTACGCACCATACTTACGGTGCTCATAATTGCCTTTGGAATTATGGCATTGGTTGGTATACTTACAGCCATTGATGCTGTTGAGTATTTCCTTAATGATAATTTTTCCATGATGGGTTCCAACACTTTCAATATCCAAAATCGTGAATTACGTGTACATATTGGTGGCAATTCTGGTAATGCAAAAAGGTTTGAACACATTGACTATCATCAGGCATTGAAATTTAAGGAAGAGTATGATTTTCCTGCAATTACATCGCTGTTTATTTATGGCACCGGAATAGCCACAGTTAAGTACGAATCGGATAAAACAAACCCAAATGTACAGGTAATGGGTGTTGATGAAAACTATATTTCAACATCAGGGTTAGAATTTGCCAAAGGAAGGAACTTCACACTTGATGAGGTACATCAGGGAACTCATGTAGCAATTATCGGAAGTGAGATTGCCTCGAAACTGTTTAAAAAAAATGTTGACCCCATAGGAAAAGTAATATCCATTGGGGCAGGAAAATATAAGGTAATTGGGGTTTTGGCAGAAAGAGGATCGAGTGTTGGGTTTAGTGGCGATAGAAGTTGTTTGGCACCATTGGGCAATGTACGACAATACTTTTCTCGTCCGAATATGAATTACCGTATAAGTATAATGGTTGTTGATCAAACGAAAATGGAAGCGGCAATAGGTGAGGCAACTGGTGTTTTTAGACGAATTAGAAAGGACAAACTGGGAGAGGATGATTCATTTTCTATAATTAAAAGTGATAACATCGCAAATATGTTAATTGAACTAACCTCTAAAATACAAATCGGGGCAACCGTAATTGGGCTCATAACATTATTGGGAGCTGCAATTGGCCTTATGAATATAATGCTGGTTTCGGTAACAGAAAGAACTCGTGAAATAGGAATACGTAAGGCAGTGGGGGCTACCGCTCGTACCATTCGAAATCAATTTTTAGTAGAAGCTATTGTTATTGCCCAAATAGGAGGTATTCTAGGTATTATTGCCGGAATATTAATTGGAAATGGGGTTTCGGCAATGACTGGAAGCGCATTCATTGTGCCTTGGCTATGGATAATATTAGGACTGGTTCTATGTTTAATAGTGGCATTGGCGTCAGGTATCTTACCTGCGAACAAAGCTGCTAAGCTTGATCCAATAGAGTCGCTTAGGTACGAATAATTAAAATCTTTTGCATCAAAATGGGCGTAAAAGAAACCACCACTCCTTTTACGCCCTTGCTTGAATTGTTACTGTTGCTTGTTAGTTGTTTTCCAATTTCTTAATTATTTCATCAGCTCTTGCACTATACGCACCATCATCTGATGCAATTTTCGCAAAAACTTCAGTGGCTTGTTCCGATTTATTGTTTGCTAAGTAACTGAGCCCTAAATTCCACTCTGCCTGATCGATAAATATATTATCATTGTGATTCAGTATATATATAAACTGAGTTTCAGCATTATCATACATCTCTAACTTCATATATGAGAGACCGGAGTATAGTCGTGCTGTAACATTCTCAGGATTGGAGTTCAATAATGATATTGCCTTAGTATACTGTTCATTGTCATACATTCTAATTCCAGTTTCAACTGAGGAATTGTCTGATGTTTTATCTGATCTTGTTGAAATTAAGGAACCCTCATCAATGAAATACTCTGAGTAAATATTGTAATTTGAGTTATAATTGTTACCAAGTTGATTAGTTAGTAAACTCGCACCAACAATCATTAATATGATAATTGATGCCGCAATAGCCTGAACCTGTCGTGAATATATATTAATACTGAATATATGTTTCTGTTTTTTAGCTTTCATGTTTTTAAGGGTAATCATTAGTTGCATCTTCTTTTTATTACTAATGGTATTATATATTTCCCTTCTTAGTTTTACTTCACGAGCTAGATCGGCATCTTTTTCCATGTCGGCCTTAAATTCCCACAACTCAGTATCTTCGAGTTTTCCCGTTATGTACTTGTCGATTAAGATTGTTTTGCTATTTTTTTTCATGGCTTGTAATATAGTTTTCGTTTAACGTATGCTCAACCAATTCAGTAAGTTTGTTAAGGCATGCTTGTCGTTTACGATATGTGTACACCACCGAAAAATTCATTTCTGCTGCAATATCTTCTATCGTCCAACCATAGGCAACAAACCGTATCATCTTTTGACAAACACTTGTAAGTTGCATAAAACTATTGAAATAAACTTTTACTCTGCGCTCCTTTTCAATAATTTCACTTAGGCTCTCAGATATCTGGGTATACTCAAACGCAGGAAGCAATTCTTCCAATTGTACGTTTGTAATCTCAGTATATTTTCCGTCTCGAATTGTGTTAAACCACTTAAACTTACAAATTGAGAAAAAATAACCCCTGAAATTTTTTATTTTCTCAGATTCTCCTCTCTTCATTAATTCGTAGATAACAATTATCGCATCTTGAAAAACATCCATCGCATCATCGTTACTGCCTCCAAACTTTTCAATGAACTTTCGAATTTCATGATAATAACGATCATAAATAAACTGAACTATTATATGGTTATTATCGATTATCCCTTTTAATATTTCCTGAGTTGTATATTGTTTCACTCTCTATCTATTAGTACCGAAAAAAATTAAAATTATACCATTTTATGCAACTATTTTTTAAAAAAAATCAAACAAACAATAAGAAAAATGATAATTATCAGGAAATCAAATATGTAAGTAGCTAGTTATTTTTCCATTTATTTTTGTAATTAAAACAGTTTTAATGCAATTGTAGTCGATATTGACCGGATTCAGGTGAGAACTTAAGTGTGGGCAGTTGATTTTTTTACTAATCTTGTAGATAAAATCCAAAAATTGAATAAAATAATACTTGCCATATTCGCAATAATTATGTTTCAGAAGTTCTGTTTTACTCAGACTTTTGATAATAATAGTACCAAAAAAAATTATAGGGTAATGTTTTATAATGTTGAGAATCATTTCGATTCTAAATATGATTCATCAAAATTATATAATGACTTTACTCCTGGTGGTGAACTACATTGGACAGAAAACAAATATGTAAAAAAGAGGAATAATATTTATAAGGTAATTGTTAGTGTTGGGGGATGGAAGCCAGTTACATTAATTGGTTTGGCAGAAATTGAAAATGAGTTTGTTGTCTCTGATTTAATAGCTGGTACACCACTTGCCAAACAGGGATATAAGTTTGTGCATTATGATTCGGATGATGCCAGGGGGATTGATGTTGCATTGTTGTACCACACCAAAAGTTTTACATTAATTAATAGTAAAAAAATAAAAATAATTGATCATGATAATCCCGGATTTACAACTCGCGATATGTTATATGTAAAGGGGATAATATCGTTCGATACAATCCATGTTGTTGTTAATCACTGGACATCAAGGTATAGAGGTCACCTTGAATCGGAAGATTTGAGAATATTAGCTTCCAATACTTTAATTAAACTAACCGATTCAATATGCACACTAAATCCTAATGCAAAAATTTTGTTGATTGGCGACTTTAATGATAATCCTACAGATAAAAGTATGCTGTTAATTACGAAAACATCAAACTGTAACTTCCATAATTTGAACTTATCAGCTACTAATAAGGATGTGCTGGGAACGCTTAAATACCTGTCGAGTTGGTCATCATTCGACCAGATTCTAGTTTCTGGTTCATTATTTGCTGATAGTATTGGAATCAGATGTGAGCCGAATGGGCATATATATGACCCAGACTTTTTATTGTTGCCCGATGTCAAGAACTTAGGTTTAAAAACAAATAGAACAAATATTGGATTCAAATATCAGGGAGGGTTTAGCGACCATCTTCCGGTTTATGTCGATCTAGTTGTTAAACATTGACAGGTTTTGTAATAATGAATTTAGTTTAATGTAACTCATTGAATTATAATAATGTTTTTTGTATATTTGTAAACATATCGTTAACAAACTAAAAAAAAAATTATGAGATTTATTAAAGGACTATTATTGATAATGGCTTTCGGTTTCTTTTTCATTTCGTGTGAACAAAATCGTACACCAAAAGAAAAAATAAAGGATGGTATGGAAGAGGTTAAAGAAGGTGTAAAAGAGTCGGCCGAAACTATAAAAAAAGAAGCTAAGGATACAGCTGATGATCTAAAAGAAGGTGTTGACGAAACTGCAAAGAAGGTAAAAGAAGATTTGGATTAAACACTGATTATCCGTTTGAATATCGTAATTACAAACCTGAATTGTTTTTCTAATGAATATTCCGGGTTAAGCATCTGTTGTGCAATTTAATCTAATACAAACCAAATGAAAAAGCGTATTTGGCTAATACTTTTGTCAATAATATTGGTGATTTTTATTGCTCTTTTTTTATTTCGACATGTAATTATTGGGCATGCTCTTAAAATTAGTATCAATAAAAAAACTAAGCAAACAGTTGCATTAAATATAGGAGATGTTCATTATAATGTACTAAACTCATCGGTTACCTTTGTTAATTCCGATTTATCATTTAATAATATTTATGTTAATAAGGAGAAAACAATTGAATTGTCGGAATTGAAGTTTGATGAGATTAGTTTACATGGAATATCAGTCTTTAGACTAATTTTTAAGGAAGAGTTGGTTGCTAGTAAGTTTTTTGTTGCAAAACCTACATTTTGGTTTGAAGAAAATCATAACCCGCAACAATTTAAAAAAAGACCCAGAGAAATAGTAAAGAGTTTAAAACAACACTCTGATTTACTTGGTGATTTTGTGATAATTGTTGATGAAATCGAAATAACTCACGGTAATGTAGATTTAACCTCATTGATAGATTTAGATGACCATAGTGGATCGGCTAAATTTAAATTGTTACTTAGAAATTTCAATACTTCAAAGGAGCAAATTTTTGAAGAAGATAGATTTTTATTTGCCAAAGAGCATTTTTTCAAACTCAGTAACTTCAACTATTCATTGCCAAGTGGCGATCAATTAAGCTTTGATTCAATTGTTTTTGGGTCGGAGTCTGATAATATTACAGTAAGTAATATTGTTGCTAATGTTATGGGGGAATCAATCCACAAGAGTGTAAAATCACTTAACATTCAAATAAGTGAGTTGTTAGTTGGAGGTATTGATTTTGAAGATATAACAGAGCTTCATGAAATTAATAT
>ERZ890953.753-NODE-753-length-17746-cov-4.967950_pt1 | contig 17746 bp, 17 predicted proteins | sample MGYA00521264_ERZ890953 | MGnify/ENA primary metagenome ERZ890953 (study PRJEB32303, sample SAMEA104408629) | aquatic metagenome | biome: Brackish water; feature: Chemocline; material: water | place: Baltic Sea | collected 2014-10-26T21:54:00 | depth 200 m ...
CCCCCATATATTCCGGCGGACATCTCCGTCATCGGCTTTTTGCAGTAGAGTCATTTCAACATTAAGAAAGCCCTGGATAAAAAAACCGGATAATTGCAATTCCCGCCCTTTTGCACTACACTTGTCCATAACCAATGTACAGTAACGCACATCGTAGGGGAATTTCATGATCAGTCATATCGCCAACTCCTATGTCGAAAAAACTAATGAATCAAATTGAACTCCTCGCTCCCGCCAAAGACCTGGAAAGCGGTATGCTGGCTATCAACGTTGGCGCCGATGCCGTTTATATTGGTGCGGCACAGTTTGGCGCCCGTCAAGCGGTAGGGAATCCCCTCACCGATATTGAAAAACTTACCGCATACGCCCACAAATATTGGGGGCGCGTCTATGTCACCGTCAACACGCTGCTCTATGATGATGAGATAGACGAAGCTGTGAAGCTATGCCATCAGCTTTACCAGGCTGGCGTGGACGCGCTCATAATCCAGGACGTTGGCCTGCTGGAATGCACCCTGCCGCCCATCCCACTCTATGCCAGCACCCAGATGCACAATCACACCCCGGAGCGGGTTGCCTTTTTGGAGCAGGTTGGTTTCCAGCGCGTTATTCTGGCGCGCGAACTCAGTCTTGAACAAATCGCCGCCATTCGGGCTGCAACAAATATTGAATTGGAAACCTTTATTCACGGAGCGCTGTGTGTCAGCTATTCCGGTCAATGTACACTGAGTTACGCGATCGGTGGACGCAGCGGCAATCGCGGTCAGTGCGCCCAACCTTGTCGACGCCGTTACTCGCTGATGGATCGCTATGGCAAAATTCATGTGCAAAATAGCCACCCGCTTTCCCTCAAAGACCTCAACCTTACAGAGTATTTACGCGCCTTGCTGGTTGCAGGCGTGTGTTCTTTTAAAATTGAAGGCCGCCTCAAGGATCAGGCCTATGTCAAAAATGTGGTCGCTCACTATCGTCAACGCCTGGATGCTATCTTGCCCGATTTCGACTTGCGCCCATCCAGTTCCGGCCATGTGGTACTCGACTTCGAACCTGACCCCGCCAAGACCTTCCAGCGCGGCTATACCAGTTATTTTCTCACCGGGCAGCGCGACAACATTACATCTCACGGCACGCCCAAACACGCTGGTGAACCCGTTGGCGTGGTCACTACCATAGGGCCAAAATCCTTCACGCTCAATGTGCGCGCCTCGCTCCACAACGGTGATGGCCTGACCTTCTTTGATCGAGAGGGCCAATTGATGGGCACGCTGGTCAATGGCGTTGATGGCAATACCGTTTACCCCGCCAAAATGAATGGGATTCATATCGGGACACAGATTCGCCGTAATGCCGACCGGGAATTTTTGAAGCAAATCGAAAAAAGCCAACCTGAACGCAAGATTGCCATCAAAATGAGATTTTCCGAAACCCCGGGCGGATTCACGCTTTCAGCGCAAGATCAGGATGCCAACCGAGGGTTGGTTCCGCTAAATGGGGAAAAAGTTCTTGCTCAGAAGACAGAACAAGCCCGCGCCACCCTGGAGCGTCAACTGACTCGCTTAGGCGGGTCCGAGTTCGTCTGCGAAGACTTTGAAACCGATCTATCCCAGGCTTATTTTTTGCCGCTTTCGACACTTAATGCCCTGCGCCGCGACCTGGTCACGGATTTATTGTCTGCGCGTTTCCAAAACTTCCCCCGCTTGACAGGTGGAGCGATCCAGAACGATGTACCGTACCCAGAAAATAAACTGACTTTTTTGGGTAACGTACTCAACCACAAAGCTGAAAACTTTTACCGTCGGCATGGTGTCCAAGAGATCGAACCCGCCGCTGAAAGCGGTCTGGATATGGACGGGCGCAAGGTGATGACCACCAAACACTGTCTCAAGTACGAGTTGGGGGGTTGCCCGCATCAAGAAAAACCTATTCAACTGGATGGACCGCTGTACCTGGTGGATGATGATGGCATCCGATTGCGCCTGGCTTTCAACTGTCGAGACTGTCTGATGGAAATCTACATCGAACAAGCCTGACAAAATCTACCCCTTATAGGTATCCAGATAGCGAACATAATACCCCCGCTTGAAGGCGGAGACATCGTCGAAGCCAAGAAGTCGAGTACCACCCTGAAGTGAACCAGGAAAGGGGGGCAAGAGTTGCTTTTGAGCACAAACTTCACTATACTTGAAGACAGTTCACTTTTGGCGCTCTGAGAATCGCCGTGGTGAGTATTCGCAAAGTAGGGTTTCTCTCGACAGTTCCTTAAGATCTTTCCGGAGATTGCATCTATGAACTTACAATTATGCACATCAGGTCTGGTGGTATTTGGACTGGCTTTCCTGGCGTTTTTCATCCTTTCCATTCTCAAGCTGAGCTCGACAATGGATGCGCGGGATAAATTACGCTGGCAATTCAAAACCCGCAAAGATATCGAGAAAGCCATCGACAACAACTATATTGCTCCGGAAGCTGCAAAAAATTTGATCCTGCGCCCGGAGTTGGGCGTAAAACCGGATGATCATTTCGAAGAAACGCGGCCGACAACGGATAGCACGGTATGGGGAAATCGCACCAAATCACAACGCGGTTGGGAAGCTGCCGTCGTCATCATGCTGGTTGTGGTGGGAATTGTCCTGAGCGGGCTGCTTCTGATGATCGCTTTGACAGGTGGGTTCGGAATGATGAGCATGTTAAATCTGACTTGGCCTGGGCTGGTACTGGCGCTGGCGGGCGGCATTATTATTCTGATGCTGGTCATCGGATTTATTCGCTTCAGCGTCAATGTGTTCAAGACAGCCTGGCAGATGATGAAATATCCATAGGCGGAAATGAATAACGCACCCCATACCTTTTTTACGCTACTTCAATTTTCAGAACAATCCTCGGGGGTGATACGACTGATTGAGAGTATTCGTGCCTTTGGGGGTGATTTCCGCACCGCACCAATTTGGGTTTTCGACGCCACCCCCCAGCAATTCGGCATAGGCAGATTGAAACGCGCCGAAGTTGAAGTCATTCCCCTGAGTATTCCTGAATCCGTGCAGCGCAATTATTTCGCCGGTAAAGTATTGGCCGCGGCACAAGCTGAATCCACGGCTACCCCAGGCGAAAGCACCCTGATTTGGATGAGTTCCGACAGCCTGATATTCCAACCCCCGCTGGGTTTTGATCTTGATGGGAAATACGATATTGCCCTGCGTCCCGTACATATTCGGAATATTGGCCTGCGTGTTGATGAACCGCTCAATGAATTCTGGAAAACTATATATGCCGCGGTGGGCTTGGACGATGTGGATGTGCAGATCGATTCGTTTGTCGATGGGCAACGCCTGCGGGCGTATTTCAATTCGCACAGCTATGCCATTCATCCGGGGTTGGGATTATTGCGGGAATGGTACGCGATTTTCGAGAAACTCGTCTGTGACGAAATTTTTCAGCAGGGCGTGTGTAAAGAACCTCGTTATCAAATATTCTTACATCAGGCTGTGTTCAGCGCCCTGATCATAAAAATGATCGAAACGCCGCGTATTCGCCTGCTGCCGCCGGAGTATAGTTATCCATATCATTTGCACAGTCAGATTCCCGCCGCGCAACGCGCACAACGCTTCAATGATCTGGTGTGCATCGCCTATGAAGACCAATCGCTGAATCCCACAGATTTGACGAATATAGCGGTTGAAGAGCCGCTAAAATCCTGGTTGGAGGGGTATCATTAAAATCAATTCATAAAAACCTGCTAGGTCTATTTTCATTACTCTTATGGAGAAATTATGCAAACAAAATTTATTGATGGCGCACCTGCAGCAATTGGCCCCTACTGCCACGCCATGCAATCCGGAAATCTTGTCTTCTGTTCCGGGCAAACGCCGTTGAACCCTGAAACCATGCAGCTTGTCGGCGACGAAATTGGTGAGCAAACGCGTCAGGCGTTGGCCAATCTAGAAACCGTACTCAAAGGCCTGGGGCTTTCGCTTCACCATATCGTAAAAACCACCGTATTCCTGAAAGATATGGCAGATTTTCAGGGAATGAATACAGTGTATGCCGAGATCTTTGGTGGTCATCGTCCGGCGCGCACCACAATTGCCGTGCAGCAAAATCCACTCGACGCACTGGTCGAAATTGAGTGTATTGCGGAGCTGGCGTAGCAGAAAGCACCGATCAATTATGATTTATACGCACCATATTAGCAGCATTCCCCTGCAAACTGGGGATATTATTGGCACAACCGACATCGAGCTTGAAATTCAAGCCGGGGAATTCTGGCGATTGCTTGGACGTTTGATGCCCGGCCCGGTAGATCATATTGCGATTTATACCGGCCCAGGCGGACGCTGTGTTGAATCCGGAGGTCGGGGTGTGATCACTTTTGATATTGATGAGGGGGGTTGGCTTTCAGGAAAAATGAGCAAGCACCGCGGGCGGTTTCTCGACCAGTTCTACGGCGTAGCCTACCCATTGGCTGGGCGGGGATTATCCGAGGAAGAAGAGATACAAATTCGAGAAAACGTCGCCGAATATTGTTTGAAACAGGCCCAGGCGCACAAACGCTATAACCTCAACTTTCTCGATTCGGAAACGGAAGAAAGCTTTTATTGCAGCCAGCTTGCCTACAAAGCCTATATTCAACACGGCATCAACCTCAATACCGGCGCAGGGGTTCCCAATTTACCCGGTACGAGCAGCATTGTATTTCCGCAAGAGATATGGAACGCTTGTTTGGTCAACACAACGGTTTGAAAAAAGGAGAGCGAAATGCCAACTGAATCTGCTGCGCAAGCTTTGAGTATTTTACGCGAAGGAAGCCATTACCAATGGTATGTCATCACCCTATTTGCTTTTGTGGTCTATGCCTATGCTGTGGAGATCGAACGCCGCAACTGGAATCTGGTCTTCGCCGGGCTGGCTTTCTGGGGCATGGATTGGTTCAATGAAATCTGGAATTCGCTGTTCTTTCACTTCAACGGTCACGCACCGGTTTGGGGAGCACCCGGACAAACTGCTTATCTGATATTGATCGGCCTGAACATCGAAATTTCTTTCATGTTTGCCGTCGCCGGGATCGCTTTTGGAAAAATGCTACTCCCCGACAAGCACACCAAAATTCTAGGGATTCCGAACCGGCTGTTCATGGCGATTGTAAATTCGGCATTTTGTGTATTTGTGGAGGTGCTGCTCAATCAGATTGGCGCGCTGACCTGGGATTACTCCTGGTGGGATGCTTCTTCCCCTTGGTTAATTTTCTTGTTTGGGTATTTCCACTTTTTCCTGGTTTCGTATTGGGTGCATGATATGGATACCATCAGGAAGAAACTCATCACGGTTGGCGTGATCTATGGAGTGGTGTTTCTCGAAATCCTGGTGTTCGGCGTCATCCTGAAGTGGATTTAGTGCCTATGCCGAAAAATAATGTCACCCGTTTGCTCGATCAACGCAAAATCGAGTATGTAATCTTTGAGTTACCAGAAGAAAAACTGGGAGCGCTGCAAACCGCCGAGATGCTGGCTGTGCCCCCAGAGCAGGTTTTTAAAACGATTGTGGCCGCCCGGTTAGAACAGGGCAAGCCTATTCTGGCCGTGATTCCCGGTACAACGGAAGTCGATTTAAAATTACTGGCGAAAGCGGTGGGAGAGAAAAAAGTACGCCTGACCACGCAGGGTGAAGCCGAAGATATCACCGGCCTTCAAGCCGGGGGGATTTCCCCACTGGCCCTGATCAATCGTGGGTTTCAAACAGTGATCGATGCAAGCGCCAAAATCTTTGATGAAATCCATATTTCTGGCGGGCAGCGCGGGCTGAATATCCGTTTGCCCCTCAAAGACCTGGCAAAATTAACTAACGCACGCTTTGCGCCAATCGGTAAAGAATAAGTCCTTCGGAGTTTGAAAATCCGAAGGACCAATTATGCTGTGGTGGGAGCAATCGCTGAGTTTATTCCACATCCTCCGCAATAGTGGAGATCACAGCCTCCGAAGCGGGAACCGCCTCCGGGACAACCAGCATCATCACAATATACACCCAAAACAGTGCGCTGCCGGTAACCAGGCTGCCAAAGACAAAAATCAGGCGCATTAGCGTGGGATCAATATTGAAGTACTCGCCCAAACCGGCGCAAACCCCGGCGATCATACGATCATCTTGTAAGCGATAAAGGCGTTTGTAATTGTCAGTCATTTTGAATTCTCCTGATAAAAAATTTCGATTACCCCCATATACGCAAGTCCCCCCGGTAAGTTGCGCAATCAAACAAGGCACGAAATCTCAAGTGCACATGGATTTTTGGGGCGACCACAGAATTCGTTGAAACGATAATCATCAACAAAATTTACACATCGATGAAAATCAACCCAAGGCCACAAGGAAGCGAAGTTGCAGAGAAAAACACAAAACTTTGCGTCGCTGCTCCCCTGCGCCATTGCGTTAACTATTCAAACTTCTGTCGCTGATTGAAGCCCGCTGAGCCTATACACCACAGCCGGTTCCGCTTTGCCCTTGACCTTGACCGGTGGGAGTTGCCTGGCGATCACCTGCCCAGCGATGGCGCGATAGGCACTCTCAGAGAGCAATATCTGGCCTGGCTCGGCAACCGATTCCAGGCGCTGGGCGTAGTTGACAGCATCGCCAATGACCGTGTAATTGAATAGATCGTTGGTGCCCACATTGCCGACCATCGCATCACCGGTATTGATGCCAATGCTGAAATAGAGCTGATGTGCTTGCGTGACGGTCGCACGGAGTTTGCGAATTGCGGCATCCATCGCCAGGGCCGCTCGGGCGGCACGCAACACATGATCGTTCTGGGGATCAGGAGCATTCCAGAAAGCCATCACCGCATCGCCCATAAATTTATCGAGGGTGCCCTCTTCGGTGAGAACGGCCTGCGCCGCGACCGAAAGATACGAATTCAGTACACCGAAAAGCACTTCAGGATTTGTGCGCTCGCTGAAGGGCGTGAAATTGTGAATATCGGCGAAAAGCACGGTCAGCGGCTGGCGAATTCCATCCAGGCGTAAATTGGTGGGGTCCGCCAAAAGACGGTCGCGCACGCGCGGGGCAACCACACGCCCAAAGGTTTGACGGATGCGCTCGTGCTCGGTTTCGAGTGTGTGCTGTCGGGTGAGATCATCAATCACGATCGTGGCCCCTTTGGTGTCGAGTTGTGCATCGCGTAACGGCGTGCTGGAGAGACGCAAGAATAATGGCCCGCGCTCCAAAAGAATGGGATTGAATTCTTCTCCTACAATCGCCGTGCCTTCGCGTAACGTGGCAGCGGCCATAAGTAAAAAATGCGGCCCCAATTCAGGCAGAGCTTCGCCCAATGTGCGACCAATCACTTGTTCCACAGGGGTGCCCAAAATGCGCACGGCTGCCTGATTAAAGAGTGTAATTTTGCGCTTCAAGTCGGTGGTGATGACCCCCGACGACATGGATGCGAAAATATTATCCATCAGGTTTTTCATTTCAAGGGTCTGATTAAGGGTTTCTTGCAGATTAGCAAACAGGCGCACGTTTTCCAGCGCCAGGGAGGACTGCCCGGCCACAGCTTCGAGAAATTCGAGATCGTCACTGGTATAGGGTTCCCCGGAGCGTCGCGCCCCCAGGGCCAGGAAGCCGATCATTTTTCCCTCATGGTGCAACGGCGTGAACACGCGGCAGCCGAGCGCATCCAGCGTAGTTGCTTCGGTGGACAAAGCTTCGGGAAGAGTACGGCCCGGCGGGAACCAGATGCCACCCTCCCCCTGATTCAGAATCCCCACCAGCGGATGTTCGGCGGGGAGCGCTACACTGTGCTCATCCGGATTCTGCGGGCGATAGACCGCATCCGTATCATCATATAAATAGATCAACACTTTATCGGGAGTCAGTGCGGCGCGAAGTTCGTGCTCGAGCATATACAAAGTATGGCCCATTTCAGGCGAAATACTGAGGTAACGCGAAAGATGGGAGAGCACGCGGCGATAGTCGGCGCGGGTGCGGTAAAACAGGCGGTCGATGGCGCGCTGCATCAGGTTGCGCAGCGGCGTCAGGCCAACTACCAGCACAAAAAGATACAGCGCCACGAGCACGGGATCGTCGGGGGTAATTTGCGAGGGAATAAGAAACGAGAGCAGGGCAATCAGCAAGTAGAAAATACCTACGGCGCCCGTGGCGGTCAGGGCATAGGTGAGGGTGACGCCCATAATACGATCGACATCCAGCAAGCGGTAGCGCACCAGAGCATAGGCCACCGATAGTGGAAAAGCGATCAACGCCGGGAAGGCAATATTGACCTGAAACAGCACCAATTGTCCAAAAGCTGAGGGCAATAAAAATGTTACCAGAATAGGCCCAAAAGCCAGCACCGAGCCAAAAACGATAATTCGGCTTTGCTGGCGGATCATAGCCGAACTGCTGAACGCCACGCGGAAAATCAGCGAACCCAGGAATACCAAAATTCCTAGACTGATTGCAGCATAACTCCATAACCAGGTATTGATATACCCCCAGGGGTCGGTGGGTATCAGGATTTCACGCATCACCGGAATCGCCAGGGCGAAGGTTAGGAACCAGGGCAGCCAGTGTAAGCGCGGGTAGCGCTTAACAAAATCCATCTTTTTGGGGAAATCCATTGCCAGATGCAGCAGCGCCCCTCCGGCTACGGGCAGGCTCAGCGCCCAGAGCAGCACCAATGCCTGACTGGTATTCATATCGAAATAGGCCGCCGTAATCGTACTCGCCGATGACGTAAATGCCAAAAAAGCCAATGATGAGCGTTTATCGCTGCTCAGACGATAAGCCCAGGCCCCAATAAACCAGAAAGCAATCCCAACGATATACGGAATCCCGAACCAGATCACCAATTCTGCGTGGCTAAAACGCCGCGGCGCAACACTTACCTGATAGGGTTGCCCGTCCATAGTAACCAACCCTAAGGTTATCACATCGCCCGCATCGGAAAGCGCCGCCCGCATATCAGTTCGGTTGGCGACGGGCTTGCCATCCATACTTACCAATTGATCATAATTTTGTACCCCATTTTCTTTGGCCGCCCAATTCTCGCGCGCCACCTGGCTTACTACGCCATTCGGCTCCAGAAACAGGCCCAAAAACGGTTGCTGCACCCACCTATACGCCCAAAAAGGGGCGAGCAGCAGCACCAAAAATGAGATCCCCGCGAAAGACAGCGGAAGTGCCTGCATGATCCAATTTCTAATGCGTCGAATTCGAGTCATGGCTCCACCGATAGCAAATGCTTCATCTTCTCAAAAGTGGCGGGGCCAATACCAGAGACTTTTTGTATCTCTTCGATGGTGGAGAATGCGCCGTTTTCCTGGCGATAGGCGATAATTTTTTGCGCTGTGACCGGCCCAACGCCGGGTAAGGTTTCTAACTCGGTCTGGGAGGCTGTATTGATATTCACGATTTGTGCAACGGACTCCCCCTGAGGTTGCTCGGTGCTGGCGGGTGCGGAACCTGTATCCGCGGGGCTGGCTGCCCTCGAAACGGCAGGCACAACCACCTGACTCCCATCGTCAAGCTGGGCAGCCAGATTTAAATTTTCGACGTTGGCATCTTCTGTGATGCCGCCTGCCGCGGCAATAGCATCTTGTACGCGGCTATTCGGGGGCAGATTCACTACCCCCGGTTCTTCGACGGCACCACTAACATGCACCAAAATGGGCACAGGCATTGGCGCAGGCAATAGCTCAATCGGCGCGCCGCGCGGTGGGCTGCTGGCAATCAGCACAGCTCCCGCGCCAATCAATCCAAATAAAACGCCAATGGCGATCAGCCCCCAATTCTTCACATGGATTCTCCTTCGAGCGAGTGCAGCCTCAGGCCCAATTGCTGGCGTTCTGCGTTTATATGCAAAATGGATACCTGCACAGTTTGTCCCTCAGTGAGAATTTCAGCCGGGCTATTCGGATTCCCGGCCATCTCCGAGATATGGATCAAACCGTCAAGCCCCGCTTTCAGGCGGGCGAAGGCCCCATAAGGAACAATATTGGTAATCACGGCTTGCGCCACGTCGCCAGGTTGATAGCGCTGGACAGCCTCATCCCAGGGGTTGGGGTACAGGCGTTTGAGACTCAGCGCCACGCGGCAGCGTTCCTGATCGAGATGCAGCACATAAACTTCGATTTCCTGATCTGGGGAAAGCACCTCCGAAGGATGGCCGACACGCCCCCAGGAGAGTTCAGAGATGTGAATCAACCCTTCGACACCGCCCAAATCAATGAATACACCAAAATTAGTGACCGTTGTTACACACCCGGTTATGCGTGCGCCGGGCACCAGAGTATCCAACAATTCAATGCGCCTCCCCGGAGCCGCCAGCGCGGCGCGCTCCGAAAGCACAACGCGCTCGCGTTTCGGGCTGCATTCGATGACTTTTAACTTGAGATCACGGCCCGAATAGGCGGCTAAAATTTCCTTGCGCTGTTCATCGTCAGTTTCTTCGGAAATTTCGATAATATGTGAGATTGGCACAAAACCCTGAATGCGATCATCCTCTACCAGCAACCCACCGCGGTTGAATCCGGTAACGGTGAGCGTAATGATGGCATCCTCCTTGTAGAGTTTTTCGGCCCATTTCCAATCAATCGGCGCATCGTTCTCCGGGCCAGGCTCAATCTCTACCAACGTACTTTCAGTTGTATTCACCTGGGCCTCCGCGTCCGCTAATATCGCGGACCACCAGGCTTCGTCGGGGGGAGATTCTGCTGTGAGTTCAGTAAGTTTATATTCCACCATCATTTCCTTTGCCTATAAAGTTGGTTTTTTTGCCTCTTCCAATAACGGGGTCCTAATCCCCGGTATTTTTACCTAATTCCCAGAACGGACATCTTGCTCCATCTCCATCAGTGCCTGGGCAACTTCTTCAATCGCAACGCGCTGTTTGCGGTATAAATCGGCCTCCGACATCGCCAGACGTGTGGCTACATCGCGCACTTTACGCCCCTCCATAAATTTCATCTCTAAGATATTATACAAAAGCCACTCCGTTGTAAACCGCCTCTTTCCCTCCGGTTTGATTTGCTCAACCCCCTGACGCAGAATTGCCCTGAGTGCATTCACCGAACCATCATGCTCTTGAATGGCTTGCTGCACTACCTGCAAGCGCAGTAGTGGGCTTTTCGAGAGTTTCGGTCCTCCCCAGTAATGGCTAAGCGCATCTTTCACCCAACGGGAGAAATCATCATCCTGAATATCTTCGTGGGTTGCGGTGAGCAGGTCGGCGCTATCGTAACGCCCTGCGGCGCGCAGGCGTTGTATCCAATCCACCTGAGGGGTTAGCGTTTCGAGGGAGTTGAATACTTTTTGTTGCTGCACCCGATCGATCAGTGCCAGCGTGGCACGCTGACTCAGTGTATCCAATGCGGCGCGCTGTTCTTCATCGAGAATATCATCCATCGCGCGTTCTGCACCCAATAACCCCAGCAAAGGGGCATTCTCGCCCGCGGGGGTTGGTTGATCTTCAAACAACGGGACCAGCCAAAAATCGCCCCAGGTGAAAAGACGCAATTGCTGCGTAGCGCCAATCTCGAGTTCATGGTTGCGAGTAACAACTTCGACAAGCTCCTCGGTCAGCTCTTCTTTTTGAAGTTGCTCTGCTGCGCCCACCGTAATTATCATCTCAAAACCGGGCGGAACCAGCACCACCACAAAGGCGCTTTTAATTTGCAGATGATCGCAAACCGCTGTGAGTATGGCCTCCAAAAATTGCCCCAGATCACCCGATGTGAGCAAGCGTTCTTCCAACCTCTGCACCAGTTGCAAGCTGTTATCGGTGTTGCCGTAGAAAAGATAACGCTCCCAAATGGGCGCCAGCATTGTGACGGTATACTGCATCAGCAAGAGCGTGCCCACCATGGCGAGAGGGACTGCCGCTGAATACACCGATCCGAGAGACTCGCCCGCGCGGCGCACCAGGGTGGTGACTGCTAAAACGGTAGATGCTGTCACCGGGCCGCGCATGACCCATTTGAAGAGTCGCCGCTTGACCACGCGATCAGGCCAGGAGACGCCAAAAAAGGCCACAGCGTACGCCATTAAAACTATGAGCACTGAAGTGATGATATTCACAACATCAGCCGTCAGCCAAAAGATGATCGGATGTGAGCTGACAAAATGGGCGCTATATGTCAAATAGGGGAAAGCGCTCAGTGCAGGGGCGGTCGCCCCAGCGATCAGGTAGGTCATGCGCCGCTGGCTGGTACGCGTAATTGTACGGCGATAGGCCCGACCAAAATTGATCCAGGCCCAGATCATGCTAGCCGTGTAATAAGCAAAAAATAGCCAACTGAGCGGCGTGGGTGCCAGGTAATTTGTCGATGTCGTATGAATCATCGTGCCCATTAATTCAGATGAGGGCACCGCCAGCACAAAGGCTGCTGAAATCAGGTAAGTCAGACGCACGATCAGCCGCCGCCGCCCGCGAGATGGGCGCCCGGTGGTGGCTAATAATGCATCGGAAAAATGCAAATAGCTAGGCGGCAAAAAAATGACGCCTACCCAATTCAACCGCACCCAGATCGGAAGCAACTCGGGTTCTTGGATTACACTGGCAATCGATTCCCCCACAAATACCACGACCACGCTGAAGAAGATCACCGCTACCGAGCGTGCCACGCGATCTTTTAAATTAAATGAGAACGCATACAACAACAGCGAAAACGCTGTAATCGCGATTCCCGCTGTGAGCAATTGGTTGAGAGTTTGTAAACTACCGATCAGGGAGGGCATAAGAGCACTGTTCGTACCTTACAACTGAAATGTAGCCAGAACCATTTCTTCTGACTCAATGCTGAATCGTTAATCGATTACTTCAACCACTTTGAGAAAAACAGGGCAATATCATGATTGGCAAAATAATGATCATTATAGCCACAAAGCTCAAAGCCTAACTTTTTCGCCATCTGAATCGCTGGGTAATTTTTGGGCTGAACTTCCAGAATCAGGCGCTGCATCTCATGGTGTACTGCCCAATCTTGCCCGGCCATAACCAACGAACTGCCAATTTTCTGACGTCTCAATCGTCGGGCCACAGCCAAATTTGTGATTCGCGCCGCCCCGAGCTGTGGATTCAACGCCAGGCTGATATACCCTGCGGGGTTGCTTTCCAGGTCAGCTACCAGCAAACCATCACGCGTTGCCCAATCATCGAGCAGAGTTTGGGGGTTGTGTGGGTACTGTACCTGCACCGAGCGTGGCAACCGCACCTCACGAAAACTGACATTTACGGTATCTCCCTCGCTGCGAAAATCCATTTGCCAGACATGATCGCTGGTATAACTGTGTTCCAGCGCAGCCAGTGCATGAATATCCGTCGCCATCGCAGGTCGAATTTCAATCTCGGGCATAATTCACTCGCTAGGCGTTTCTACACGCACTTGAATCGCACAAGGTGCAGATGGTGCACCCTGGTTGTCGGACACAATCAGGCGCAACTGATAATCGCCCGCGGGCAGGCGCGAAGTATCCCAATAGCCCAACAATTCCTCCCGAACGGGTTTATCCCCGGCCTGAATTGTCAACCAGGTAAGGGTATTGGCATCAGCCATTTCGAATTTATAAAACCCGAAGTTGGGTATATCCGCGGAACCATAAATCTCTACCACGCCCTGAATTGTATCCCCGGAAGCAGGCGTTGTAATTTCAATTTGAAGCGGGATGCAAAGATTATCAGAGGCGGCACTCGCCGCGGCGAGCGGCACAACGGTGGGGAGGGCTGCTCCTGCCTCCTCGGAGGAGGCTTCCAGCGTGATGGTGGGGGTTGCCAATAAATCCAGCGTGGGGGTTAGCAGCGGGGCCGCCGCGGGGATGGCAGGTACGACAAAATACACCAAGCCAAATTCAATTACGCCGAGCAAAAAAACCAACACCAACATACTGGCAGACCAGTTGACCCGCTCGCGGGCGCTCTCTTGTTCCAAACCAAAGGCTGCGCTGCGTAGATCATCCCAGGCCAGTGTGAATTTCCGCAACTGCCAGACCGCCAGAATGCCCAAAACCAGGTAGACGAATACTTGATTGTTGTAAAAGAATTGGAGTGACTCAGCCATAAAGTGCCTGGATCGAGCAATTTCGATATAAGTATTAAAGCGCTTGCAACACACCGTGCAGCAAATTGACCAGTTTGGGTACCATCACCTGTCCGGCTGCCAGCACTTCTTCATGGGTGGTGATGGTGCTGCCGTCGAGATTGGCCTTATTGCTGATACCGGAAACCCCCAACACGCGCATACCACCGTGCCGGGCAACCGTCACTTCGGGTACAGTAGACATACCCACCGCATCCACGCCAATCGCTTGAAGGAAACGCAGGTCGGCGGGTGTTTCAAAAGACGGTCCTGCCAGGCAAATATAAATTCCCTGGTGCAGCTTGATTCCGGCAGCTTGCGCCGATTTGTGCGCCAATGCAATCAACTCTGCATCGTAAACACGGCTCATATCGGGAAAGCGCGGGCCAAACTCTTCCAGGTTAGGGCCGCGCAATGGGTTTGCACCGGCCATACCCAATAAGTTAATATGATCGGTGAGCAGCATCAGATCACCCGGTTCAAAATCGGGACGCACAGCTCCAGCCGCGTTGGTAACGATGAGCACTTCAATACCCAGGCGCTGCATCACACGGATCGGCAATGTGACTCGATCCATGCCATAGCCTTCATAGTAGTGAGTACGCCCCTGCATAACAAAAACATCCTGGCCTTCGAGTTCCCCTACCACCAGGCGGCCCGAATGACCGATCACCGTAGAGATCGGCCAGTTGGGTAACTCATCATAGGGAATAATTGTGGGATTTTGAACCGTGTCGGCCAATGGGCCTAATCCAGACCCGAGGATAATACCAATTTTTGGATGTGATGCAATTCTCTCGCGGACGGCTTGCACCGTTGCGTCAATTTCGGCAAGTGTAATAAACTGACCCATGCTGGCTCCTTCTGCATCTTCGAAAACAAAAGGGTGGCGGGGTAACCGCCACCCCCATGACGTCCGATTTTCCGCCTTGATTTGAGGTGAATAACCTGGGGGATTATATCACGAACAGGCCTTGAGCACTTCTGCGAAGGCCGCCACGGTTGTTTCTACAGCCGGATCGTCAATCCAGTAGTGGGTGACCAGTCGGAAGCGGCGCTTGCCGGTTGCACCCACGAGAACTTGATGTTCTTTGAGTTGAGCTACGATTTCAGCTGCGCCCACAGCGATCGTATCGCTCAGGCCGAGATATACCATATTCGTGGGTGGTTGTGTGGCATCCACTACTACACCAGGGAGTTCGGCCAGGCCTTGCGCCAATTTTGCGGCGCGATAATGATCTTCTTTCAAGCGCGGCACAATATCTTGTAGGGCAATGATCCCGGCCGCGGCCAATACACCAGCCTGACGCGTGCCACCGCCCAATTGCTTGCGGATGCGGTGGGCGCGGCGGATGAAATCATGCGTGCCGCAAAGCACGGAGCCGACCGGTGCACACAACCCTTTGCTCAGGCAGAACGTCACTGAATCGACAGGGGCGGCGAGTTCGGCGACATCGACATTCAGGGCCGCGGCCGCATTGAAGATACGCGCCCCATCCAGGTGTAGAACCAGCCCGTGAGCGTGGGCCAGCTCCCCCACTTTTCGGGTGTATTCCACACTCAGTGGTGAGCCTCCGCAGCGATTATGTGTATTTTCCAGCGCAATCAGACGCGTGATGGGGTGATGTTCATCATCAGGCCGGATGGCGGATTCAATCGCATCCAAAAGCAGCGTGCCATCGACCTGATTGGGCAGCGTATGAGGGTGCACTCCGCCCAGGGCAGCAACCCCCCCGGCTTCGTAACGAAAAGTATGCGCCTGGTTGCCCATGATAACTTCATCGCCGCGTCCACAGTGCGTCAAAATCGCCGCCAGGTTGCCCATCGTTCCCGAAGGGACAAACAACCCGGCTTCTTTGCCGAGCATAGCCGCGGCTATTTCTTGCAGTTGATTAACAGTGGGGTCTTCTCCATACACATCATCACCGAGTTGGGCATGCGCCATTGCTTCGCGCATCGCCGGGGTGGGCTGGGTAACGGTGTCGGAGCGTAGGTCAATGATTGCCATAATTTCTCCAATATATTGAGCGGGTTGATTGAAAACAAGTTGACAGGTTGGAAGGTTCGTCTGGCAACTTGTTAACCTGCTAACTTTTTAATAGTTCTAGAATGCTTTCTAATTCCGCGGGGAGTGCTGCTTCAAACGTGCGTGGGTTGGCTTCGCCGGGGATAACGATCGACAGCCGTTGGGCGTGCAAGAATTGGCGCTCCAACGGAAGGCTGGGAGTTCTACGCCCGTAGACCGTATCACCGACCACCGGACAGCCGACAAAAGCCATATGTAAACGAATTTGATGCGTGCGTCCGGTGTAAATGCGCACCTCGAGCAGGGTGTGTTCACGAAAACGCTCCAGCGTGAAAAACTCACTGACGGCCTCGCGTCCTTTATGCGGCGAAGTCACCGCCATGCGCTGGCGATGCGAAGAATCGCGCCCGATAGGGGCTTCAACGCGACCTGTAGGGGTGGGCGGTTTTCCATCAACCAGCGCCAGATAGCTTTTGCCAACTTGCCGGTCGTGAAATTGTTGGCTCAGCCAGTGTTGGGTGCGGTCATTCTTCGCCATGATAATCACCCCGGAAGTATCTTTATCCAGGCGATGCACCAGTCCAGGGCGTTTCTCGCCGCCCACGCCTTCAATTTCCGGGGCATGGGCCAAGACGGCATGCACCAATGTGCCGCTGGCATGCCCCGCGGCGGGGTGTACCACCATCCCAGCAGATTTATTGATCACTAGAACATCATCATTTTCAAATATAACATCCAACGGAATCGCTTCCGGAATCAGTGTACTAGGCGCGGTGGGAGGAATAAAAACTTCAATTTGATCACCGCTACTCAACGCGAATCCGGCTTTATGGGGGATTTCTCCGTTGACGGTGACTCGCCCATCTTCTATCAACACCTGAAGACGCGAGCGAGAGAGTTCCGTGATGCGCGCCGTAAGAAATTTATCGATGCGTTGAGGCGCATCTTCGGTAAATGTAAAATGCAGTTGCGAAGAATTCATCCGGTAGACCTCCGAGATTTTAGAACTTTAATTGGCGACAAAATGGATTGGGATGTGCAAGCCCATTTGTCGATGCTGATTTTCACGGAAATCTCAGATGCTTTTTTGTCCATTTTCATCAATGGCTGGATTCATCATATGAGAGATTACCACCCTCAGGGTGATTTTCTGCACCATCGGGCAGCGCGTCCGACTCCTGAGATGAGGATGCTGTTTTCCGTTCCTGAAGCCACATCCCGATGATGAGTACAGCCACGCCAATCGAGATACTCGAATCGGCTACATTGAACACCGCGAAAGAGCCTATGGAGATAAAATCGGTCACGTAGCCGCGGGCAACGCGGTCAATCAGGTTGCCGAGTGCGCCAGAGAGCTGCAAACCCAGCGCCAAACGCAAGGGCCAATCATGGCGCGGAATTTGTGGGTAGTAATACAAAATCATCAATATGACCACACAGGCCAGAATCATGAGCGGGGTATTCGCATTGAGATTTTGCCCTAACCCAAATGCGGCCCCGGTATTTTTCCAGTTGACAATCCGCGCATAAGGCGCCAGCCACTCCCAGGGCGTCCAGGTATAACTGAACTCAAGCCTGGCGCGCACCAGAGCTTTTGTCCATTGATCGAGGCTGATCACTACACCGATAAGTACCGCCAGCCATAAATAATGTTTCGCGT
>ERZ890953.754-NODE-754-length-17740-cov-4.858355_pt1 | contig 17740 bp, 9 predicted proteins | sample MGYA00521264_ERZ890953 | MGnify/ENA primary metagenome ERZ890953 (study PRJEB32303, sample SAMEA104408629) | aquatic metagenome | biome: Brackish water; feature: Chemocline; material: water | place: Baltic Sea | collected 2014-10-26T21:54:00 | depth 200 m ...
GCGCCGCCGTGTGGGCCGCCAGATTCTCCGGCATCGTCGGTGGTGTAGAAGGAGACGAAGAAGAGCATCTTCTTGCCCGAATCGGCGTGTTCGTCGAGCAGCCCCAGGACCTGTGGAATTGCCACCTGGTCGGCCAGTTCGTAGTAGTCGGACCGCTCCCCGCCGGCGAAGGCGGCGGCCATGTCGATGAGGCTGTGGTCAGCTCCCCTGAGCGTCAATTCGTTGACCGATGCGGTAAAAACCTCATCCCCAAAGTGGCGGGTGGCCGCTTCGAAGATGGTTTCGCCGGCAGGATTCATGATGAAATCGAAAAGGTCCAGCGCCAGTTGCGGGTCGGCCAGATAGCGGTCGGCTTGGGCGAGGATGTTGCCCGGCGAGAGGACCTGTTGCTCCACCCGGTAGTAGAACCCGTTACCGATGAAGTTGTGGTGGCCGTTGAACATCCCGGTACCCACGCTCAGGTGTCCTGGAACCGACACGCTGGGGAAGCCGGTGATGGCCCCGTTGCGGAAGATGAGGGCCCCGTTCATGATGTCCAAGAACGCTGGCAGCACGACCTCCTGACTCTCGTAAAGATGGACCAACTCGTTGGAGTTCAGACCGTCAAAAAGGAAGATGAACGCAAACTGGAAGGGCTCGACGCAGCTCTCTTCGTCCCAGAGACCCTCCAGCGCTTTGCCGTCCTGCCATTTCAGGTAGGTCTTGTCGCACTCGCGGCCATGCTTCACGCCGGCCTCAGGAGAGGCCCCCAGCAGATGGAGAACGGTGGGGGCGATGTCCACGCCCAGGGGAGTTTGCTCAGCTTCGAATCCTTGCCTCAATCCGGCTCCGGCAATCACCAGGGGGGTGCGTGACTGGATGATATCCAGGGCTCCGTGGCTGCCGCCCGACCCGACTCCCCAGGGGGTCGGGCTGTAGTGGAAGTCCGGGGCATTGGGGGCATCGTAGAGTTGTGCAATGCGCAAGAAGGGGAGTGGGAAGCAGTGGTCCTCGGTGGGGATGAACGTGACCCGCGGATCGTCGGGGGCGTAGCCCAACTCTTCATAGCTCGTGTCCATGGGGTTGGTACCCGCCGCCAGGGCCGCGTCGTAGGTGTTGAAACCAGCCGGGTCGGTGCAGCCAAAAGGGGGCTCGCCCTCAAGTTCCACTACTTCAAAGGTGGGCCCGCCCGGCGTGAAGCTGCGTTTGAAGAAGAGATGGCCGCTGCTCCAACGGATTTCGTAGAGGGATTTGTCGGCGTGGTAGGTATCGACGAAGAAGATGTTGGGCAGCGCCAGCAAGGCACCAGCCAGGGAATCGAAGTGCGATTCCTCCAACTCGTTGAGGCCGACTCCCGGCGCTGGTGCGGGAGGCTCTTCTCCCGAGCAGGTGCCGATTGACGGGGACTTCAGGCACTCCAGAACGATCTCTGTCTCTGCGTCAGGGATGGAATCGACAGAAATCTCTAGTTCAAACGTTTCCGCAGTGCCGTCCGGGGTGGCGGCAACGTCCGAAACCTCCGGCATCCGCAGGTCCGAGACTTGACTGGCGGAGTCCCCGTCGGCCTGATGAGAATCGGGCAATGGTGCAACCACGTCGCTGTCGGTCGCCGGCCCATTGCCGCCGCACGCGGCGCAGAGCAGCAACATATATGGGAGCAGACCGGCTTTCATTACTTTCATGTTCATGACGCTCCTGCTGATGTTGCTTCATAGTACGATGTTGGGTGCTGCCCTGCAACTGGCTCTTTTCAGCCGTTTCCTTCTGTCATATAGTGGGTTCATGGATACTTTTTTCACTGGGGGGTAACTATGAGGCGAAGGGCTAGGCTCATTGCATCTGTGCTACTTTGTGCTGGGGTCGTCCTGGCATCGTCTCCTGCCTGGTCTGATACCGGGTTTGGGGTCAACCTGGGACTCAATATGGGAGACCTGGCGGGCGACCAGGTGAAGCGCGACACGAGCTTTCGCTATGGCTTGGCGGTGGGGGCACTGCTCTATTCTTGGACCGACTCATTCGGCATTCAGATTGAACTCGACTACGTGCAGAAGGGGACCAGGTACGATGTTACTACCAGTGACGGGTTGCCGGACGCGGGAACTACAACCCTGAAGTTCAACTACCTCGAAGTTCCCATCCTGGTTATGCTCGGGTTCGATGCCGGTGACGATATGAGGGTCTTCGGAACGGCGGGCCTGGCCTTGTCGTTTCTCACGGGTGCGGAAATCGAGATCGACTACAAGAACACTGCGACCTACAACGACGACCTTTGGGACTCCACCGCCGGATTCGACATGGGCATCATCCTGGGGGCCGGGGTCCTTTGGGGCGGGCTCGGAGTGGAGTTGCGCTATGACTGGGGGTTGCTGACAACTGACAGCCAGCCCTACGGCGGCCACGTCATGAATGAAGAGCGCTACAACCGGTCGCTGACACTGCTGGGATCCGCAAGATTCTAAGGATGGCTCGAAGACGGGTGAGAAACTGGGGGGAGTGGAATGCATAAGTTGCCAGCAGGCGCTCTGCTAGTCTTCATGTTGTTGATGTCGGTCAGTCTTGTTCAGGCTGCCGAGATACCGGTTGTCCCGGGACCCGACGATCCCATTGCCAGTGCGCTGGCGCAAGCGCAGCCGGGAGATACCATCTACCTGGCGGGGGACGACGACCCGGCAACTCCGGACTATACGGAGGCCGTGACCGTCCCGGCGGCCCTCTCCAGTCTGACTATCGTCGGGCAGAAGAACGGGTCAGTATACCCCGAATGGCGGGCCCCGGAGAACGGGGACGTCCTGGTCGTCGAAGCAGTCGGACTGACCCTGACTGGCATCGAGTTCACCGGCACCAACCCCAGCCGGGGCGTAGTGCTCAGCGCCGCCAGCGCGAGTACCCTGATCGAAGACTGTCGCTTCGCCTTGAAGAACGGCACCAAGCTCTGGCGGGCCATCGATGTTGTTGAAGGAAGCACCAGCAACCAGGTGGTGGAGTCCCACTTCGAGAACCAGAGCTACGGCCTCTGGGCCGACTGGACTATGCCCGCCGACTCGGGTCTGGTCATCTCGGGCAATACCTTCGTGGATTGCGTGGCCGGGGTCGAGTTGAACAACCTCGAAGGGCTGCAGGTTTCCGGCAACAGCTTTGGCGGCGGCAGCCACGCCATCAAGTGCACCGGTTGCCCCGGTCTCCAGTTCACCGGTAACCAGACGGAGGATGGCGGCGGTATTCTGGTCTACCAGAGCCCCGGCTGTCTCTTCGCAGACAACACCATGGATAGCAAGGGGATCGAACTGTCGAGCAGCAACTACTGTCGAATTGTGGACAATCAATGCGACGGATGCGGCAAGGGAATCTACCTGACCAGTTCAGCCGGTGCGCTCATTCTCCAGAACACTTTCAAGAATGGCAGCTATGGCGTTGAGTTGGAGAACTCCTCGGCACTGGTTGTTGCCAACCTGATCACCGGGTCGAGCAGCGCTGCCGTCAAGCGCACCAGCGGCGGGGTATTTCTCTTCCTCAACGACCTCAGCGATAGTCCCGGCGTTGCCTATCAGACCGCCGGCGAGGGGGGCATGGTCTTTGCCAATCGGATGGCGGAAAACGCCGGCGGGCAAGTGGCAGGCAATGATGTGAAGGACCGTTTTGCCACGCCCATGGCCATCACCTATGAGTATGGCGGCGAGCGACAGCGGCACTCTGCGGGCAATCTCTATGGAGACTATGCCGGCGCCGACAGCGACGGCGATGGCGTCGGTGATACGCAACTTCCCTACCCGGTTGGTGGTGACGGCGACGGCAATCCCCTGGTGGCTCCCCTGGATGACTACTTCTTCGACCTGTGGTTCCTGGATTCCAGTGGTGCCCTCTACCGACCTCCAGCAGCCCCGTCGGGCACCAATGACCTGCCGATTGCGGCCGGTGAATCGCTGCTTTTCGTGGCCCCGGAGGCGGCGGCGGAGGCCGTGGTCTTCGCACCCGCAGAGGTTGCCGACGAGGCCTTCGCCCTCTTCCTCTGGTTCAGCTACTTTCCCCCCGGCGAAGAATTGCAGGTGGACCTGGGCTGGCAGGACGAGAGTGGCTCGTCGTATTTCCCCGAGGGTGGGCCCAATCTCACGCTGGAACAGGGGGAGTCCCCGGTCTCCGCCTGGGGTTCGCTGGCCGGTGGCCCGCTGGTGGTGCCGGCTGGCCGCCATCTGGCCTTGCGCCTCACTAAGCTGGGAACGAAGCTCATGAACATCGCTCCCCTATTCAGCTTCCTGGCAATGCCGGGGCCAGCAGGCCCCATCTATCCCGCTGGTGGGCAGCTGGCCGGGGAGTTGGCTGTTGAGCCACCTTCGTGGGACCTTGAGGCAGTTGATTTTGGCCAGAGCTACCCGCTGACTTTGGTGGTAACCAATGGCGGCGTGTCGGCACTGCAACTCATGGACATCCAGGTCGTGGGCCCCGACGGAGACGATCTTACCGTGGAATCATATGGCTGCCCTTGGCCAGGCCCTGTGGAGTTGCAGGCTGGTGAGGGATGTGAACTGCAGTTGACGTTCAATCCTGCTACCGGCGGCAAGAAGTCGGCGGGAATCCTGCTTCATACCTCCGATTCGCTGGCGCCGTGGTACTACGTCGACCTGGCCGCGCTGGCCGGTCCCCAGCACCTCCTGGAGGTGGCCATTGACCCCGTCGGGGTCGGAGAGGTGACTGGCGCGGGTGTCAACTGTCCCGGGGTCTGCCAGAATCTGGTGGACCAGGGACAGGACGTGACATTGGTAGCCGTCGCCGGGGCGCAAGCCGATTTTGTCGGCTGGACCGGCTGTGATCAAAGCAATGGTGCCACCTGCCAACTGACGGTGGTGGCCGCCACCGAGGTCATCGCCCACTTCTCACCCTTTGCCCCAGACCTCGCATTGGACCCGCCCGCGGCGGTCTTCGCTGATTCGTTTGTCGGCGACACCTCCCCGGCGCTGACCTTCACGCTCACCAACGATGGCAAGAAGGCCGCCACGATTGAGAAGATCGCCATCTCCGGGCAACACCCGGCGGATTTCGCCATCGCGGATAACGGCTGCCCCAATACCCTCGGAGTTGGCGGGGAGTGCGACGTCAGCGTGGTCTTCACCCCGCAGGCAGATGGCGAGCGCACTGCAGAGCTGGTCGTCTCCGCAGATGATTTCGACGAACCGGAGTTGGGGGCCGCGCTGTCGGGAACTGCCACCATCGCTCCTCGAACGCTGACCGTGCAGGTTCTGCCATCCCCCGGCGGCGTGGTTACGGGAGCTGGGCTCACCTGTCCGGGCGACTGCGTCAAAACCTTCCCGAATACCGTTGATGCGGTTCTCCAACTCGACGTTGCTGAGGGGTACGAGTACGTGTCGTGGAATGGTTGTGACCAGGTGGAGGGCACTGCGTGTCACCTCACCCTGGAGGCCGACCGGACTGTGGTGGTCGTGCTGTCCAAACAGACCCCATCCATCGCAGTGCAGCCTGTCCTCCTCGAGTTTGGCGACATCGAAGTGGGGCAGCAATCGGCACCGCTGCAGGTAACTGTCACCAACCTGGGCAATTGGGACCTGGAGCTTGGGGAGGCGCTGATTGACGGGCTCTTCGCCGCAGATTTTGCGGTGCTGGACGACCAATGCTCAAACTCGTCCCTGGCGCCCCAGGAGAGTTGTGCGGTGGACGTTCGGTTTGCTCCAACTGACAGGAGCCTGCGGGGGGCAACGTTACATTTGCCAAACGGCGACAAACTCCACCCCTCGGCGGCCGTGGCCCTGGTGGGGCGCGGCCAGCAGGACATTGACGTACCGGATGTGCCGTCCGGTCCACTCTCTGGGGAACCGGTGGTACGTCTCCTGCCCGGCAGCATCAACTTCGGTCACACTGGCCTCTACGGAGGTCCGGGACACATGCCCGCCAGGGTCTGCAACCTCGGCGGCGGTGAGATTGAGGTCACCGGCATCTCCCTCGCCGGCCGGGATGAGTCTCAATTCGACATTGAGGATTTTGCCTGTGATGCCGGCAAGCTCTCCTTTGGCATGTGTTGCAAAGCCAACATCTTCTTCCTGGCGACAGCGGATGGCGAAAAGCGAGGGTACGCGGTCTTTGCCATCTCCGGTGCCTCAGTTGCAACCATCGAGGTACCCCTCTTCGGCGTTGGCGGTAACTACAAGACCCCGTCCAATACCAGCACCAAGGCCGAACGCGGCTGTTCGGCGGTGCTGGACCAGCCCTCCAGCCTGGCGGCACTCGTCGTGCTCCTGGCGATGCTCTGCGCGGTCTATCTTGCAGGTCGCATTCGGTGGCGGCCGCGGCTGCGAATCAACTACTCGATTCTCCTCCTCTGCTTCCTCCTCGGTTCTGGCACCACCACGGTCTCGCTCTCGGGCTGTGATGCCAATCCCAGCGGTACTTGCCTGGGCAGTTTCGAACTCTCCGGCACCGGCCTCTTCGATGGCATCAACACTACCTTTCGCTTCATGCTCATGGCCACGAACATCACTACCGGCTGCAATGAGACTCAGTTCTCCATTGTCGAAGATGTGGGCTCTGGGGGCTATATCAATAACGAGAACTTCGGCGTAGGTCTTTATCTCCCCAGCCCGCTCTTTCCGGGGCGGCGCTACGGGAAGGGGACGCAGGTAAGCGTCACCACGCGGGGCAATCTCGTCCCCGACTACTGCTACATCGTCGACGGCTATGTCGAGGTGGGCAAACTCACCATGCGGGAGAAGCCAGATTCCTGCAATGCCACCCTGCAACTGCTCTTCAACATAGAAGATGCTGCTTGCCGAACCGGCGGCACTCCGGGCTGGGACAATCTTGACAAGTTGGCCTTCGGGAACTCCCTCATGGGGGTTGGCGACTTCAGCTATGGCACAATCCCGGAAGAATGTAGCCCTCCTTCGGTGGAGGACGTGGGCGCTGACAAGGGGGCCGGAAAGATCGGCCAGCACATATTCCCGCCGGGTGTTCCCGACCCCCAAGTCGAGGAAGACCTGCCGGTGCTCTACTGGGGTACCGAAGTCAACTTGTTGCATGCGACCCATATGGTCCGGGATACAATGGCGGCAGACGGCAGTCAGGAGCGAGAGGTTGAGGTGCGCCTGGAAATCGAACCGCCAGTCGAGGAGGTGGGCAACTGGCTCTGCCCCTGCCCCCAATCAAACTACCACCCGCATCCCCGCTGCCTGGACGGGGCGAAGCATGAACCCTTTATCACCTACACCCTGCCCACGTATCTGGAGCCGGGTGAGATGGCCAACCTCTGTGATCAGTTCGGGGCCAGGCCGAAGATCCTTGCCGATTGGGATACTGGTTCACCGCCGCCCGACATCGCCTCGCCGGCTACCGGTCAGGAGATCTACCAGGGGGATCCCCTCCTGCTTAAGTGGGATGCCTACCCCGACAGTGGTGAAGGTACCGTCATCGTTCGGGCGTACAACGGTGATTATCTCTGGCACCTGGATGGCGAGCCTCTCTTTGAGTTTGCGGTGGCCGATACGGGGGAATTGCTCCTCGACCCGGCCTTCCTCAGCGTAGCTGACGGCGAGACCGCAATAGAAATCGAGCGCACCTATGTCATCGAACCTGAATTCAGTGTTCCCTTGCGGGAGGGCTCGGATGTGTTGGTGCGGAAGATTGGCAAAGTCGCCGTCTTTTTCAAGCCTGGTGAGTTGGTGACCTTCCCCGACCCGCCCTTGCCCGCGTCCGGCTGGACCCCTCCCGAGGAGGTCGGTCAGGTTTCCCTCGATAGCTGGGTGGCCAGCGCACCGGTGCTGGCAATGGGGGCCGATGAGCGGCTTCATATGGCGTGGCTGTTCAATCAGACCCCCACTTACCGCATCCTCGATACCGTCACCCTGGAATGGGTGGAGCCCGCGGTCTCGTCGGGGCTCGCCATCAACAACGGCCCCCTGGGATTGGCTGCTGGCGAAGGCGAGGCGTTGTTGTGGGGACTGCACAAGACCTCTGGCGCGTCAAAGTATGCTCCGGCTGTCTATCGCTGGGGGGCGGCCCTGGAGGGCGGCAAGCTGGAGGGAGCAGACCTCCACGAGAAGGCCTGGCCCTTCGACGCTGCTCTTCTCCCTGACGGCACCGTGGTGGCCACCTGGACCAACAGCGACAAGCTCCTTTACTGGAGCGTCAACATGGGGCCGCTGGAGTTGGTAGGAGAAGGCTACAGCGCCGGTCTCTCCGACTCGAGCGTCTTCGGTCGATCAGATGGCCAGGCGCTCATCTTCCCCAAGGGCGTCACCGGTTGGTTCCTGGTGCTCGACCCCGGCGGCATTGCCCCCCTCCAGCAGCTGTCGCTGGGCACCGGTTTTTCGGTCAACGCACAGCCTGAGACAGCCGTGGTAGGGTGGAACGATCTGCTCCACTTCGTTGGACCGTCAGACTACACGACTCTCCTCCCGGAGCATTTCGCCAATGACATGATGACGGGCGACTTTGTCGCTGAACCGACCTTCGTCAGCGAAGCCCCGACACTTGCCGAGGGCTATGTCGGCCATGAGGTTGTCTTCGGACAGGACGGCACCCTCTGGCTCAACTGGCAGGTCGAATGCGAGTATGGCATCTGTCCGCTGCTCTACCGGCGGGACACTGCGGGATTATGGCAGGGACCATATTTTGGCGGACAGGCCATGGGGACTATGGCTATGGCCGTAGACCTCGCCGGTCGGGTCCATATTATCTACGCCGCCCAAACGCTGCAGGGGACATCTGTCAACGCTCCCCTCTACCACACCATGATGGAGGTGGCGCCATGAAAGCACTACACACTCATGTCGTGCTGGTAGCGCTACTGCTGTTAGGGTGTGCCGACCTGGTGAACGATGCCCTGCCCACCACCTATGACAGTTCAATCAGCGTCGTCAGCGAGGGCGAGGGAGAGGAATTCGGCCCCGAACTCTTCCCCTGGTCGGTAGGGGATAGCTGGCTTTACTACAGCCAGGACACCATCCTCTACATTGTCCCCACGGAGAAGCAGATTTCCACCAACGGGATGCTCTCCACCCTGACGGAGTTTGCCTCTCTGGATATGGTGATTGAGCACTACGTTCGGGTCGACGACGAGGCGGTGAGGGATTTCGGTTCCCAATTCAAGTGGTGGCCCTGCTCACTGCCACGGCTTCACTTTCCGGTGCGGGTTGGCAAGAAATGGAAGGTCGGCGACCCCTACGGTGACATGCGCGCCGAGGGTACCGTGGAGTCTATCGAGGTAGTGGATACGGCTATGGGGGCCTATCGGGCAGTGAAGGTTCACTACTACACACGCAATGCCGCTGATGAGGAGGGCATGCACCAGTGGATGTGGTTTGCCCCGGGCATCGGCCTGGTGCGCTGGCAGCATACTCATGGCTGGGGCGTTTCTGTTGCCCCCACAACCGATGATTGGCTGTTGCGCCATTTTGCAGTCGAAGGCTACTCAGAGGTACGGGCTGCCGCCAGGGTTCGATAGGCGATTTGGCCCTTCGGTGGCTATCGCCGATTACCCGCGTTTTGCCCTGACCGCACCTAGGGGCGAATTCGTCGGGAAAGGGCCGCAATAATCGCGATGACGGCCATTCCTCCGGCCATCACCGCACCAATTCGGAAGACGGGCAGGACCCCGGTTGCCAGGAGTGAGAGAGCACCCGCAGCCAGGGCGGTGGCCACCGCCGGGGCAAGCCTGTTGCCGGGGAGTGGTGAACCGGGGGGTAGTGGCTGGCGGAGCGCGGGGCTGGCGAAGAACCCGACCATGGGCGGCAGCAGGTAGAGGACGGCCGATGCCGAATCGATGTTGACTCGGGTCAGCCACCCCAGACCGAAGGTGACAACCGTGGCCAGGAGGGCTTCGGTGCCGCTGCGTAGCGTCACAAAGCCATTGCGATAAACGGCCAGCACGGCCAGCAGCATCGCTCCCCAGAGGAGCAGGGCGGCGAGCCAGATCAGATGTAGAATGCGCGCATCCACCAGCGGAATGATAGCGGGAAAGCCGCTTACCGTAATGACAAGGGTATCTTCGCCAGGGGCGTTGGCATCGAGTAGCTCGACCAGAATCCCCCGGGCCCGCACCAGGAATGCATCGGCCTCCGGAGAGTCGCCGAGGATGCGCCCCAGCTCTGCCAATGGACCGTCGAGTTGTTGCGTGCGTGCCAACTCCCGGGTACGCCCCAGCAGGTTCTCTGCCAGTTCCCCGGCCACTTCCGGGGGATACTCCCACTCACGGTAGCTGTCCATGGCCGAGATGGCGGCAGCTAGCGATGGCTGACTGGCGCCCTTCTTGAGCAGTTGGGATAGCTCCTCCCATTCCTTGTCAGTGGGCGTAAAAGGGGCCCCGTCGGAGTGCATGAAGGAATGCAGAGCACTGATCATCGCTTGCTGGCGTGCCGCCACGTGGGCGGGGTCAGCAGTTGCCAGGACATCGTCCAACACGGCCGTCAACGCCGGCTCGCGCAGGTGGAGGCCGTGGTGGCGACCGAGGGACAGCAGCCGGGCCTGGGCTCCCTCCCTTCCGCGTTGCGCCGACTGCTCTACGGCGGTGCGTGCCACGTCGGCCCAGTGGGCCATGGCGAGGTCAGTCTGGGGGAAAATCCGGGCGGCGATCATGGCATCGTTGCGGTCATCATTGACCAGTGCTCGCAGGTCGGGATTGCCTTCGACGAAGAACCAGAGGTTGTTGAGGGCCTCGGCGTCAGGGGGAATCCGGTGGGCATCGCCAAACTGCTCGCTGAGCATGCCCAGCACCTGGGTTACCGAGCGGACGTCGGCGAAGAGGGGGTCGCCTTCCAGCAGGTCCGTGAGGCGCATGAGGCGCGCACAGTTGGCCGGGTTACGGAAATCCCCGGTAGCTCCGATCTGCAGGACATCGGCGCCACCCATGTGCCGATCGAAGAAGGACATCGCTCGTCCCACTTCGTCGTCGGCGGCAAAGAGGTCACGTGGGGAGAGCAGGAAGCGCCCCTGACTGGCCGCATAGCCACCCCCGGCGAGGATGATAATGGCGGTGGTCCAGGCCATGGCCGGGCGAATGCGGCGGGACGACGGGCCGGCCCCCTTGGGTGGCACCGGGGTCAGCCAGTGGGCCGCTGGAAGGAACAGTAAGAGACCGGTCAAAGCGATGGCAATCATGCCGATGGCCGCCACCTGGCCGAAATGGGCGATGAAAGGAATTGGGAATAGGACCAGGGCCAGCAGACCACCGGCCGCGGCCAGGGTCAGCATCAGGAAGCTGGAGGCACCGTCGGCTTTCTCCATGTATAACTGCATCAGGCGGGCGTAGAGCACCGCGGCCACAGCCACCAGTACCAGGGCCGCACCCGAGGCCGTGGCCGTCAACTCGACGCCCAGCAGCTGCAGCAGACCCAACCACCAGAGCACCGCGATGCCGGCACTGCCGAGCACCAGCAGGACAGGGAGGACCCGCCGCACCATTAAAGCCAACGGGATGAGCATGAAGAGCAGAAAGAGTGCGGAGATAAGGGGGATTTGCCGGTAAATGCCGTCGGTGATCATGGTCTCAATGAAAGGGGCCCCGAAGTAGGCCGGAATCAAATGTCCGCATTCTGCCTGGACGATTGTGCGCACCAGCATCGCCATTTCCCGGGAGTCGCCTTCTGGGTCGAGCTTGATGATGATGGCGTAGGCCCGCATGTCGCGGGAGATAAACGAGCCTGGCGCCTGGGCATCGCCTCGCACTCGCTCCATGAGTGCCACCCGCTCTTCGGGGTTGGTCGGGACCCGGTTGATCAGCAGGTCGGCATCGATGGTGCCATCCTCGCCCTTGCGGATGGTATCGAGGTTGGTGAGGCTACGCACCAGCTTGAGTCCCTCTCCGCGATGTTGATTGAGTCGTGTGGTGATGGCATCCAGGTGGGCCAGACTGTCAAGATTGAAGGCCTCCCCCGGCTCTTCCAGTCCCACCATGAGAATGTCCAGCGCACCAAAGCGGTTGGTCATTTCCACCCACTCGGTCACCGCGGGATCGTCGGCTGGCACGAATTCGGTGACATCCGCGGTCATGGGCAGCATGGGGGCGATGGCCGCGGCGCCGCCGGTGAACAACAGGGCGATGACCAGGAGATGAACGCGATAGCTCTTGATAAAGGTCATGGGGTCCCGCTAAAAGATGCCAGGGTATTCCGCCAGCAACTGCTCGCAGGAGTAGTACTCATTGGTGCGGACCATGGTGTAGGAGCCACCGCTGGGGTCGGAGACCACGGGGATGATTGTCTTCAAGCTGCTGGGACCATCATATCCCACGGCCCCTTCGTGAACTTGAAACTTCACCTTTCCCTCCAGTCGGTCGCCGTCCTCGGTGATGGCGGCCGGCTCAAGGTGCCAGACGGCCCGCCGGACCATGTAGCGAAAACCTGCCGGCTGAAGGACCTTGATGGTCACCCCGGGGTTGCCGTCATCGTCTTGATCCCAGACGAGCGGGTCGTCTCCAGAGGTCGGGAGCGGGTCCTTGACCGGGTCATCCATGCCCTGAATGCCCCAGGTCCACGCCAGGGTCTGCTGCTCAATGCCGATGCCTTCGGCGGTTTCCAGATAAATTGGCACCTGGCCGAGAGCCGCGTTGGTCTCAGGAAGCATCTCGGTTTCCCCCAGGCCGCCAGCATCGAGGTTAGCGAATTGCTGGCAGTAGCTCCAGTCGAGGCCATCATCGGACCAGAATGCCACAAAGAGATTGGTGAGTAGCAGCGGGTAGGGCTCGCCAATTCCAGGGAAGAGATCCATGGTGGCGGGCAGGCTCATCTTTACTACGTAGTAGCCCCAGAGATTGTTGAGTTGGATGTCTGTGCCCGGTTCGTAAGGTGTGTCGGGACGATCCAGGGGGACGATGATATCCTCCGGCTCAGCATTGCTTGTCAAATCTTCTTGCGGATAGAGCGACTTGAGCCGCGCCGGCCCGTCCGCCTTCCAATTGCATGCGGAGAAGAGTAGGAGTGCGGCCACCAGCAACGCCCGGCCTCCGGTCGCTTGCTTGCGGAGCACCCGTTTTCGCTGCTGGTACTCGCTTTCGCTCCGTTCCAGGTCGAAAAGGGTCTCCTCCACGCTCCCTGCGGCCACCAGCAACGCCCGGCCTCCGGTCGCTTGCTTGCGGAGCACCCGTTTTCGCTGCTGGTACTCGCTTTCGCTCCGTTCCAGGTCGAAAAGGGTCTCCTCCACGCTCCCTGCGGCCTCCATTTGCCTTCTTGCAGAACCTGCTGAAGAAGCACTGCGCCAGGGTCGCGCAGCACCCTGGCAGTTCAAAATTACCATGTGATTCTCCCTCGCAGGCTGGCTACGTTTCGCCCTGCTGCTTTCTGGCCGAAGCGCCACTTCTGGTCGTAGGTGGAGAAGCCGTCTGTTTCGGGCGGGTCGACGTCGCCGATGAAGTAGATTCCCGTGGCCTGAATTTCGACAGAGGGCACTATGACCCAGGTTACGGTGGGAGTGAAGGTGCCTGTTTCCCGTTGTGTGATGTCCCAGACGCCGGCCAGGCGGAAGGCCAACTCGTCGTCGAAGAACTTGAATTCAGTGGCTGCCACCAGATAGTCGTGGAGACCGTACATGTCATTGAATTCATCAAAGAACCCATGGACATACATGACGTTCAGGTAGAGCCCGAAGGGGAGCGAATAGTCCATGCCGAAGGTGCCCTTGACGAAGGGGTCCGAGGGGATGTTGGTGTGCGCCATGTCGATTTCCAGGGCTTTTCCGCGAAAGGCCCGCAGTCCGAAATCGACCTGTTCCGGAAAGATCACTGCAATCTCGCCCATGAAGCCCATGCCAAAGAGCCAGTCGGCGGAGTAGGTGAAGTCGAGTCCGGCCACCTGCATGCGGGGGTATGTGACCTCGGCGATGTACTCAATGTCTTGCGCTCCGGGTTCATCCATGCGGGGCGTAGCGTAGGCCACCGCGGTGTAAGCTGCCGGGAAGCCGAACCGTCCGTAGTAGTATGAGAGGGTAATGTCGAGGGGTCCCAGGTAGAGCTTGGCCTTGGCTGCAGCCTGGGAATCGGCGATGTTCCGCCCCGGGTCCAGGACGCGCACCTGGGGGTCTATGAAGTGCATACTGCAGGGGTCGAGGGAGCCGAAGTAGTCCACCAACTCCGCCATCTGCGGTCGTGACAGCGGCGGTATCGGAGCCTTCTTGAAACACCCGGCCTGATCATACTCCACCGCAAAAGCCAGATTGGCCGATGGCGGAAGTTGCGCCGGTTTGAAGACCGGTACCCAGACAACAGTCAGGTCGATCCATTCGGCGGGGTATAGGGACATTTCCACCATCTGGTTGGGGACCTTCTTGGTGAAATCCAGGGGGTCGGAGAGGTCCCGGGAGTTCAGGTTGTCGGTGGGGTTGAACTGGTCCACGGCCCCCCAGTTCTGGATGAGGCGGCCGATGCGCAGGTCGAGGTTGGAGAAGATGACTCCCCGGGCCGCGAAGTAGGCCTCGTCGAGGTAAATGGAATAGGGGTCCACTTTGGCCCGCTCGATGAGGTCCGGGAGTTGTTCGGCCTGGCTGAACCCGAAATAGCGCAGGCGTGTGTCGACCACTGCCCGCACCTGGTCATTGGGGTTGATTCCCAACCGTAAATTGACCTCGTTGCGGTTCAGTTCGAGGTCACCGAAGCCGCCGGGATTGAGCCCTCGGTAGTTGTCCAGGATCATGCGAGTGTCGCTTTCGATGTAGCCTGAGAAGTCGATCATGTCGGCGAGGCTCTGGCCCCTGGCCGGTGAGGTGAAGAGGAAGGCTACGAGCAGAGCCGTGGCAAAGCTACGCATTAGCTTCCTCCTCCTCGCCGATCTCCCGGAGATGGTCGGCGGCCAGGGTGAAGTGTTCTGGATCGATGAGGCCAAAGAGGAAGAGCTGGATGAGGTTCTCCAGGATCTTCTCGCTGGAGGCGGTGATGTTGCCCAGAATCACCCGTTGTTCAAAGAACTCCCGCCACGCTCCCAGGAAGGCATGCGCCACCAACTCCGGGTCCAGGGGGCGCAAGATGCCTGCTTCCTGCCAGTGACGGACCACCGCGACGAGATACTCCACGAGTGCATGGCGCATCTCGTCGACCCGGCGGGAAGAGTCCTCGTCGAGGAACATCGCTTCCCGAATGATGATCTGTGCGTGCTCAGTGTCTTCCTCGAAGAAGGCTTCCACCAGAGCCACGTTGTCCATGAGGCCCTTTAGAATCTGCTCCGGCTGGTCCAGGGGGATTGCCTGGAGCCGCTTCATGAGGGATTCGAAGATGTAATCAAGGAGCGCCGCAAAGACGTCCCTTTTACTCTTGAAATAGAGGTAGAAGGTTCCCCTGGCCACTTCGGCCGCGGCGACGATATCGGCCACCCCGGCGGCGTGGTAACCCTTGTCGGCAAAGATCTTCTTGGCGGCGAGAAGCAACTCTCGGCGGCGCTCAGTCGGCTCCATGGCGTACCTCGTCTGGCGACGGATTGGGGGTGATTACTTGGCCCACTGCAGGTAGCGGGTAGTGAACATGCTCTTCTTGAGGCCCTGGTTGAGTTTCAAGGCATTGACCTTCATGGTGGTCTTGTGCCCGGTGCGCGGGTCGCTCAACTCGATGTGCGAATGCCATTCTGCCGTGGTACCAGGAAAGAGCTTCGGTTGGCTGGCTGCGAAGCGCTTCACGTGGGTCCCCTTCTCGTCGAAGAAGTCGCTCTGCCACTGCAAGAAGTCTTTCTTCCCCACCTTTGTGAGCAGCGACGCGTAGCCTGTGTCTTTGCCAGGTTTCGGGGTCAGCCTGAGGTACCAGAAGGCTTCGTCTTCCTTTTCTAGGACCGGGTCATAGACCTCAAGAAATGAGGCCGTGGCCATGTCCGCATTGGTGAAATCGGAGCCGACGAAGGACTGGCTCATGTTGTGTGAAGCGACCCGACGGACCTTCTTATAGCCCGGCAGGTAGATGTAGACCTGATCCTGGTTCATGGTGAGTATGGACATGTTCTTGAGCTCGCCGCTGTTGAAGCGGATGAGCCGTTTGTCGTTGCCCTTCTGCTTGATATTGAAGTCGTAGCTCTTCTCGCTGCCGTCGGTGTCAATAACCGTCAACGTGACATCCATGTCCTGGTCTTCGTTGCCATTGATCTTGGTATCCATCCGCTCCAGGATTTGTATTGCAGAGAGCTTCTCCTGGGCCGAGGTCGTGACGGTACCTGCCATTGACAGGGCCAACAATAACGAAAGGGAAAGGGCTAGTCGCATAGGGCCTCCATGCAGCCAAACACAGGTACCGGCGCAATGACATGAGCGTCAGTGACAGCCGTGTCAGTCTAGCCCAGGATCTGCTGATGTCAAGGTCGATGCTATTTCTCCAAGGCCGCAATGACCCGTTTTTCTACCTTCTCCAGTCGCCTCTGCCAGCGCTCCGCACGCCAGAAGTACTTGTCGGGGTCCAGGAGGGAACTGGCAACTTCTACCGACTTGCGAGCTTCTTTGGGGGCCTCGTCTTCAAGTTGAGCTTCGGCCAGGAAGAGGTGGTTGAGGGGGTGCTCGGGGTGTTCGGCAGCGGCGCGCTCCAGCAGTTCGAGGGCCTTGTCCAGGTCCCCCGGGCCTGTGGGCCAGGGGGGGGCTTTCAGGTAGAGAGCCCCGAGAATACGTAGCGCACCTCCTTCGTCCACGGAGGCATCCAGCTTGATGACCTTCTCCAGGGTATTCATGAAGGGCTTGATGATGACGCTGGCCTGGGCGATGGAGGAGTGTTCGAGCTTCAGCCCCATGTTGAGGGCCAGTGAGTAGAGCGCGTTGGCATCAACTGGTGCCAGTTGCACGGCCAGTTCCGCCAACTCCACGCAGTCGACCACAACTGTCCGCGCCCGCTTGGCGTCATAGCAGACGGTGGGTTCACCATAGTCCTCAAGCCAACCGCAGGCCCGTCCCGCAAGGAAGTAGGCCTCGGCACTCTGCGGTTCCAGGTCGGAAAGCCGGCAGGACGCCAGGAGCGCCCTGGCCATTTCCGCCGGCTCGGCATCTTCGTGGTAGAGGCTGCGGGCCATTTGCTGCAGTTCTTCCGGCGCTTCTGGGAGGCGGCGGAACTCGTAGTAGGTGCGTTTGGAAATCTGTTGGTCAGGGGCGGGGTCGAAGAAGCCGGAACAGGAAGAGCAGCCGAGAGCCAGTCCGGCCAGACCGATCCAGACGAGGTAAGCACTTCGGCCTGCTCCGGAGCAGCGTCTGTCGGTGGCGTGCACCAACTATTTGTAGAGTTTGCGGACCCCGTCCAGGGCCCCGGCGGGGAGAGGCTCGAATCCCTCTACGGCGAAGGTCTCACACATCTTCTTGCCCTCAGGATCCTTGCACATGTTGACCAGTGCCTCCCCGAACTTCTTGATGTCCTCGTTCCCCGCCCGGTCTTTGAGGTAGACCATGCCGAGGTTGGGGACGTCGGCAGATTCAAAGATCACTTCGAGGTCGGCGAAGAGAGGCAGTCCTTTGAGGCTCTGGAACTGCACGTCGTCCACCAGGGCTGCATCCAGTTGACCTTGGGCAACTTTACGAATGGCTCGCAAGGGTCGTTTGGTCTGCTCCAGCTTGAAGTGGGTGGTCGCATCAATGGTGCCTGCGAAAATGACCTTGCTGAGGAAGGTGCCATCATCCAGGATGCTGCCGGTGAGCGTCTTGCCTTGCAGGTCGGCCAGGGTCTTTGCCGAGCCTTTGGCAACGAGAACATAATACTTGTTGGTGGTTTTGCCATTGACCCGGGCCAGTACCAGCGGCACCAACTTCTGTGCGCCTTCCTGCTCCAGGAAGATGCCCAGGGAGAGTGCGGCAAAGGATGGTGCCCACTCCTGCAGAGCCTTCA
>ERZ890953.756-NODE-756-length-17701-cov-7.517228_pt1 | contig 17701 bp, 10 predicted proteins | sample MGYA00521264_ERZ890953 | MGnify/ENA primary metagenome ERZ890953 (study PRJEB32303, sample SAMEA104408629) | aquatic metagenome | biome: Brackish water; feature: Chemocline; material: water | place: Baltic Sea | collected 2014-10-26T21:54:00 | depth 200 m ...
CGCGGCCCGAGTCGTCCTCGCCGTTGCCGCCTGCGCCGCCGTTGCCGCCGTTGCCGCCCGAGCCGCCCGAGCCACCCGCGCCGCCGTCGCCACCGTCGCCGGTCTCGATGCTGCAGTCGATCAGCTCGATGCTGGAGCTGATGAGCAGGATGGCCACCGAGGCGCCGCCGCCGGTACCGGCCGTGCCGCCGCTGCCGCCGCAGCCACCGCCTGCGCCGCCGCCACCCGCGCCGCCGTAGGAGTCGCACCAGTCGCTGCCGCCACCGCCGCCGCCGCCGCCGCCGCCGCCGCCGCCGTTGGCGCCGCTGGAGGCGCTGGAGCCGGAGGACACGGAGTAGCCCGAGGTGGAGAAGCTGCCGCTGCTCGAGCCGCCGGTGCCGTTGCTGCCCGAGGTGCCGTTGCTGCCTGCGCCGCCGGTGCTGCCCGAGCGAGAGCCCGAGCCGCCCGAGCCGCCGTAGCCGGCGCCGGTGCCCGAGCCGCTGGCACCCGAACTGCCGCTGGAGTTCTCGTGGCCGGGGCTGCCGCCGCTGCCGCCGCTGTTGCCGCTGCAGCCCGAGCCGCCGCCGCCCGCACCGGGCCGGCTGCAGCTGGAGCAGAAGCCCGAGGAGTCTTCACAGCCGTTCGAGCCCGTGCCGCCGCTCGCGCCGCTGCCGCCGGTGGACCCGCCGGAGCCGCTGCTGCCGTTGCCGGCGTTGCCCGTGGCGATCTCACAGCTGTCCAGGATCAGGCCTGTGGAGCTGTGTACCCGTAGCGCGAAGCTGGAGCCGCCCGTGGCGCTGTTGCCCGAGGCCTCGATGCGGATCTGCTGCCACTCGGTGGCCGCCGTCCAGCCCGAGATGACCTGGCCTGCCGCTGAGACGGGGATCTCGGGCACCACCGCGGGGGTGCGGTTCCAGGCCGAGCCCGAGTCGTAGCCACCGGCCAGGTGCACGCCCTCTTCGAAGCCGCCGCTGAGGCTGACGCTGCCGTCGGCGATGAGGATCCAGTCGATACCGCTGGCGATGGCCACGCTGTAGGCGGCATCCAGGCTGTAGAGAGGATCGGCGCTGCTGAGCCCCGAGGCGCCATCACTGCCGCGGGCGGGGTCCAGGAAGACCGAGCCGTCGGCGTCACCGTCGATGCCGTCACAGTCGGCGTCGACATAGTCCATGTCCGGCTCGTCCAGGGCGCCAGGGTGGATGCTGGCGTCGGTGTCGTCGCAGTCGCCGGGGTCCACGCTGGAGCAGGCGGTGATGGAGCCGGTACACGCGGAGCTGGCGCAGTAGCAGTCGCCGTCGTTGTCGAAGGCCGGGGTGCCCTCGTCGACGTTGCCGTCGCAGTCGTTGTCCACGCCGTCCTCGTACTCGGTGGCTCCGGGGTGGATGCTGTAGTCGGCGTCGTCGCAGTCATCGATGGGGTAGCTGCCGTCGTAGTTCACACAGGTGATGTCGATGTGGGCGTCGCCGTCGATGTCCCGGTCGTCGACCACGCCGTTGCAGTCGTTGTCGGTGGCGTCGCCGCAGATCTCGCTGGCGCCGGGGTAGGCGGTGGCGTCGGCGTCGTCGCAGTCGCCGTCGTTGGGGGACCAGCCGTCACCGTCCAGGTCCTCGTCCGCGATGTCGCCGATGATCAAGTAGATCTCGGTGTAGCCGACGTTGGCGTCCTCGTCGGTGGCCTCGAGGCGGATGCTGTAGTTGCCCACGCTGGGCTGGACCCAGTCCACGATGCTCGAGCCGTCGCTCTCGGGCCAGCCCTCGTAGATCACCCTGGGCAGGCCCGACGAGGTCTCGGTGGCGGTCCAGACGATCTCCAGGCTGCCGTTGTCCTGCTGCACGTCGCTGGCCATGCCGGCCAGCTGGATGGTGTCCCGGCTGAAGAACCGGTCGTAGCTGTCGGGGCTGGTGATGCTGACCGTGGGATCTTGATCCGGGGAGAGGGTGATGTTGAGGAACAGCTCCGCCTCGGCTTCGTTGTCGTCTTCGTCGATGACGGTCAGGCCGATCACCCAGCCGCCCTCTTCGCGCTCATCGGTCCAGCGGGCCGTGACCGTGCCATCCTGAGCGGCGGGCAGCTGGGAGATGATCTGCGTGGCGCCGGAGCTGGTGTGGGTGGCCGTCCAGACGATGTCGAGGGTGTCCGGGTCCTGCTGCACGTCGCCCACCAGGCCCACCAGGTTGACCACCTGGTCGGTGAAGAATCCGGCCCAGTTGTCGGGGCTGGTGATGTCGGCCTCGGGCTCCTGCTGGGCCTGCTCGACGAAGACCGTGATGCTGTCGGCGTCGCTCAGGCCGCCCTGGTCCAGGGCCGAGAGCTGGATGAGGTGGGTGCCTGGGGTCAGGGTCACGCTGAGCATGGACTGGCCGTCGGCGTCCGGGAAGGCGTCCATGGCAGCCAGGCCGGGGTCGACGGTGGAGGACCAGGTGACCGTGTGGAGGTCGTCCTGGCCGTTGTTGTCCAGCACCGTGCCCACTAGCTCGATGGGCTCGCCCTCGAGGAAGGTGGTCTGGTCCGCGGGGGCCACGATGTGGACCACCGGAGAGAGGTTCTCGGTGGGCGTGACCTGGACGTCGGTGTTGCAGGCACAGGCGAACAGGGCGGGCAGCAGCAGGGTCCGGGGAGCCATCCGGCCTCCAAGCGCGCCTGGGAGGGGATCGCGCGCGCTCCACGCAAGGTAGACGAGGCACGGGTGGGCGTCAATCACCGTGCTCTGTGCGGTATCGCGGCGCGGTCAGTTCTGGTTTTCGGTGACGCCGTCGCCGTAGCTGACGACCGGGTTTTCGCCCTCGATCAGCTCTGGCGCCAGGCCCACGCCCAGTCGCTGGAGCAGGGGATCGGAGGCCGGCACGCCGTGACCGCCCACCAGCCAGCAGATGTGGCGGTGGTTCTTGGCGACCAGGGCCGCCAGGGGCTCGCGGGCTGCCTGGTAGAGATCGGGCATGGTGACGCTGAGGTAGACAGCCAGGGGCTTCACAGCTGTCACGGCGTTCTCCAGAGCCTCGAGGGGCAGGGCCGCGCCCAGCCAGGTGACGTCGTAGCCGGTGCGGCCCAGCTCCCAGGCCTGCACCAGGGCGCCCATGGCGTGGAGCTCGTCGGGCAGGCAGGCCACCAGGGCCTTGGGGGAGTCGGGCTTGATGCCGCGGGCGTGGGCATTGAGCAGCAGCAGGCGGCGGTTGAACACCGCGGTGGCCAGGTGCTCGCCCGCCACGCACACGCGCCGCTCGGCCCAGCGCCGGCCGATCTCGTGGGTGGCCTGGTGCAGCACCTGGTAGATGACCACGTCGGTGTTGAGGGAGGCGAAGGCCTCGTCCAGGGCACGCTCGATGGCCGCGACGTCCATGGTCTCGGCGGCATCGGCCAGGGCTGCGCGCCAGCGCTCGATGGAGCTCTGGACGCGGGGGGGCACGTTCAGCTCAGAGGGTACGTGGCCGTGGGAGGGGGCGCTGGGGGTGGCACCCTCGAGGAGCGCCTGTCGGCCTTGCTGGGCCAGCTCTCCGATGGAGGCCCCGGCGTCGAGCTGCGCCTTGATGTGGAGCAGCAGCTGCAGGTCGTCCTGGGTGTACATCCGGTGGCCGCCCTCGGTGCGGTGGGGGACCACCAGATCGTAGCGGCGCTCCCAGATGCGCAGCAGGCCGGCCGAGAGCCCGGTGAGGCGAGTGACGGTTCCCATCTTGTAGCGAGCGCGATGAGGCATTGCAGATCTTGTTTGGATATCTTGGGTATTGTAATTAGTGGGATATTGAGGGATGAGCCCCGAGCTGTGTTCGTGGGACATGACTTTGTCTACCATGTTTCCTCGAAACGAAATGTCACCGCTTGGTGGCCCGAGCGTCCTCGTGAGCGTGCTTACGCGGACCCGAGGCTTTGGTAACCTAGACAGAACCAAAACAGTCCCAGCCTTGCGGGGCGGCCCCCTGGACGGGAGCTACACGGCGCGGGGGCGCGGGCCGGCGGACAGGGCCAGGGTGCTGCGTGCGGTGGCGTCCAGGTCCAAGCGCAGGGCGAAACCCTGGGGGCTGGCGGCGCGGACGTGGCCGGTACACTTGACCGTGGAGCCGCCCGGCAAGACCAGGCGCACGCTCACCTGGGTGTTGACCTCGAGCTCGGAGGCGTCGTAGCGGACCTGCAGGGCGTCCCGGTGCAGGTGTTTCCAATAGTAGGCGACATAGCGCTCGGGATCGTTGAAGCGCACCATGACGATGGGCGGGGATGCGGTGGCGGCCACCTTGACCTCGACGCGGCGACGCTTGCGGGGCGCCTCGGGGGCCCCGTCGGTCTGGCCCCGTCGGTCTTGGACGCCCCGGCGCAGCGTGGAGCGGCGCCCCTGCTTGCGTTCTGGATCGGCGGTGATGGCCTCGCTGATGGCTTGGCGGCCGACCCCCGAGTCGGGGTCGAGGACCTCGGATGAGATGGACGCGCTGTGCATCCCCCGCATCTGCTCGACCGAGGGAGGGGGAGGCTTCTTGACGGGCTGGCGAGCGGCGTGTTCCTGGGACCGGTCGGCCAGCCACTCGCGCAGCATGCCCTGCTGGTCCTTGTTCATCTCGGTGATGCGCAGCACCGTGCGCGTGGGCCCGAGGGCCAGCTTGACCACCCGCTCGAGCTCTACCTGGCCTCGGAGGTTCGCGTTGGCACCAGGGAGGGCGAACTGGAACTCTGCTTCACGACCCGAGCGCAGGGTGTGCTCGCCCTCGGCCACCAGCTGGTCAGGGCCGATCTCCCGCAGCACGAGGTCGATGATCCCCCGAGCGGTGCGCAGTGTGATCTCAGTGGTGACGGGAAAGGGCATTCCACTCGCCAGGAGCCGTGGTGTCCAGACTGACCAAGGTAGCGAAATCTCGGCCCCTTGTCGCGCCGAGGTGCGGCTGGTCGGGGCCGGTCGGGGCTCACCAGCGTGGGGTGTCGGCGTTGGTCCGGGTTTACGCAGGTCTTTCAACATCCTGTCAGGTCCAGGGCGATGGAGCGTAGTGGCGGGGCGGCGGGATAGCATGTCTGCATGAAGCGACGCGCACCCCTGTTCGTGGTCATCGCCCTGGGCTTGCTGCTGCTGGCCTGGTGGCTGTTGCGACCCTCCAGCCGGTCTGGTCTGGGTCATCCCGTGCCGGACCAGGCCGCGGCAGCGGCTGGAGCCGAGCCCGGCTCGGCTGCTGCCGGGGACTTGCCGGTGGCGCGTCAGCGGCCCGGGGTCCACCCCGTGGTGAGCCTTCCCCAGCTGCTGGCTGGCCCCGACGACATCGATCCCGAGCGCGGCGGCCCGACCAACCTGCCCCCGGGCACCCAGCGCACGCGCCTGGCCGCCTCGGGCAAGCTGGCCCACCACGTGATCGAGGAGTACGCCGAGAGCTTCCGCGAGTGCTTCGAGCAGCACCGGGCCGACGATCCTGAGCTGCCCACCCGCGCGCTGCTCGAGTTCACCATCTCCGCCGAGGCGCGGGACACCGGCAACCAGTACGGCCAGGTCACGGAGGTCCAGGTGCTCACTGGGGGCGCTGACTACGATCTCATGGAGCACGGGGCCTTCGAGGGCTGCTGCGCGGCCGCCGTGATCGAGCTCGAGCTGGATCCCCCCGGTGGGCGTCGTGGCGGCCAGATGCGCTTCGGCATGACCCTGGACCTCGAGACCGGCCAGGCGGTGGATGAGGCGCGGGGAGCCGGTCAGGCCCAGTAGGCCGCCGCTCGCGCGTTTGTTCGTGGGCGACAGTCCGTAGAACGTCGATCCCGTAAGGTGCCCCATATGTCGATCAGCGCATCAGGTGGCTAAGTCGTCCCCATCGAGTTGCCGCCCCCCTGCGCCGGAGACCCCATGTCCGAGTTCCATCGCATTCCCCACGTGGTGATCGTCGGAGGCGGCTTCTCCGGCCTGTACGCGGCCCGCAGCCTGGCCAGCGCCCCGGTGCGGATCACCCTGATCGACCGTCGCAACCACCACCTGTTCCAGCCCCTGCTGTACCAGCTGGCGACCGCCGGGCTGCAGCCCTCGGACATCGCGGCCCCCATCCGCAAGATCCTGCGGGACCAGAAGAACCTCACCGTGCTCATGGGTAAGGTGCGCGAGATCGATCCGGCCAAGCGCACCGTGCGGCTGTCGGATCGCAGCCTGGGCTACGACTACCTGCTGGTCGCTACGGGCGCGAAGAGTGACTACTTCGGCCACAACGAGTGGGAGCGTCACGCGCCGGGGCTCAAGAGCATCGAGGACGCCCTCGAGATCCAGAGCCGGGTGCTGCTGGCCTACGAGGCCGCTGAGCGCGAGACCGACGCCGAGCGACGTCGGGAGTGGCTCACCTTCGTGGTGGTCGGCGCCGGTCCCACCGGCGTGGAGCTGGCAGGGGCCCTGGGCGAGATCGCCCACCGCACCCTGGCCATGGACTTCCGCAACTTCGACCCCCGTGAGACACGGGTGGTGTTGCTGGACGGCTCGGACCGCATCCTGGGCACCTTCGAGCCCGAGCTGTGCCAGAAGGCCGCCAGGCAGCTGAACACCCTGGGGGTCGAGGTGCGCACCGGCGCGCGGGTGATGGACATCGACGAACACGGCGTCCAGCTCGAGGGCGACCGCATCGCGGCCCGCACTGTGCTGTGGGCCGCGGGTGTGCGGGGTTCGAGCCTGGGCGGCAGCCTGGGGGTGCCCCTGAACCGCCGTGGCCAGGTGGTGGTGAGGCCGGATCTGAGCATCCCCGGTCACCCCGAGGTGTTCGTGGCCGGCGACCTGGCCTCCCTCGAGCAGGAAGACGGCACGCTGGTGCCTGGCGTGGCACCTGCCGCCATCCAGATGGGCAAGCACGTGGCCCACAACATCCTGCGCCTGGCCGAGAACCATGCCGCGGAACCCTTCCGCTTCGTGGACAAGGGCAGCCTGGCCACCATCGGCCGCGCCCGGGGCGTTGCCCAGTTCGGCAAGTGGAGCTTCTCGGGCATCGTGGCCTGGTGGCTGTGGCTGGTGGTCCACATCTTCTTCCTCATCGGGTTCCGCAACCGCCTGGTGGTGATGATGGAGTGGACCTGGGCCTACTGGACCTACTCCCGCAGCAATCGTGTGATCCTTGGCCGCAGCTGGGTGTACTCGGCGGAGCGGTCCATCGGTCGGCTGCTCAACGAGACCAGCCAGTCCGACGGGGATGATCCCTACCTGCCGTGAGTGTAGCGAGGGTCCAGGCGTCCTCGAAGAGGGTATGAGCCAGGCATGACGATGGCACTCTGGCTCGGCTCCCTGGTCCCCTTCTACGGCGTCACGCTGTGGGGTGTGTACCGCGGTGGTCGCACCCGCAACGACCACCTCATGGCCTTCGTGGTCACGGGCTGCTTTGGGGTGTACGGCTTGCTGGGGGCGGGCGCGCTGCTCGCCTGGCAGGCCCGGTGGCCGGTTCTGGTGGGGCTCGGCCTGGGGGCGGCGTTGCTGGCGCCACCCTTCGTGATGCTCGCCCGTCGCCGGGATCCCGGCCGGGGGTTGGGCTGGTGGCTCATGCTGGCCAGCCAGCCGGCCTACGCCTTCGCTTTCTGGGGCGGCTGTGTGCTGGGGATCTGGTTGGTCTCCACCCTGGCCACCGGCGCCGCTTCCTTCTGGCCGGGGCCCTGGCTGTGGGTGGCGCTGGCCCTGGCGCTGTGGGGATCGGTCTGGGGGCTGGCGCTCGGTCAGCGCGTCCTGCGCCTCCGGGTAGAGGTGCCGAGAGCGCGTGGCCCGGGCTTGCGGCTGCTGCAGCTCAGCGACATCCACTTCGGGCCGGGCTTTCCCTTGTGGAAGCTGCGGGCGCTGTGTGACCAGGCGGCGGCCCTCGCGCCGGATCTGGTGCTCATCACAGGCGATCTGGTGGGGCCGTTCTCGGACAGCCCGGGTGAGCACGACGGCCTGGTGGAGACCCTCGCCGCCCTGCCGGCGCCGGTGTTGTTCTGCCCTGGCAACCACGACATGCCTCGCTGGCGGACCCTGGGCCCAGAGCTCCGCGCCGGTGGCGTCACGGTGCTCGAGGACGAGACCGTGTGCCTGGACGTGGCCGGGGAGCGGGTGTGGGTGCTGGGTGTGGGCTTCCCGTGGGGTAGAGCCCGCGTCCCTGCCGCAGAGGTGATCCGCGGTGCGGTCCCCCCCGACGACGCCAGCCTGCGGCTGGTGCTCAGCCACGGCCCCGCGGTGCTCGATCACCTGAGCGCAGACTCCGCGGACATGGGCTTCGCCGGCCACACCCACGGTGGCCCTGTGTCTCTCGGGATGCTGGGGCTGCCCGTGTCGATCCTCCGCCTCACCGCCTCCCACGACAAGGGCCTGCACCACCGCGGCGGCGTGTGGCACTACGTACACTCCGGCAACTGGTTGATCGGCATGCCGCCCCGCATCGGCACGGCGCCGGAGATCGTGGTGGTCGAGGTGGTGCCCTCGGCGGGGCCAGCTCATTCGTGTTGCTGATAGCCAGTGGAGATGACCGGCACCGTTGTGCCCAGGAGCTCGCCCGGAGCTTCGGCTTCGAGATGTCTCCACCCGACAACCCCGATGAGGTCGAGGTCCTGCTGGGCTCCGTGCTGGCCACGCCCTGGGAGCAGGCCTCTTCGAACTTCGATGCCTTTCCGCTGCCCCCACGTGTCGAAGGGGGCAGGAGGTTCCGAATGCGCACTTCAGCTCTCGTTGCACTGACCCTCGCGGCCTGCGGTCCCACCGCCGACCTGGACCTGGCCCTGGTCCAGAGCGAGGTGATCCCCACGGTCTTCACAGCCTCGGTCGATGGCGAGGCGGCGGGCCTCGACGCTGTCTGGGTGGAGTTCGGGCTGGACGGTGAGTTCACGCACAGGGCGCCCCTGGACCTCGCCGCCGGCCCCCCCTGGGAGATCGACCTGCTCGGTATGAAGTCGGGCTCGGACTACCAGGTCCGCATCGCCATCGAGCTCGAGGGCGAGAGCTATGAGGGGCGATCCCACAGCGCGAGCACGGGCATGGTGCCGGCGGACTTCCCGGACCTGAGCCTCGAGCGCGGCAGCGGTGAGAGCTTCGAGGGTTTCCTGTTCACCTCCGTCCTGGGCAACGCCTCCGCGGCGGTGATCCTGGACGAGGATGGCGACTATGTCTGGTGGTACCAGCCCGATGGCATCGAGATGGTGGGTCGCACCTTCCCGTCCAGGGACGGCCGGTCGGTGTACACCATGAACCTCAACCCGGACGGCAGGCGGGACGGCTCCATGGTCGTCGTCTCGCTCGATGGGTCGGAGATCGAGACCACCGACCTGGACTACGCTCACCACGAGATCTACGAGCACGACGACGGCACCATCGCCTACCTCTCCAAGGACCCGGCCATGGTGGAAGGCAGCGAGGTCAGCGGCGACAGCGTCGTGGAGCTGAGCCCCGACGGCAGCAGCACCACCATCTGGACCATCTGGGACTACCCTGATCGGATGCCCTACGAGACAGGGGGCGGGGGACCCGCCCTCGAGTGGCCCCACGCCAACGCCCTGGACTACCTTCCGGACGAGGACGTCTACCTGATCGGCTTCCTGACCATGGACGCCATCGCCCGCATCGATCGTGCGACGGGGGAGATCGACTGGATCATGGGCGGGGACAACAGCGACTTCCAGCTGAGCGACGGCGGCACGGACCTGTTCGATCGCACCCACCAGCTGCACTGGCTGGACGACAGCGTGCTGGTCTTCGTCAACGGCTCCCAGCAGGGAGGCGAGTCCTACGCCGTGGAGTACGCAGTGGACGAGCAGAACCTCGAGGTCGAGTCCATCTGGGAGTACCACTCCGACCCGAGCGTCAGCTGCATCAGCTTGGGTGACGTGCACCGCTTCGACAGCGGCAACACCCTGATCACCTACTCCTACAGCGGCCTGCTCCAGGAGGTCACCCCGGGTGGTGAGCCCGTCTGGACCCTGCAGGCCGGCGCCGGCGGCGTCATCAGCTACGTCACGCCGGTGGACGGCCTCTACGGGGAGTAGGCGCAGGCGTGCGCTTCCGCGGCGGTCTTCCGGTTAGGCCTCCCTCATGCGCTCTCTCCTCCCCTTCGTCCTCCTCCTGGCCACCGGCTGCCCCAAGAGCCCCGGCGACACCGCCGAGCATGTGACCTTCACCGTGCTCGCCCTGCCGGACACCCAGGAGTACGCCGACCGCTACCCCGAGATCTTCGACGCCCAGACCCAGTGGGCCGTGGACCAGGGCGTCGCCATGGTCACCCACCTGGGCGACGTGGTGGACAACGGCCCCGACGATGCCCAGTGGGCCAACGCGCGGGGCTCCTTCGAGATCCTGGAGTCCGCCGGTGTGCCCTACGGGGTGGCCATGGGCAACCACGATCACATGTACGGCTACGGCCCCACCGTGGACCACAGCTGCAGCGACGAGTACACCGACATCGACTGTAGCTCGGCCCACTACCTGCAGTACGCCGGCCCCAGCTGGACCGAGGCCAACGCCTGGTTCGGCGGCGCCTCGCCCAGCGGCACCAGCAACTGGCAGAGCTTCGAGGTTGGGGGCTTCGAGTGGCTCTTCTTGAACCTGGCCGTGGATGTGCCCGCCGCCGAGCTGGCCTGGGCTCAGGCCGTGCTGGACGACCACCCCAGCGCCCTGGTGCACGTCTCCACCCACCGCTACCTGCACGACTTCCGGGTGGTCGACCTGATGCCCGAGCTGCTGCACGCCGTGCTGCCGGGCCGCTACAACGCGCTGGTCTACCAGCTGGGCGACCCGGAGTACTACATCGACAGCACCACGGCCGAGGATCTCTGGGAAGACTTCATCGCGGTCAACCCCAACATCTACATGGTGCAGTGCGGCCACGTGGACGCTGAGTACCGCCAGGTCAGCGAGAACCAGGCGGGCCTGCCGGTGCACGAGCTGCTCACGGACTTCCAGAGCTACCACGACAACGGCGGCGACGGCTGGCTCAAGCAGCTGGACTACGATCTCACCGCCGGCACCATCACGGTCGGCACCTACTCGCCCACCCTGGCCCGCTACCGCGACAACGGCGAGGGGCTGGACGCATCGCTGGAGCTGCTGGGCTGGGCCCTGGACCGGCTGGGTTCCTACCTCGAGAGCTACGGCCTGGACATGGACGAGATCGAGGACTTGTACAGCTACTGGACCACCACCGAAGGAGGTCGCCAGGAGTACTTCGAGGCGGCCTACGGCGACGGCAGCCGCGACTCGAGCTTCGTGCTCGAGGTGGACTTCACGGCCTACGCTGCCGCGCGCTAGGCGTCGTCTGATCCCACCAGCTCGGCGAGCACCGCGTTGAACTCTGCGTGACCGAAGGGCTTGAGGAGGGTGGGGGCCTCGGTGCGCTCCATGAAGGCCGCGGCCCTGGGTGTGAAGGCGCCCCCGGTCATGAACACCATGCGTCGGGCCAGCGCCGGGTGGTGGCGGCCCACCCAGTCGTGCAGGTCCATGCCGGTGACCTCGGGCATCATCAGGTCCGACAGGATCAGGTCGAAGCGCTGGTCGTTCTCCAGCAGGGCGATGGCCTCGCGCCCAGAGGTACACAGCAGCACGTCGTGGGAGCGCTCGGCCAGCCGCCGCAGGGAGCGGCCAACCTGCGGCTCGTCGTCCACGATCATGATCCGGCCCCGCCGGAGGGGCGCCGCAGGAGCTGCTGCAGCCGGTGGGGCGACCTGGGCGGTCCCGGGCTCGACCTTGGGCAGCCGAACCTGGATGCGGGTGCCGACGCCGCGGGTGCTCTGCACCTGGATGTCTCCGCCCATCGCTGAGACGATGTTGTCGCAGATGGAGAGCCCCAGCCCCGATCCGGTGCCGACCTGCTTGGTGGTGAAGAACGGCTCGAAGAGCTTGGGGAGCAGCTCGGGCTCGATCCCCTCGCCGGTGTCGCTGACCGTGATGTGAACGTAGCCCTGCTCCTCCCAGGTGTGGATCTCGATGGTGTTCGAGGCCACGTCGCCCTCGGGGATGGCGTGGGCGGCGTTGACCACCAGGTTCAGCACCACCTGGGTCAGCTTCGTGGTGTCAGCGACGATGGATGGCGCCTGCAGGTCGGTGACCACCCGCGCCCGGAACCGGGTCTCGTTGCGGGCCATGTCCAGCGCCCGCGTCACCGCCTGGGTCAGGTCGACCTCGGTGGGGGCGGTGGCGCTGCTCTTCGAGAAGGTCTCGAGGTCTCGCACGATGTCCCGCACGCGAAACACGCCTGCGGTGGCGTCCTCGAGCATGGTGGGGAGCTCGCTGTCCGGGCCGAGGCCCATGGCGGCGAGCTGTTCCTGGATCTCGTGGAGGTTCAGCAGGATGTAGGCCAGGGGGTTGTTCACCTCGTGCGCCACGCCCGCGGCCAGCAGGCCGATGCTGGAGAGGCGGTCCGCCTCGGACACCTGGGCTTGCAGCGCGAGCAGCTCGGTGACGTCTCGGGCATGCACCACCAGCTGCTCGACCTGCCCGAGCTCCCCGAGCACCGGGTAGAGGCCGCTGTCGAACACGCGGCCGTCGCGACGGTCACGGTGGCGGGCCGGCTCGCCGGTGGCCACCACTTGCTGCGCTACCGAACGCCTGGTTGCTGCGACGTCAGGCGCCATCGTGTCCAGGGCCTCCCGGCCCAACAGCTCGCGCCGAGGCTTGCCGGTGGCGCGCTCGAAGGCCGCGTTGCACTCGATGAGTGCGCCGTCGGGGTCCACGAGCAGGAAGACGTCCTCGGCAGAGTCGATCAGGCTGCGCAGCCGCTGCTGGCGCTCCTGCAGCTCGGCCCGGAGCTGGTGCTGAACTGTGATGTCCCGTGCCAGCAGGGTGATGCCTACGATGTTCCCTCTCGCCCAGCGTGGGCCTGCGTGGCTGTCGAAGTGCATCTTGCCTTCGGGGCCATCCCAGGTGGTCTCGTAGCGGGCGGGAGTGCCGCTGGTGAGCACCCCCTGGAGGGTCTGCGCGACCCCGCTGATCTGGGGGGCCGGCAGGAACTCCAGGATGGAACTCCCACGCAGATCTTCGAGGGTCAGCCCGGGCGCGGGCCGGTTGGTGTAGAGGATCCTGAGGTGGCGGTCCAGCAGCACCACGGTGTCGGGGGTGCTCTCGATCAGGGAGCGCCAGCGGGCCTCGCTCTCCTGGAGCGCGAGCTGGGTCTGCTGGTGGGTGGTCACGTCCTGCAGCGACACCAGGGCGAACGTCCGCCCGTCCAGGGTCACCGGCGTGGTGGAGACCAGCAGGTGCAGCGACCTGGCTCCCTGCGGGGTGGAGGCCTCGAGGGTCGTTGGCTGGCCCTGGTGGATGGTGCCGTGCTCCAGTGAGTCCTGGATGCAGAGGTGGATCGCGCAGGTCTCGCAGTTCACTCCCTGTCCGCAGCCACCCTGGCTGGCCGCGGCGTGGACGCAGCGCATGGCCTCGCCGCCGCTGAGCCCCATGATCTCGGTCTCGGACTGCCCCACGAAGAACAGGGCGCGGCGGTTGGCCCTGATCACCCTGCGGTCGCCGTCCAGGAGCATGGTGGGCACGGGGATGGCGTCGTAGATGGCGGAGAGCTCAGCGGCGTTGTCCCCGCTCAGGTTGCGCAGGGCGTCGGTGTCGCGGGGCCCGGTGCCCGGTGGTGCACCGGCTGTCCTGTGGTCGCTCTCCATCGCCATCGTGGGTCCTCGGTTGGACGCCAGGGTACGCTGGAATGGGGATAGGACTCAAGGGGATGCAGCCGGCTCCGTCTCTCTCGGTGAGAGCGTTGGGCATGGTGGACCCGTGGCGGAGATCCGGGCAGGTGCGCCCTCAGGGGCGCGAGCGGCGTGACGACGACAGGGCGCTGGCGCGAGCGACCTCTTTCGTCGTATCTACAGTGAACCCATGAGCTCCCGCCCCACCAGCGCTCCGACCCCGCGAGGCGATCTCCAGTGACCGCCGCGCTGGCCTCGGGGTCCGTTCACCGCCACCTGGTGGCCCTCACCGTCCCGATGGTGTGGGGCGTGCTGGCCATGATGGCCTTCAACGTGGTCGATACCTGGTTCGTGGCGCAGCTGGGTGACCGAGAGCTGGCCGCCATGAGCTTCACCTTCCCGGTGGTCATGGTGCTGATCAGCCTCGGCATCGGCCTGATGGCGGGCACCTCGTCCGTGCTGGCGCTGGCCATCGGTGCTGGCCACACCGAGAGAGTCAAGCGCCTGAGCACCGACGCGCTGCTGGGGGCCACTGCGCTGGCCATCGTCCTGACCGCCGCCGGGCTCGCCACCATGGAGCCGCTGTTCACACTGCTCGGTGCCGACGACGCGGTGCGTCCACTGGTGCTCGAGTACATGACCGTGTGGTACGCCGGGTTCGTGTTCGTGCTGGTGCCCATGGTCGGGTTCGGCGCACTGCGCGCGGTGGGCGACAGCAAGGTGCAGGGCACCATCTTCCTGGTGGCGTCCATCGCCAACGCCGCGCTCGACCCGCTGCTGATCTTCGGCCTGGGGGCTTGGGGTGGGCTCGGGCTGCGCGGTGCTGCCATCGCCACGGTCTGTTCGCGCGCCCTGACCATGGCCGCGGCCTACTGGGCCATGAACCACAAGCACGATCTGCTCGCTCGCTCGCTCCCCACAGCGCGGCAGTTCTGGCGCTCGACGGTGAGCGTCTTCCACGTGGGCTTGCCAGCGGCTGGAACCAACATGATCATCCCCGCGGCGACCGCGGCCATCGTCGCGTTGATGGCGGAGTACGGCTCCCACGCCGTGGCGGCCTTTGGCGCCGCCACCCGCATCGAGCAGCTGACGCTCGTGCCTTTCTATGCGCTCTCTGCGGTGATCGGCCCCTTCGTCGGCCAGAACCTGGGCGCCGGAGAGCACGGCCGCGTCCGCGAAGCCATGCGCGCCTGTGGCCTGTTCTGCATGGGGCTCGGGCTGCTGACCGCGCTGCTGCTGGCCGTCGGGGCCGAGCCGGTGATGGGCCTGTTCACCGAGGACCCGCGGGTGCTCGACATCGGCCGGACCTATCTGTGGATCGTCCCCTTGAGCAACGGCGCCTACGGCGTGGTGATGGTCGTCAACGCGTCGTTCAATGGCCTGGGCAAGCCCGGGCCCGGCGTGGCCATCTCCGTCATCCGGATGATGGTCCTGTACCTGCCCCTGGCCTGGGTCGGCGCTCGGCTGGTGGATGTCCCTGGCATCTTCGTCGGGGCGTGCATCGCCAACCTCATCGCTGGCGCGGTCGCCTATGGGTGGATCGCCCGCGCGACCCGCCTGGAGTCCAGTGACGCCTGACTGGGCGGCGTCGTGTCTGTGCCACCGCCCACCCGAGACACCCTCTGCTCCCAGAGCCGAGCGATGCGGCTGAACCCGAGCCGTGCGCGCGGGACGAGCTCTTCACCTAGGTCGGGAAGCACGGGCAGAGCCGTCCCGCCACAGGTGTGGCTCAATGCCACACCCTGGTGTGCGCGGGCGCTCGGGTAGAGACCCGATGTGGTCGAGGCCTGGGCACTTCGGCCCTGGCTGACCTGGCACGGCACTTGCGATGAGACTTGACGACGTTCCTACCGGAGCACGCCATGAACGGCCGCACCCACCTGTCTGCAGCGATACTGGTCGTCATCACCATCTCGGCATGCGTGCCGGTAGAGCCGACGGACGAAGACACCGCGGACCAGAGCGGGGAGCTCGAGCTGGCCCTCGCGCTGGACCCGGACAGGCCCAACGTGCTGCAGGTCTCCTGGCGCACCGAGGAGGAGTCGCTCTCCGCGCTGTCGGCCAGCTGGGACGGGAGCCCCGTTCTGTGGCAGGGCACGCTGCAGCCCGGCGTGGAGCACCGCTTCGAGATCCTGGGCCTGCCCACCTCCACCGAGATCCTCATCGACGCCTGGAGCGACGGGGAAGAGCTGTCGTACCAGGGCTCGGCCGTGACCGTCCTGCCGGCGCTGCCGGTTTCGGTGCCCGTGCCGCGCGTGCTGGCCGACCTCCCGGACGCCCGTGATCCCACGCCCTACGCCTTCCTCACGCTGGTCAAGCAGGATCAGACCGTGCTCGAGGTCGTCGATCGCGCCGGTCGCGTTTGCTGGTTCCATGAGGTCGGCCAGGACGCCTTGGCCTGGGGCTCGGTGCCCGATCCAAGCTCCGCGACCGTCGTGGCGCTCCTGCAGCACTTCTCGTCCGAAGATCAGCCATCCACCGTGGAGCGCTACGGCCTCCGTGACGGGGCCACCTTGTCCGTCACCGAGGTCACGCGGGCTCACCATGACCTCGAGCCTCTCCCCGGTGGGAGGGTCGCCTACCTGGTCGAGGATGCCCGCCCCTGGTACAGCGAAGAGCGCTCGGACTGGATCGTGGTGATCGGAGACGCCATCGAGATCGTCGAGCTGGACGGCAGCGTCAGCACGCTCATGTCGACCTGGGACTGGCGGGATCCACAGGACTTGCCCTTGCCCATGAACGATGGCTACGGTCCGGGGATCGACTGGACCCATGCGAACGCTCTCCGCTATCGCCCGGAGACCGACAGCCTGCTGGTCTCCTTGCGGGATCTCCACGTGCTGATCGAGGTCGACGTGAACACCGGTGCGGTCCTCGATGAGTACGGGGAGACCGAGCGAGGCTACGTCACCGCAGACGACTCCCTGCCGTTGTCCGAACAACACGACGCCAGCTTCACCCGTGACGGCACCCTGCTCATGGTCAGCACGCCTCGCAATGACGACGGCCAGCCCGGTCGACAGACCCTGGCGGTGGAGTATGCGCTGGACGAGGAGACGAGGGAGCTGGTGGAGGTCTGGTCCTTCGGCGAGGGCCTCGGTCTGTTCTCCGACACCCGCGGCGGCGCCAGGCGGCTGCCTGAGGGCAACACCCTGATCTGGTGGAACGACCCCGGACGACAGGTGTGGGAGGTCCAGCCCAACGGTCAGGTGGCCTGGAAGCTCGAGCCTCCCGTGGGCTGGTCCCTGCAAGGTGCGGTGCCCTTCCCTGGCTTCTGATCACCCCATCAGGGGAACGACTGGAACGGCTCGGCCCCCGCCAGGGTCCAGACCTCGGGAACGTCCAGCCCCCACGCCAGCGCGCCCTCTGGGGTCACCTCCCAGACCTGGAGCGCCGGCGTGTTCCATTGGATGAGCGTGTTTCCCTGGGGCATCCGACGCGCCCCACCGCGGGTCTGGGAGAAGACCCCTGGGCCCGCCCCGAAGGACCAGCTCTCCACGAGCGTTCGCTGCTCGTGATCCAGGGTGTACTCCACGGCGAGCGTCTCCGCATCGGCCTCGTTGCCGTCCAGGCCATCCGTGGAGACCATCAGGATCGATCCCTCGGGTGTCCAGTTTGGGTCGTGTTGATGAACGAACAGCGCTGTGTCGGGTGACATCGCGTAGCCATCCACAGTCTCGCCATATTCCTCGATGACCTCGCCGGTGGTGACATCGATCTCCAGCAGCACGTGAGCGTCACGCAGCGAGAGCAGCAGGCTGTCGCGGTCTGCCCTGTAGTCCAGCGCGTTTCCGTGTGTCCAGTCCACCCCGTAGTCGCTGATGTCGTTCTCCGGTGGAGGCAGGTTCTCCGGCTCTCGCCAGTCCCAGGTGGAGAAGAGCACCGTGAGGCTCCCGTCCTCCTCGAGGACCTGGATGGCGTCACCCACGACCTGCACCTCAGCGTCCCGCTCCGGGACGAAGATGACGCGAGCGTCGTCTACCAGGAAGGCGATCCGGCCACCCGGGAGAGGCTCCACGGCGTGGTGGGCCTTCTCCACCTCACGCTCGACCAGCAGTTCCCCTCCGGGCATGGCGACCCTCACCACCGTCGTGCTCGTCCGTTCGGACTCGTAGTGCTCGAGCAGCGCCACGACGCTCGAAGAGCTGGCCTCATAGGTGGCCGCCCA
>ERZ890953.757-NODE-757-length-17694-cov-4.555247_pt1 | contig 17694 bp, 13 predicted proteins | sample MGYA00521264_ERZ890953 | MGnify/ENA primary metagenome ERZ890953 (study PRJEB32303, sample SAMEA104408629) | aquatic metagenome | biome: Brackish water; feature: Chemocline; material: water | place: Baltic Sea | collected 2014-10-26T21:54:00 | depth 200 m ...
CCGATATGCGCAGCGGAAAATATCTGGCCGGAACCATCGAATTGGGGATGTGCAACGCCGCCATCACCCAGATGGCGCATTTCTACAAACTGCCGATCTACAATAGCGCCGGGATGACTGAATCGAAACTGCCTGATATTCAGGCTGGCATCGAGAAGACGCAGTCCATCATCCAGGTTGCGCTGGCGGGATCTAATTTTATCCACCACGCTGCCGGAATGCTGGAAGATATGTCCACGATTGCCTATGAACAATTCGTCATCGACAACGACATCATCGGCATGGCGATGCGCGCTGTGAGAGGCATTGAAGTCAATGACGAAACCCTGGCTCTGGATGTGATTGACCGTGTTGGCCCCGGCGGGCATTTTTTGCTGGAAGATCACACACTGGACTATATGCGCAGCGAACATTACTATCCTTCCAACATCTTTGACCGGCAAGGACGCGAAGAATGGGCCGCCGATGGCGCACAGAGTGGCTGGGAGAGAGCCAAAGTCATCGCCCGAAAAATTCTCGCCGAGCACAGAGCTACCCCCATTGATCCCGCGGTAGATGCTCAAATACGGGGTCGTTTTCAATTGTAAGCGCACAAGGAGTTATCCCCATGAATCAGCAAATCCCTATTCCGACCCTCCGGCCTATCGTCCACATGATCTCGGAGGAGCAGGTACGCGAACTCCATTATGCCAGCCTTTCCATTCTCAGAGAAACCGGCGTAAAAATGCAAGACCCCCAGGGGCGCCAGCTATTGCTTGAAGCCGGAGCCTGGGAATCCAACGGGCGCATCAAAATTCCGGAAAATCTGGTCACGGATGCGATTGCCAAAGCCCCATCACGCATCCCCATGCACAACCGATTGGGCGAACTCAGCATGCCCCTGGAACTGGGCAAAGTCTTCTTCGGGCCTGGTTCGGATACCACCTTTACCCGCGACCTGGAAACCGGTGAGCGCCGTCGAACGGTGGCGCAGGATGTCGAAGATTTCGCCCGTCTGAGCGATGCCCTGGAGAATATCGATTTTGTGATGTCGATGGCAAACCCCGCCGATGTGCCTGAAAATGATCTCTATATTCACGAATTCATCCGTATGCTGCGCGGCTCCACGAAGCCAATTGTCTACACCTCCCAGAACCGCAAAGATATGCAAGACATTCACCGCATCGCCGCGGCGGTGATGGGCGGCGAAAAGGCCTTGCGCGAGAAGCCTATTTTTCTGCATTATGCCGAGCCGATCTCGCCACTTTTCATCATCGAAGAATCCATGCAAAAGCATATCTTTTGCGCCGAGAAGGGCATCCCCGCCGCTTATATTCCATCGACCAACGCCGGGGCCGGAGGGCCAATCACCCTGGCGGGAGCGGTCGCCCTGGGGAATGCCGAAGCGCTGCTGGGGCTGATCATCTCCCAGCTTGTCCGTCCCGGCACCCCTTTTCTGTACGGCATGAATACGGCGGCTCTGGATATGAAGACCACCATCGTCAGTTATGGCAGCCCGGAGTGGAGTCTGGGCATGGGGGCCTGGGCAGAACTGGCGCGTTTCTATAATTTGCCGGTTTGGGGCTATGGCGGTTCCAGCGACAGCAAAGTTGTGGATGCGCAGGCGGGCATCGAGGCTACTTTTTCGATTATGACGGCCTTCCTCGCTCAAATCACGCTGGTGCATGATGTGGCCTATATCGAATATGGATCGACTTCGTCGATGGAAATGCTGGTCATCGCCGATGAAATTATCCGCATGACGCGCTACCTGATGGGTGGGTTGCCGGTCAACCGGGAGACGCTTGCCCTGGATGCGATTGCCCGCGCCGAACCGGGTGGCGGCTTCCTGGCCGACGATCACACCCTGCGCAACTTCCGCACAGCCCAATGGCAACCCCGGATGATTGACCGCCAACAATATGATGTGTGGGAGGCGGCAGGCGCCAAAGATATGGGTGCCCGCGCCAATCAGCGCGCCAAAACATTGCTTGCCGAGCACAAGGTGCCAAATCTCACCGATGAGGCCGAAGCTGTAATCAACGATATTCTCGAAGAACGCAAAGCAGAACGGGCAAGATAATTCTTCCTGTCAAACTTCACAACAAAAAAGAGATGCAGGTTGTTAATTCACCTGCATCTCTTTTTTGTCAAAACAATCATCACAATAATGCGATGCCATCAATCCGTGCATTCGCGCACATCAATCACCTTGTGTCCACTGATGGATTTCAATACTGCCACCAAATCATCGCGTGGCACTTCGCGTACTTTGACCACAACATCCCAAAAGCCTGGCATTTTGGGCGCAGGCACACCGCCACTGGCATAAATCCCCCAATTCTTGGCAGCAATGGCGCTCGTGATCTTAGCGAATTCACCAATCTGATCTGGTACACGGATTGTGACCCGAACGCCAGCCACGTTGCCACCAAGCAACTCGAATAACTCAGCCAGCATATCCACTTCAGAGATAATCCCCACTACGATTTCATCTTCAACGACCGGCAGACATCCAACTTTATTTTGAATCATGATATGGGCAGCGTGTTCAAGCGATATATCGGGAGCAATCGTAACCAGATCAATTCGCTTGATCATCACATCTTTGGCCTGTAAATCCGACAAGAGGCGGCTGATTTCCCAGATATTCAGGCTACCCAGATCAGTAGGCGGCACACGCAGCCGTTCACGAGTGATTAATCCCTGCAGCCGTTTGCCGCTGCCTACCACAGGCAAATGTCGAATTTGGTTTTCAATCATCAGCCTCTGCGCTTTCGAGGCAGGAGTCTCCGGTGTAACCATAATGGGGTGTCGCGTCATATAGTCTTTGACTAACATGGCTAGATTTCCTCCGTGGATTGAGTAACAACTGGCGCAAAGTCCCGCAATATTTCAATGGGCAAGTGACAGAAAATACGATGCTCGGCGGATATCTCACGCCAGGGGGGGATTTCGGTCTCACAGATTTTTCCGCCATCGGGAAGCAAGTTCCTGCGCGGGCAGCGCGTATGAAACCGGCATCCATCAGGTGGATTGATCGCGCTGGGCACGGAACCTTCCAGGCGAATATACTTCTGTTTAACCGTCGGGTCGGGAATAGGCACCGCAGACAATAAAGCCTCGGAATAAGGGTGATACGGCGGAGCATAAATATCTTCGGCAGGACCGATTTCCATGACTTGCCCCAAATACATCACCGCGACCTGATCGGAGAAAAATCGGACCACACTCAAATCATGGGCGATGAAAACCAATGTCGTGTTATATTCTTGCTGGATTTCCAACAACAAGTTGAGAATTGCGGCCTGAACAGAAACATCCAGGGCGCTTACCGGCTCATCACACAGCACCAGGTCTGGGTGGCTGGCCAGTGCGCGGGCAATGCCAACGCGCTGTTTTTCGCCTCCGCTGAGCTGCCGGGGCAAACGGTTATAATAATTTGCGCCCAGACGCATGGCATCCAGCAATTTGATGACCTCGGCTCGGATTTGATCTTTCGGCACAGTTTTGAAATGCTGCATGGGGCGCGAAATTTGCTGGCCAACCGTATAGGATGGATTCATGGTCGAATCTGGGTTCTGAAAGACCATTTGCAACTCTTGAATCAAACTACGATCGCGGTCTTTGATCGAATTGGTGATATCAAAACCCAAAAAATGAGCTTCGCCTGAGGTCGTATCCTCCAGACCAATAATGGTTTTGATCAACGTGCTTTTGCCGCACCCGGACTCGCCCACAACGCCCAACGTAGTTCCTCTAGTGAGTTGGAAGGATGCATTTTCAACAGCTTTTACATAGCGTTTTTCACCCAATCCGATGACATCTTTCAAACTACTGCCTCGGACTTCATAATATTTCTTCAGATCTTTAACTTCAAGAATCGGTTCACCTGCAAGATCGCGCTGCAAATTTTCTGGCGTTTTGATCTCGTCGTAGGGAGTCCAACTCGAAGGGTCAATTTTTTCAGCAAAATGACAGCGGACCCAACTGCCATCTGGTAACTGCCGAAGCTGGGGCCTCTGATCGCGGCAGCGCTCTTGAATAAACGCACAACGTGGGCCAAAAACACAGCCAACCGGGCGATTATTGGGCGGGGGTACCCGGCCACGAATCGGATACAACACGCTTCGGGCTTTATCGGCACCTAATTTCGGCACACAGCGAATCAATCCTTGTGTATATGGATGGCGCGGGTTTTTATAGATTTCTTCAACAGTCGCCCGTTCTACAAGTTCACCGGCGTACATTACCGCGACACGGGTAGATACGCGAGCGACCACGCCTAGATTATGTGTGATATACATGATGGCGGTATCAAATTCGCGTCGCAAATCGGCGATCAAATCTAGCACGGCTGCTTCGACGGTCACATCCAGGGCAGTGGTGGGTTCATCCATGATTAGTAATGCTGGATCATTGAGCAGTGCCATGGCAATCACCACGCGTTGTTGCTGCCCACCCGAGATCTGGTGAGGATAACGCTTCATCACATTGGCGGCATCGGGCATATAGACGCGATCCAGCATCTCCATACAGCGTTGCTCCGCCTCGGTCTTTTTCATTCCTCGGTGAACGGTCAGGACTTCTGACATCTGATCGCCCAGGCGCATCGATGGGTTGAGGGCCTGCATGGGGTCCTGGTAGACCATGGCGATCTGATCACCTCTCAGTCGGCGAAGATTCTCGCCGGTCACGCCGACCAACTCCTGGCCCTGGAATTTTATGCTGCCGCGCTTGACATATCCGTTGTTACCCAAAAAATTAAGCACCGCCCAAGCCAGGGTACTTTTTCCACAACCTGACTCACCCACAATGCCCAGCGTTTCGCCGCGATTAATCTCGAAGGAAACGTGTTGCACGGCCTCAATTTCGCCGCCGCGCACTTTATAGGCCACGGCTACATCTTCAAGTTTAAGAACAGGAGGTGTTTTTTTCAATTCAGTCATGGCATCCTCCTTATTTTTGATACCGCGTCATCTCTTCGCGCAATCCATCCGCAAAGAGATTCAAGCCGATGACTAGTGTAGAAATGGCTAATGCAGGCCAGATCACCGCCAACTGGTTGGAAAAGATATTTCTGCGAGCCTCATTGACCATATTGCCCCAATCCGGATCGGGTGGCGGCAGCCCAATCCCCAAGAACCCGAGCGTACCGATGGCAAAAATGGCATAGCCAACGCGTAGCATTCCGTCCACCAAAAGCGGGCCGCGTGCATTGGGCAGGATCTCCCAAAACATGATATACCAGACACTCTCGCCGCGGGTTTCCGCCGCCCGGATATAATCGCGGGTTTTGATATCCATCGCCAGGCTGCGCGCCAGGCGCGCCACCCCAGGCGCGCCGGTGATCGTGATGGCCAGAATGACCACCAGATCGCCCTGCCCCAAGGCGGCGATCACTACCAGGTAGAGCACAATTTGGGGGAAAGCAATCAGGGCATCGAGCACCTGCATGATGACTTGATCCCACCATCCCCCGCGATAACCGGCGTTGAGTCCTAAAATTGCTCCCAGACTCAACGAGCCAATGACACCCCAAATGGCAACACCACCAGGAATAGAGATACCCCCATCACCAGGGAGACGAGTCTTCAGCAAAATAACCTGGGTGCCTTGCATCAGCCGAGAGAGGATGTCGCGGCCCAAATGGTCGGTTCCCAACCAATTTTGCACGCTGGGGCCTTGGTTTTGGAGAAAATCAGATGCATTCGGATCGTACGGTGTCCAGAAGAGCGAGAGAAAAGCCAGGATCACCCAAAAAAGCACCATTGCCATTCCAACGGTTGCCACCCGTGACTCAAATATGATCGAGGTGCTCTGCCACATTTTTTGGAGTCGAGAAGGTTGCGAAATCGGTTGCAGTATTGTTTTTACAGCCATAGTTCTCTCATCCTTATGAATAGCGAATGCGCGGGTTCAAGAGGGTATAAGCCAGGTCGCCCAGCAGGCGTGTAATGATTGCAATTGCCACCGTGACCATCGCCGCTGCTTCAACGGCGTTGAAATCGCCAAAGATGGCTGACTTATAAATATAGTAGCCCAAACCCGGGTATCCAAAGATGACCTCCACGACCACCAAACCCCCAATCAGCCAATTGACATGCAACATGATAATCGTAATTGGCGCCATGAGCGCATTGCGAATGGCGTGTCGGAAAACAACGCGAGATTTGGGCATGCCTTTAATGATCGCCGTGCGAATATAGGCCGAATCCATAACTTCGACCATACTGGCTCTAGTCATTCGAGCCACATACCCAAGCTCTACGGCCGTCAGGGTTAGTACAGGTAGCGCCAGAAGCTTTGGATCTTGGAAAATGGCATCGGCACTGGTAAATATGGCCACTGCCGGTAATACCTTGAGCCAGATACCAAAGATTAGAATCAAGAAAATGCCAGTGACAAATTCAGGAGTTGCTGTAAACCCCAGGCTAGTGATAGAGATAATCCTATCCAGCGGTTTGCCTTCATTAATCCCGGCCAGAATACCCACGAAGAGCGCCAGGGGCATAATAATGGCAAAAGCCACCCCCGCCAGCACCAGTGTATTGCGAATGCGCGCAATCAAGGTCACCGCCACGGGGCGACCGTATTGCAGAGAAATGCCCGGGTCGCCTCGCAAAAGTCCCTTGCGCAAGGGAATATATTGCTTTGGGCCATCGCCTTCTTTACGCAGACCAGCCTTGGTAAGCGCCCAGACTTCAGCGCCTTCACCACGCACCCACATCACGGCGTTATTTTTAGTATCCACACCCCAGAAATATTCACTTCCTGCCGTGTTGGTTTTCCAGGCTCCACTACTCAAATGGGATGTTGCTGAGCCGTCTTCGTGGCGTATCAAGGTCATCAGGATGCCTTCGTCCAACTGCCAGCGCGTTAACTCGCCATCCACGTCCGCCCACCAATCTGCTTCACCGGTCTGTGGGTTGACAGCCGTGACCAATGGGTAGCCTACTTTGCGTTCAGCCCGCCAATCATTGCCAAATAGCCAGTCGACATATCGCTGCCATGCGGATGCATCCAAGCCCAGTTGGGCGCGATACGAGGCGCGCTGCTCCGGCGTGGAAAACACCCCCAAAATTTTTACAGTGATATCACCGCTGCCAACTTCGATCAGAAAAAACAAGGCAGCAGAAACCAAAAACATAGTGACAATGGTTGAAATAATACTGCGGATGATAAATCGGGCCATAGATTGCTCCTCTGAACAAGAGGCCCGGCGTATACAGGATAAACCGGGCCTCTATTCTAGGAATGGATAGAGAATTTACTCGTCTTTCCAGACGTCATACAGCAGATCGTAGGCCGTGGGGTGGGCCTTGATGTTCTGGAATTTTTCGTTGGTAACATTCCAAACACTCTTCCAGAAACTATTGAAGATCGGGCCGCGTTCTTGCATAATGTCTTCAATCTTGCACATCAGTGCGCGACGCGCCTCAACATCCAGGGTTCCCTGGGCCTCACGCAGAATTTCTTCGAACTCATCATCTGTCCAGCGGGTTTCATTCCAGGCACCAATCGCTTCTTTCGTGTACGCCAGCGGTAACACCATTGTAGCAAGGGGCCGGTGCGTCCAGGATGTAATGCCCAGGTCGACCTCGGTCCAGCGATCCCAGTAGCCAGCCGGTTCAGTGATATCAAGCTCAATTTCGAATCCAGCCGGTGCGGCCAACTCTTTCAAGGCCTGGGCGATCTCCGGCTCGGCCTGATCGTTCTTAGTGGCCAAGGTAACTTTGAGCGGCAATTCTATGCCTTTCTCAGCGGCATATTCTTCCAAGAGTGCTTTTGCACCTTCGGGATCGTAGGCCGGGATATCTTTCTCGCAATATTCCGGGTGAACCGGTGCGACGTGGGCATCCAGAGAAAGGTCACCTTCACCAAAGTAGGCAAGCTGCAAGATTTTGGCGCGATCCTGGCACATCTTCAGGGCGTTGCGGACACGCACATCATCCCAAGGCTCCAAGTCTACGCGCATACGTCCGAGCAGACATTGGGCGGTGCTAGCTGGTGTAATTCTCAAACCTTCGACACCTTGCAAGGCCTGGAAATCGGTCGGGCGCGGATCATACAACGCATCTACCTGACCCGATTGCAGCGCGGCTACGCCAGCATCTTTGTCGGTGGAAACGTAGATCAATTCATCCAGATACGGCAACGGATCGCCATCTTCGCCTAACTGCCAGTAGTCTTCGCGACGTTTGAAGACCGCGCGCTCACCCTCGGCGTACTCTTCAAGGGTAAATGCACCAGTGCCAACAGGTTGCTTGATAATATCGCCTTCGAAATCGCGATGCAACACCACTGCCGGGTAATGGAAGAGGTGCTCAGGCACGGCAATATCACCAAATTGCAGGTGGAGCTTGACGTGATAGTCGTCAACCTTCTCAACATCCTGCATACCACTCAGATAAGACATCAACCCCAACATCGACGAACCAACATCGGGATTCAGCCATTCGCCAAAGGTAAAGAGAACATCGTCAGCGGATAATTCATCGCCATTATTGAACTTAATGCCTTGGCGCAAGTACAAATCCCAGGTTTTGACATCATCACTAGCTTCCCATTTTTCAAGCAAATAAGGGCGAGTGATATTGTCGGTGCCCGTCTGGGTAAGATATTCACAGATCTGGCGCACAATATTGGCACCTTCTACCCATGATAGGCGCGCTGGATGATCGAGAAGTTGAAGCTGCATGGAGCTTGTCCATGTGCCGCCGCGTTTAATGCCACCGGTAGGGGCTGCTTCTTCTACAGGCGCAGCTTCTTCCGTTGGGGTGCTACATGCCGCCAAGAACTGCGCAGCGGCAGCCGACATGCCCAACAAGGTGGAGAAGCGCAAGAACTCCCGTCGAGAAATACGCCCTTCTTCGAATTTCTGATAGGCATCTGGAATCGCGGGGTGGATCTTTTCCATATCATATTTGGTTATTACTGGTTTCTTCACTTTTTCTTGCCTCCTGAACGTGCTCTGAAAAGAAATAACGGCCAGACCAACTAAACTATCAATAGCGCCTCCTCCTGTCCTCTTTATAGATTGATATTTTTGCGGATCGCATTAAAAACAATGTAATAGCGCGCAAACAGCATCAGCGTATTCGAAAAGAATACCATTACCCGTCTATTGTTGATGATCACATCCACTGCGATCATGGGAAATTAAATCTTTACCATACACTCATTGCTGCCTATAGATAATAGCATAAATCTACACGCACGCCAAGAAAACCCGCTCAAACCTCTTAAAATCGCATAATTTACATGATTTTTTGCGAAATCAGCAAACAATTCGACATCGAGCTACCATGACTATTTCTACGGCACAATCACAACACGTCCCTTGTGTGCGTATTGATCTAATTGATCCAGCGTTTGATTGATCGTATCGACATCCAGAGGTATTCTGCGTGAGATAATTCTGGAAAGATCGAGTTTTCCCTGGCGAACTAATTCGATCAGGGTTGGCAATTCTTGTGCAAGATGATCAGAAACGCCAATAATCTCAGCTTCACGCATCAACAAATCATTATATGGATCAATCTCAATCCCCTCAGCGTTTAACCCCACCAAAGCGACGCGCCCAAAAACGGCAAGTGAAGCTATGGCTTGCTGCATCGTCACCGGCAAGCCAATCAGTTCAAGCGCCACATCGACGCCCTTGCCGGCGTTCAGGCGCTTGATTTCTGTCACCGGATCAGATTCTTTGGCGTTGATAGGGATAGCGCCATATTCTTGTGCCATTGCCAGTTTATCAGGATCAATATCTACAGCAAACACTCGCATAGCGTCCATTGCCAAAGCCAATTGCACAGCGGACAATCCTAACCCGCCGGTGCCAAATATCGCAATCGACTCCCTGGGTTGAAGGCGCGCTTTTTGCAGCGCGTGGAAGGAGGTCGAAGATGAGCACATCATGATGGCCCCTTGGTCAAAAGGAATTTCATCGGGCAGGCGAAAGACGCTCCGAGCCGGTACGCAGATATATTCAGCGTAGCCGCCATCACGATATTTTCCTATCATGGATCCGGTCGTGCAGAATTGTTCACTGCCGCGATTGCAGTATTCACAATTGCCGCAGGTGACCAAATAATGCAAACACACCCGATTCCCAGGAGAAAACCCTGAAACCTGAACGCCAACTTGTGCGATCACCCCGGAGACTTCGTGACCTAGCGTCAACGGCAATGGACGCACCGGCGATACACCGGCCCGGTAATGAGCATCGGAATGGCAAATACCAGCGGCTTTAACTTTCACCAGCACATCCTCTGGGCCAACTTCAGGGATGGGAATTTCCTGTATCGCTAAAGGTTGGCCTGGTTTGATCATTCGAACAGCTTTCATCTCCAAATCTCCTTTTGATCCTACAGCAACGCCTCCCAGACACATGGGCAGGGGCTTTCACTTTTCAATCAGGTTGTGAACTCCTGCGAAGCGATTGTATTTAACTTTTGAATAACATCCGCAGAAAGTGGTTCAGTGCGGTGATTTTCGATAATCTCTTTGACCTTCTGATTCGCCCGATCCTGCAATGTTGTCGAGCCACGCTCTGCCCAACGATAAAAATCCAGCCGGTCAAACAGGGTGGGAGTCCAATCTTCATAAATATGCTTGAAGGTATGCTCTGTTTCCAGAAAATGACCATCGGGACCGATCTCATGGATCAAATCCAGCGCCAGTGTGTCCTCATTGATCTCAATCTTTTGTAAATAGCGCCGCAGCCAGCCAATAATTTCATTACTGAACAACACCAACTCCAGTGAGCCTGTCATGGCGCTATCCAGATAACCAACATCATGAATCAGGTTGGCGCCGCTGATCGTATTTTCATATAAAGTCAACGTTGCTTCCGCAGCGGCCTGGGCATCGAAAATTTTCGCATCACTGCACCCAGCCGCGCCAAACGTTGGAATGTGATAATGATGAGCCAAATCCCAACCATACGGTCCGAAATCCGGTGCGGCATAGATGCTGACCATTGAGCGTAAATCCATGGTTGCACCGCTGGGATGGCTGCGCAAAAAAGGCGAACCCGCTCGTTTGAGTTGTGTCAACACCAGACCGGCTAATTGTCCCGCGTTTCCCAGAGCCAATGCACCCGCTAGGGTGATTGGAGCTGTGATACCACGACTATTCCCCGGGGCGTAAATTGAAGGCAGATTCCGTTCCGCGGCGTACAGCAATCTACCCAAGCTTTCTTCATTATGTTGAAAAGCGGAGACAGCGTTGACATAATTGATGATGAACGGATAGCGCTGTAGTTGCTCGAGGCTGCCGGCCACAACCTCCGCCATTTTCACGGCAGCAACGGTACTATTGGCCTCAATGCCCACGAAGACAATCGGCTTGGTGCTTTCTTGCAACATCACCGCCATTTGTTTTCGTTCATACAGCTCTTCGGGCACATCGGATGGCAGGTACATCGACATCACAAAATCCAGGTTCGGCAAATAATCAACCAGGCGCACGCCATTGATAACATCTTCCAGAACAGCCTGACGGCGCTGGTCAGAATCGAGGTCGTAGATATGCATACAATCGGAACCTGTGCCGTAATAGCTGCGGTAGCCACCCAGATTCATGGCGCGCTGGCCAGTTTGATCGTAAATTGTGATATTTTTGGGCACGGTTTGCAACGCCCATTCCACCAGATGCGGCGGGATACATACCAGATTACCATCCGTGATCTGCGCTCCGCCTTTTTCGAATAGGCTCAATGCCTCTTCATTAAAAAATCGCATCCCGGTATGCGCCATGATTTCCAGGCTGGCTTCATGAAGCAGAGTTAGTTGATCTTCACTCAGGCTACGAAATTTTGCCGAGCGATAATTGTCAAAGTGATCATAATTTGAAACAGTCATTCGTCACTCTTCTACACATGTCCATAATAATCTCGATGTACCACAACCGAGTAGGCATAATCTAATAATGTTCCCCAGCTAAAAACCGGGATATCAATTTGACGTTGCACCGCGCGAGCAAACGGCTGGAAACCGGTACACTCCAGCATCATGGCTCCCATATTGGGGTGAGCACGATAAAAATCCACCGCGACTTCTACAAATTCTTTTTCGGCTTGATCATAGAACGCCTCAGGGGTATCGGGCCGTACAGGGGCATACCACAAGTTTTCGAATTGAGCACATTTTCCATCGTCTTCAGCCCCCTCGATCACATAGTTGCTCCCGATCTGAATCCCAACAGATTCGAGATGCTTATCGAGCAATTGTGTTTTGCGCGCCATCAAGATTCCCACTACCTTCTCCGGGCCAATCAACTGCTGGGCGAGAGGCACTTGCAACAAACTAGACATAAATACCGGTACATCGACAAAACCTGCGATGTCGCGCTGAAAATATGCAAAATATCCACATTCGGCAGCAATCGCCCGGCAACCCATTTTCTCCAATTTCTTCGCCGCCTTTTGTATGGGTTCCAGGCATGGCGATTTATCTTCCTCATGAACCAATGCCCAGATATCCACGCCCTGCGCGATCTCGTACTGAATTGGAAAAGGATATGCGCTGGCATTGCGCACATCGCCGGGAAATCCCGGGTAGATATCATCCAAAATAATGATACCCAGGCCCATGCCATAACATCGATGATCTTTACGCGCCTTAATATGGTTAATGCCAAAATCTCGATTGCAATACATGATGCGCTCCTTTAATTTTCTGTCACAATTCGGGGGTTTGACCTGCTTCAATCGGGTATACTTGATCTATCTGTAACTACTTTGACAATGTCAAGTTGGCAGAAAGTTTCCGAAAATTGGGGGTACTGGCGGGGTTCCACCCCGCCAGTACCCCCAATTTTCGACCACCTTTTGTGTATGTTGACAGTGTCAAGCTACTAAGCCTCGAACCGAAAGAGGCTGAACGAAGAGAGAGTGTAATGAAAATTCCTCAAAGCAATCAGCAAAGCATTGATGCCCCAATATTTCGCAAACTTTCTGATGATCAGCGAAAACGAATACACTTTGCAAGCTTGGAAATTCTGGAGCGAACAGGCGTTCGTCTTCATTTGCCTGAAGCGGTCGACTTACTAAAATCTGCCGGTGCCGATGTGACCAGCGATACCCATGTACGCATTCCAGCGGGGCTTGTCGAATGGGCGCTCAACGCCGCACCCAAACGGGTCGTACTGGCAAATCGTTTCGGCGAGCGCGTGATGCCTTTGGAACGTCATAATGTTTTCTATGGCCCCGGCTCCGATTGCCCGAATGTGATCGACTTTAACACCGGACAACGCCGCCCTGGCACATTGGCTGACATCGCTGAGGGCATACGGGTTTGTGATGCCCTCCCCAATATAGATTTTATCATGTCCCTCAATCTCGCTGGTGATATGCCACAAGAATATGCCGACCTGTATCAAATGCAGGCCATGCTCACCAACTCAACCAAACCGATCCTATTTGTGACCACCGAATTCGAGGGCAGCGTCAAAGCAGTGGAAATGGCCGAAATCGTCGCCGGTGGGGCCGAGGCGTTGCGACGAAATCCGCAATGCGCGCTGTATATCAACGTTACTGCGCCATTGGTACATAACCGGGAAGCCCTGCAAAAATTACTCTTCATGGCCGAAAAAGGATTGCCAACTACCTACACACCGGTTGTATTACGCGGTGCCAGCGGCCCGATCACACCCGCCGGAGCGGTGGCCTATGCCAACGCTGGTGAGCTGGCCGGTTTGGTGATTGCCCAACTCAAACGACCGGGCACACCCATCATCTTGAGCGGCGGCACGCAAGATATGCTCGATATGCGCACTATGCTGGATATTTATGCTGCACCGGAGAATCGAGTATTATGCGTGGAAATGGCCCATTACTATGGGTTGCCAATTTTTGGATTGGGTGGTGCCTCCGATGCGAAACTGCCCGATCAACAGGCCGCTGCCGAAATATCCCTGTCACTGCTGACGGAAACCCTGGCAGGGTCGCACCTGATTCACGATGTTGGCTACCTCGAGGGAGGGCTGACCAATTCCATCGAAATGATCGTCATGGCCGACGAAATCATCCATTGGGTGAAACGGTTTATGCAGGGTACTCCCGTCAATGATGAAACTCTGGCGCTGGATTGGATTGATCAAGTCGGTTTCGACGATGATTTCCTCAACCTGGATCACACCTTCGAGCATTATCGCCAGGATTGGTACCCCGCCCTGCTGAATCGCCAAAATCACGAAGGCTGGTCAAACGCCGGGTCGCTCAGCTTGCGACAGCGCGCCCAGAAGCGTATCCAATCCATTCTCGATGAACACCATCCCGCCCCACTCCCAGAAGATATCGCCCAGGGACTGCAATCCATTATTGATCAGGTTGCTGGGAAGTAATATTAGCTCACTGCGATATAATACTACCCAGGAGAAAAATAAAATGGAAGAACGCGTTCAAAAAATTATGGCCCAGGCTGGAATCGCTTCCCGCCGGGCTTGCGAAAAAATCATCGAACAAGGGCTGGTCACGGTCAACGGGCAACGCGCCACGCTGGGTATGAAAGCCGATCCCGAGACAGATCGCATTGAAGTCAAAGGCGAACCGATCCGTAAATCGGAAAAACTAGTCTATATCGCCCTCAATAAGCCGCGCGGAGTCATTTCAGCAGTAACCTCGCCCGACCCGCGCCTACGGTGCGCGATCTGATCGAAATCCCTGGACGGCTCTACCCGGTAGGTCGCCTCGATATCGAAAGCGAAGGGCTAATTTTGCTCACCAACGATGGCAACCTCGCCAATCGGCTAACACACCCAAAATTCGGGCACGAAAAAGAGTATTTACGTGGCACTTGTCAACCCCTAAGACGCTATTCACATTTAATACTTTCATAGAATCATCTTCTACTGTCAGTATTGCTTGAACATTAAGAAGCTCTATTATTTGCCTGCGTTTCTCAAATTTAACGTCAGCCGCATCAATTCCCAACGATACTTCATTTGCAAATTCTTTGATGCTTTCCAACTGCCTTGGTGTCATAGTCCGCGTCTCAAAATAAGCCTGCAAATTTCGCTTTTCTGCCCGCAATGATTCTATAGTAGTTTCTAAGCGATGTTTACGATCCACAAGAAGTTCTTTGGAAAACTCTCCTGCCAGATACAAATCAATCAATCGCTCAAGATGTTCTCGATTATCAGATAGCAAATCATCAATCACTGCTATTCGATCCAAAATACCAATATTATCTTCTTCTCTTTCCTCATGATAGGCAGCTAACCCTTCTTCCAGCGCAATTGGATCTACAAGGAATGATTTCACCCATTCCCAGATCAATGTATCTACCTGATCCACCCTGAATTGCGGCAAGTTACATGAAATATTCACTTTTTGCCCTTCCGCGCCAGAGCACCTGTAATATAAATTTAGGCCACTGGCATTTTTGCTACGCCAGATATTTGGATGCCCATTTACAGGCGATCCACAATGGCCACATCGGATTTGTCCGGTCATTAAATAATTATGTTTAGCTCGTCTAACACTGTTATGTTTATTCCGTTTTCGAAGTTTTTCTACTTCCGCCCAAAGCTCTGAATCTATAATAGCTGGAACGTCAACACCGATCCAATTTTGACGTGAGTGGTTTTCTTTGCCATAATGCCATTTGCCCTTATAAACCTCACTACCTAAAATTTTACTAATCGTTGAAGGACTCCATTGCCCCCACCCCATTTTTTTATATCCACCACGACCTTTCATCATATCTTGGCGCGTAGGAACTCTCATCTCACTCAATTTTCTGGCAATAGCTTTCATGCTTAGTGGTGAACCCCCATCATCTCCTTTCGCATACCAATTATATATCATCCGTACTATGCGGGCCTCAGGATCATATATTTCTAACGTGGTTTTTCCATTTTCAGCTTCAGAAATAGAATACCCATAAGGTGGCGTACTATGCACTAAAACATGTCCGGATTTTACCTTTAGCCATCTGCCACGCACCATTCGTTCGTTTATCTTTTCGCGCTCGTACTCTGCTATCGTTGCTCGAATATGCTTGTTAAGACGACCTTCTGGTGTATCCTCATAATCTGCTAGTACATAATCTACTTCAACTCCCATACGATTTAATTCTTCTTCCACTACCAATTGTTTAGCAAGCTTTCTACTCAATCGATCAAGCTCACTTACAACTAATACATCATATTCACCAGCTTTAGCCATTTCTCTGGCTCGATTTAATTCTGGAAGTTCAAATGAAGCACCCGGAGCCCCACGATCATCTTCCGCTAACTCTTCTACTACCTGCCAGTTTCTTTCCAGAGCATATTCCCGACACATATCCAATTGTCCAGTCAGGTTGCGCCCTTCCCTACCGCGATCATCGCCGGAAACTCTCGCGTATAAAACCGCTCTTTTTATCATTGCTAAACCTCCATTAGTATAAATATACGAAGCCCCGAGGCGGGGCTTTTTAACTTCAATTTTCTTCACTGCACAATTTCTTGGGAAATCACCTTTCTGATTTCGCCAGGTTCAAAGCCAGTTGCTTCCTCAACATCAATAAGCAAAAGGTCAACAGACCATTTACCATCATCGAAATCTTGACCACATGCGGCTTCTTCCCATTCTTCTCGAAACTTTGCAAGGTGATGGTCTACTTCCATTTTGTTTGCTTGACCCTTTTCGCACATATTGACTCCTTTTGATCGAGCATCTTGATCCCTTCTCGGAAAACAAAACGCCCCGATAAATCCACCGGGGCGTTTTGTACGTGGCTGTTATAATGGCAACAGCCTGCCCCCCGCTGAGCCGGTGGGTTGGTTAGGGCTGTGTAAGTGTTGGCGCATTTACACAGCCTGATTAAGGCAATGAAATGTTGTATTATACAACAATTATACCATAGAATTCATTACGTCGAATCCCCCTTTGGGCCTCTTTTGTTTCCAAGTTCTTTAATTTCATTTATATACTCTATTAAAGATGCTTTATTTACCTGCCAAACCGTGGCGAATTTCCGGGCATCAATCTTGCCTTGCCGGATAAGCCGCCTGATGTGCTCAGGGTGATATTCCGTTTGCTTCGCTGCTTCCTCTACTGTTATCCACATATAAAATCAATAGGTATACATATCCCGAAAACTAGATAGCGTTAGAAACCATAATACTTCACCGTATTATAACCCCGCCCCATTTTCTATTGGTAAAGTTCATCTTACTCATATAGTTTTTCAAAACCTCATGTTCGCTACACTACTTTGTATCATACGCTTATCCAGTAATTCTCCGATTTAAAGTACGGAATTATTTTTCCACCCTGGACCTACTTGAATAAAGATATGCTAGAATAACCGAAATTTGTCCATATCATTGCAAGTAGTAACGAAGATTCCGAATGAGCGTGGCTTCTTTTAATTGAATAGATTGGAGCCCTAAGCTATTACTCCAACCATAGAGATGCTTTTACTATTAAAAGGAATGGCAGAATTATGAATAAACCAAAACAAATGATTCTCGTGATGGTCATGATTTTGGTCGGGAGTTTCCTCAGCAGCCTGCTCTATGCTGTTGCCCCCACCATTGACAAGAAGCTAGGTTCAGAAGCAGCCTGGTGTGTCATCGGCTTGTGTCTATCGTTGTATACAGGATGGGTTCTCTTCCTATCAGATTTCTTCCCCAGCCGAGAAACAACCAAGAACGAATTCGAACGGTATGCGCTTCGACCCTGGAGTCATAAAATCTATTCATTCTCCGACCATGATACTCATC
>ERZ890953.759-NODE-759-length-17680-cov-23.264000_pt1 | contig 17680 bp, 17 predicted proteins | sample MGYA00521264_ERZ890953 | MGnify/ENA primary metagenome ERZ890953 (study PRJEB32303, sample SAMEA104408629) | aquatic metagenome | biome: Brackish water; feature: Chemocline; material: water | place: Baltic Sea | collected 2014-10-26T21:54:00 | depth 200 m ...
CGATCCAGCGCACGACCGGGAAGAAGCCCTGTTTCGCCACTTCGAGTCCCGACCATTCCTCCGGCACCTCGATCATGTAGAACTCATCGGTGTCATCGGAGAAGACGAGCAGCTCGCGCAGCACATGGGTCAAGCCGGGCGAAATATTGCTCTGGGCCACGGCCTGTATGTTCAGGTCCGCGTGACACACGACTTCGTCCACCAGGGCCAGGCCCTCGGTCTTGAAAAGTTGAGCTCTGTCCGGGTTGATCATCTCAATGATGATCCGAGGTCGCCGAACAGCCCCCACTCCCTGAGCCTCGGCTGTTTTCAATACCGAGTTGATGCTGATGGCCGCCATGATGGTTCGATCATCCGGATCCGATGCATTCTCATCCGCCATCACGACCACCGCATGCGCATCCATGATGTTGGCCCTCTCGAGCATCCGCGCCTTGGTGGGTGCGCCGGGTAGCAGCATCGTTCCACGGAACGGCGGTTCATCGGGAAACTCCTTCACGCCTTCGGCGACAACCACGATGGGCCGCCAATCCCGCTGATTGTTGTTCTGGATAAACATGTCCGAGTGAAGAGCTCGAACCAGATCGGCGGCGTCGTCCCCCCAATTGCAGATCACGATATGGTCGTTCAGGCGTGCCATGTTTCTACTCCTCTTCAGCCCTTAGGTGTTCGTCGGGGCGTAGTCGGCAAAAACGATCACTTTGTCGTCTGCTGAAAAACTCTCGACTCCCAGATCCTCAAGCCGCGTCCGAGGCGGGTTGAGGACCGTGATCGCCTGTTCCTGGCCGCCCTCGCCGGCGGACCGGCTCACGCTCAGGCCAATTGGCAACACGGGGTTTGCCTGGTCATCGCGCTTAAGGAACCATTCCACGACCCGCCAAAAATCCGCTTTCCCGGTACAAAGTATCTCCGGCATGGGCACGAGATATACTTCGTTGCTATCGTCCTCGTGGGTGAGGATTTCCGAAAAGAACTCCGTGATTCCCGGCGAGATCACCGCCTGGGCCAAGATGCGTGATCCAAGGTCCCCGGAGCAGACGAATTCATCGATGCCCACCTGGTTGATTACATATGGCTCCTGGAGCTTGTGCAGCTGGGCAAGCACATGGGGCCGGGACTTCATCTTCTTTTCGTGTTTCTTGAAGTGACTCTTGATGGCGAGCGCAGTCCGGAGCACGATGCCGTCAGCGTCTTCTTCCGATTCGAGAGGCGGGGTGAGGATAATGACGGAATCGGCGCGCATCATGGCGACCTTATCCAGCGCCTCGAGGTCCCAGGGGTCCGCCTGGCAGTGATTCACGTCCGTATAGTTTTCTGCAAAAACATGGCTTTGCTCATCCCGCGACATGATCACGATAGGCCGCTTACGTTGCGGCATCGGCGTCTGGGCATCCCGCAACTCCTCAACCAAACGTGACCCCTGCTCGTTCCAGTTGCAGATCACCACGTGATTGATGCTTCCGGTCAGATTCATTTCCTGCCTCCCGGCCATGACCCCAGCCACCAAGAAACTGATCAGTCTCGCACCCAGCCACGTAATCAGAGCCAGCCCCACGAGATGGATGCTCACGGCCAACAGCTTGGCCAAACCGACCAAAGGGAACCCGACATCTTCATAGCCGGTCGAGGAAAAGACGGTCGCCCAGCGCAACAGATCGATGACATTCATGTGGACAAACGCGCTGTCCAACAACGAATAGCCGCTGATCAAACCTTTGATTTCATGGAACTTGATACCCCAGCACGCCATGACCACCCAGAACATCGCACAGATGAAGATCACCACGTCGCGATGAAATTGGCGGCGTCGCTGGGTAGAGCGGAGAAATCGATAACAAAATCGACTCACCCTGACATGAGGCAGAGCGATGGCGAGAATGCCCAAGAGGACGATCGTCAGCGCAAGGATCAGAAAATCCAGGAACGGGAACGTGCCCAATGTCGAAACAACAACAGAGGGATGAGGCGGCAGGGGTAGCTTACTGAGCCTGGGATCCGTCAAAGCGTCATCGTCCCGAGGGCTGTTCTCGATGAAGGCCGACAAGTAGGTGTATGTGTTGGGGAATACTTGGCGGCTCAGACTTCGGTCCATGATCGCCAGCAGAGTCGCATCAGCAATTTCCACGGGTAGGGTCCGCTTCGCCAGCAACAACGACGGAACGGAAATCGTATCCACGGCCTCTCCCCCGAGCGCCAACGAGTCGGGGATCACTGATTTTTGATACAGGTCGCTCTCGAGGCTGACTTCATTGCGTGGAATGCGCAGCAACTGGAGTTCGAGGGTTTCGGCGAACCTGAGGAGCTCCGGGTATGGCGTGGTACTGATCTCGAAAACGGCATCAACCTCACCTGAGGCCAGGAGAGAATACCTGTCGCCCTCCTGCACTTCCCGCCAGGGAATCGGCCGATGATACGCGCGGTAGCTGCTGTATGTGGCGTAGCTTCCGCTGAGATGCTTGCCGACATACATCGACTCGATCTGCCGCGGACGGTCGATTCCAGGCCTCACCACGAGGTAGGCATCTTCCAGGAACAGGCGCGCGATGGCCGTCACGCTCATGTCGCCGCCGTGCCCCTTCGCATAGATGGCGTTGCCGCCCGAGTAGTAGAAGGACGCCACGTCCTCCTGACAGATCGCGAAGTAGACATCATCCTGAAGACGAACCCGCTCCAGATTCTGAGTTGAACCGGCCGAGCTCAAATTTCGAAAATCATACCGGTCACCGAAAAGACCGTCGAGATAGGCGACGAGTTCCTCGCCGAACTCGGAGTAAGGGTCGCCATCCGTCCCCTCAAAAGAGGAGATGGCGATGACTGGCCGCTGGGCTGCGGCGGGTGCAGACAGACCAGCTGACAGGCAGACCACGATCATAAGAACCAAGCAGGATCTCATAGAGGCTCCGGCTATGAATGGGATTTTCTATATCATCCATGATGTTTTCGAACAAAGGGATGATAACACACCATCAATGGCTTTTTCAATACCCCAGCGGATTGGTTCCCGACATCAATACGACGAATTTGAGACTCTAGACAATTCTCGATAACTGCGTTTCGCCAGCTCAGTGCCGTCGTCCGTAAGGACGTCCATCACTGAGGCAGCATCTTCACGCGAGAGACGCATACCCTCGGCTCGAACAAAGGACACAGCGGAGATAAGGCTTTCATAGTCGGCCTCGGCCGCCTGCAGGCACATCAACGCCACCACTCCTCGAGTCAGGAGGTGCCGGGGCAAACCAGGGTCATCGATTGTATTCCCGACCTGGACCATATTCCTGCAGGCATCGAGAATATGCCGATCGACTTCCTGCCGCCGAAGCACAGCGACCGTCGCATCATCCCGCCCCTCCAGCTCATGAACTGCAACGAGTTCAGCCCTAATGGCCTTGACCGGATCGACGGCTGCGAACACGGCAGCCAACCGTCCCTCGAACCCGCTCAACTCATGGAAGCCGTCGGACACCGCCGCGATCATGTCTCCGTTATGCAGAGGCGATTCCTCGACTACGGTATCGCCCAAGTAGCCATACCCAATGGCGCGCGTAATGGGTGAAGTGAAGCGGATCGCTCCAGCCGACACGACGAGTTCCCCGCCGATCTTCACAGGGACCCTGATACTATCATCAGTCGTGAGCAACGAGACGCCGGCCGCATCGACCCTGTACAACCGAGAATCGCCCACGCTCACATGCCGACAGATCTCTTCGCCTTCCGTCCAGGCCGCCAGGACCAACGTGCTTGTTGCGCCTTCAGCCGCTCCATCGAGGTCCTGCACGTCTTGGTGGGCCCTGTGCACCGCCGCGAGCAACCGATCGGCGATGCTTCCGTCGGTTGCCCTGAACGTCTCGGTTGCAGACCGACAGGCCTTCTCTGAGGCGACCCAGTCGCAGGAGTGCGAGCCGACACCGTCGGCGACTGCAAGCAGGTGGGTATGCCCCGGCGCCGTGACGATATGGCCCGCGTGATCCCCGCATTTGAGTTTTTCGGGCGCGGTGAGGCGTTCAATATGAACCTGCAGAGAGATGCCACTCATTGGATCGGGCTACGTTTCTGGATCTCCAGCATACGTTCCACCAACTTCGGCTTCTGCACATACAAACGCATACCCATCAACCTCAGCACGCGTTTCAAGTCTCTCCATTCAGACATTCTGCTTTCAGGACCGCTGATGATCTCCCTGGCTTCGCGCAACGCCGCTCGGAGGTAGTCGGACAGGTCCATGGACACGGCCTCGTCCTCAAGAGACTGCATGATCGATGCGAACTCTCCCGCGTCGAGCCATATGCCGGCACAGGCAGGGCAGGCATCAATCACTACACCGGTCTTGTCGTACTCGAGGGATACGAGAGCACTGTTGCAGGCAGGACAGTTCGAAGCACAGTTCGACGGGGCACAAAGATCCTCATGCTCCATAAACTTGAAATCGAGCCAGGCCAAATCGGGGTCTTCGGCATCCTTGGCCCGGCGCAGTTCATCATTGTCATACCACACGCCTCCGCATTGGCTGCACTCGTCGAGCAAAATGGAATGGATGTGAGTCAGTTCGACATCGATACAACGGGGACATTTCATCGTCATACCCCTACCGTTCAGCCCATAAAGGATAGCTTCCTTGACGATAACACACCCCGCATATCCATTACCACTCAGGCATGGCCTCTCCGGCATCGACTCTGCTAATATCTCAAGTACATATCGATCTCGATTCCGCTAGGAGCCCTAATGACCGAACTGCAAACGCGCTTCATCAAAACCGGATCCCGCTGGCAGTGTCTCGCCGGCATCAAGATGCGCCGAATCCTATCCGCCGATCTATTCATGGAGTTGGGAGTTCCTCAGAATACGAATACGAACAAGAGCCTGGCCGACCGCTGTCGTGATCGTTGGACCGACCTCTCCGGCATGTTGGCCGCTATGCCGGAACCAGCCGAACTACACCTTGTGCTCACCTGTAGCCCAGCCGCTGACGGTGCACTCACGGTCTTCGAGTGCGGAGTGTTGGCGGTCGGAAGAGGCCGCACCAAGGCCATGGCTCGCGCCTTATGCCTGCGGACAGCGGCGGATCTGGGAAAGCTATTCTCGGCCGTTCTGGATTACGCTGAATATGAGCCCGTGACAGAGCCGAACGGCCTCGACGGTATGACGGCCCACTTGCACGCCGAGCATGTGACGGAGGTCCGCCGTCGGCAGGAACTGATCCGCATCGGAAAGGGACGATTGACCAGCGAGCCCGTCCTCGGTTTTGCGGCTCCGCCCCTCCAGCGCAACGGCACGAGAAATTCAGCCACGTCTCTGGAGGTCCGTTATCTCTTTCCTTGGGCTCCAAGCGATGACCCCTGGTGGCGCCTGGTCGATGTCATGGCGAAGGAGCGGGGAAGGGCCGCGCTTGTCGTCCACGCTCTCGGATGGCAATCAGCTCCTCAAGCCTGCCGCGATGCGGCCCTTCATGACCTCGACGGAGTCGAACACGCCATCGAACTGGTCGGCGACGATGGCCACCACCTCGATGTACTGCGGCTCAAGGCCAGCGCCCTTAGCCGCGAGGCACTCGAGCGCCTTTCCGCCCTGGAAGGTCCCGTGATCGCGGCTCGTGTCTTTCTAGCCTCAGACAAGGTGCCCTCATCAGCGCTGCTCTCGGTGGTGGAATCATCCCTGGACGATCCCTCCGTGGAACGCCATCAACCCGGAGGACAACTCCTGTTCCGCGGAGGTGCGACCTTATACGACAGCGACACCAGTGATATGATGGCCCCTCTTGAGAACCCCACCCCGGATCTTCTCTTCTCTCCGCAAGAGGCGCCCGCCGTCCTGCGCACCCCGATGCCGACCGACAGCGAGTTTCCCGGTTTCCCTTTGACCCGGGCGAGGACTGCTCCCATGCTCGGCGCAGGAGGCGGAGACTGCCTCATCGGCACCAACATCCATCGTGGGCTGCGTCGCGATGTGGCCCTCGACATCGAGTCCCGCTTCCGCCACTGCCACATCATCGGTCAGACCGGAACGGGAAAATCCACTCTCCTGCTCCACATGATCCTTCATGACATCCGGCAGGGACGAGGCGTCGGCGTTATTGACCCTCACGGCTCTCTCATCGAGGACATCCTTCTTCGCTTTCCCCCCAGTCGGGTTCGCGATCTCGTCATCGTAGACATGACCGACGTCGATAATCCCGTCGGATTCAACCCTCTCGTCCTGACCGAGGATGATCCGGTTTCATACCGATCCCAGCGTGACCTTCTGATTGATGAACTCTTTGCTTACATAGACCGGACTTATGACCTCAAGCTGGCGGGCGGACCAATATTCGAGACACATTTCAGGGCTATGCTCGGACTGCTTATGGGGCTGGGAAAGCCTACCGCCCCCCTGATTCCCAATCTGCTCATATTTCGACTGCTCTATACCAACAGCAATCTTCGCCGTAGCCTCACCGAGGCCATTTCCGGCCATGATTACATGCTCGAGGAATTCGTGAAGGAAGCCTTGTCCGCGCAGAATGACGCCTCTCTTAAAGAGTTGGCACCATATATCACAAGCAAATTCAGTCGCTTCATTTCCGACGTCAACTTGCGCAACATCACCTGTCAGAACAGAACCCTGGATATCGACAGCATCGTTGCCAAGGGCGGCATTCTGCTGGTTCATTTAGGAAAGGGTCACATAGGTGAATATGCCGCGGGGCTGCTGGCCTCCCAGGTTGTTTCACGCGTCCAGCGCGCCGTCATGAAACGAGGAACCGCCGGCACTAAGACACCATTCCATCTCTATGCGGACGAGTTTCAACTCGTCGCCTCGCAAAGATTTGCCGAACTCCTTGCCGAGGGACGCAAGTTCGGCCTTGCCGTCACCATGGCGCATCAATATGCATCGCAAATTCCTGAAGGTGTGTTACGGGCAATCATTGGCAATGTAGGCACCAATATTCTATTCCGCGTTGGAGCACAGGACAGCGAGTTCTTTGCGCCCCTCTTCTCTCCGACGTTCGGCCGGCGGGACCTCGTCTCCCTCTCCAACTTCCGCGCTTATGTACGAGGATCCGGTTTGCTCGGAGAAGGCGCCTTCAACATCGACGTACCTCCTCCCAAGGACGCGACTGATACCAAGCTCGCCGAGCGGCTACGTCGGCTCAGCAGGAATCGCCACGGCCGAAAGCGTGAAGCCGTCGAACAGGAAATCGCCAGAACCGTGAGAGCCTATAAGAAAATGACCTGATCCTACCAAGCTCATCTGGTATGAAAGTGGGCCGAGTCTGTTGCCGACTCGGCCCACTCAGTACCATCGTCTGTCAGCTCTCACTTCGCCCGTAGACCCACATCCCGCACCGGCAGTGCCAGCCCCAATCCACGGGGGCTCGGTTGTCGGTTGCCCTCAGCGCGTCGGGGCGTCGGGCCAGGAGGTAGGCCTCCCACTTCATCGCCTTCGCACATTTGGGACATTTCATTTCCGCTTCCTTCCGTCGACTCCGCGGCGAATCGCGCCGCACGCGAAGCACCGGCCCACGGGCCGAGCCTCGGACGAGCCGCTGCCGAGCGATGCCGTTGGGCACACGTCTCCTGCAGCGACGTCCTAAGCTCTTGAAAGGAAGGATCAGGGAGTGGTCATGGAGGGTTCCGGCGTGTGTGTCTTCATGGGTATCATGATACCGGAATGATAACGCGGTTGCGACCGGAAAGTTGCGGGTGGGTTTTCGGGGACCGCCTGACGCCATGCGCGGCCTCAGGCCGAGCGCCCCACAAAAAACAAGCCCCCCGCATCAGCGAGGGGCTCGAAATCATCAACTTGAGCTGAGGCCTAGTGAAGCTTCCGCGAAGCCATCAACCTCGCCTTGGCCCTCGCCATCGCCGCATCCGCCCGGGTCACGTCGATGCTGTGATCCGCACGATGCGCCAACCGCTCCTTAGCCTTCTCCAGCGCAACCTCGGCCCGAGTCACGTCGATGTCCGGCGCCGGCTCACAAGCATCCACCATCACCGAAACCTCGTTCCGCGCCACTTCCAGGAACCCGTTAGTCACGGCGAACACGGAGGCCGGCCCCCCATCATCCTCCCGCAACGTCAGCACACCCGGCACGAGCGCAGTCACCAACGGCGCATGATTCGCAAGCACGCCGAGGTACCCCGCGATCCCGGGCAGCGTCAGCGACACGGCCTCGGTCTCGAGCAGGGTCTGCTCGGCGGTCACGATGGACACCTTGAAGGTCTTGGCCATCTGGATAACCCCTTACTTCTCCAACGCTTCGTACTTCTGGAGAACCTCGTCGATATCCCCGCACATGTAGAAGCACTGCTCCGGAATGTGGTCGTACTCCCCGGCCACGATGCCCTTGAAGCTGCGGATCGTGTCCTCGAGTTTCACGTAGCGGCCCGGCGAGCCGGTGAAGACCTCGGCCACGAAGAAGGGCTGCGACAGGAACTTCTGGATCTTGCGGGCGCGCTGCACGGCGAGCTTGTCCTCGTCGCTCAGCTCGTCCATGCCGAGGATCGCGATGATGTCCTGCAGGTCCTTGTAGCGCTGCAGCACGCCCTGGACCTGGCGGGCCAGATCGTAGTGCTCCTGGCCGATGTAGCGCGGGTCGAGGATCCGGCTGGTGGAGTCCAGCGGGTCCACGGCCGGGTAGATGCCCAGCTCGGCGATCTGGCGGCTGAACACCGTGGTGGCGTCGAGGTGCGCGAAGGCGGTGGCCGGCGCGGGGTCGGTCAGGTCGTCGGCGGGCACATAGATGGCCTGCACCGAGGTGATCGAACCGCTGCGCGTCGAAGTGATGCGCTCCTGCAGGGCGCCCATCTCGGTGGCCAGGGTCGGCTGGTAGCCCACGGCGGAGGGCATGCGGCCCAGCAGGGCGGACACCTCGGAGCCGGCCTGGGTGAAGCGGAAGATGTTGTCGACGAACAGCAGCACGTCCTGCTGCATCTCGTCGCGGAAGTGCTCGGCCATGGTCAGGCCGCTCAGGGCGATCCGCAGACGCGATCCGGGGGGCTCGTTCATCTGGCCGAACACCAGGGCGGTGTTCTCGAGCACGCCGCTCTCGCTCATCTCGAGGTAGAGGTCGTTGCCCTCGCGGGTGCGCTCGCCCACGCCGCAGAACACGGAGTAGCCGCCGTGCTGGGTGGCGATGGCGTGGATCAGCTCCATCACGATGACCGTCTTGCCCACGCCGGCGCCGCCGAACAGGCCGATCTTGCCGCCCTTGGCGTAGGGTGCGAGCAGGTCGACGACCTTGATGCCGGTCTCGAACACCTCGTTGGCCTCGCCCTGCTCTTCCAGCGGCGGCGGGGCGCGGTGGATGGGGGCGCGCTTCTCGGGCTCGGCCACGGGGCCCTTGCCGTCGATGGGGTCGCCCAGCAGGTTGAAGAGACGGCCGAGGCTCTGCTTGCCGACGGGCACGCTGATGGGCGCGCCGGTGTCGGTGGCGGGCATGCCGCGCACGAGGCCGTCGGTGGAGTCCATGGCGATGCAGCGCACGACGTTGTTGCCGATGTGCTGGGCGACTTCGACGATCAGGTCGGAGTCCTGGCTCTCATTGCGGATCTTGATCGCGTTGAGCATGTCCGGCAGATTGTCGGCGCCGAACTCGAGGTCCACGGTGGGACCGATCACCTGCACGATGCGTCCGATGTTCTCGGCCATGGGCTTCTCTTCTCCTTGCTCGTACCTGCGCCCGCTGATCGGGCGCGTGTCAGAAACTGTTAAAGGGCGGCTGCTCCACCCGGCCTTAGAGCGCGGCCGCGCCGCCGACGATTTCGCTGATCTCCTGCGTGATGGCGGCCTGACGCTCGCGGTTGCGCTGCAGCGTGAGGGCCTCGATCATCTCGCCGGCGTTCTGGGTCGCGGCGCTCATGCTCGTCATACGCGCGCCGTGCTCGCTGGCGAAGGCCTCGCACAGCGTCAGGTACAGACGGTTCCGCAGGTACTGGGGCAGCAGAGCCGCGTAGATGGCGGCCTTGTCGGGCTCCCAGATGTAGTCCAGGGCCGGGCCGTCGTCTGCGCCCTCCTCCACCTCGGGCGGAGAAATGGGCAGGGCGATCGCGAGCTTCGGGCGCTGGGTCAACGTCGAGACGAACTCGGCGTAGGCCAGCACAACCTCGTCGACCTCGCCGGTCACGAACCGGGTCTGCACGAAGTCGGTCACCTTGCGCGCCTTGTCGTCGCTCGCCTGGCCGCCGAAGTCGTCGTGCTGGGCGACCACGTCGTAACCACGCTTGCGGAAATACTCGCGTGCCTTGCGGCCTACTGCGACCACCTGCACGACAACACCGGCGGCGATGTCGGCGTCGATGGCCTTATGGGCCGCACGCATCACGTTCATGTTGTAGGCGCCGCACAGTCCCTTGTCCGAGGTGCACACGACGTACAGGCGCGTGGCGACCTCGCGGGTCTCGAACAGCGGGTGATCCGCCGACCCGGCTCCGGCCAGACGCTGCAGCAGGGCCTGCAGCTTGGTGGAGTAGGGACGCGCGGCCATCAACCGGTCCTGCGAGCGGCGCAGCTTGGCCGCCGAGACCATCTTCATGGCCTTGGTGATCTGCTGCGTCGACTTGACGGAACGGATCCGCTTGTTGATGACCTTGATGCCGGCTCCGGCCACTGGTCGACCTCCTCAGACCGCCCGCGCTAGCGGGAAGCCTTGAACTCTGCGATGGCGGCCTTCAGGTTCGCCGCGGTCTCGTCCTCGAGCTTGCCGCTGGTGCGGATCTCGGCCAACACGCCGGCGTGCTTCTCGGCCATGAACACGTGGAAGTCGATCTCCCACGCCCTCAGATCCTCGACCGCAACATCGTCGAGCAGGCCCTGGGTGCCGGCGTAGATGATCGACACCTGCTTCTCCACCGACATGGGCTCGTACTGGCCCTGCTTGAGGATCTCGACCATGCGCTCGCCGCGGGTCAGCTGGGCCTGGGTCGACTTGTCCAGGTCGCTGCCGAACTGGGCGAAGGCCTGCAGTTCGCGGTACTGGGCCAGGTCGAGACGCAGCGAGCCGGCGATCTTCTTCATGGCCTTGGTCTGGGCCGAACCGCCCACGCGGGACACCGAGATGCCCACGTTGATGGCGGGCCGCACGCCCGAGTAGAACAGGTCGTTCTCCAGGAAGATCTGGCCGTCGGTGATCGAGATCACGTTGGTCGGAATGTAGGCCGACACGTCCGAGGCCTGGGTCTCGATGATCGGCAGGGCCGTCAACGAACCGCCGCCGTTCTCGTCGTTCAGCTTCACGGCGCGCTCGAGCAGGCGACTGTGCAGATAGAACACGTCGCCGGGAAACGCCTCGCGTCCGGGCGGACGTCGCAGCAGCAGCGAGAGCTGGCGGTAGGCGTTGGCCTGCTTCGAGAGGTCGTCGTAGATCACCAGGGTGTGCTTGCCCTGCCACATCAGGTGCTCGGCCATGGAGCAGCCCGCATAGGGCGCGATGAAAAGCATCGGCGCGGGCTCGCTGGCCGAGGCGCTGATGATCGTCGTGTAGGCCATGGCGCCGTGCTCTTCAAGCGTGCGGTGCACCTGGGCGACGGTCGACTGCTTCTGGCCGATGGCCACGTAGAAGCAGTAAACGTCGGTGTCCTTCTGGTTGATGATCGTGTCGACGGCGATGGCCGTCTTGCCCGTCTGGCGGTCGCCGATGATCAGCTCGCGCTGCCCGCGGCCGATGGGGATCATCGAGTCGATGGCCTTCAAGCCGGTCATCAGGGGTTCCTTCACCGGCTGACGGGCGATCACACCAGGGGCCTTGACCTCGATGTTGCGCGTTTCGTCGCTCGGGATGGGACCCTTGCCGTCGAGGGGGTGGCCCAGCGCGTTGACCACGCGGCCGATGACGGCGTCGCCCACGGGCACCGAGGCGATGCGCCCGGTGCGGGTGACCTGGTCACCTTCCTTGATGTGGGTGTCGTCGCCGAAGATGGCGGCGCCGATGGAGTCTTCCTCCAGGTTCAGCACCATGCCGAAGATGTCCCCGGGGAACTTGATGAGCTCGCCGGCCATGACGTCCTGCAGTCCGTAGATGCGGGCGATGCCGTCGCCCACCTGCAGGATCGTGCCGACGCTCTCGACGCCGAGGTCGCTGTCGTACTTCTCGAGCTCCTTGGACAGAATGGAGCTGATCTCTTCGGGCCTGAGTTTCACTGGGATACCCCTTGCTGGTTCCTGGTCGGTCCTAGCGCACGTCGGCCTGCGAGAACTGCTTGCGCAGCCGCTCGAGGTTCGTACGGATCGTCCCGTCGATCACCCTGTCACCCATGGTCACGCGGACGCCGCCGAGCACCGACGGGTCCACCTCTTTTTCGAGCACGATCGTGTTGCCGGTGACCTCGCCGAGCTTGGCCGCGAGGGCCTGCTCGAGATCGTCGGCCAGCGGCACGGCGGTCGTTACGCGGGCGCGGGTCAGGCCCCGGTCGACCTCCACGAGGCGCACGAATTCGTCGTGGATCTCCACGACGTTCTCCATGCGCTGCTTCTCCACGAGCATCACGAGGAAGTGCTCCAGCACCGGTTCCACCTTGCCGGCGAACACCGTGGCGATGAAGTCCTTCTTCTTGGTCTCGTCGATGTGCGGACCCGCGAGCAGCTTCAGCACGTTCGCGTTGTCGTCCATCACCGACATCACGCCGGCGAACGACTCGACGACGCCGTCGAGCACGCCGCCCTTCTTCGCCGTGTTGGCGAGGGCTTTGGCGTAGCGGGTGGCGACCGCGCGATTACGCATGGGGCATCTCCCCGAGACCGTCGATGTAGTCCCGGATCAGCTTGCGGTGCGTCTCGTCGTCGAGCTCCTTGCCCAGAAGCTTCTCCGACGACTTGATGGCCAGGTCCACGACCTGGTCGCGCAGCTGCATCTGAGCCTTCTGCGTTTCGACTTCGATGTCGTGCTCCGCCTTTTCCAGCGTGGCGGCAGCCTTGGCGTGAGCCTCGCCTTGGACGCGGTCGGCGATCTCCTCGCCCTTCTTCACCGCTTCCTGAATGCGCTCACGTTCGAGGGCCTTGATGTCCACGAGCTGCGCCTCGAGATCCCCGCGGATCTTCTCGGCGTCGCTGCGTGCGGTCGAGGCCTCGCTGAAGTCGGAGCTGATCTTGTCGCGCCGGGCGTCCAACATGTCGAGCATGGGACCCCAGGCGAACTTCTTGAGCACCAGCACGACGATCACGAAGCCGATGATGTTGGTGCCGATGACCGGCCAATTGAATTCCATCGTCCGAACCTTCCGCGGTCGTGACGTTTCTTCCGGAGCCGATCAGGGGCGGCGACGCCGCCCCCGACGAGTGGTCCGGAGGCTCCGGGGCAACGGGGAATTAACCCAGTTTGCTCCCGAGAATGAACACGGACAGCAGGGCATAGATCGTGAGAGCCTCGATGAACGCGGCGCCGATGATCATGGCCGTCTGGATCTGACCGATCGCCTCGGGCTGACGGCCCATGGCCTCCATGGCGGAGCCGACCGCGCGACCGAGACCGAGACCGGAACCGACAGCAGCGATACCGACACCGAGGGGGAGAGCCAATCCGAGCAGTTCCATTGTTCCTCCTTCATCCCGCGAGGGATGGTGGTTCGGGCCGAAGCCCTTCTTCATTCCCTACCAGATCCTTCCGGACCACTTCCGGAACCGAAACGACGGCCTAGTGCGCGTGGGCTTCCCCGTGATGTTCGTCGTGGGGCAGCATCAGCGCGATGTAGACCATCGAAAGAAGCGTGAACACGAGCGCCTGGATGGTGCTCGTCAGCAGAGCCAGAAACACGATGGGCACGTGGATCGGAATGCCGATGGGCAGTCCGGTGAACGCCAGGATGCCGGCGCCCAGCACCACGAACACGGCGATGAGCTTGTCCTCGCCCATCACGTTGCCGAACAGACGCAGGCTCAGGCTCATGGGCTTGATGAATTCGCCCGCCACGTGCAGCACGAACATCAGCGGCATGATGCCCCACTCGACCCCGCTGCGGGGGGAGCCGGCCAGATGGAAGAAGTAGCCGCCGATGCCGTTCTCTTTCAGGGCGATGCCCTGCACGTAGAGGAACGTGCAGATGGCCAGGGCGACCGTCGTGTTCAAGGCCGACGTCGATGCGTGGAAGAAAGGCACCAGGCCCGACAGGTTGTTCAGCCAGATGAAGATGAACAGCGTACCGAGGTACGGCGTGTAGCGGCGGCCGGTGGGGCCGATGATGCCGTGCACCATGGTGTCCAGCCCGCCCATGATCATTTCCACCGCAGCCTGAAGCCGTGTCGGCGAGTCGGTGCGCCTCGAGGCGACGTTGACCAGCAGCACCATCATCACCACCGCGATGATGGCGGAAAAGATGGGGTCGAGGTACGCCTCGCGGCCCTTCAACTGTTCACCGAAGAAAAGGGAGACGAAGTTGGGCAGGTGATAGGGATCGTGCTCGGCGCCGTGTTCTCCGCCGTGCTCTTCACCGTGCTCGGCGGTAACGGCGTGGCCCTCGGCCCCGACTTCCGCGGCAACCCCGTGGCCGACGTCCTGCTGGACTGTCGTCGCATGATCGTCCTGGGTTTGATGTTCGTCATGACCTTGCTGGGCCCAGGCGAGGCCCGTGCACAGCAGCAAGGTCAGAAGGAACGTCAGGCCCAGAAGGACCGGGCGACGGGTCGTGGTGATCGGCGTCATCGTGACCTCGTTATTCGGCCGGCGGACCGCTGGACAGCGTCGGCTTTCCGACGACGGCCACCACCACCAGTACGATCAGCAAGAGCGAGAATCCCAACAGGCAGCTCACCGGAGGCACGGCCTCGACGAGCAGGGTCCAGATGGCCACGGCGTAGAGGGCCGCCTTCGCGCCGATCAACAGGACGATGGCCCTGCCGTCGCGCGGCTCGCCCGGCGGAACCAGACCCTTGCGGATCAGCAGCTCCACCGCCCAGAGCCCCAGAACCGACCACACGGCCGCTCCCAGAAAACCCCAGACGAAACGGATGTCGACGCGGGCCATCATGGCGAGTGAGGCCAGGCCGGCGACGGCGAGGGTGCCGAGGCGGGTGCGCTTGAGGATCGGTGCGTTCACGATCCGTCTCCGTCCCGTTTCCCGGACTGCCTCTGGAAGATCAGCTGGACCTGCCGCACTGCGGCGACGAATCCAAGCAGAGCTCCCACCGTCTCGAACGTCGCGTCGTGCCCCCAGCGGTTTCCGGCCCAGCGGCCGGCCAACCAACCCAGGACGGGCCCGACGAGCATCATGGTCGGAATGGCGGTGTAGATGCCGATATCCCGGACCTGTTTCGCTCGCTCGTTCTCGTTCCGGGGAGGCGTCGCCATGGAGCACCCCTTGCGCCATTTCCGTTTCGCGCGCTGTTCGGCGCCGATATCGGCCGGAAAGGCCGACTTTGGCCACCAAACCAGCTTTCCGCATGCCGCGGAAAGCCGGGGCAATTAAGGTCAGTTATGACAGAATTGTCAACTCTTTCATGGTGTTGAGGCTGAATTCTCTGAAAAACGTATGCCCGTGGAACACGCGGGCGGCGTTCCACGGGCATCGAGCTCGAAACCGGGCGGCGATTACTTGCCCTGAGGCTGTCCCTGAGCCGGCGCTCCTTGGGCCGGCGCCCCCTGGGCCAAAGGCTTCCCGCCTCCGGGCGGCACGGTCCGCGGTCCGCCCATGGAACAGTTGCCCTCGAAGAACACACCCTCGTCGATCACCAGGCGCTTGGTCTTGATGTCGCCCTCGACATGGGAGCCGCTCTGCAGCTCGATCTTGTTCTCGGCGGTGATGTCGCCGAAGAGCTGGCCGCCGATGATGGCGTTCTTGACCTTCACCGAGCCGTGCACGATGCCGCTCTTGCCGATGACCAGGTTCTCGGGAGTGCCGATGTCGCCCTTGAACTCGCCTTCGATGCGGAAGGTGCCGTTGGCCGTGACCTTGCCTTCGAAGCGGCAGCCCTGAGCGAGAATCGAGGTTTGACGGCTGTCTACCTCTTGTCCGTCCGCGTCTTTACCGAACATGGTTTCTTCCTCCTGGAACCTGGTTGTGGGATCCCTCCCAATGCGCCCTCGACGAAGCCCCGATCACGGACCAGATGCACCCGGCTCTCCGGGAATCACCACCCGTGGATCCATCGCCTCGCCATCCCTCCATACCTCGAAGTGCAGGTGGGGCGCCGTGACCTGCCCCGTTCCCCCGAGAGTTCCGACCCTCTGCCCCGCGTCGACACGATCGCCCGCCTGTACGGCGAGAGAGTTGCAGTGGCCGTAGACCGTTACGTAACCGAATCCATGACGGATTTCAACATAGTTTCCAAGCGACTCGTCGAAGCCCGTCTGCTGCACGATGCCGCGGCCGGCGGCCAGCACCGGAGAATCCACTGCTGCAACGAGATCGATGGCGCGATGGGGTGTGCGGCCGTTGGGAATATCGCCCTCATCGTACTCGAGGGTGACGTATCCATGAACGGGCCAGACATCCGGCGGCGGCGTCATGATCACGCCCGCCACCTCCCCCAACCGGGCCGACAGTCCGCTGCCGGCAGAGTCCGCGGGCGCGATGCCGAGCAGTGTCAGCAGTCGCTCCTGCAGATCGCGCATCTCTTCCATCTCGCGGTTGAGATCCTGCACGCTCACCAGTTCGGCATGAGCGGTCATGAGTTCGCGCCGCAGCTCGGGAACCTCTTGGGCTTGCTGTGTGAGCGACGTGTACGTCAGCACGACCAACACGAACAGCACCGACAGCACGCCCAACAGAATACTCAACGCTATCAGCAACCGCCTGCTGATGGCGTACTCCTGGGTGTGGCCGTCGTCGCTCGGAATCACCAGGATGCGTGTGTAGGGAGGAAAGCGGAACAGCACGTCAGTCTCCTTGCGGATCGTCGGAGTAAGGTGGTCCCGCTTCTTCTCTCAACCCCGCACTCGAGCCATCGACCAGTCCATCGTCCATGTCGTCGATCAGGTCATCGACCAGGGCGAATCCGTCCTGTGCCGCCGGACCGTGCACCGATGGCCGGTAACGGGGGAACGACATCTGGAAGCAGGCGCCCGCGGCCTCGCACAGCTCGATGCGGCCGCCGTGTTCGTGCACGATGCGCGCCACGATGGAAAGGCCCAAGCCGGTGCCCTTACCATACTCCTTGGTCGTGAAGAACGGCAGGAAGATCTGGTCGCGGGTCTCGTCGGGAATACCATCGCCGGTGTCGGTGAACTCCATCTCCACCTCGCCGGCCTCGCCGTCGCGGATACTGATGGTCACGCGCCCCCCGTCGGGCAAAGCGTCGATGGAGTTGGCCAGCAGGTTGAAGATCACCTGCTCGATCTCGTTGCGGTTGCCGTAGACCATCCCCTCGTCGTCGACATCGAGCATCACATCGATGTTCTGCGTGCGGATGGCTTTTTCCATCAGGAAGATGGTCTCACGTACGACCTCCGCCAGAACCACACGCCCCTTCTGCTTGCCCGACGGACGCGCGAAGTTCAGCAGGCCCTTGATGATGATGCGGCACTGCTCGGTTTGGCGGATGATGCGCTGGATGTCTTCGAGTTCATCGTCGGTGGCGTCGGATTCCTCGAGCATCTGGGCCGACAGCAGAATCGATCCGAGCGGCGTATTGAGCTGATGGGCGATGCCCGCAGCGAACTGACCGATGCCGGCCAGCTTTTCCGTTTCGCTCATGCGGGTTTCCATCTGCTTCTCCGATGTGATGTCGCGGGCGATCACCACATAGGACAGCTTGCGCTCGAGATCCTTCCGACCGC
>ERZ890953.762-NODE-762-length-17644-cov-5.377850_pt1 | contig 17644 bp, 21 predicted proteins | sample MGYA00521264_ERZ890953 | MGnify/ENA primary metagenome ERZ890953 (study PRJEB32303, sample SAMEA104408629) | aquatic metagenome | biome: Brackish water; feature: Chemocline; material: water | place: Baltic Sea | collected 2014-10-26T21:54:00 | depth 200 m ...
AACAATAAATCTATAAAGGACTTAAAGAAAACATGAAAAAAAACGTAAAAAAAACCTTTTTATAATTTCTTATAAAAAGGTTTTTTGTGATGGGTCTCGCTGGTAGTCGTGGGTCTCTTGTTTTGTTTGTTTGTTTGGCTCTCTAATATTGAATACTGTAATGACCATATGCTAAGGTTTGAATACCACAGGATTTTATATACCGTTTATCATCATACGGTGACAAGCACTTTTTAGTTTGCTCAATCGTATAATTTTTGCACTGGAAACTTCTGATGGATGTTTGCTTTTTGGAAACGATTTTCCCTCCCATTAAACAGTTTTCGTAATCATTAAATTTAATCTCTTTTTCTTTGACAATTTTATTTACGCCCTTCAGTGTTTTATTACATTTTCCCGAATCAGTTTTATATGCATACACTTTGCTTCTTAGACTAACAACTTCACTCATAGCACTGAATTTATTTTTAGAACACAATTCATCCTTAAATTTTCCAAGTACTTTTTTATTTTCAATTGAATATAAATCATGATCTTTTGGAAATTCTGAAGTATCAAATTGAGTTTTCATATCCTTCATATCTTCATAAAAATCTTCAGTCTCAATTCCAAAGATGAAGGAATCAGTATCCGTCAATATCAACTTCATTTTGTCGCCATATTTTGGTTTCATTGTATTGTAATAAAAGTCATACATGTGACCTTTTGACAAATCTAAAATTGCTTGACCACAAAAGATAGGTTTGTTAAGATTTACAGATGGTTTACTCATTTCAATGATTCTAAAATTTTCTCCTCCAATTCCTTGAATCACTCGTTTGAAGTCTGGTTTTGCAGTATACCCATTAAATTTATCCTCAGACAAAGCAAATCTCAAACTGATTCTATCACGAACATTTTCCATACTTTTACCAAACACCGCATTGTTCATCAACTTGTACAAATCTTTCTCATAATCCGTTTTACATTCAGTACGTTTTTTAGTGTTGAAATCAATATAATCTTTTAACCATTCTTTCTCAACATATTGAATTCCCTTGTGAATCTTTGTTAAAACCATGCCAAGATCCAAATATTGTTTTAGGGCTGTATGATGCAAAATATAATTTTTCTTGTCACTCAAAGTTGCAACCAATTTCTTATTTTTAGTTGCAAATTTGTTTCCTGCGTCCTTCAAACATTTTTTAGAATAATCAGAAATCTCAGACTCCTTGATATTTTTATGCTCAGGTGCAAGTGGATATTCATTATGCAAATCATGCAGTTCTTTTGGGTACTCCAAATCAACCTCAAGAGTACATGCTGTATTTTCCCAATCATTTAGTTCCTCTTTCTTCATCCATTTGAAATCAGAATAAGGCAATTTTTGAACCATCGCAAGTCCATATAAATTGTTCGCATCTAAATACATCAAGAAAGATGATTTTTTAGATTCATCATGATTTGGTAAATATTTATTGTTTGCCTTGAAATGACGAGTGACTGCTTTACTCATCCCTCCACGAATACCTTTCTCAAAAAACATGTACATATCAACATCCGTAAGCAATTCAATTTTATTACCAGTTTTCTTAAGCATGGCATCCCAACTAAACCCAGGCAATCCCAAATACCAGGCAGGGTCAAGGTCGTAAGCATTCATTGATATATCACGAAATGTTTCAAAAACATCAACCAACCCAAACACATCACGTTTCAGGTACAAGTCATGAAATTCTTTAAAGTTTTTAATGTCAAATTTTTGTACAGTATCCATCATGTCATCATATTGTTCTTTACTTAAATTCTCGTCTTTGATTTTATTGTAGAAGGTTTCAATATCAGGGATTAAAACATCTTCACTTAATTTTCCAAAATCATCAAACCAGTCATAGGGGAACTCACCTTTTTTACAAATCAATTTAAATAGTTCGGGATCATCTGTGATTTTCCGCATTGCTAATTTTTTATCATCTGGTACATTTTCTATCAATTTTTCAAGTGATGCCATAATAAATGCCATTGAATCAATGAATTTGAAAGAATTCAAGTTTAATGTTTTGTAATTTTCAGAGTTCCCAGCAATACAATTAATGTTGCAACCACCATGACCATCAAGTTTTACCTTAGTCATTTTTGAAAACGAATTGATGATTTGACGCAAATCATAATTGAGATTATGAAACACGAAAGGAATTGGTGTTTTTTTAGGGCATGAAGCATTCAGATTACACTCTGAACAAGCGGGGCCACGATATTTTCCAGTATAATGGCAATGATCACGTACTTTATTTACAACATCTTTTAAGCAAAATCTACATTTAGTTGCTTCAGCATGTTCTAATTTTTGAGTATCAGTTATAATCATATTTTTTACATCTCCGAATTTTTCTTTTGCGTTTGAAATAGACAATTGTAGAGATTTTTCAATATTTAAAATAGTTTGTGTAAAATGGTCATTTGCTCCTTGACCACAATATTCATAATCCAACGGAATAGTTAGAGGAATATCAGATTTAATATGAAAACGGTACGATGCGGATTGATGTTCAGTAATTTTTTCCATAGTTGCTTTGTTTGATTTTGCTTTAATATTTACTTTTTTATTGATTGCTTCAAAATCTCCATAAATAACAATAGGCACACGATTTTGATTGGAAAAGTTTTTAAATTCCATTGTTGGTTTTTCGTATACAGGTTTTTCATTATCTTTTTTAATTTCAACACAACGAGGCATAATAACTTTTTGCGTGTTTCCCATTTTAGTGCAATCTTCAACATGTTCATCTAATTTATTTTCCCAACGAAAGGATGCTAAACAGCGAGGGCAAAAATGCATATTGTGTCCAGATTTTCCAGCGAATCGTTGAAAATTTTTAATGTAAGAGTAATGCTCATCATGGTAAAATAATGAAACAATCATAAAATCTTGTTTAGAAATACGAGTAGGTACGATGCTTACATTTTCACCATTAAGAGTCGCTGTGTAAATATTAATAGACAATTTATTTTGTTTCTCAAAAAGGTCAATTTTTTTACTTGCTGGTTCTACACCATCCACAAAATCAATCATTTTAAATTTTACTTTATCCATATGGTCAATATATTTTGTTACACGTTCTGGTTTAATTCCAGGTTGAATAACATGACACAAGACGGAATAAATAAAACATAGATTATCCTTGTTTTGGATGTTGATGATTGCTTTTTTATTTTTAATTTGAATTGGGAGTTCCTTGTAAGATTTTCCTAGTTTTGGAACATATTTGGTTGTGATAATATCCGTTGAAAGTATTTCGTACACACCTTCTTTATATTTGTCAGCCAAAATTAAGTCAAGTAATTCATCAAGTTGTTCATTCAGCAAAATATTCATAGATTTTTCACTATCAACAATACCTGCCTTTACAGATATTGACCTATTTTCATAATCTGGTTCAATATCTTCTCCATTGTCAATTCGTATTTTAATGTTCATAGTTACATGTGATTTTAGTGGGTATTTAAAATGATTTTTTTTAGCACCTGTGAGTTTGTATTTCATTTTTTGTCGTATTGATGTTCTAATTTTTTTTTGTGAATTTAATTCAGCAATAATTATATGATTTTTAATGTATGTTGGGAATTTATAAATACTTAATGATTTATTAAATGCTGATTCTACTGGTGCAAATTTATTGATTTTCGCAAGTTCTTTTGTAATGTTCTCCTTTTTAATTTTATTGTTTTCGCGTATTTGTTTCATAGTAGTAGTTTTTTTCATGGGAGTGATAGACATTTTGATTGGCATCTTATTAATATTGGTGGATATTATAATTTTTGATTTCTGCGTTTCATTTTTTTGGCTCATTATATAATAGTATGGAAGATTATGTTTAAGTTGTTTTAAACATAATATAGTTATTCCTAAAGTATTTGAATTTATTTAAAATTGTCAAAAAAAAGAGTAAAAAAATCAAATATTATTAATCAAAGAATGTAATAACATTATTTTCGTCAATATCACATTCCCTAAATACATATTCATATTTCTCATCATATTGGTGAAAATAATAATACATGTGTAATTCTTGAATAAAGAGAAGTTTTGCTCGTGTGTTCATTTATATAATAGTATGGAAGATTATGTTTAAGTTGTTTTAAACATAATATAGTTATTCCTAAAGTATTTAATCAAATAAATGGCGGATGGCATAAAATGTTCCTGACTCCCAATTTTTGTAATAATGATAATGCTTATTGTGTTTCCTACATAATAGTAAATGATTGTCATAGTTTTCCTTGCGGTATTCTATTTGGCGGAGTTTTTCATTTAATGTTCGGGTCATACTATATATATATTATACCATTTTTTTAAATCAATTTTTCTCCTATATATATTAACAATAAATCCATACCGTTCGTTTGAGAACGAATCATTAATTTATTATCATGAAAGAAAACATGACACAGATGCTTTGCAGGTAAATAAAAACCTCCAATCTTATAGTTCAAACAAAAAGATTCTTCTAAACCATAATCACATTGTTTAATAATTTTAATACCTTCACCCTTCATCGTAATTCGCGATTGATTCATTTCAATATTTACAAGACCTTTAGTAACTGAAATAATACTGTTCAAATCTGCATTTAATGATGATGCATAAATCCCAAAATAAGGCAATCCACGAAGGTCAGGAAATGAAATGATTGTTTTGCTAGATGTTTCTAGATTTGGGAATGTGTAGATATATTTTTGTTTTAGTAATGTTATTTGCACTTCTTCTTCTGTGACTAAAAAACTCATTACATCATCGTTTTTCATTGTTCTCAATATCTTCAGAAAATCTGTTGATTTTAAAGTGATAGTTTGACAATCTCCAATATTTACACGATTGATTTCATACTTGAGCATAATTGTTCCATCCGAAGTTGTATCGTTCAAAAATAAAGTTCTGCCTCTAACAATAAATTTCAACTCTGTCCAGCATATGAGTTTGATTGTTTTCATTAGAGATTTGAATTGCCGGGAGTTGGTAATTTCAAAAGAGGTGGATGTCATTCTTATACTATGTAATTATAATATCTTTAAATCATAATACGCATTATACTTTTTTTTGACATTTGAATATGATATTGTATTTTTGCTAAAGGTTTTGATATCCACAATATTTGAAAAAGCATAAATACAATTAATGATTGATTTCTCAATATCATGATAAATGATTAAAAGGTACATTTACATAATGACAATATTTTATGAATAATAAAGGAAACTACGTTTCCCTTGGACCTTTCCTTTCACATGGGGTCTTATAGGGGTTTGCCCCTATGAATAATACTCAAAAACTTTGTTTGTTTTCATATTTAGAATTAATTCAACATCTCCTTGAACAAAATGATCTAAAATAACATCATCTGTAGCAGAAGCATCCAAAGTGCAAACATACAAAAAATCGGAATCCACTAAACTCATTCCATCCATAATAATATGAGATTTACCATGATTCATAACTTCAAAATTGTGAGCAGAAATATAACTACCTACATGATAGCCAGGGATTGGAACACCAGTTGACGCCATATTTAAATTAAAGGGTTCTGGAGAAAAATGAATATTTTCTGTAATTCCGCTGTCACAGCATAAAGAAGAATTACTAGATGCCTCTCCCCAAACGTCATCAGCTTTCAATAGAGAGTACATTTGAGAACTTTTCAATACGTCAATATTTGGATAATGAACTGTATCAACAGAATAGTGATATGATTTAATTGTATTAATTCTATGACCAAGTGAGAGTGGATATGTAAGAATTCCCTCAACAATGTTTGTAACACCCATAACTTTGGTTGAATCACGATGAGATGTTAGTACTCGTTTCATTGAAGAAGCACCGCAAGAAATTGTTGAAGAAATTCCTCGTTCCCCAGCAGAAATAATATCTGTTGAATGGAACCAGTTTGTAGAGTGCAATTTAAATACTCCATCATTTGAGTTTGCAAGAGCATTAAAAACGTTTGAACTTAGTTGTAATGTGTCATAAGATAATTGAATATTTGATAAAGTAACATATGAATTCAATAGAGTTTCATTAACGGGAGTTGCACTAGTTAATTTAAATGCTCCGATTTTCCCGACTTCTTCCCATACAATCTCAATATCAATAGCACCATTCCCACTTAAAGGAAAATTTGATTTGCAATTACTAATGACATTGTGAGCAAGAGGAACGCTAAAATTTAAATACGTTTTTTCTGGATTAATTAAAACACCTGCACCATTTCGTTCATATTCCAAAACAGATCCGCAAGCAGATGAAGACATACCTTCAAGCAATGTCCCAGAATTTCCACAATACGAGGGGTCTGTTTCATAGTCCTTCATCATGCAACACAAAACGTTATAACCAGTCACTGGGATTACGTAACCACCAACTTTAATATTGATTTCTTTTATGAGAGATGAAACTCCTGCTTTATCAAGAGTCATAAAAAAGCGAGATGATACTTCAGTTGTCAATGAATTGAGGTTCAAACGACCATTTAGATTTAAACCAAATGACGAATCAAACACAGTATTATCTTTTTGTGTATACATACGGAATGTTGAACTAGTATTCATTGGAATATTAGCAATTTTTTGAACAGGAGTCATATCAATACGAGTTTTATTAACATTAAATGATGGTTCTTTTTTTGGTGTAAAATCAAATTTGCTCATTATACTCTTTAAATAGATTTTTATATTTTTTTTATTCTTCAACAATCCAAGTTTGAGAACCATTCATATCAAGAGTTAGTTTAGTATTATAAAAACAATAAACATCACAAATTAAAGGTACACTAACAGCAGAATGAGAAGTATGCAAAAATGTTTTTAATCCTTTTGTTGAAAGACCATTATACAATTCATGGCTTGATTCATCTAAAGAATTCAATTTTATAGCAACGCAAAAACTTCCTGAATCTGATCCGTTTGCTGTTGTTGCTACCCCTGTTGTTTCATCAAAATTGTAAGGACTGCTCGCAATGGAAGTTGATACGGTCGGGGTTGTGGCCGTTCCCAAAGCATTTAATTTATTTGGATAAGATCCATGAAGCATATCAAATGCACTCAATGTTTCAGTCAAGAAGTTTTGAGTTTTCAGAGTACCTCCAAGGATTTTTTGAGATGGAAAATTAGTACCTCCAATATTTAAATGCATAGAAGTTAATTTTGGATTTATACGAGCAGTCTGGAAAGCACCGGCAACATCAATTGCACCTGCTATGCGGTAGGTAACAAGAACACGCTCTAAATTATCAACATCGCAATTGATAGTAACAGTTGGATTTAAATCACCAACTGCGAGATATTTAGAAGCACACATACGGCAATTTGTTGATTGAATTACATATTGTCCTCCGCAAATAGCATTTACATAACTTTGAGACTCTTTTGTTAGTTTAATAACGTCGCACTCCATACGGATATTTGTTAAATCGCAAGAAGTAATAGCACCTGCCCATCGTCCATACGATTCAGCCGAACCAAGGGTTAATACATATTCAATATGCTAAGCACCAAACAATGGAAGATAATTATCACTCATTGAAAAAATATCACCTTGAAGCATAACGCTAAATGAATATGTTGCTCCATCTGTAAGGGTCTGTCCAATATTTGAACAAGTTGTTCCTTGAACCAAAGCCCCAACATTTCCAGTATACGATTGAGATACTTGAATATCCATAAGAGTTGCAACAACATTTGAATACTTTTCAATATCGCAAATTGGAGTAGAAGTTGTTTGAATTATCAACCGGTCAAAGAATCCTAGATTTCCTTCACGATTTAATACAAGATTTGCTCCAACTGGTTTTACATCAAACTTTAACATCATGCGTTTTTGTGGATCAATATAACTACCATTCTCAACGGCTTTTAATTTTATGGAAATCTCAGATCCAGGAACGGCACTGGATGGACCTTCTGGGTAAAACTTTTTTTGACTAATACTGCCACTAATTGTTGGATTCATTTGTTCGTCGGTATAATTTAGAGAGGAATGAATAGAAGCCATTTATACACTCTTCAGACATTTTTATTATTTTTTTATTTCAAATTTTCTATTTCGTCTCTCTGTTTTTCATCATCTAAATAAACACATTCAATACCAATATTTAATTCTGTTACTTGTGCTGATACTACTTGAATATTTGCAATTGTCCATAAAGAGAATACCCATTCTCTCGGATTACTTTTCATTTTAAAGTCAAGCGAATTCCTAAACATTAAATAATCTGCATTATTATTTGTTTGTAAATATCCAACAACGATTGCATTTACATGGTCTGAAGAATATAAAGATTCTGCACGATTATGACATTTAAGAATTAAAATATTATTTGAACCAGCAAAAGCATTACCAATTCGTGAAGAGGCAGTAACAATTCTTGTGTTCATAAACGGCTTAAAATCCAAATTATCAACTGATACATTCCATGAAGATTTATTCCCAATTTTAGTTCTGTTTGTTGTTAAAAGTGAATAAATGTGAGTGACTGTCATTATACATATTATTTAGATAATAATATTTATTTGTTTGATTAATAAGTCATGTTTTTCATAAATCTTGTGTAAGGATTTTTTGCTCCAACTGAATCAAAGCCTGCACCAGCAACCCTTTCAAGTCCTGCAGTTCCCTCTACTAATTTTCCCACAGGTTTTAACATCGGTCCACCCTCTTTATTAATTGATTTGCCAACATTCTGCAGTTGGTGCGATTGGGCGATAAAAGATTTTTTAAATACATGCTTTTGAGTATGCTTTTTGTAGCCTCGTTTTTCAATGCTCATTATGTATTATCAAAAGATTTTAATTATTTAAATTTTCATTTTCAAGAGGATGAACTGGTCTTTGATAATTGAAAAGTCTTACCTCTTCAGGATATATATAAGACACTTCAATAACAACTTGGAAATTTAGATTTTGTAGATTTAGAGAACGTTCTTCTTTATCAGTGATTTGTAATTGAATCGTTGAAATACTTTGCTCATGTGTCAAATGGTTTGTTGGGTTTGATTGCGTATATAAAATGGAATAACCCCATGGAAGACTTATTGGGACTCGTACTAAAGTATTTGAGGTTTCCCCTTTATTATTAATGTTTCGTAAAATGAGATTAGATTTTATAAATACATAATCAAGACCAGAAAAATCCATGACGTAATTCATTGTTAATATACCAAATGTTGAAGATGGTGAACCTGACGAACCTAAATAATCCGCTGTTGAAATAAATGTAAAATCTTCAATCAACGATGTAAAAATTAATTGCTTTTGACTAGAATAAGTAACAACTAAACCACACAATGATTTTATAATAGTTGCATATTGAGTAATGTCATAATAACCCTCAGGAATTGTATAAGAATTTAATCCACTAATTGTTCCTTGAATTGAAAATGTATTATTGATTCCACTTCTAATGTTTGGGAAAATATTTGGAAATTGACATTCCTTTACTGCTAAAATCATTCTTGACCCTGGCGGTCTTGTAATGGATGTATTTAAATCAAATCTATATGTGTTTTGCTCTTTGATTGCATTTTTAGAGTCCAGATATAGATTTTTGGAGCTGAATGGTGTATTTTTTAGATACATTTACATAATCATGAGATAATTTAATTATTTAATAACCCTTTGCTTTATTGACTGTCCAATGACCAGGAGTAACCTTGTGATAGTTATGAATAGGTAAATGTACTATTTTTTGAATTAGTTTGCTTTTATCTGGCTGGGCATGAGTCAATGTTTCAAATGGTTTGTAATAACTTTTATGAACACTTATTTTATGTTTTTTGTCTTCCAGAATAACGTTTGGCATCTTATACATTAAAAAAAGATAATTATATTTACTTATTTTATATGGACGTAAAAGACCTTGCTAGATTATCTCAATATCACTATCAATTGAAAAATAAACCTACCAAGAAAAATCATAAGGAATTGGAAAAAATGTTTCCAGGTTATAAAGTATCTCCATCAAGTGATCATAATGTGCTTGGAATCTATCACCCTGAAAAAAAGCAACTTGTAATAAATCACAGAGGAACATCAAAAGGTGAAGATGTTTTATCAGATACGGGGCAATTATTGGGTTTATCAAAATCGTTAGACCCACAATACAATTCAAGAAGAAAGCATACAAAACAGATGATAAAAGATCACAAAGATGTAGAGCATACAACCTTAACTGGTCATAGTTTTGGTGGGGATACGGTTATGAATGCTTTACATAAATCACCAAGTCTTGCAAAACATATTGATAAAGTACATGTCTTCAATCCCTTTAATGTTTCAAAATATAAGAGAGATGAAGAGTTAAAGAAAAAGATTACCATTCATAGAACCAAAGATGATGTGGTTAGTATTATGAAGCAACCCTATAAAACAATTATTCACAAAACAGGAGATTTAAATCCACTAGAAGCACATAAATTAGACCATTTCATTTAATGGGGGTTGTGTCATTATTTAATAATGTTTGTTATTATTAAATAATGATTGTTATTGATTCCCGAGAGTATTTAAGCAATTACATTGTTCTCAAACTGAACTCTTGGTTTATCAACATAGACAGTTTTCGCCTTGAGTTTCAGCCATTTAATATTTTCAATGGAAGACACATTACCTTTAATTAATTGAGATTTAAATGGTTCTTTTGAAGTGCGATCCATAATCTTCAAACATCTAAATAAATCTTCGTATTTTGAAAAATCGTCATTGTCTCCCTTTACCAACTCAGTTATTTCTAACTTATGAACAGGAGTCCATTTTACATCAGTCATTTTTGATAATACCATTGTGTTAATGTCATTAAGCATGGTCTCACGAGATACAAAAGTTTGTGATTCAATATCTTTCAAGTACCCCAATTCAAATAGTTCCTTTTCTTTTTCAAATAGTAGTTTATCTTTTTTCAATTCTTCAGATGATTTTAGTACTTCCATGTGTTTAAAAGCACGCTTTTCAGATTTTTGAGCCTGATACAGTTGATAATTCTCAGATATAGAAGTCAGGAGTTTAGTTAGTTTACCCATATGTATACTCTTCGGATTTTTAATATTTTTAATTTCACCTACCAAATCAATAGAATCATGTATTTTATGAAGAACTTCTTGTTGAGCGTACGTTACTCCTAAAATTTTCATAAACTTGTAAATATAAGTAACACCATCTAATACTGCTATAATAGTTAATAATTCGCTCATACTTTATCAATAGACTTTTTGAATGTGTCTCTTCTCAAATCAATTATCTTTTGCTCTTCTCTTGCGGAATCACTCATGATTTTATATACTGATTGTGGCATATTTGGATACAATTTTTCATAATATCCCTCATTAAAGGGAACAAAATTAAAACGTTTTTGGTCAATCCCAATTGATGTTGAAATTTTCTTCGTTCCAATAAAATCACTGAGAGACATGGAAAAATTTGTTTCATCCATTTATATAATGTCCAGAGAAATTAATATTTTTTTCTGGTGATATATTAAATGTCTCAACTATCCGATTCCGATCAAGAACTAGAAAGAAATGAAGAAATAGAAGAAAAACCTGAAGAAGTAGTAGTAGAAGAAGTAGTTGAAGAAATTAAAGAAAAACGAAAACGTACAATGTCAGATGCTACAAAACTTAAATTAAAAGAAGGAAAAGCATTAGCAAAATTAAAACGAGATGCAATTAAATTGGAAATAAAAGAAGCAAAACCTAAACGATTTGCAAACGAGGCTACAAAAATTGCTTTAGCAAAAGGTCGCGAAAAAATGCATGAAAAAAGAAATGCAAAACATGCTGAAAAATTAGAGGAAAAACTAGCAATAGTAAAACAAAAATTGCCCAAAAAAGAAAAAGTTGAAGAAGAAGAAACACCTAAATTAATTGGACTCCCAAAACCAAGAAATATACCTGTTGATAAGCCCTCAATAAAATTTAGATTTGTATAAAATAATTTTCTTTTCTAATTTATATAATGGAACTCATCGGAAAAGAAAGAATTTTTATTAAAACAAGTTCAACAAATACAAATAGAAAATTCCCACATAAAATGACTGAACCACTCATGAACTTCAGTCATACAATGGCATTTGTGGGATGCCCTGGCTCAGGAAAAACAGTATGCTTTGAATCTATTTTAACTGCTCCAAATAAAAAAAATGGTGTTCGGCAATCATATTTAAAACAGTTCAAAACCATATGCTTCATATCACCATCAATCCATAACATGAAAAATAAAAAAATTGAAAAACTTGAGCATTTATATGAGGATTTAAATATGGCAAATATGTTAGAAGTAGAGCAAATTGCTATAAAAAATCATGAGGAAAAATTGCATACGTTATTGATTCTTGACGATTGTGCTTCTAATCTTAAACAGGCTGGTATTGTAGCAAAACTAAATCAATTGTTCATGAATTATCGTCAAATGTCTTTATCTATATGGGTTGTTTCTCAAAAATTTAATGCAATTTCTGCTTCTGTGAGACAGTGTATTAAAACTTGGTTTTTATTTTCTATGGATGATGCTCTTGAATATGAATCAATCCAAAAAGCAAGCATGCTTTCTACAAAACAATTTAAAATTTTATACGATGCAACGTTTTCAAATGATATGAAAACTCGTCACAATTTTATTATTGTTGATAAATCCCGTGAGATACTAAACAAAATTCGTTATTTCATTAAATTCCAAGAGGTTCATCTAAAGGATGATTAAAATTATTTATTTTCTCATTAACTAATATACATGCCACCTAAAAAAATCCCTATTGATGAAAAAAAACCTGTTATTAAAAAAAAGCCACTTGTCAAAAAGAAGCCCGTTGTTAAAAAAAAACCTGTTATGAAACAAAAACAAAATCAATCTCAAATTGTTAATGTACACATTCATGAAAAAACCAAATCTAAACCTAAACCAAGAGCTCCTTCTATACCAAAACCACAACCTCAAACACAGCCAAACATTGCATCAATTGTTAATTCATTATCACCATTATTTCATCAATCTAGAAGTCAATCTGCATTTAAAACACCATTACAATCTGCTCCTATTCCTGTTTATGTTCCTACTCCTGTTCAACCTATTCCTGAAACTTTACCCGAACCATTATCAGAACCAGAACCAGAACCAGTATCTGGTGGAGGGTATAGACCTCCAGATGAATACGTATCAAGTACCTTATTGCCATCAAAAGGCGATGGTGGAGGTATGGGTGGGGGTGGAGGTGGAGGGTATAGGCCTCCAGATGAATACGTATCAAGTACCTTTGATAAAGGTAGACCAACTAGAAGTAGTTCTGCTCCAGAAGAAGCACAGGAAAAAAGGGCTAATAATGTAAAACGGACTGCTGAATTAAATAAAAACCTTGAAAAACTACACGAAACAGTTGAATCAATGTATAAAGGTAGTGAAGTATTATACGCTCCAGATAAATTTACCACATACCGAACATATTTGAAAACTAAATTAACAGATGAGGATTACAATCTTATTTTTAAAAATGCAGAAGGAAAATTATATTCACAAGACCAAGTATTTTTCAACCTTAGGTAAATATATATAAATTATCTGGGCATTATATAAATGAACATTTTAGGATTTTCTCCATTAAACCAAGTATCAGCACATAATATTGATTTTAATAATTTTACAGTTAATACATTGGAGGTGAGTACTTTATTAACGCTTCCACCAAATTCTTTAGCCATTAGTGATACATTTGGTCTTCAAACAAAGCTTAACGAGATTGATGTTAATACTGCAGATATTTTAATTCTTCAAGGAAATGATTCTACACATGACAGTAATATATCCACTTTGCAAACAACATCTGATACTCACAACTCTAGAATGCTTACTCTTGAATCAACTGATGATACTCATAGTTCTCAAATTGCATCAAATCAACAAACCACAAATGAGCATGTTACTCATATTTCAGATTTACAAACCTTGACTGCATCTCACATTTTAGACATTGCTTCTAACACATTAAACACGACTATAAATAGTTCTCAAATTATATCTAACATTAATACATTGGCAAGCCATTCAACAGATATTTCAGTGATTGAATCAGATATTTTAACGCTATATTCTTCAAAACAACCATTAATTGGAGCAAATGATTTGTCTATCAGTATGGTTTCTAATCTGCAGACAGAACTTGATTCTATAAATTCTCTCAATACATCACAAAATATAAATATTGCCTTAAACACGGCTATTGGAGTAGCAAATGATAATGCTTTAAATTTAAAACAAGATATAATTGGAGCAAATGATTTGTCTATCAGTATGGTTTCTAATCTGCAAACAGAACTTGACTCTATAAATACTCTCAATACATCACAAAATATAAATATAGCCTTAAATACAGCAATCGGAGTAGCAAATGATAATGCTATTTCATTAAAACAAAATCTAATTTCAGCGTCTTCTAATTTAAATATGAATAATATTAATGTAAATGGTAATTATGAACACTACAATGGTACTGAAAAAGTTTTTGAAATTAGAAATAATTCTCTTGGTTATTGTGTTTTATCATTATTTCATTTAGGTGTAGTAAAAGCAAACATTAGTACCAATACAGGTTCTTACCATACAACTAATGGTGTTGTTTCAGCAAATACTATTTTAGGAGTTAGTCAAGTAGTATCACCAGTTTTTCTTCATGATACTACAATTCAAAATACAAATCCTTTAGCCTCAACCCAAAAAAGTTATGTTGATGACCAATTGGCATTAAAACAGGATTTAATTATTCCGACCACAAGTTTAATTTTGAAAACTTTACAAGTTGGGACTGTTAATGGTATTATTGGAGAAGGAAATATGGTTGTTGAAGGTAATATTATTGCTGGAGGAGTAAATGTTATTTCGGAAATCAATACAAAACAGGATGAATTAATTTCTTCATCAAATATAGCAATTCAAGACATAAATTGTAGAGCAATCGTTGCAACTTCTACATTTGTTGGGAGTTCTTTTTATAGCGTCAGCCCCCAGGATGGAGGTGGAACGAGTCTTACGAGGCGCGATTTTGTAGAAGGATTAGTAAATGCAAAGCAAAACGTAATAGGTACAAACGATTTAACTATTGGAATGACTGCGAATTTACAGACAGCACTTGATTCAAAAAACGACACATTGATTGCTGGAACTAATATAACAATCGTTGGAAATACTATCAGTTCTAGTGGAGGTGGTAGTAGTTCATTAACAGCGTCTGCTCCATTAACAATCACATCCAATAATCTTGTAGTCACAACGGATTCATCACCCACAACAAATAGTAATAATTTAATTTCTAGCGGTTCTGTTAAAACAGCGTTTGATAATCTCAAAACCATTACAGCACATCATATCATGTATAGAGAATTTGGGAACGGAAATGGGGGTTCAGCCTGGGCAACGGGCAGTTTTGGCCAATTAAATGCTGGTAATGTCATTCAAGTATCAGTAACTGGTTCTTGTTGGAAAAATAATACTGGAAATGTTAATATGGAAGTATGGGTTAATAATAATGGTTGGCAACAAATCGGTGTATATACATTTTTCTTTAATCAGGGAGGTGTTCACGCTCTTTTCCCCGCTTCATTTGTATATACAGTTCCATATAACGATTCAAATAATCAATTCATGTGTAGAATGGGTTCAGGGGATGGTTCAGTAAATACAGATGCAAATGATAGATGCAGAATGACAATAATTTTAATAAAATAATAATTATATTGTCAAAGTATAAATGGAAAGAGACAATGATTATTTTATAATAACAACAGATAAAACCAGATTTCAAAGTATTCATATTAATCATCCCTCGTGTTATGGAAATATTTCAGTTAAATTAGAAGATGGTACTTTAATTGGAAAATACAATGATATTGAAACTTTAGAATATTATGAATTTATTAATACAACGGGATTTGTTAAAATTTTAATTTATGATGAAAATGATAATATTATTCCATGTGAAGATTTCCCCTTTACAAACTTAAATAATGAAACTATTTTCATTCCAGCAAGTATATTATGCATTTAAGGGTTTAAATAAATAATGTCCATCTATATCAAGGATGGACATTATTAACCAAAAAGAAAATTCAATTCCAACATTAAAGAAAAAATGCAAACAACTCAAACAATTATTAAAAATCAAATTACCAATTGAACAACGGCTTGACATTATTGATGATATTAAGGAGATTAAGGAATCCATTAGAGAAATTAGAAAGTTAAGAACCAATTACCATTTTGAACATTTTCATGAATATTGTCAAGTAAATGAACCCATTGAAGAAATTTCATTTAACAGTTTTATTGGAACTGATAATAATACTTCTTGTAAATGTCTCAATATTGGATTAATTGACAGCATTTTATCATGCCATGATTGTGGTAAAATTTCAATTCATTTAGTTGAATCGTCTGATTTTTGCGAGATTACTACCTTTGCATACAAAAGAATTGACCATTTAAAGGAAATTTTATCACAACTACAAGCAAAAGAAACTAATATTCCCGATGATATTATTGAAACCATTCAAACACATATTAAACACGATAAAGTTACTACATTAACACCCAAGTATATTAAAACAATTTTACGAACTATTAAACAAACTAAATATAATGACCACTATCCAGCAATATTAACGTATTTTGGGGTTAAACCTTTATTTTTAGAGCGAGATATTGAAGAACAAATATTAAAAATGTTCATTGCTATACAAGCACCTTTTTCAAAATACAGACCGTCTGAACAGAGTAACTTTCTTAATTATTATTACGTCATAAGAAAATTATGTGAAATATTAAAACAACCTCATGTGTTTGATTTTTTACCAATCATCAATAACCGAATTAAAAGAATTGAACAAGATGCATTATGGAAATTAATCTGTAATGATTTAAATTGGGAATTTATTGAGTCATCTTAAACAAATTGAATTGCTCCTCCAGCAACTCCTCGTGCTACTTTACGACCAACCTTTTTAACTGCTTTGTTAGCCATTGCTTTTTCAACTGTTGGTTTTGCTCGGCTAATTACTTTTTTAACTGCTTTTTTAATTTTAGGGGGCATTATACATTTAGTAAAGATTTATTTTTTTATTTTATTTACTAAACATTATTTATTCAAAAATCATTTAGACAATTTTAATAGATGTCCTTTTGAATGTTCATGTTTCAGTCTGTTACGACTTTTAAGAGTTTTTTTACAACATTCACAATAAAAAGATTCATTATAAAGTTCATCAATAACATTATTAAAAACGTCTGAATTCTTTTTAACATCTAAAGTACCTTCCTCAAGTTGTTTTTTCACATTTTGTAGGTACTCAATCATTTGTGCTTCCATTATAATAGTACTACAGATTATTATTATTTTTTTACAGAAAAATTATGCGTTTTCTTTAAGTCCTTTATAGATTTATTGTTATATTATAACGATTTGTAACGATTTGTATAGTAATTATGTGTATTTTATTAGAAAATGTGCCAGGGTACACCCTGACACTTTTTAGCGTTTTTTGATGATTTTGAGGACGTTTTTTAGGTTTTTGAGGATTCTGGAAAAAATGCCAGGGTATACCCTTGGAGGAATGTTGGTGTCGTAGAAATGTCCTTTACC
>ERZ890953.765-NODE-765-length-17541-cov-7.377616_pt1 | contig 17541 bp, 12 predicted proteins | sample MGYA00521264_ERZ890953 | MGnify/ENA primary metagenome ERZ890953 (study PRJEB32303, sample SAMEA104408629) | aquatic metagenome | biome: Brackish water; feature: Chemocline; material: water | place: Baltic Sea | collected 2014-10-26T21:54:00 | depth 200 m ...
GTTTTTAACATTGTTGATTTAGAACCAACCATATAACCGATGTTTGAATTCACAAAATGTATTGCATTGAAGGTAATAAACCGTGATACTTCTGCTGGTTGGTACATTACATGCCAATTTGTTCCCATATCATCAGTATATAATATTGATGCGCCACTTCCAATTGCCATCACACGATTGGTCCCAGGTATTTGTGTTATATCTTTTAGGGAACTTTCGATAGGTTTGGGAGAAATTCTAATCCAGGGCTCATTTTGGGCAAATAAATGAATTACAGATAGCACAATTATTGTAATACAAAGAAGCTTTTTCATGGAGCTTGTTTTGATGCTAATTTCCTGAGCTTTGAACAATTATTAAATATTTTAAAAGGTAAATATACAATTATGTACTCACTGACTTACTATTACGCCTGTAAATATTTAATATATTAGTTGCAATTTCTTCGATGGGTTTTGCTGTTACCCTAACTTTTGTCCATTTTGATTGAACATTGAATAACATGGATGCATAATTAATTTCTTTTTTTACATAATCATAACTGGCATATTGTGGAGCATTACCCTTTAAGTACTCATTTCGAACGTTTCTCAGTCTGGATAATATTTCAGGATTTGTGGTTAAGCAAAACACTTTCTCGGGAGGAAGTTTATATACAACATCAGGAATTGGCATATTAAGAACGACAGGTACATTGGCTACGAGCCATCCTTTAAAAGCTAAATAAATACTAATTGGTGTTTTAAAAGTTCGCGAAACACCCAATAGAACTATTTCTGCATCAACCAAACCTTCAAGATGTGCACCATCATCATGCTTAAGAGCGAATTCCGTTGTTTCGATCCTTCGAAAGTAGTCCTTATTTAATCTGCTAAAAAGACCTGGTTTTTCTTCGGGAGTGCTGTTTAAAAAGTTGGAGAAACGGTTTAATATAGGACCCAATAAATTTATTACTTCCAAATTATGCAACCGGCCTTCATACCACAAATGTTCGCTTAATTCGTGTTTTACAAAGGAGTGTATAATCAACCCGGAGTTACTATGTGCCAACTGTATTATAATATCTATTTCCTCAAAGCTATCTACTTCAGTAAATAGATGTACTTCGCTCTCAATCTGCGGAAATTGTGCCAATACTACCCTGGCTGCCTGATCAACAGTGCGCCCGGTGCTATCTGAAAGTGCATAGATATGATACATGTAGTAAGATATTAATATTGAGATTCTTCAAATATAAATAAAAATACATGGAAATGTAACTAATACACAACAGATATTACCTTATTCAAATAAACTGATTTGAATTTGACATTTCTACAACCAGAGACGATTGTTTCCTTAAATAGCTATCTAATCTCAAAATGATATCCTACCGAAAATGTTACTGGTAGTGGTTCAATAAAGTCAGACAACATAGGATCATTCTTCATTTTTGTCCATTCGGTTTCATACTCGCTTGATCTTATTGGATAAAATAAATCTATATTGAGACCATTCTTTTTCGATTTACCAAAGCGCATCTCAAGTCCTGCTCCAATTGTTGGACCCAGATATATCTTATTATAATGTTCGGCATTCTCAACTGCAATTGCTACATTGGTGCCGTACATAGCCGTACCATATACTCTAAATCCTTTTGATGGCACCTTAGGCATTAAATAACCTTGTACTCCAACTTGCCATCCGAATCCAACAATGTAATAACCTACAGACCCAAAAACAGCTAAGTGGTTTAATGGAATATACTGAATTTGGAAACCCATTAATCCACCATAGTTTAAACCAATACCAATGCCCATATCAGCCATGGAGTGAAAATCATAATCTTTTGTATCCTTTGATAGATTTTGGTATTGAACCGTCTCTTGAGAAAATGCTAATAGAGAGGTGAATAATAAGATAATAATTGAAAGCTTCTTCATAATCCTACCTTGAATTTTGGTTAATAACTTCAAAAGCTAAAAATACCAATAGTATTATTATGGATTACACTCAAAAAAGTATTTTATAATTATTTTATTGTCAGTTAAAAAAGGATAGTTCTGCTATAAAAGTGCTTCTATATCAGTAACTATTCCAGGATTACTTGGGCGCTTGGCATTTGCGCTAACAACTTTTCCTTCCTTATCAATTAACACATATCTAGGAATAGTTTTAACATTAAAGAGTGCATTATAGTCTTTCCAAACATTTCCACTTGTAAGATAGTTTTCACCTTTAATATTCAATTGGGAAACACCATTTTTCCATGCATTAGGATCGCGATCGGAAGAAATGTAAACAAACACAACATCCTTACCTTTAAACTGTTCTTTTACCTTTGATGAATGTGGCATTTCATTTTTACATGGCCGACACCAGCTTGCCCAAAAATCAAGATAAACAACTTTTCCCTTGTATAAATCTAGGATATCTTGAAAAGAAGTTTCTGCATATTCGGGGTCTTGAAGATTAACCATACGACCACCATCGGGCAGTTGACCATTAATTTTAGAATCTTGTGCATTAGCACCAATTGAGAATAAAATTACTATTGAAAGTGTTAATGTTTTTAGAATATTCATGATTGATAATTTAATTTGTTGGCAAAAATAAAATTGTTTTTTGTTTTGTTAATAAATAACATTGTAAAATCTGTTAAAATAGACGTCGCGCACCTCAAATCCTTACAATATCTATTGCTCAAATACAAACTGAATAATATTAGCTCCCATCTTTAAGGCTTCTTGACGTTTATCGTTGGAGTCATTATGAACTTCAGTATCCTCCCAGCCATCACCCAAATCACATTCATAATCATAAAAACACACTAAACGGCCTTTATAAATAAGTCCAAATCCCTGAGGGTTTTTATCATCATGCTCATGTATCTTTGGAAGTCCGGCAGCAAAATTATATTTTTGATGATAAATGGGATGATTATGTGGAAGTTCAATAAAATCAATACCGGGAAAAACTTTCTTCATTTCACGACGAATGTATTCATTGAGGCCATAGTTATCACTAATGTGTAGAAAACCTCCTGATGAAAGATACTTTCGTAGATTTTCAGCTTCTTCGGGGCTAAGAATAATATTACCATGTCCGGTAAGGTGTACCATGGGAAAGCTAAATAATTCGGAGCTTCCAATATTTACTGCCGGAACATCAGTACTTATATTTGTAGTTAAGTTGGTATTACAAAACTTAACAAGATTTGGGACTGATGTAGGATTAGCATACCAGTCGCCTCCCCCATTGTATTTAAGAATAGCTAGTTTAACTTCTTGGGCTCTCAAATTATATGAAGTTACCAGTAATATGGTATATAAAAATAAATATTTCATTTGCATTGATATTCTTTAATATTGTTAAACGATTTTTCGGAAGAATAATTATATCACACCTATATCTACAAACACACGATTACATACTAATTCGATATGAAAATTTAACTAGAAATATATTCGCAGGATTAACGTCGATTAAATTACTTAAATGTTCATTAAAACTAAAGTTACCCGTGGGTGCATCTCCTGCCCTTCCCTGCGACCAGACAATGTACGCTGTTGAGCCAGGAATATATTCCCATCTGAGGACAAAGTTAGACCTAAATTCGAATACACTAAAATCGGGATTATCAAATTCAAAGGATGGTTTATTGTTGTAATCAACAACATAACTATCGTTAATTCCATCATATGATATTTCATCATCAGTAAAAATATGATATTGCTCTTTTATATCCATATTTCCAGCATCCACTACATCTGAAAAATGCTCATAATTAGCCGAATATATAAAAGGCTGACCCCAGTATTGAAGTGAAAGATCGGGAGTAAGACTATAACTAATCCTAATATCCAGGCTTGATATGTGTCGAGTGAGAGAGCCAACTAAATATCTCGTGTCCTCATTACTTTGAATGGTTTCAACCCATCTTGCAATATCATAATTAACCTCATATGACGGGCTAATTGATAGTTTTAAAGCATTAATTGGCTGATAGGTGATACTGAATCCGATATTTTGGTACAATAATTCATTTTGTCCTCCAATGTTGATTGCACCGTTAACAGAAAAAAGCAACTTTTTTCTTGAATTAGTACTGATACTGATCCATGGTCTCCAGCTATCAGGAAAAACCAATGACGGGCCACCTCTTAACTCCGATCGGTTAACATCCTTATAATTCCTCATCAGTCCAATATTAACTCCCCAATAGTTTGTAAACTGGGCATACCCTGATATTCTTGCTCCAAGGTTGAGGTATCTTCCCGAAAAATCCCACCACGACCATTGACGAAAACTAAAATTCATATTTCTAAAAACCGAAAAAGGTTTATATATAATATAGTTTGCCCATGTGGTTTGACTAAATGCATCACTACGTTGCATAAATCCCATATCATTTACATCTATTCCCGGTGTAAGCCACCATGCCAAAAAACCATACCTCCAATTTCCACCTCCTTGTTTGCCAGTTTCTATAAATCCTCCGGTTCCCGATATTTGGGTAAGCAAAGAGTCAACGGTTCGGTGCTTCATATCCGGACGTTGGTAGTATCTTTGAGGTGCTGTTTGTATGTTGGTGATTGCAGTTGAGTCACCAGAAATATGACTAAAATAACCCTTAGCAGAAATGTAGTATTTTTTATTTTTCCAATATTGTTTAAAGTCCAAGCCTCCTGTGTAAGCCGAATTTGGAAGAAATTTTAGATGATCGGTTTTAATAAATCTGTTAGTGGCTGTAATCATACCACCAACTACTGTATTTCCATCATTAATATCTTTTTGTAATCGAATATTGAAGAAATTAGTAGTAGGTTCAACAACTTGCTTTTTATCAAACCCTAGTGAATCAATTTCAGCCACTTCCCTATTTGTGATACTTTCCATAATACCTATCGACCACCCGTTACGAGTTTTTCCTGAAAGCTTAAAAGCTCCCAAAATTCTTGTAAACTCTGGCATATCAACATATTCATTATCATATAAATCGGGGTAATAATGTGGTCTTCTACCTATTCTACGGGAGTAAAATAAATTTGTACTATTATCATCACCAACGAGTGGAAAATCGAATATGTTATTGCCTTCAACAAAAAATGGCCTTTTCTCTTCAAAATAGGATTCAAATGCACTTAAGTTAACTTCTGAAGGATCGGCCTCAACCTGTCCAAAATCGGGGTTAATTGTGAAGTTAAGAGTTAAATCGTTTGTAACAGCAATTTTACCATCCAACCCGGCATTATATCCCCAGTTAGTACCTGTTGCAAATGGACTTCCTTCAACTTTTTCACCTTTTTTAAGACTGCCCATAACATATGGAACTAATTCAATTTCCTTTTTAGGATTAATATTTGTGATTCCCTTTAACGATCCCCAGTGGCTGACCCAACCCGATGCATCTCTTGGAATCATTTGCCATAAAGATAACTCCTGTTCTCTAAAAAGTTGACGCATGACTTCAAATCCCCACTTATGATTTTCTGTTTTTGCAAATCGCAATTGGGTGAAGGGAATTCTAATTTCGGCTATCCATCCTAATTCATCATCACTAACTTTTGCATACCACACAGGATTCCAAGTGTTATCAGTATTGCCATCATTTGAATTCAATACATCAGCTTTTACTCCGGCAGCAGTAATATAAAAATTAAAACCTGTTTTGTCATCATTATAACTATCAATGCACACAGCAACCCAGTCACCGGCAAAACCATCGTGCCGTGTAAGTCTTTTTTCAATCTTATCAGGATCGGAGTCAAAAGCTCTTATCAGCACATATATGCTATTATCATCGTATAATACTTTGAATGATGTTTTTTGTGACGGTTGCTCAAATTCAAAGGGTGAATACTGTATGAAATCTCCCGACCAATCCACAAGCTCCCATGAAATATCATCCGGTAATCCATCAATCAGTGGAGGATTTGCAGTTATTTTAGAAGTATTGTAGTTCCTATCAATAACTTTGTTTTCTTGTGAGAACAAAATTATTGATAAAAAAAATAACAAATTTAATGCAAGATATTTTTTAGACAGCATATTCAAAATAAAGCGACAAAAATATTATTTTTATACCTGTTACCAAAGCGTATTGGCAAACTTATAGACAGGTTTTTTCTTTCAACATAGAAACACCTTATTATACTAAAAAATATTATCTTTACATATAAATTTTACAGTAGATAATATGCAAATAGTTAAAACTAAGATACCTGATTTATACATTATTAAACCTTCGGTATTTGAGGATACCAGAGGCTATTTTTTTGAGTCCTACAATAAAGAGGCATTTTTAAGAAATGGCATTGATCAAAATTTTGTTCAGGATAATGAATCAAAATCAGCCAAAGGAGTACTACGTGGATTACATTTTCAAAAACCACCATTTGCTCAAGGAAAACTTGTGCGAGTAATGCATGGAGCAGTACTGGATGTTGCTGTAGATTTAAGGAAAAACTCACCTACTTACGGTCATTGGGCTTCTGTTGAACTTAACCACGATAATAAATGGATGTATTGGGTACCACCCGGGTTTGCCCATGGTTTTGTAACATTGGAGGAAGATACTGTATTCTTTTATAAATGCACTAATGTTTATAATAAAGAATCGGAAGGCAGTATATTATGGAACGATCCAGACTTGAATATAGATTGGAAAATTGATAATCCAACATTATCCGAAAAGGATATTGTAAGCCCTTTATTTAAGGATTTTGTAAGTCCGTTTTAGGGTTCAATTTGGATTAGGGTGTTTTTAATCTGTTATTAAACAATGTATTGTCAAAGCACAAACTACAATATTAAGCCTATCGTTGAGCCCTTGTCTTCCTGAACGTAGTGAAGGATCTATTACTACGAGATACATGTAAAGATACTTCGCTGCGCTCAGCATGACAGGAATCTGTATAATACACTCGCAACAGTTCTTAAAGATACTTCGCTGCGCTCAGCATGACAGAGACCCAGATATTATATTGGCAATTTTATCTTGCAGGTCCTTGTCATTCTTGTCATACTGATCCTCGTTGTCTTCCTGAGGTTGACCTGCGCCTTTCCAAAGAACAGTTCCATTATTTGCAATTTTTTCATCGATTGTTTGTTCTTGGATGTTGTAAATTTTTACAAGACCTTCAAGAATTGGAATTTCTCCTTTTTTTTTTGCTCTTTGATGTCGTCGATAGTATAAATGTATAAATCTTCAAAATAAGCTTGGCTGTTGCCGTCTGTCCATTGAGTTGTTGTATCTTCAAGAGCTGGATCGATAGCTTTTACAGGGACTCCTAAGGCTGGTTGATTGCCATTTCCAAGAACTGTGAGTTCAAGATCTCCGAAATGTTGCTGTGCAAATAGTCCTGTTGAAAAAAGAGCGCCCATTACAGGTAAAACTACATATTTACTTGTCAGAACTTCAGCGACTCGCTTCATGCCGTTTAGAAAATTGAATGTTTTGGACATAGGTCATAATTATTGATAAGGACAGTTTAGTAGTAAATTTAATAAAAATCAATTACTCACTCTGGTTTAAATTTACAACTTAATCCAGAGAAGAATCCTAATGAGCCTTCGATTTTTACTATTTTTGCAATTCTTAATTACAATTCCAAAAGACAAAATGAATAGAATCATAACCTATATACTTCTGATTATAATAATTGGTTTATTAATTTTTGGTTTCGATAAACTACTTAGTGATAAGAAAGTTCAGTTGCCAGGAACTAATGAACAATATTATAAAATAGTCTCACTACCAATTCCTGAAACATTATCTTTTGCAGGAGAAGAAATGCCTTTGGATATTTTTTATGTTAAGGAAGGCCTTGATCGTGAGCTATCGGTAAATACTTACTGGCATTCAGCCACATTGCAAATCATTAAAAAATCACAAAGATGGTTTCCTCTATTTGATTCTATATTAGCAGCAAACAATGTTCCCGTAGATTTTAAATATCTGGCCGTTATTGAAAGCGGTCTTTCAAATGTAACCTCTCCGGCAGGAGCTGTAGGATATTGGCAGTTTCTAAAGGGTACTGCTAAGGATTATAATTTGGAGGTTAATAAAGAAGTTGACGAAAGGTATCATGTTGAAAAAGCAACGGAAGCTGCCTGTAAATATTTTTTAAAAAGCTATGAAAAGTTTGGTAACTGGACACTTGTTGCCGCTGCTTATAATGCAGGAAATAATGGTATAACAACTCAAATTGAAAGGCAAAAGTCGGGTTCGTATTACGACTTGTTATTATCCGATGAAACAACGAGATACATATATCGGATTGCTGCCATGAAAATTATATTTGAAAATCCGGAGGTTTATGGGTTTTACATTGATGGAGATGATATCTATCCTAATATCAGTACTCATACAGTTATTGTAAACAATTCAATTGATGATTGGGCCGACTTTGCAAAACAAAATGGTATTAGCTATAAAATACTTAAGTACTTCAATCCATGGCTTCGTCAAGACTATCTTAAAAATAGAAAGAAGAAAACCTATATTATAACCATCCCCAACTCACCATTTAATATGACTCATGAATCAATTATTCTTGAAAATAATGGCATAACTACAATTAACTAATTACCCATTGATGGCCAAAACAACAAAAAATAATGACATTGAAACGTTAGAGGTTCTAGGGGCAAGAGTTCATAACCTTAAAAATATTGATGTCAGTATTCCAAGAAATAAATTTGTAGTAATCACCGGACTAAGTGGCAGTGGCAAATCATCACTTGCATTTGATACAATTTATGCTGAAGGTCAAAGGAGATATATGGAAACATTTTCTGCTTATGCCAGACAATTTATTGGAAATATGGAACGTCCCGATGTTGATAAAATTTCGGGATTAAGTCCTGTCATTGCAATCGAGCAAAAATCTGTTAATAAAAATCCCAGGTCAACAGTTGGTACAATTACCGAAGTGTATGATTTCCTTCGTTTGCTTTATGCAAGAGCCTCAAAAGCATATTCATTCTCTTCGGGTGAGGAAATGGTACAGTATACGGAGGAGCAGATTTCGAATCTAATTATCAAGGATTTTGAAGGTAGGAAAATAAGTGTATTATCACCTTTGATTAAAGGTAGAAAAGGTCATTATCGTGAGCTTTTTGAACAGGTTAGGCAGCAGGGATATTTAAAAGTTAGAATTGATTCTAAAATCAGAGAAATATCATTTGGGTTACAATTAGATCGTTATAAAGTTCATGATATTGAGGTTGTTATCGATCGGCTCAAGGTTAATTCAACTGATTTATTAAGAGTAAAACGTACTGTTCAAACAGCAATGCGTCTTGGCAAGGGATCGATAATAATTATCGATGATGAAAATGGAATCTTACGACATTATAGTAGTAAGTTAATGTGCCCATCAACAGGTATGTCGTATGATGAGCCAGAGCCAAATACGTTTTCATTTAACTCACCTTACGGTGCTTGCCCCAAATGTAACGGACTTGGATATGTGAAAGAAATTGATTTGAAGAAAATACTGCCCGATCCAACAATGAGTATAAAACGAGGTGGAATTGCGCCTCTTGGAGAGCATAAAAATAATTGGGTATTTAATCAAATTGAAGCAATTGGTCTTAAATTCGGATTTACTTTAACAACACCTGTAGGTGAAATCTCGGAGGAAGCCATTAATACAATATTGCACGGATCAAATCAAACGTTTGAGGTTAAAAAAGAATATTTGGGAATTACATCATCCTATACACTTTCATTCGAAGGGCTTATAAAATATATAGAGAATTATAGTGGTGAAAACTCATCACAAATATCCAAACGATGGGCAGATGCTTTTATGAACAAGCATACTTGCGATGAATGCAATGGAGCTCGTTTAAAAAAAGAATCGCTTCACTTTAAGTTTGGCGGAAAAAACATTGCCGATCTTTCACAAATGGATATTACAAATCTTCGGGTTTGGATGGATAGTGCTGAAAATGACATGGATAAGAAGCAAAAAACCATATCTCATGAAATCCTTCGTGAAATTAAAACCCGCCTCGATTTTTTGCTTGATGTTGGAATTGGATATCTTAATCTTTTTAGATCCGCCAGAAGTTTGTCGGGAGGAGAGTCGCAACGGATACGACTTGCTACACAAATTGGCTCACAGTTAACAGGAGTACTTTATATATTGGATGAGCCTAGTATTGGCCTTCATCAACGTGATAATCTTAAACTTATTGATGCATTAAAACACCTTCGTGATATAGGAAATTCAGTAATTGTTGTGGAACACGATAAAGATACTATTCTGGCTGCCGATCACATTGTTGATATTGGACCGGGTGCAGGAAGGCATGGTGGAGAAATTGTTGCTGAAGGTAACGCAAACTCTATTATGAACAATGGAACTATAACAGCTGATTATCTTAACGGAACCAGAAAAATTGAAATCCCGAAAAAAAGAAGGCCAGGAAATTCTAAGAAATTAACCCTTAAAGGAGCAACAGGTAACAATCTAAAAGGCGGCGATGTAAGTTTTCCATTAGGTAAGATGATTTGTGTAACCGGGGTTTCAGGAAGTGGAAAATCTTCGTTGATTAATAACACTTTATATCCTATTCTCAGCAATCATTTTTATCGCTCCTTAAAAAATCCCCTACCTTATAGATCAATAGAAGGGATTGACAATATTGACAAGGTAATTGAAATCGACCAATCGCCAATTGGACGTACACCCAGATCGAATCCTGCAACATATACTAAAGTTTTTGATGAAGTTCGAAAACTTTATGGTAGCCTATCCGAATCAAAAATAAGAGGTTATAAGCCTGGGCGGTTTTCCTTTAATGTTAAAGGTGGTAGATGCGAAACGTGTAAAGGTGCCGGAATACAAACAATTGAAATGAATTTCCTTCCTGATGTTTATGTACATTGTAACGATTGCCAGGGTAAGAGATACAATCGTGAAACCCTTGAGGTAAGGTATAAAGGAAAATCAATAAATGATGTCCTTAATATGACTATTAATCAAGCAATTGAATTCTTTGAGAATATTTATTTCATCATCAATAAGTTGAAAGCTTTACAAGATGTTGGTCTTGGTTATCTTACACTCGGACAATCATCTACTACAATTTCCGGTGGTGAAGCACAAAGAGTTAAATTGGCTTCCGAATTATCAAAAAAGGATACGGGTAACACATTGTACATACTTGATGAACCTACTACCGGACTTCATTTTGAGGATGTGAAAGTGCTGCTCGGTGTTTTGAATCGACTTGTAGATAAAGGAAATACCATAATAATAATTGAGCATAATATGGAGGTAATAAAAGTTGCTGACCATATTATTGATTTGGGACCAGAAGGCGGCGAAAGTGGTGGCGAAATTATTTGTACCGGAACACCAGAAGCAGTGAGTAAGAATACGATTAGTAGAACTGCTCCGTTTATTAATGAAGAATTGAAAGATATTAGTAGTTAGCACAACGAAAAAGCATATTAATTATGAATAAAGAAGAAATTATCAGAATGCGGCAGAAATTCAAGCCAAAAACATGGGCTCAGGTAAAAGCAAATGATTCATGGTCGGTTTTTAAAATTATGTCGGAAGTAGTTGAAGGATATGAAACTCTTTCAAAGATAGGCCCTTGCGTTGCAATTTTTGGTTCGGCACGCACAAAAATTGGTGATGAATGCTATCATACTGCCGAGGAAGTTGCATATTTACTTACTAAGAAAGGGTTTGGTATTATTACCGGAGGCGGACCCGGAGTTATGGAAGCCGCCAATAAAGGAGCCCATATTGCAGGAGGAAAATCAGTTGGATTAAACATAAACCTTCCTTTTGAACAACAGGCAAATAGCTACATCGATCCTGATAAATTGATATCCTTCGACTATTTTTTTACTCGTAAACTAATGTTTATGCGTTATTCGCAGGGCTATATTGTGTTACCTGGTGGATTTGGAACAATGGATGAGCTATTTGAGGCCATAACTTTAATACAAACTGATAAGCTTGTTAATTTCCCAATTGTCCTAATAAATAGAGATTATTGGGGTGGGCTTTTTGATTGGGTAAAAAAAACTATGCTTAAACAAGGTAATATTAGTGAAGAAGATTTGGAAATATTCCAATTAGTTGACACGGTAGAAGAAGCAGTTAATGTAATTGAGGAATTCTACTCAAAATATTCTCTGAAACCTAATTTCTAAATAGTTTATCCAGTGGGTTAATGTTGAATAAGAATTTTTTTACATATAGAAACTTCATTGGTAGAAATATCAACGATATAAATTCCATCAGGCAATTCAGAAGTATCTATAACAACCGATTTGGAATTTGTTATTTGTTTTGAAATAATTTCTTTCCCTAAAACGCTGTATAATTTCACGTTTCTAAACTCAGTAGTGTGGGAAAGTGCTATAGTTAAAGTGTTATTTGCAGGGTTTGGAAAAACCTTAATGTCCTTAATATTGCTTTCATCAACATCAGTTATAGTTGTAGTATATGTTGCTTCCCATCCATCCTCAGTATTTGACGAATTTGTAGAAAATACAATTGTCATCATTCCATTGATTGCCGTAATACTGGGTGGTAATTCATTTCCAGAAAACTCACCAACCTTATCACTCCCATCATAAATAGTTACAAAATCATGATCTTCTTCAGTATTGAAACTGCTAAATTCCAAATTAATTTCATCACCAATGGTTGGTTGAATCATCCATAAACAAGTCGTTAGATTTTGATAGTTGGCTGGTCCACTTCCATCTGATATCTCACCATTGGTTTCCGTAATTACATTATTACTGCAGAATTGTGGAATTTCTGATGAATAACCAATTAGCCATCCATCGGCAGTATTCTCATTATCAGATTTAAATTTTATGAAAAGTTTATCTCCCGTGGAGGTAATATCACTGGGAATACTATTACCTGAAAATGATCCAAGTAATTGAGAATTATCTGAATCGCCGTCAAACACAAATAGGGTGTCAAATAATTCAGTATCAAATCTAATAAAATCGAGCGTTATGGAGTTAACTGAATCAACAGGTGAAATCAACCAACTACACACCTGATTATCAATATAATTATACACAGGTCCGCTCCCATCATCGATAGTGCCAAATGTAGTTGTTAAGGTATCTGTACCCATACAATACATTGGGTATTGATAATTAACCGTATCCGGGAAACAATTAATAATCAGCTCCTGAGCCAGATTGAAATTATTTCCACCAGGGTTTAAATTGCTAGTGTAAAAATATCCATCATTCGAACCACTCCAACCCCAGTTAAAATGAAAATAAGTACTATCCTCATATCCATCGCAAACAAATGCATGGCCATTGATATTTGGAACTGACCAGCCTGCGTAATATAATGGAATCTTTTTGTCGAGATGTGCAATTATAACGCTATCCCAGTTCAGGTTTGTGCTATCACGATACAGATATTCAGTTTGTTGTGAATATTTAAAATGTGTTCGAAGAGCATAAGCAGCCTTGTGGTTATACATTCCCGAACCATCGGGTCCGTATACAATATCGCATGAAACTCCAAGGTGGTACATTATTTGAGCTGTTTGGAGGTTGTTTGTCGAAAGACTTGTTGGCATCTCATCCCAGTTATAAGTGGCTTCACTAAAATCAACGGATAGTTCACCATAAGGAGGGCAATTATATGAATATGAACCTGTTCCTGTTTGAGGAAATCTAAAGTAATTACATATTTGTGCCATGCATGTGGGAACGCAACCAGTGTAACAATGTCCACCCGGACCACCGGGATCAGCTGGGCACATCTCGTTATAGTATAATCCCTGATCCCAGGTGGTAACAATCAATGGTTCTGCACTTCGCATCTTTTTATATTTTGTTAATTCGGTTGAATTAGCATTTAAATAATACTTCCATAAATCGCTTGTATTATTTGTTGGTTGAACACTATCTCTTATGGTCTCATATATTTGAGACTTGTATTGTGATACCCAGGCATCGAAGTTTTCAGGAACAAAATCAGGATTGTATTTTCCTTCAAATGAGTAGGCTATAATTGGTATTACTGCATCAGTGGCGCTTACCATAACCCATCCACCTAATTTGTAATTAATAAAATAGAATGCGGTTTCTGATTTTGTTGTTATTGGATAAACGTCACTAATCAATTCGGCATCATAGTCTATCTGTATGTTTTGAAAATTCCGTTCGAAATAAAAATTATGAGCAACTGTTTTTGCCAACTTAACATCAATGCTACTAGCCTGTATTTGAATTAATACCAACAACATAGCCATGGTTAACAGAGTAGTTATTTTTTTCATATCAATATGGGTTTCAGATATTATTATTGCATTCAAAGATATGATTTTTATTTTCAATTTGCAATTGTGATTAGCTTCGGTAAATTTGCATTATATTTTATAGCATATGATTAAATATATTTTCCTTTTATTTTCCTCTTTATTCATATGTTCCCTATATTCCCAAGAGTATTTTGAATCGAATACAATTGTAAAACAAAGAATCTCTTATGAAGATTTTGAGTTAACCGATCCCGGAAGGAATATGTTTCAGCTTATCGGACTGGAAAATAATATTGATGCACGAAAACTTTTTCTGGATGCTAAGTATCGTCTTCTGATTAGGGTAGCCAGAAACCAAAGTAACAGGCTTATAGTCAATATTAATACAACACGAGTTAGCTTGGATGGTAATATTAATATTAGGGATTTTGCTATTGATACATTATTGTGGCCTGCGAAATTTACAGCAACTCTTAGTATTAAGAATGGTAGACATATTCGTGACGAATTAAAGGTTTCCGGCCCAGTATTTGGGAGTTTGCTGGAAGTTGATATAACAGATTTTATTTCCTCCAATATTGGTGAATTTAGCGTGGTTCTATCTGATGTTAAATTTCAGTATAATCAAATTAATCTCAATATATTAGAAGAACATACCGAATCGATTAAGTACTATTATTCATTTGGTTTAATGGTTAAAGATCTCATTGTTGAATATAATAATTATGTTGTAAAAAATGACCAACGAGCTTACAATCTTTTTATTGAAAAAGTAGAGTTAGACAGAGTAAGTGACTATATAGCATCGCATAGTTTTACTTACAAACTCCATCTTCGAAATCGTGATCCTATTGGCCTACTAAAGCATCTGAAGAAATTTGACAGATTAAACAAAAGAGCTGAAACACTTTTCAATGAAAAAATACTAGAAAATAAGTTAGATACTTCATATCCACTTCTATTCTGTAATGGCTATTGTGATTTGTCAATTAAATATCTTAACGCAGGTAATTCGTTGCAGCCATCAGATGCCTCAGGATTTGAAGAGGTTGCAAGAATTGATATAAACCAACAAGCTAAAAATGATCTTAAATTGGTTATAGATTACTACAACAGATGGTCGAACTATCATGCAAATGATATCACACAATGCATTTTTAATGGATTTGTTAATTTGTCAAATAGTTTTATTGCCGAAGAGAATTATTCGGATGCATTGCTACTACTTTATAACTCAAAAATTATCGCTAACTGGTTCAATATCGATCTGACATCAGATTTTAATTCTTCTGTGGTAACATCATTGGATGGTATCGCTTCATCCTATCTAAAAGTTGGAAGTATGGCTCTTGCTGCCAACAACTTGGAATTTGCCGAACAATATATTAAAAAGGCTGATAATGTGCTTAACGAGAATATATTACTGCTTGAAAATATTGTATTTACGGATACTTCCTTCAATGAATATATTGGAATACAAACAGATATTGCAATAACTTACCTTGCTTCTCACGATCATAATAAAGCATTCTTGAGCCTTTCATCTGCAGAGAAAATTTGCCAAAAGAAAAATGAATCATCTCTATGTAAGCGAGTTGATTCTATTGCATGTGAAGCCGCTATTGATTTTATTAAATTCGACCTTGGCCAACTAGATAGATTAATATCTAATTTTCAATACCCTGATGCTTTTGACAAATTGATTGATATCCACAACTATATACTTAAAAATAGTTGCTTTAATGAATATGATAATACAAAATTTGAGGTTTTGGCATATTCCCTTTTCCTTGAATTTTTACAGCAGGGTGAAATCTTAATTGATGCAAAACAATCAAGAATGGCTTTGGAAAATCTGCTCAAAGCACAAAAAATCCAAGAATTGATTAAAGGAGATTTAATTGACGTAAAAAGATTAATTGAACTTGCTGCCGAACATGAAATCATTAAGGTTATTGATCAGGCAAAATATGAAACCTGGGGAAATAGAATGGAGGAAGCTAGATCACTTTATGATGAAGCGATTATTCTTAATAACCATTACTTCCAAAACGATAATCAGCACATAGCTAAAGCGATTGAAGAGTTAAAAAATCAGATGGAACTTCGCAAGTGTCTCGACTTTAAAAATGGTTATTCGGATGCTATTAAGAAGGCAAATCTATTAATCAGGGCAAATGATTATAGCGGACTAGTTGATATACTTATTGAGGCTGATAACTATGTAAAAAATTATCCTGAATGTGAAATTGACAATAGAGAACTAACCAAAATAAGAATAGATTATCAGTCGGTATTACAATACTTTTTACTTTACGATGAGATAAGAACAAAGCTTTTTGAGAAAGGTTACCAGGAGGTAATTCATCTTTATATTGAGTTAATGAATTTTTATAAACTACATGAACTATCGGTTTATGATATTAATTTTCATAGCCTTAAGGATTTTATAATAAAACAAGATTTACCCAACTTAACTTTGGAAACAGTAAGATATTATATTGAAAATGATAAGCCTGAAAAAAGTTTGATTTATTCAAAGATATATGAGGAACAGGGAGGTTATTATAGTCTATTTAAGCCCATGATAACATCCTTAGCAAAACAGCTTGCAAAACAGGACGATGAAAACGGTATTACTGTAAGTGATGCTTTGAATAAATATACGGATGGCGTTGGATGGTTTAATACTTTTAGGGTTCATTATTTAAAAAACAGGGTAATAAAGTAAGCGACTTTATATAAAATCAGTTAATTTAGCATGATCAAAAAAAACTAGCAAATGAATAGAAAACTATTATTAATAAGTAATTCAACAATGGCCGGGGAAGCCTATTTGGCATGGCCACAAAAGTATATTCAAGACTTCTTAGAAGCTGAAAATGTAAAGAAAGTAACATTTGTACCATATGCCGGAGTGGGTTTATCGGATGAGAGTTTAAATGCGTCGTATGATGTATACACTTCCAGAGTAAGTGAGGTGTTTAATAGCTTCGGTATAGAGATAGTTTCGGTTCTTAATTCGGATGATCCGGTTAAACTTGTAAACGAATCAGAGGCGATTGCTGTTGGCGGGGGCAATACTTTCCATCTTGTATCCGAGATGCAGAAAACCGGTATTATGGAGGCAATAAAAAAAGTTTGTCAAAATGGACTTCCATACATGGGATGGAGCGCTGGCTCGAATGTGGCCTGCCCTACCCTAATGACAACCAACGATATGCCAATTGTGGAGCCTCCAAGTTTTAATTGTATGGGTATAATTCCATTTCAAATAAA
>ERZ890953.766-NODE-766-length-17515-cov-5.196392_pt1 | contig 17515 bp, 16 predicted proteins | sample MGYA00521264_ERZ890953 | MGnify/ENA primary metagenome ERZ890953 (study PRJEB32303, sample SAMEA104408629) | aquatic metagenome | biome: Brackish water; feature: Chemocline; material: water | place: Baltic Sea | collected 2014-10-26T21:54:00 | depth 200 m ...
ATTCCGTTAAAGAACCGCGCTCTATCGGTATCCAGCCGGATATTCTTTTATGTCGAGCAGAACGGGCAATTCCAGAAGAAGAAAGGAAAAAGATAGCTCTGTTTACCAATGTCAGCCTGGATGCTGTGATTTCAGCAGTTGATGTTGATCATATCTATAAAATTCCACGTGAACTGCATGAACAGGGACTGGATGATATTGTCGTTAAAAAGTTTGGACTGAATGTACCCGCAGCCGATTTAAGCGACTGGGATGAAATTGTAGATGCTCTTCAGCATCCATTGCATTCCGTCAATATTGGCTTTGTCGGCAAATACGTTGAACATACCGATGCCTATAAATCGTTAAATGAAGCATTAGTTCATGCTGGTATTCATACTAAAACTAAAGTGAATGTTATTAAAATTGACTCGGATGCTATCGAAGATAATGGATACGAAATACTAAAAGATCTTGATGCAATTCTGGTTCCCGGAGGTTTTGGTAGCCGCGGTGTTGAAGGTAAAATTAAGGCAGTTAAATATGCCCGTGAGAATAAAGTTCCTTACCTGGGGATTTGCCTCGGTATGCAGGTAGCTGTTATTGAGTTTGCTCGTAATGTTTTAGGTCTGTCTCAGGCTCATAGCACAGAATTCAATCCCAAGACGACAGAACCCGTTATCGGTTTAATCACAGAGTGGAAAAACAAGGATGGATCGGTAGAGAAACGCGATGAAGATACCGACCTGGGTGGTTCAATGCGTTTAGGCGCTCAAACCTGTAAGCTGGTTCCGGGAACAATTTCACAAAAAGCTTATAACGGTGCAGAACAGGTCAATGAAAGACATCGCCACCGTTTTGAATTTAACAATAATTACCTGGATGTTTTGCAAAAAGCAGGTCTGGTGATTTCGGGAGTCTCTGTGGATAATGAACTGGTCGAAATGATCGAGCTGGCCGACCATCCGTGGTTTGTTGCCTGCCAGTTTCACCCTGAATTTACCTCTCAACCCAGAGAGGGACATCCCTTATTTAACAGCTTTATCACTGCGGCGCTGCATCATAAGCAGGAATCTGAGTCATGAATTTATGTGGTTTTGAAGTAGGTCTTGATAAACCATTATTTTTAATTGCCGGCCCCTGTGTCATTGAGAGCGAACAGTTAGCGATTGATACAGCAGGAACTCTCAAAGAGATTTGTAACCGACTCGCCATTCCCTTTATTTATAAATCCTCTTTCGACAAGGCTAACCGTTCCAGTAGTCAGAGTTTCCGGGGACCTGGTATGGAGCAGGGGTTGCAGATTTTACAGAAAGTTAAGGAGCAGATTGAGGTCCCTGTATTAACAGATGTGCATGAAGATACACCGTTACAGGAAGTATCCAGTGTAGTTGATGTTTTACAGACTCCGGCATTTCTCTGTCGCCAAACCAACTTTATCCATAATGTGGCCAGCCAGGGTTTACCGGTTAACATAAAAAAAGGTCAGTTTTTATCTCCCTGGGATATGAAGAATGTGGTCAATAAAGCCAGCGAAACTGGCAATAAACAAATCATGGTTTGTGAGCGTGGTGCCAGTTTTGGCTATAACAACCTGGTTTCCGATATGAGATCACTCGCAGTGATGAGAGAGTCAAATGTGCCGGTGGTCTTTGATGCAACCCATTCAGTGCAACTGCCTGGCGGGCAGGGTACTTCATCCGGAGGTCAAAGAGAATTTGTGCCTGTTTTAGCACGAGCTGCTGTTGCTGCTGGCGTTGCAGGTTTATTTATGGAGACTCATCCTCAACCAGATCAGGCTTTAAGTGATGGACCAAATGCATGGCCGCTTAATCAGCTTGAGTCATTGCTGGAAGTTTTAAAATCTATAGATCAAACCATAAAATCTCAGGCCTTACATGAAATTGAGCTTATGTAGCCGGCTCAACATTTTACCGAATTTTAATTTTATTATTTAGACTTATTGGAAATTGGAGAAAAACAAATGACAGCTATTACTAAAGTAATTGGACGTGAAATTCTAGATTCCAGAGGAAATCCGACTGTTGAAGCCGAGGTAACTCTCGACAATGGAATTACCGGTAGAGCTGCAGCCCCTTCAGGCGCATCGACGGGTGTCAGAGAAGCCATTGAACTGCGTGATGGTGACAAGGCAAGATATCAGGGAAAGGGCGTTCTGAAAGCTGTTAAAAATATTAATACCCATCTTGCTGAATGTGTTCTGGGTAAAGACTGTAATGATCAGGCTGCTCTTGACCAGGCCATGATTGAACTGGATGGAACTGACAATAAGAGTAACCTGGGAGCTAATGCGATATTGGCTGTATCTCTTGCTAATGCACAGGCAGCTGCTCTAACAGCTAAAAAGCCACTGTATCAATATTTAGGTGGTGATGAAGCTGTGACTTTGCCTGTACCAATGATGAATATCATTAATGGTGGGGCCCATGCAGATAACAGTGTTGATTTGCAGGAGTTTATGATTTTACCGGTTGGAGCTCCTACATTTTCAGAATCATTACGCTATGGTGTAGAAGTATTTCATTCACTCAAATCTGTATTATCTGCAAAAGGTTTAAATACTGCTGTCGGTGATGAAGGTGGTTTTGCCCCCGATCTATCATCCAATGAAGAAGCCATCGAAGTAATTCTGCAGGCTATTGAAAAAGCGGGTTTTAAAGCAGGTGAAGATATTTGTCTTGGACTGGATGTGGCAAGCTCCGAGTTTTATAAAGATGGCAAATATATTCTTGCGTCTGAGCAACGGTCATTTAATTCTTTAGAATTTACTGAATATTTATCCGGCTGGGTTGATCAGTACCCAATTATCACTATAGAAGATGGTATGGATGAAAGTGACTGGGATGGATGGGCTGCTCATACCGAAGTTTTAGGTAAGCGTGTACAGTTAGTTGGTGATGACTTATTTGTAACTAATACAAAAATTCTGCAGCAGGGAATTGACCGTTCTATCGCAAATTCCATACTCATAAAATTTAATCAAATCGGTACGTTAACTGAAACTCTTAATGCTATTTCTATGGCTCATAATGCAGGATACACAGCTGTTGTTTCTCATCGCTCTGGTGAAACAGAAGATGTGACTATTGCTGACCTGGCTGTAGCAACCAATACAGGGCAGATAAAAACAGGTTCTCTATCGCGCTCTGACAGAGTTGCCAAATACAACCAGTTATTACGTATTGAGTCCCAGTTAGGTGATCGCGCAGTTTTCCCTGGAAAATCTGCGTTTAAAACTCTTTAATACTGTAGTCATCAGGTAAACGGATGCGCCTGTTGATTATGGCATTAATTATCGTTTTTCTGGGGCTCCAGTATCGCCTTTGGTTTGGCGATGGTAGCTTATCCGAAGTAGTTCAGCTTACGGCTGAACTGGAATTGCAAAAGAAAAAAATGTTGGAGCTCGAAGAAAGGAATCGTAAGCTTGAAGCACAGGTTCTTGATTTGCAAGGTGGACTGGATGCTTACGAAGAAAAGGCGCGTAATGATCTTGGAATGATTAAAAAAGGGGAAACTTTCTTTCAGATTGTTTCTCCTCATTCATCTTCTACAGGTAATTGATTTAAAAGTTATCTCTTAAATAGCAAATTTTTATCGATAAAAACTTAAATAAAATTTTATGCAAAGTTCTGAACAGTATTGGGTAGTAATACCTGCGACCGGTACCGGTCAGAGAATGCAGGCATCCTGCCCGAAACAATATTTAGAACTATGTGGAAAAAGCATCTTGCTGCATACGCTGGATAATTTATTGTCGCATCCGCAAATAACAGGTGCCGTTCTGGTATTAAACAGCACGGATGAATACTGGGAAAAACTAAATTATCAGCATACAAAACCACTATTATTCTGTACCGGCGGGGAACATCGGCAGCATTCAGTTTTTAATGGATTAAAGAAATTACAGCAGCTCACGGGAGATAATCCGTATGTGTTAATTCATGATGCTGTCAGACCTTTTGTTTCGCATTCTGATCTGGATCGTCTGATTGATGCATTACAAAAATGTGATGATGGTGCTTTATTAGGGGTGCCGGTCGCCGATACTCTCAAGTATGCGGATGATAGTCAGCATGTAAAAAGTACCCACCCCAGGGAAAACTTGTGGCGGGCTTTCACTCCTCAGGCATTCAGGCTGGATAAAATTTTTTTAGCGCTAAATCATGCAATTGCCAATAATTTAAATATTACCGATGATGCTTCAGCGATGGAATTGATGGGGGCTTATCCTTGCCTTGTGCAGGGCGATGGAGATAACATTAAGATAACAACACCACAGGATTTATTGTTAGCTGAAAAGTTACTCTATGTTAATAATTAAATACCTACTAATGTCTATTGAATAGAATATTAAATTTAGCTAATATACTGTTCATTTTTGGGTCTGCATTTATTGTATCTAGCTAACTTGCAACAGGTAAGAGGATTAAAGATTTTCGTTAAACTTACCAGGTAGTGAGTCTTGACAGATTTTTTCATATTAAACTTAAGGAACAGGTTTTTATTATGTTTTCAGATACCTGGTTAAAACAGTTTTTAAAGCTCTGGAATAATAGTCTTGAATTAGTAACGCTACTTAGACAGGAAAATTTCTCAGCAGTAATAGGGTATGGACTGGTTGAGGATAGATACCCATTGTTTGTGCTGGTGATCAATTCAGGGCGACTTGTTAAGATTATGAGATATCGTCAACAGTCACTGGACTGGGATTTTCGTGCTTCCTCTGAACTCTGGGAATCAATGATAGAGAACCCTCCGGGTATTCCTCAACTGGGTTTAGCCTATACACAAAAGCGCTTGATTTGCCGTAAAGGTAATTACAGTTTAATGCTGAAAAACAGTAATTTAAGTAAAGCATTTGCAGCTAGTTTTAAAATAATGCATCAGGTTGAGATGACCTGATATTCGGATATTGGTAAAAAATAAATGATTATAAAGTTTCCAAAAGTCTCAACTATTGTCTTTAGTTCAGTTTTGTCACTGTTTTGTGTGCAAGCACAGGGCTGGCAGTTAATGACTGTTGAAGCAGCTGAGTTTGGTAGCAAAATCAAAATAGGTGGAACCGTCATTCCCTATAAAGAAGTCACTTTATCGGCACAGGTACCCGGACGGATTCAATACATAGCGGGTTCTGAAGGCGATTACTTTCAGAAAAACAATTTATTATTGTCCATTGATGATGATGATCTGGTGGCACAACGCCGGGCTGCACTTGCTCAACTGGCCAATGCAGAATCTAGTTTACGTAATGCCCGGGTGCAATATAACCGGGAACTTATTTCGCCCCGGATGGAGAGTACTGGTTCTATGCCGGGAATGGGTATGCCCTCTTTATTTGATAACCTGTTTACCCGTAACATGGGGAATGCGATTGGGTACGGAAATCAGGATATGGAAAAATATGCCGATCTGTATTCATCGGGATCACTGGTTAAAAACGCGGAATCTACCGTGTTAAAATCACGCTCAGCTCTTGAAGAGCTGGATGCAAAACTACGTGATGCCAGAGCGATAGCGCCATTCGATGGAAAACTGGTACGAAAGATGGTGGAAGAGGGTGATACAGTTCAGCCTGGAACACCTTTACTAAAGTTTGCGCATACTCAATATCTTCGAATTCAGGCTGAAATACCTGCAAGACTCATTTTTGGTCTGAGCAAAGGTAGTCTGGTTGATGTCAAGCTGGATATCAATAATACATATACTAAAGCGAAGGTCGCGCAGATTTATCCGGTTGCAGATAAACAGAAGCACACTGTCACGGTCAAGTTCGATTTGCCTGAAGGCACTGCCGGAGGACCGGGTCTGTATGCTGAAGTAACCATTAATGACACAACGGCATCGAAAAAGCCGGTACCGGTTATTCCGAAAGATGCGGTGCTTTATAGAGGTAGTTTACCCAGTGTTTTTATTCTCAATAAAGAGAATAAGGCACGTATGAGACTGGTTAGACTGGGTGCTGATTATGATGAATTAAGAGTTACCGTACTATCAGGTATTAAGGCAGGTGATCGTATTATCAGTGCACCACCTAAAACCATTAAATCTGGCTGGACTCCTGACAGTATTCCTACCGGCAACGGCGGTTAGTTTTCCTGCTTTTCTGCAGACTTTAAAGTCGCAGTTGGGGCACTTCTTAACGAACGCAATAAATTTTTATAGCCACAATGACAGAACAACTTAATTCCGAAAATCAGCAGGAAAAATCGCTCGGTATAGCGGGTGGATTAGCTAAGGCTTTTATCCATTCTCCTCTGTCTCCTATGTTGCTCATAGCCTGTTTTATTCTGGGTATTATGGGTGTAATTATGACCCCGCGCCAGGAAGACCCTCAAATTTCTGTACCGATGGTGGATATTTTTGTGCGCTATGACGGAGCCTCAGCGCAACAGGTATCGAGACTGGCGACAGAACCGCTTGAACGCATGTTGAATGAAATGAGTGGTGTCGATCACGTATATTCAGCATCAATGCGTGGAAAAGGTATGGTAACCGTTCAGTTTGAGGTGGGAGAAGAGCTCGGGCCATCATTGGTAAAACTGTATGACAAAATCAGTTCGAATATGGATAAAATTCCGCCGGGTGTTGATCAACCACTGGTTAAACCAAAAGGTGTAAATGATGTTCCTGTTGTCACACTTACCTTATGGTCTAATGTACAGGATGATTCGGTTATCAGGCTGACCGCTCTGGATGTGTTACAAACCATCAGTACTGTAGAGAATACCAGCCAGGGATTTGTCGTTGGTGGACGATCAGATCAGTTAAAGATTGAAATTTTACCGGAAAAGCTTTCCGGATATGATATCAACCTGGAGCAAATTGCAAATATCATTAAAACCGCAAACAGTGAGTTAGGCCTGGGACAGATTGAGTCTGATAATCTAAGTGCTACTGTTTACACTGGCGCATTCCTAAAAACAGTGAGCGATATCGAAAGCCTGGTTGTCACTATAAATGATGGATCACCAGTGTATGTTCGAGATGTCGCTCATGTGACTGCCGCACCATCAGATGCTAAAAACCTGGTGAACTATTATAACACCCCTGCGAATAAGGTTGCTGGCGATGAAGATGCCTACTCTGCTTCAGCTGTCACTATTGCTATTGCCAAGAAGAAAGGGTCAAACGGGGTTAAAGTGGCTGAAGATATTTTAGCCATGGTCGATACATTAAAAGGTACGGTTATTCCCGATGATATACATGTATCGGTTACTCGTGATTATGGTGAATCAGCCAAACATAAGGTAAATGGTTTAATATTAAAGCTGTTTATAGCAACCGCGATTGTTGTTGTACTGATCTGGGCAGCGTTAAATTTCCGATGGGAACCTGCTCTGGTAGTTATGATCGTTATTCCGGTGGTCATTCTGGTAACTGTTTTTTATGCCTTACTCACCGGTTATACCATTGACCGGGTGAGCCTGTTCGCGCTGATTTTCTCAATTGGTATCCTGGTCGACGATGCTATAGTGGTGGTGGAAAATATCTATCGTCGCTGGATAATTGATGAAAGTACCGATACTTCAATTGCTATTGATGCTGTGCGTGAAGTGGGAAATCCTACCATTCTGGCCACCCTGACTGTTATCGCAGCCTTATTACCTATGGGATTTGTGCGAGGTATGATGGGTCCGTATATGGAGCCTATACCTGCTTTAGGTTCTTTTGCCATGTTATTCTCGGTATTTGCTGCTTTTATGTTTACCCCCTGGCTGGCAATGCGTATCAAACCTTCGATGAAAAAGCTTAAGCAAATGGAGGAGTCTGAACATCGACAAAATGAATGGTTAGGGAACCTGTTCAAGAAAATACTGATTCCTCTGATTACCAGTAAAACCAAAGGACGAATTTTTCTGGCCAGTTTATTTATTGTATTCTTTTTATGCATATCACTTTTTTACACTAAAAGTGTACCGGTAAAAATGTTACCGCTGGATAACAAACCTGAATTTAATGTTGTAGTGAATATGGCTGAAGCAACAGCGCTGCCCATTACTGCTAATGTAGTGAATGAACTGGCCGATGTTATTCTGGAGCTGGAAGAAGTCACTTCAATTCAAACTTATGTCGGAACTTCTTCGCCTTTTAATTTTAATGGGCTGGTACGGCATTATTATCTTCGTACCGAACCCTGGCAGGCTGATATTCAGGTCCAGTTATTAGCTAAAAAAGATCGTACACGCAGTAGCCATGAAATAGCGGAAGATGTACGCGAACGTTTACAGGCCGTTGTTAAGGATAACGAGAAGCTGCGAATTCAGGTGGTAGAGATGCCACCCGGACCACCGGTGTTACAGTCTGTAGTGGCAGAAGTTTACGGACCGGATGACGAGATTCGCCGTCAGGTAGCTCGTGACCTGGAGCAGAAATTTATTGAATCTCCTAACATTACCGATGTCGATACACTGATAGCGGATGATTACAAAGTCTGGCGTTTTAAAGTTGATACTCAAAAAGCTCTGAGGCGTGGGATTTCTGTCGATACCATTAATAGAATTTTACAAATGTCATTGGGGGAGTTCGTACTGGGTGATGTTAAAAGTGGGATCAAGTTAGAACCTACCTTTATAGTTATTCAGGTTCCTATCGAAGTTCGAGCTGATTTGGCACGATTAAAGGAAATGCCGGTACCCAGCAGGACCGGTAGCAGTGTACCGTTGGGTGAACTGGGTGATTTCTACCAGTTAGATGAGGAAAGTATTATTTATCATAAGGATCTGCGGGCGGTAGAATATGTCACTGGTGAAACTCTCGGCAAGTTGGGGGCTCCAATCTACGGCATGTTTGATGTTATCGATTCGCTGGAAAATTATACTGCTCCAGACGGTATTAAGCTGCAGGGAACCTGGACTGCACCACCTGACTCTGATGCTCAATCGGGATTTGAGTGGGGTGGAGAATGGACTGTAACCTATGAAACATTCCGTGATATGGGTATGGCATTTGGCGCGGCAATCATTCTAATCTATATGCTGGTGGTAATGGAGTTTGGTAATTTTAGTTTGCCGGCTATCATTATGGCACCTATACCCCTCACACTGGTTGGTATTATTCCCGGGCACTGGTTATTTGGAGCTGAATTTACGGCTACCTCGATGATAGGATTTATCGCACTGGCAGGAATCATTGTCAGAAATTCTATTCTATTAATTGATTTTACCAAACATGAAGTCGCAGCCGGGCGTCCGGTAACCGATTCAGTTTTACTGGCCTGTAAAGCCAGGACACGACCGATCGTCGTTACGGCTCTGGCATTAGTTGGTGGATCAGGTGTCATTATTTTTGATCCAATCTTTAAAGGAATGGCTATATCTTTGGCATTTGGTGTATTGGTGTCCACGATTTTGACGTTGGTCATAATTCCTTTAGGGGCAATAACGGTGCGCAAATCTTTTGCCGAAAAATCACTCGATTCGGGTGGTGCTACGGTGTATGCAGATTTACCCTACGATCCAATTTTAGAAGGTGATTACACTGTAGAAAAGGATGATGATTCAGAAAAAGGGTTTCTTGATTACATTTCAATTGTATTGTCCTTTATGTGGATATTTTTAATTTCCATGTTACTTGCGTTACGTGATTTTACTGTTGATTTTTTGCGAGCAATAATGCGTCTGTTAACAAAAAATAGTGACGAGAAAAAAGTTACGCCAGTTGTCAAACCAACGTTAAAGAAAACAGAAGAATACAAAGCTCCAATAAAAGATATTGAAGATAAGCCTGTAACAACAGGCTTATCTGGTGCTGAATCGGTGGATGAGGCCAGTCAAAAAGATAACGCAAACCCTGTTATTGCCCCCGCAATGGATAAAGAACCAGAACCAGTTGATGAAGAAACAAAAGTTTCTCGTAGTAATAAAGTTCAGGATGAAGTTCCGCCGGTTAACAGGAAAGTTTCTGTTAAAAAGGCGTCCGCCCCAAAACAACCCGTTACTTCAGCGGTGAAAAAGAAAGCGATAGTAAAAAAACAGGCGGCTCAAAAGGCTGAGGTTAAAAAAGCAACTCCGGTTAAAAAATCTGGTCGTAGAGGTATACGGCTTAAATCGGATATTGATGATGAGTGAGGTTGGAAAGATAAGGCTCATGGTAACAACTAAACTTACCTTTATATCAGTAGGCCTGCTGTTACTCGCCGGATCGGTAATTGCTGAAGACTATGTTCCTCCGCCAACAGGGCCTTATCAATCCTCGGTTATTATCAACAAAGATAGCGTTAATTCAGGTAGCTCGGGCCAGGTTTACAGGTTCCCATCAGATATTATGGTTCAAACTGAACATAAAAAACCTCCTTTAATAACTGAAGCTAGCAGGTACGAACCTGAGCAGATGCTAAGTTCAAAAAAACTAATAGTACCTGAAGAGACAATACCGGTAAAAAAATATTCATTGCCGGTTGTAACTCCGCCAGTTAAACCCCTTGCCGGAAATATTTCAGGAAATCCATGGGCAGTGGACAATGCGATCTTCCCAAATAGCAATGTCGGTAATGGTGGCTATCCGCAATATCAATATCAGGGAAACTGGAATAACCCGCAATACTCATATCCCCAGCAATATCCATATGGATATAATAATCAGAATAATTTTATGAATAACCCTTTTAGCGGCATGCCTTCGCCCTGGTCTACTATGCCCATGCAACCTTTTTTTTCAGGCAAATAAGTAATGAATAAAATAATATTAACTGGAGTTCTGTTATTGCTCTCATCTTCAGTTTTTCCAGAAGCCAGTATCGATAATCAACATCAGGATCAGACCTATCTGTTGGTGGCTCCCGGCACAGTAACAGGTAAAAGTGGTCAGGCCGAAAACCATTCTCCCAGGGTTCTCCCGACTACCCCCAACGAGCGGACTCATTTCCGCCAGCAGCCGGGTAGATATAAGTATGTAGGAGAAGGTAAAAAGTTTCGTCAATTCGGACAAAAACCTGGTCAGAATAATCCATGGTTTGAGGATTATAATATGGGCTACCCACGTAATATGTCCCCATCCAGATCGCATCCGATTACTAATCCCTGGCAGTTAGGTGGAATGCCTCCTTTACATGATTTGCAGATGGAAGGTCAGCAATCCTTTTCCACCGGCGGTGTATCGCAATATGGTTCTGGAAATTATTCCGGTTCTAATAACTATTATCCAGATTTTCCAGATGGTATTTATCGAGATACAAATCCCGCTGCTCATTCATTACCCGGACGTAACAATGGGTTTATGCCAGGTTTAGGTGGGGATAATTTTAACTTTCCATTTACGCCTTTTGGGATGTTTTAAAATGAAAGCTTTTAGTTTTTGGATGCTTTTGCCGGCCTGTTTTTTTTCTGCTTATGCTGAAGCCTTACAGTTCACTGCGAATGCTGTTATGTCTACCCCTGGAAGGGCAGACGTTTCTACCTTTTTATATTATTCAACGGGCAGAATTCGTAAAGAATTTTTTTATTATGGTGAACCGGTAATTCAAATACTGGATGTCAATAAACACACCAGTTTAATGTGCTTTACTGAACAACAGTTATGTTATGAAAATAAAACACTGGAAGAAATTAATATCGGCATTGAAAGCTCCATTAAGTCTCCCTGTGAAAAAAACGCTGCTTTAATTTGTGAAAATCAGGGAATCCAGGAGCTGAATGAACGTAAAGCAACAAAGTGGAAGATTACAGCTAAAGATGGAGAAAAAGAGAACATTTCAAATTTATGGCTCGATACCGAATTAAACATCCCTGTGAAACAGACCTTATTTAACGGGACAGTTATCGAGTTGAAATGGCTTGGCGACGAAATGTTAAATAATCGTCAAACCGATAAATGGATACAGCAGATTAAGTTAGCGAATGGAGAAGTACAGGAAAGTTTTCAGTGGTTCGATAAAGAATTGAAAATCAGTATTCGTGAAACATTTTCAAATGGTAATTCTCAGGAACTACAGCATATTGTCGTTGAAGATCTAGAAGATAAATTATTTTCCATGCCGGTAGGTTTCGATAAAAAAAGCATGGAAAATATTCAAAATTATTCAAAGAATTCTGCTAAAAAATAGAATAACCACCGGTAAACAATAAAAATATTAAAATTGTTCGGTAAATATGTGATTTTTATGTATTTTGTGCGGACGAACTAATAATTAAATGGCATTATATTTAGCCTGTAGAAATTAACAGAAGAAAGACGTAGCGTATGATTACAGTCATTGGAAATTTGAAAGGTGGTACCGGCAAAAGTACCGTGGCATTCAACCTGGCTATCTGGTTAAAAATTAAGAAAGGGTCCGTCACTATATTTGACCTCGATCCACAGAAAACTCTATCCGATGTCGTAGATATTCGTGAAGAAGAGGGATACGACCCAGACCTCGAAGTATTTGATGATGTTACAGCTTTAAAAGCCTGGAAAAATAAAAAGTCTGAAGTCATCGTTGATGTTGGAACAGCTGATTTTGAATCGATGAAGCTGGCTCTCAAGCTGGCCGATAGAATTGTGGTTCCCGTTCCACCGAGTCAGGCTGATATCTGGTCAACTCAGAGATTTATCAAAATCATTCGAGATGAATGTGGAGGCATCAATAAAATTCCAGACATGCTTGGTTTTATCAATCGCGCTGATACTCACAGGGGAGTCAGAGAAACTGATGAAGCAGAAGAAGCGTTAAGCTATTTAAAAAGCATTCAGCATATAAATTTACGTCTGTATCAAAGAACTGCGTACAGACGGTCATTTAGTGAGGGTCTGGCTGTATTTGAAATGCAACCGACCAGCAAGGCCTCTAAAGAAATTATAGAGCTTGCGAAACACCTGTACCCAAAAGGCAAATAGGCTGATTGATGGAGTTATATAAGTTATGAGTTTTGGTCGCTGGTTACTGGTTCATAGCTTTTCTATTTTCCTGCTATTTCTGTTCTTTTTTAGCTATGTATACAGATCTGAGCTTCAACTGGCAACGGCTTATCAACAGTTATTAAATCTTGATTCTAAAGCGGTAATTAAAGCGCCGGCAGAAATTAAATCTCAGCAGTCAGCAGCAGAGCCGCAGGAAAAACCGAACGAACTGGTTAAACCCGTTGTGGAAACAACTGCAGCAAAACAAATTGATAAGGAAAGTTACCAAAAAACACCTTCAACGATGGATCCTTTACCAACCGTGTCTACCATTCCAGCTAAACCTTTAAAACAGGTAGAACCCGCCAGGCAATCACCATCTGATGATCGTTTATTTCAGGCTCGACAGGCCTATTGGGATAAAAAATATGCAGAATCTATTTATATTTATCGTCAATTAATTCAGGAAAACAGTTTCAATCCTGATTATCTTGGAGAGTTGGGTAATATTTATTATTCACTCAATGATAATGAAAATGCGTCACGCTTATACTATCAGGCAGCGCTACAGTTTATTGAACTGAAAGAAATTGACCGCGCCCGTTCGCTGGTTGCTCCAGTCATCGCCATGAATCGAGAGTTGGGAGAGCAGTTGAAATTAAAGCTTCAGTAAAATTATTATATAATTCAATGGATGAATTTATTTTTTGAATAAAGTTGCATGATTCTATAGTTATTTTCAGGCGTATGCTGCTACAGTAAGGCTTAAAAGTACATCATTTTAGATTTTATCGTGCTGTTTTAGTTAAAAAAGATGCTCTTAATCTAGATTAATTAAAGCAGGTTAAAATTATGTAAAGCAGTCATTAGAAAATCGCTATTTATCAAATTTATGTTTATACTGTAAAAGCTTGGTATTAGTTTTAAAACCTAACTTTAAGTTCTTTAATCAGAGTCAATTTATGAGTAATTCAGAATTAGAAAAAAATCCATCAATAAATCTTGATACTGGATGCATGGAACGTCTGGCTGATACTTTTGAAAGTAGTGCTAAACGTTGGGAATTAGTTGTTTATCCATCAATGGTAGCATTTGTTGTGCTAGCCGTTTATGGCTTTTACCTGATTTATACCCTGTCACGAGATGTTCATAACATGACATTGACCTTAACCACGTTGACTATTTCGGTCGATAGAAATATGAATGATATGACTAACTCTATTAGAACGATGGATCACACAATGGTTAAACTGGGTAATAACATTGGCAATATGGATGGAAACATTAAATCCATGACCCAGAATATTGCATCCATGACACAAAATACCAATGCTATGGCTACTTCGACTTACTACATGCAGCGAAATATTCGTGATGTGGCGCGTCCTATGAATATAATGAGTCGATTTATGCCGTAAATCGGCCATTTACATTTATCAGCCATTTTCATTTATACGTTATAACTCTCCTAGTTACTGGTTATGTTCAACCCAAGAAAAGCAATAGAAAAGCGGCTTAAAAACCTTGAAAAGCATTTGGAGCAAGAGAATCCTCTTCTTATTGAAGCAGTAAAAAGCTTTAAAGATCTTGATAATATAGCCTATCGTATGGGCTTGATTTCACGTGATGAATCATATGCTACGCAGATTCCCTGGTGGCCATTAATTTCTATACTGGGTACCTTTTCTGCCGGTAAATCAACTTTTATTAATACTTTTCTAGGGACAAAGTTACAGACCTCTGGTAACCAGGCAGTGGACGATAAATTCACCGTAATTTGTTATACCAATGATAATGAGAGTCGGGTTTTACCTGGGCTGGCACTGGATGCTGACCCACGATTTCCATTCTTTAATATTAGTGAAGATATTGAAAAAGTAGCGCCTGGAGAAGGGGAGAGAGTTAATGCTTACCTTCAGCTTAAAACCAGTCCCACACAGCCCATCAAAGGTAAAATCCTTATCGACTCTCCTGGATTCGATGCCGATGCTCAACGTAACTCTACTTTAAGAATTACCGATCATATCATCGATTTATCAGATCTGGTGCTGGTCTTTTTTGATGCAAGACATCCTGAACCCGGTGCGATGAAAGATACCCTGGAGCATCTTGTTTCAAAAACTATACAACGCACAGATTCAACAAAATTTATGTATATTTTGAATCAAATAGATACTGCTGCAAAAGAAGATAACCCTGAAGAAGTAGTTGGTGCCTGGCAACGAGCATTATCACAAAGTGGTTTAACGGCTGGCAAGTTTTACATGATCTACGATGAGCCTTCAGCTGTCAGTATTAATGATGAAAAGCTTCAAGATCGTTTTAAGACTAAAAAAGATGCGGATCTGAATGCTATTTATGACCGTATGCATCAGGTAGAAACTGAAAGGGCTTACAGAATTATTGGCGCTTTAGATAAAACAGCTGCAAGTATTGAAAATAAGGTAGTTCCTGTGCTTAAAACCGCCATTTTAAAGTGGACTAAACGTGTTCTGATCACTGATGTAATTATCTATGGCTTGTTGTTAGGCGTTGCCAGTTATTTTATAACCACTCAGAATGCCTGGGCTAATTTAAACCCATCGGCACTCATTGACGCATACAATAGTAGTCCTTTAACCGGTTTACTCACATCGATACTTATATTTATAGTTTTCTTCAGTATTCATATATTTAGTAGAAGGGTTTGGGCTGCACGAATTTCACGGTTGTTACCACGTTCTGATATGCCGGGTAATGTGGTTACGGCTTTTGAAAAGAATACGAGATTCTGGAGGAGTATTTTTCATACGTCTCCTCATGGCTGGAACAGAAGGGTAGCGCGCAAACTAAAACAGGTAACTGAAAATTCCGGATTGTTTGTACAGAGGCTAAATGATAGTTTTGCTAATCCATCAGGCCAGCCAGTTAAAGTTAACACAACTGCCGAAACGGTATCAGTTCCTCAATCGGCAGCTGCAGAAAAAATTACGATTTAAAACGTAATCAGACGACGTTATCATTCCTGAGCTTTTGATTGACAACAGCTTGCTTAAGAAAAGTTTAAGTGGTGCCCTGTTTACCTCAGACTTACAACAACTAAAGTTAAATTATATAGTTCCGATTTTGAGCTGGCCAGTTTCGACTATTAACAGTTCGGTATTTCATTTTAATATCATTCAAATGTAGTAACGATAGTTGCTTTTTGATTTTAGCCCTGTCTTTCAAGCGGTATGAATCATTTAATCATTACAATTAGTGCTATCACAAATAAAACTACAAATAGCAAAGGTTTAATAACCGACATCCAGTCATCTTTAGTCCCTTTAGGACTGTTTTTAGAGGCGTGTTTAAGGCTGGGGTAAAGCATAACCATCATCGCCACCAGGAATAAAGCTGATATAATTTTTAACCAGTCCATAACAAATTTCCAGTTATTTTCACTCTACTACAACCCCATCTGCTTGAGGAATAGAGTATAAAAGGTAAAAAAAAGCCGCTATTAAAATCAACAGCGGCTTATTGGATTACAGTAATATAGACAGTTTAATCGTCTGAAAATACACCCAGAATATGTAACAGGGCAGTGAAAATATTCAGTATAGATAAAAACAGGCTAGCAGTTGCCATGATGTAGTTAGTTTCTCCACCATGGATTAATGATGATGTCTCAAAAAGGATCAAACCGCTCATAACAAGAATAACACCAGCACTAACTGCGAGAGCCAGGGCTGGAATACCTAAAAAGATATTTGCAAGGCTCGCTCCGATTACGACGAATAATCCAACCATCAGGAATCCGCCCATAAAGCTGAAATCTTTACGGGTTGTTAGAGCGTATCCTGACAAGGCGAGGAAAATAGCGCCTGTACCGCCCATGGCTGTCATTACTACGGATGGGTTAACTGCGAGATAATGAGATAGTAGCGGTCCCAGGCCATACCCTAATAAACCGGTAAAGGCAAAAATAACAGGTATTCCTGAAGCTGTATTAGCTGTTTTTGGTAATACGAACCAGAGTAAAACAATGGCCAGAATATTAGCACCAAGAGCCATGCCAAAAGAAGCACCTGTAGCGACACCGATAAAAGCAGTTATTGCACTGAATACCAGTGTCATCGATAACAGAATATAAGTGTTTCTGATAACCTTGTTAGTTTGAATAACCGACGCTTCAGAGCGTTCGATAGTCGTATTTAATTGCATGTATATCTCCGCTAATTTATGAATAGTGTTTTGACACCGTTGAGTCATTCTAGGTTCCCTGTAAAACCATATCAAGTAATAAAATAATATTAAAACTTATACCTGACAAATGATGAAAACCTGCTGATCAATTTTTTACATCAGTATAATAAGAGATTGTGGCGAAAATTTATAAATCAATGCTAATTAATTGTAAAAACAAAGTGACACTTACTTTTAAATGATTATAATATCGCGCCTTCGAATGTCTGTTTTTTAGTTTCATAGTCGTTCGGAATAGTGCAGCGGGAAACCGACGCATGAGTTACAAATCTAACGGGTTTGTAATGTTAAGTTACCATCGAAGTAATACAGGAGAGCTGGCAGAGTGGTCGACTAAATTGTCTGGAACAATTTAGCACATGAAGCGTAGCGGAATGCCCCGGAGGGGTGTAGGGCAGGAGCCCGGAATAATGCGGTGGGAAACCGACGCATGAGTTACAAATCTAACGGGTTTGTAATGTTAAGTTACCAT
>ERZ890953.768-NODE-768-length-17496-cov-14.532366_pt1 | contig 17496 bp, 17 predicted proteins | sample MGYA00521264_ERZ890953 | MGnify/ENA primary metagenome ERZ890953 (study PRJEB32303, sample SAMEA104408629) | aquatic metagenome | biome: Brackish water; feature: Chemocline; material: water | place: Baltic Sea | collected 2014-10-26T21:54:00 | depth 200 m ...
CGGAGGGTTCTAAACTCCATGACGCTTGGATAGCTCCCATCAATCTCAATTATAGTTACTCTCGAAGTAAGCCAGGTTCTAAAGAACTCACAAAACAAACCGCCGCGATAAGAATGGATCAACCTATCTTTCAAAGTGGCGGCATTTACTACGGTATCAAGTTTGCGAACGCGAGTCGACTCTACGCCGATTATTCCGTAGACGTCGCCAAAAGAAAAATGATTAAAGAGACTATCAGTATTTTGATGCAGATAAAGAAGACCACTCTTCTTATTTCAAAACAAGAGCTTCAAATCTTAAACGCGGGGATTGACCTTGAACAAAAAAAAGAACAGTACTTAAATGGACAGCTCGATTCTGGTTTTTTAGACAACGCGATTATTCAAAAGAACGTAGTCACTCAAGCCCTTTACGACATACAAACGACAAAAGAGAAGCTTATCACGCAGTTTCAAACCTTGAGCGATTTGTCTTATGAAAAAGTCTCCATTCCGTACTTGGAATTCATAAGCGGTGAAGATTTTATTAAGCATAACATTGTCCTAAAACTCTCTCAAGCGGAGGCTCAAAAAAATCAGCGCTACACAGACGTCACAGTGGCTAAATATCTTCCTAAAGTCAGTTTTACCGCTGGTTACAATTGGACAAGCGGTGAGCAGTTTTTATCTAACAGCATTATCATAAATAACGAGCTTTCATACTATGATTATGGAGTAAAAGCTTCGATGCCTTTAGACATAAACGCGTTTAGAGACGTAGAGTCCGCAAAAGTCGACTATCTAAAGTCTCAAGTTGTCACGCGAGACAAGCAAAGAGAATTAAACGCGCTTTTTGAACAGGTCATGCACAACATAGATAACTTTGATAAAAAGATACGACTCAGTAAGAACACTACGGATATTTACTCTAAATTATTAGTTGACACTCAAGCTTTGTTTAACGCTGGATATAAAACTCAGTACGACGTCGACACGCTTCAAAACTCTTTAAAAATTCAAAGTCTTGATTCCAAAGTGTATGAGATGGACAAACAATTAGAACTACTCACTCTCTATGAGATGTACGTAAACGATGGAAAGTAGATTGAGCGTTAGTTTTAGTCAATATATGACGGATTGGTTGTATGGCGAAGATGGTTATTACGCGACTTACAAAAACATTGGAAAAAGCGGCGACTTTTACACGGCGGTAAGCACGAGCAAGTTTTTTGGCGGAACGATCGCAAAGCATATAATCTCTTTGGTCGACGAGGGTTTTTTGGCGAGCGACGCCATCATCTGCGAGATAGGCGCGCATCATGGATACTTTTTGGCGGACGTTTGCGAGTTTCTTTACACTCTCAGACCGGAACTACTTTCCTCTTTCAAGTTTGTCGTCATAGAGAGGTTTGACGACCTCCAAGAGCGACAGAGAAACTATTTTCAAGATTCCTTTGGCGACGTCGTCACTTTGACCCACTACAAATCTTTAAGCGAGTTGCGATGCGCGAACGCTTTTTTCATAGCCAACGAAATCTTCGACGCCTTTCCTTGCGAGCTTTACTTCAAAGGTAAAACGGCTAAAGTGGACGGCCATTGCGTAGAGTTTGATCAAGACAACGAATGGGTGAAAAGCAAAGCGGACAAATACTTCAAAGACAGAGGCGAGATAGCCGTTGGTTACGAAGAGTTCGCTCTTGAGATGGCGTCTGCATGCGACAAGTTCGAGTTTATGACTTTTGACTATGGAGAGACGCAAGCGCGACCCGATTTCTCCATCCGAGTTTACTCCAAACATGAAGTTATTCCATTTTTTGATGAAAACATCAAACGAGAGGAACTCTTCGCGAAAAGCGACATAACGTACGACGTGACGTTCGCTCATGTAAAAGACGCTTACGAAGAAGCCGGAGTGGAGTTCATAGAGCTAAAAACTCAAATGCTGGCGCTCATAGACATGGGAATACTCGACCTTTTAGAAATGTTAAAAGAGAAAGTTGAAGAAAAAATATATAGGCAAGAGCTGGAAAAAGTAAAGACGCTGATACTGCCAGATTTTTTAGGTGAACGGTTTAAGATGGTTAGGTTTAGGAAATAACTAATGCTAGAAACAGACATCCTCATCATCGGAGGCGGACCGGCGGGTTCGACGGTCGCGAAATATTTGTCGATTGCTCACGTCGACAATGTTTTGGTTCAAAGAAATTTTGATTTTAGAAAACCATGCGGCGGCGGCGTGCGGATGGACTCTTTTGACGAGTTTGAGATAGACAAGGCTTTGATAAAAAAAAGAGTAAACGAGATCACTCTTGTGTATAAGTCTAAAAAGATAGAGATAGACGTCACTAAAACGCCGCTCGCCATCGTAGATAGGGTTGAGTTTGACACGGCTCTTCGAAACGCCGCGAGAGAAAAGGGCACGAAACTTTATGAAGCGGCGTTCGTTTCTCTTGAGAGGTTTGACACTCACGTGATTTCAAAAATCAAATTAAATGGCGAGTATGTGGAGATAAAGTCCAATTACGTCATAGCGGCGGATGGAGTCAATTCAAAGATACGAAAACTTGTAAACGGCGACGAAGTCTCTTCGCTTTTAACCCATTATACGGATTTGACTTCAAAAAGTTACGACTCATGTCAATTTCATTTTGGAGAGGAAGTCGCTAAAAGGCATTACGCTTGGGCGTTTCCACACGCGAATGGATCAAACGTTGGCACCGTGGCTGATGACGAGGATTGTTTAGCGAAGTTGAAGATAAATCTAGACGTAAGCGAAGAAACGAAAAATTTTGGATACAAAATACCAAAATTTGAAAACAACGTGTTTTATAAAGAGAGAGTTTTCTTTGTGGGAGACAGCGCTTCTCAAGTACTTCCCTTTACGTACGAGGGCATCCATTACGCCATGAGTTCCGCTAAAATACTATCTGAAATCGTCATACAAAAAAGAGAGCCAATCGAGTATGAAAAAGAGTGGAACAAAAAGCATCAAAAACGATTTAGTTCGCTTTTAAAACTCCAAAAAGTTTTTCTTTACAACGATTTTATGATAGCCGTCATGATGAAACTGTACGAGAGCAAATACATTCAAAGGCAGATGGTGAGTTTTTGGCTTGGCGATAGGGACTTGGACGTGAATCTAGCGTTCTTTTTGAGAATGTTTAAAAGAGTCATAAAAATAAAACAGGAAGTGAAATGATAAAAAAAGTTCTAATGGCATCTATGTTGATTCATTTAAATTTATGGGCCGGTTTGATAGAAGACGGAATAGCTCAGGCGAGAAAACATAACAACGTTGAAGCGCTTGAACTTTTTCAAAAGGCTTGTTCGGAGGAAAAGACGGCGCAAGGGTGTTTTTTTTCAGGGCAAGCCTACGCAAAAGGCACCATTGTCGAGAAAGACGTTTCAAAGGCTTTTAGCTTTTTTAACGAGAGTTGCGATTTGGGATTTACCGATGGATGTATGGTTATGGGAAGCGCGTACTACTATGGACGAGAAGTGAAAAAAGATTACGCCAAGGCTAGAGAAATCTTTAGCGTAGCTTGTAATCAGGGTGACGCGACGGGATGTTTTTTACTTGGAAGCATCTATGATTTGGGTCAAGGCGTAGATAGAGACAAGAGTAAAGCGAAAAAAGTCTACTCTCAAGCTTGTGAATATGGGTCGGAAATGGGTTGTAAATATAAAAATCAAATGACTCAAGACGGCATTAAATAAACTTAAAGGAAATACAATGAAGATAGAATTAATTAAACATAGCGGTGAAAAAGTAAAAAGTGAACTGAGCGTAGAATTTGTAACGACTCAAGCGTTAAAGTCTCATGAAGAGCGCAAATCGTTAGAAAAAGCCGGCTTTAAAGCGGAGCAAGACGCAATGTGTTTTTTTTATGAAAAGAACAAACTCTTTTGTGGAGTGGAAGACGAAACCTCTGACAATCTTAGAAGTTCATGCGGCGTCGCTATAAAAGCGATGAAATTGACGAGCTATAAGTCCGCTACGTTTGGCGTTAACGAAGAAAATATAAAGGCGATCATAGAAGGAGTGGTTCTAGGTGGTTATGAGTTTAATCAGTACAAGACAGACGCTAAAAAATCGAAATTAAAAAACGTTTATCTTATTTGTGAAGACGTTAAAAAGTTAAGCGCCGCGTTTGAAGAGGCTATTATCGTCGCTGACGCGACTTGTTACACTCGCGACCTCGTCAATCAAACTCCTGAAGATTTAAACCCACCGGTATTCGCAAAATTGGCTGAAAAATTAGCGAAAGAAAATAATCTACTTTGCGAAATTTTAGGTGAAAAAGAGCTCAAAAAAGAAAAAATGGAGAGCATGTTAGCGGTCGGTCGCGCCTCTCGTCATGAAAGTCAACTGATTCATCTAACCTATAAGCCAAAAAACGCTAAACAAACGCTCTCTTTAATTGGCAAAGGTTTAACGTATGACAGTGGCGGATTGAGTCTTAAGCCTGCGACTTCGATGGTGACTATGAAAATGGACAAAGCTGGCGGATGCGCGGTTCTTGGCATGATAAAAGCCATAAGCGAGTTAAAACTTGACATCGAAGTTCACGCGTTTATAGGAGCCGTGGAAAACATGATAGGTGGCGACGCTTATAAACCCGACGACGTGCTACTTTCTCGTAGTGGAAAAACGATAGAAGTCAGAAATACGGACGCGGAAGGGCGTTTGGTTTTAGCGGACGTTCTTGATTACGCTCAGGAGAAAGTCAAAGCCGACTACATGTTCGATTTTGCCACGTTGACTGGCGCTTGTTTGGCCGCTCTTGGACAGTATACTACAGGAGTCATGGGACACTCAAGCAAGTTAAAGCATGAGATTTCAAAGTCAGCGACTCTCTCGGGAGAGTTGGCGGCTTCCCTGCCATTTAACAATCATCTAAAAAAACTTCTCAAAAGTTCAATTGCGGACATGTCTAACATATCTTCGAGTCCTTATGGCGGCGCGATAACCGCGGCTCTGTTTTTGGATAAGTTCATTAAAGAAGAGAACAAAGACAAATGGTTGCACTTTGACATAGCGGGCTCGGCGTATACCGAAACTCCATGGGATTGTAACGTTTATGGCGGAACCGGCGCTGGCGTTAGATTGATTAGCGAGTTTGCAAAAAACATGAAATAAAAAGCGAAAATTTACGACAAACAATATTTTGATATAATTTCATAATCATAAATTACATAGGATATCTTGTGCGATACACAAACGAAGAATTAAAACAAAAAATTAACGAACTCAAAGAAAAGCTAAGCGTCACCGTGGTTTCTCACTTCTATCAACGCGACGAGGTGTTTGAAATTGGCGACATCACTGGCGATTCGCTAGAGTTGGCGATTAAAACGAGAGACGACGACGCGGAATTTGTACTCTTTTGCGGAGTCGCTTTTATGGGACAAAGCGTAAAAGTTTTAAGCCCTCACAAACGAGTGGTTATGCCAAAGTTGGCTTGTTGCGCGATGGCAAAGATGATTGATGGCATCTACTTTGACGATTCGGTTAAATTTTTGAAAGAGCATGGCATCGAAAAAGAAAACATTTTACCCATAACGTACATAAACTCCAACGCGGACGTAAAAGCGAAGGTTGGAGAGATGGGTGGAATGGTTTGCACAAGCTCAAACGCAAAGCGCATTATTACGACGGCTTTGGGTGAGGGCAAAAAAATTCTCTTTGTTCCAGACAGATGTTTGGGTCAAAACATCGCCAATCAGATGGGATTAAAGTCCATGGTTATTGGAGAGGAGGGTAATCCCAACGACGTCGACATTATCTGTTATGACGGATTTTGTTCCGTACATCAACTTTTTTCACTTGAGGACATAGCGTTTTATCGAAAGAAATTTCCAGGCATTTTGATAGCCGTTCATCCTGAATGCGATCCGACTATTTGCGACGCTTCGGATTTTGTCGGTTCGACTTCTCAGCTCATCAAGTTTATCAAAGAGTTGCCAGAGGATCAAAAGGTGGCCGTTGGAACGGAGTTTAACATGGTGAATCGTTTAAGAGAGAAAAACACCTACATTCTCTCATCCACGAAACCGGAGTGCCCGACCATGAACGAAACGACTCTCGAAGACGTATACCTCACGCTAAAAGCCATAGACGACGGCGCGCCGATTAACGAGATAGAGATAGACGCAAACACTCAAAAATGGGCGAAAATAGCGCTAGAAAGAATGTTGGCGTTGTGATGGAAGAGTTTGTAAAAGCCGCGCTCGCCGAGGACGTGGGACGCGGCGATTTATACGCTTTGGTCGAGCCAGCGATAGACGCGAGCGCCAAAATCGTTGCAAAAAGCGATGGCGTCGTCGCTGGCGTAAAGTACGTAGACGTTTTAGCGAAAATCGAAAATTTTGAAATAAATTGGCTTAAAAACGATAGCGATGGTTTTATAAGAGGAGAGATTCTCGCCAACATAAAAGCGGACTCTCACACTCTCTTACGATGCGAACGAACAATCTTAGACATGCTTCTTCACGCGAGTTCCATAGCGACGCTCACCAGAAAATACGTAGATTTGATAGAACCTTATGGAGTTAAACTCCTAGACACTAGAAAAACGCGACCGCTTTTAAGAGTGTTTGAAAAATACGCCACTAGAAAAGGCGGCGCAGTAAACCATAGAATGGGACTTGACGATTCGCTCATGATTAAAGACACTCATTTAAAAACCATAAAAGATTTAAAAGCTTATATAGCCATCGCAAGAAAAAACATACCTTTTACGGCAAAAATCGAGATAGAAGCCGAAACGCTCGAAATTGCCAAAGAGGCGATGAACGCTCGTTGCGACATAGTCATGTGCGACAATATGACTCCAGAAGAAGTGAAAGAAGTGGTCATGTATAGAAATGAATATTTTCCACATATTCTACTCGAAGCGAGTGGAAACATATCTTTGCAGAGCATAGAGTCTTACGCGCAAACGGGCGTCGACGCCATAAGTAGCGGCTCGCTTATCCATCAAGCGAATTGGATAGATTTGTCTATGAAGATGGATTAAATAGTAGACATAAATGGCTGATGACGCAGAAAAGACCGAAGAACCCACAGCCAAGAAGATTGAGGACGCTCGAAAAGAGGGGAACGTCCCTAAGTCTCAGGACACTTCGGGAGTAATCACTCTTTTTGTGGCGATTTTAGCGGTGCTCATGCTTTTTCCTTACATGGCGGCGCATATGTTGCTTATATTTAAATATTATTTTTCAATCATTGGAACGCATTTAGACAAAGAGATGATGCTTAGTATCGCCATTGCGACGATTAAAGAATTTTTTCTTATTGTCATGCCTTTGGCGATTGCGGTGGCGGTATCAGGCGTCGTGGCCGCTTTAGCTCAGTTTGGATTTCTTTTTACCACCAAAGCGATAATGCCGGATTTTAAAAAAATAGACCCCATTAAAGGAATCGCAAACCTTTTTTCAATGAAAAAACTTATAGAAGGCGTAAAGATAACCTTTAAGTCTTTTATAACTTTAGGGGTGGGTTTTATCTTTTTTTTCTATTTTATTTTAGAATTGCCAACGGTGGCGCTCTTTGGATTGGCGGACCAACTAGACTGGTTGCAAGAGAAAATGCTTATAATCGCGTTTATGATGTTGTTTATTATATTTATTTTTGCTCTCATTGACATTGTTATAGTGCGAAAACAGTATTTTGATGGTTTAAAGATGTCAAAACAAGAGATAAAAGACGAAATGAAAAACATGGATGGAGATCCTCTTATCAAATCAAAAATCAGACAAAAACAGATGGAGATGTCTCGTAAAAGAATGATGTCGGAAGTGCCAAACGCCGACGTAGTCATCACAAATCCAACGCATTACGCGGTTGCAATAAAGTATGATCAAGAAAAATCGTACGCGCCAGTGGTAGTCGCGAAAGGCATAGACCACGTAGCGCAGCAAATTAAAAAAATCGCTCGCGAAAACAACGTTCACATTCTCCAAAATCCACCATTGGCTCGTAGCTTATACTCGGAAGTCGATGTTGACAAACACATTCCCGAGTCTCTTTTTGGAGCCGTTGCAGAGGTGTTGGCTTATGTGTACAAGATAAACAAGAGGTGACGTTTAATCGCTTCTAAATGTACTATTGAATATAATGGCGGAAGGAGTTCTTATAATTGATATCACTTACAGAAATAGATAAAGCGAATAATATTGTTATTTTAACCAATAGCGACTCGTTTTCAGAGTCGAGCGCGTTGTATACGTATGTTTTGCAATTGCATAAAAAAGTCTCTTTGGTGTGTGAAAAAGACGCTCTTGATTCTAATCTCGCTTGCGTGCCATGGTATAAAAACACTAGACAAGTCGTCAGCGCAAGCGCTGATTTGATAATCGATATGAGAATTTTTAAAAATTCTCTTTATGAAATCTTTATAACAAATGACGTAAAGATAAACAAGAAGATGGCTACGGCTCTATACGCGGGTCTTTTTAAGAATTGTCATAATTCTTTTGAGACTAAAATCGATGGTAAAATTTTTGCCATTATGGCCCATTTGATAGAGCTTGAGGCTGAGTACTCGTTATGCAATGAATTAATTTTAAAAAGTCAGCCACTCTCTTTATTTAGATTAAAAGCCATTATGTTTAAGGACATGACTTTACTCAATGGCGCAACAGTGGCGATATTTCACATAAGTCGAGCCGACTTAAAGTCATCCGGAGCAACGCTAAAAGAAGCGTATATAATTATGAAAGAATCTCTTAGCGTTATTCATGTACAAATTGCTATTTTACTAGATAGCGATCGTGATAATGAGCTAATACAATTAATAAAAGGAAATTAAATTGAAAAATAATAACAATAATAAATCGTCATTTCTAGGCTTAACCGTAATTCTCTTTATGATAGCTGGAGCGTTGTATATCTACTTCTCAGCTACGTTTGAACGAGAATTGCCAAAAATAACGTTAGAAAACAATGGATTTTGGAATCTAAAGGAACCTCTAAATTTATCTATTTCCGATGATAGTGGATTAAAAGAGTATAAAGTAATATTAAAAACAAAAGAGGGTGAAACCGACTTAGAATATGAAAAACCAATTACAGTGGAAAAATTGTTAAACATTACTATAAAACCGCCTAGATCTACTTACATTACGAAAGATAAAGAGATTGAACTAATCGTTACGGCTATAGATAGAAGCAAGTGGAACTTTCTAAAAGGAAATAGCGCGATAGAGATAGTTAAGTTGAAAATAGACAATAAAAAACCGCAACTAAACATAATAGGAAATTCATATAAAATATCTCGCGGTGGCTCGGCTCTTGTTATATTTAAGGTTACCGACGAAAATCTTGAATCAGTGTTTATAGAGTCGGAGAGTGAAAAAATATTTAAGGCGGTACCTTTTTATAAAGAGAATTATTACATCTCTCTCATAGCATGGTCAATTCTTGAAAAAAACTTTAAAGCGACGATCGTTACAAAAGACAAGGCGGGCAATATCGCTAAATCGTATATCCCTTATTATCTACAAAATAAAGACTACAGACTTTCGAAAATTAATTTAAAAGAGAATTTTCTAAAAGGAAAAATAGCTGATTTGGCAGAAGAGTTTGAAGAGACTCAAGGCGTTGAAAACTCGCTTGAGAGATTCAAAATAATAAACGAGAACATCAGAGCGAAAAATGAGCGCTTGATTCATGAAGTAACGTCCGAAGTTCCCTCTGAAATGATTAGCGATTTTAAAGTTAACTCTTTATATCCATTGAAAAATGGTCAAGTTGTCGCGCATTTTGGTGACCATAGAAAGTATTATTATGATGGAAATTTCATTAGTGAAGCTTACCATGTAGGCATAGACATGGCTAGCCACTCCATGGCTTCCATCGTATCGAATAATTCTGGCAAAGTCGTTTATACTGATTACAATGGACTTTACGGAAATATGCCTATCATATCTCATGGTCTTGGACTCTATACTCTTTATGGTCACTGTTCTAGCGTGGACATAGCGAGGGGTGATTTGGTTAGTTCTAATTCTCCCATAGCAAAAACAGGAAAAAGTGGTTATGCTATGGGAGATCATCTTCATTTTGGAGTATTGGTTCAAGGCGTAGAAGTTCGTCCTCAAGAGTGGATGGATAAAAAATGGATACAATTAAACATATATGACATAATAAAAAGCGCAAAAAAGATTATCGACAGAGACTAAGGATTTTATATGTATCAGACAACTATAAAAAAGAGCGTTGAATTAGTAGGAATTGGACTTCATAAAGGTTCTCCCGTGCGACTAAAACTTGAGCCACTCGAATCAAATAGTGGAATTGTGTTTTATCGCAGCGACGTTGGCGTGTCAATTCCTTTGATACCAGAAAACGTTGTTGACACAAAAATGGCAACGGTTATCGGTAAAGACGGGTATGTCATATCTACGATAGAACATCTTCTATCAGCCGTATACGCTTATGGAATAGATAATTTACGAGTGATTGTCGACGCGGATGAAGTGCCCGTCATGGATGGGAGTAGCGCTAGTTTTTGCATGCTTTTAGATGAAGCTGGCGTTGCGGAATTGGATTTGCCAAAAAAAGTTATGCGAATTAAAAAAGAAGTTGAAGTAAGAGATGGCGAAAAGTACGTAAAACTGTCTCCTTCCCCTGATTTGAAATATGATTTTACGATAAGGTTTCCTCATCCCGTGATTCAAAAACAAGCGTACGTGCTAAAATTTACAAAAGAGAGTTATAAAAATGAAATATCCCGCGCAAGGACGTTTGGCTTTTTGCATGAAGTGCAGTATCTTCGTTCAAAAGGTTTAGCTCTTGGCGGCTCTTTGGAAAACGCGATAGTTCTTGATGAAAAAAAGATTTTAAATCCCGAAGGTCTTAGATTTACGGACGAGTTTGTTAGACATAAAATTTTAGACGCAATAGGCGATATGAGCCTTATTGGAATGAATTTTATTGGAAATTATGAAGCTATGGCGGGAAGTCACGATTTAAATCATAAGCTTACGTTAGAACTACTAAAAGACGCTGAGAACTATGAAGTCATAGAACTAGTTGGCGCTAAAACGGCAGAGTTAGAAAAAGCGTATGCTTAAAAACGTAGATATTGTTTTAGTTACTCTAACTTCTCCAATAAAAATAGGAATTTATGAGAACAACATGCTTTTAGACTCGATAGAGTCGAGTGAAAAAAGTTCAGACGTTCTTCCTCTTATTTTTGAGAGTCTATTTAAAAAATACAATATACAAAAACTTTTTTACGCGAATGGCCCAGGTAGTTTTATGGCGATTAAAGTGACGTATGTTTTTCTTAAATCTATAAGTATTCTAAAGAACATACCGCTTTTTGCTACGGACGCGTTTTATTTCAATAAAAGCCAACCTATAAAAGCGATAGGAAAGCTATATTTTGTTAAGATTTCATCAGAAATAAAAACTCAGAAATTAGAAACGGCGCCGGAAGTGGAATTTACGCTTCGAGATGTACTTGATTATAATGAGTTTAGCACAAATACGGCTCCGCTTTATATGATAGGCGCCGTTGGATAGGAAGTATTAGTGATAATAAGCGTACCAGCGACATCTGCCAACCTTGGCCCAGGGTTTGATTCATTAGGCCTAGCGATAGACCTTAGGAACAAAGTGGAATTTCACCCATCGAAATTTTTTAGCGTGGCTATTAAAGGCGAGGGTGAAAATAATTTAAGATTAAAAGGCAACAATCTTTTTGTTAGCATATTTAATGAACATTTTTTACGTTTGACTAAAAGAAAACAAAATTTTAAATTTACGTTTTATAACGAAATTCCCATGTCGAGAGGACTTGGTTCATCTTCGGCAGTTATTGTAAGCGCTATCGCTAGCGCTCATGAAGCCTCCGGCATTAGAGTTTCAAAGCGCCGCATACTTAATCACGCGCTTGTGTATGAATCGCATCCAGACAATATCACTCCTGCCGTCATGGGTGGTTTTAACGTAGCCACAATTGAAAAAAATAAAGTTTTTTCACAGCAAAAGCATTTGCCGGATTATTTAAAAGCGGTTGTAGTAATTCCAAATAAACAGATGAATACTTTAAAATCGCGCACGGTCTTGCCAAAATCATATTCAAAAGAGAACGCCGTTTACAACCTGTCCCATACGGCGGTGACGGTGGCCGCGTTTTTTAATGAAGATTGGGAAATGTTAAAATTGGCGGCGCAAGATAGGTTTCATCAAAAGGCGAGAATGAAGACTCTTCCTGAACTTTTTTCCGTGCAGAAAACCGCATATGAAAGTGGAGCGTTAATGAGCACTCTTTCAGGAAGCGGTTCTACGTTTTTTTCTCTTGTGTATGATGATGATTCACTCATGATTGCAAACAAACTTGCTCAAAAGTTTCCAGATTTTGAAGTGAAAGTTTTAGACTTTGACAATAATGGGTTAATAATAGAGCGATAAACTCTATTAAATAAAGTAAGTTTAAGATATAATGGCGAGAAATTTTCATATACCTATCAGAATGTGCGTATCTTGCAGAGAAAGAGATATGCAAACTCAGCTATTGCGACTACAATGTATCAATGGCGATATAGATAAATATATAGATAGTGGTAGAAGTTTTTATTTATGCAAAAATTGTCTTGAAGTAGAAAAAAAAATTTCTAAAGCGCTAATGAGACAGTGTAGAAATAAAGACAAAGACAAATTTATGAAACAACTAAAGGAGATCATCATTGATGACAGAAAAAGTTAGAGTACACGAAATTGCAAAAGAGCTAGGTATAGCTTCTAAAGATGTTTTAGATAAAGCAAAAAAATTGGGTTTTGAAGTTAAATCGGCGCAGAGCGTCGTTACGATTGAACAAGCTGAAAGTTTAGCAAACTACATTATGAATGGTGAAGATGAACAAGAATCAGCAAAACCTGTAAAAGTTACTATTGCAAAAGCTATAAGTGATACTACTAAAAAAACTCCTATTGAAATAGAAAAAGAAGACAACAAACTTGACGTTAAAACTTTAAAAGATGAGAAAGTTGAGAACAATGCAATAGTTGTAGAAGCAATTGAAAGCAAAATAGCTAAAAAAGAAAATTCAGAATTGACGGACGCTCCAATAAATACAGAAAAACAAGTGAAACCCGTTAGCACCTTAAAAGTTGTTACTCCTTCCGTAAGACCCGCTATCAAAAGAAGCGGTCTAACAATTGTTAAAAAGAAAAAACCAAAAGTGGAAGAGACTTTTGCTCTACCAGAGAAACAAACTTCGATTTCTTCTTATGGAAAAATGAGTGAAGAAGTTTTAGCCGAACTTGCTTTAAAGAAAAGAACTAAACAAAGTTCTCGTACCGTAGGTAAGCAAGAACAAGGCAAGCGCCTAGATATTTTTGGTGGAGCGATGAGCGACGTCTCCATGGATATGGATAATCAAGTTGTATTGCTAGACTTAAACGCAACGGAAAGAGCGGCTCTTGTAGCGGAAGAAGTAAGAAAGCCAAGGGCTCCCAAACCAGCTGGCAGAAACGCAAACAAAAAAGCGGCTCCTCGTGGTAGAAAAGTTCGTAAAGACGATAAAAAGAAATATAGAAAAGCCGATCAAATTGATGAAGTGATAACGCATGTGGAAATTCCAGAAGACATTCGCGTATATGAATTTGCGGAAGCTTTAAATCGTCCAATGTCTGAGATTATTAAAGTTCTTTTTGATCTTGGACTGATGATGACTAAAAATGATTTTTTAGGTAATGACGAGATTGAAATCCTTAGTGAAGAGTTTGACGTTGAAGTAACGATCATTGACCCTAAAGATGAATTTAAACATGTTGAATCAGACATTGAATCAGATCCTGAGGCAACGGAACGCCCTCCAGTTATTACAATCATGGGACATGTCGACCATGGTAAAACCTCACTGCTAGACGCAATTCGTAAAGCGAAAGTTACAGAAGGCGAAGCAGGTGGCATTACTCAGCATATTGGCGCGTACACAGTTGAGCAAAATGGAAAAGCGATTACGTTTTTAGACACTCCGGGACATGCCGCTTTTAGCTCTATGCGTCAACGCGGTACTGCCGTTACGGATATTATCATTATCGTTGTGGCTGCGGATGACGGAGTTAAACCTCAAACGCTTGAAGTTATAAAACTTGCTAAAGACTCAGGAGTTCCAGTAATTGTCGCTCTTAACAAAATGGACAAAGAGAGCGCTAATCCAGATTTTGTTAAAGGTCAAATGGCGGAACAAGGGCTTAATCCAGTTGATTGGGGTGGAGATATAGAGTTTATTCCAGTATCTGCGAAAAGTGGCTTGGGAATTGACGCTTTACTTGAAAACATTCTTATTACCGCTGAAGTTTTAGAACTCAAGGCAAACGTAAACACAATGGCGAAAGCTGTCGTTGTTGAGTCTTCTCTTGAGAAAGGCCGTGGACCAGTTGCAACCGTAATTGTTCAAAATGGTACGTTGAAAGTTGGCGATTACGTTGTTTGTGGTAGCGCTTATGGTCGCATTAAAGCGCTAATAGACGAAAATAAAAAGCAAATTAAATTTCTTCTTCCAAGTCATACCGCGGTTGTGGCCGGATTAAACGAAGTTCCATCGTCTGGTGAAGTAATGATGGTTATGGAGAGTGATAAAGAAGCCAAAGAGTTCGCTCTCAAACGTCATGAATATGATAGAAATAAAGAGCTTTCTCATTCAACTAAATCAACTTTGGAAGATATGACTTCAATGATTGCGGAAGGGAAACTAAAATCTCTTAAAGTTGTGCTTAAAACTGACGTTCATGGTTCATTGGAAGCTATCAAGTCTTCACTCAACGAGTTGAGAAACGACGAAGTTAAAATTAACGTAATAAGTTCTGGAGTTGGTGGAATTACTGAAAACGACGTTGAACTTGTGGCCAACAGTGAAAACTGCGTGCTTCTTGGTTTTAACGTTCGTCCAACAGGTGGCGTAAAAGCGCTTGCTAAACAAAGAAACGTGGATATTAGAACTTATTCAATTATCTATAAACTTCTTGATGATATGACTGGCATGCTGACTGGAATGATGGCGCCTAAATTTACGGAACATAACACTGGTCAAGCGGAAGTTAAAGAAGTGTTTAAAATACCAAAAGGCATGGTTGCGGGTTGTATTGTCGTTGATGGCAAGCTTGTCCGTGGCGGCATGGTTCGCGTTATTCGCGATGGCGTTGTGACTTACGAGGGTAAATTGACTTCACTTAAGCGTTTCAAAGACGATGTCGAAGAAATTGGAAACGGCTATGAATGTGGCGTTGTTATCAGTGGGTATGACGACGTTATACCTGGAGATATTCTCGAAACGTTCAAAAAAGTTGAGCAAAAAGTTTCTTTATAAATGACAGAAGCGCAAATAAAACTTAAGAGAACTGAGTCAGTTCTCTTAGAATTAATCCCTCAAGCGCTTGGCGCGATGAACGATAAAAGACTTCACTCGTTAAACGTTATCGAAGTTAAATGTTCTCGTGGCAAAAGCGACGCCAAAGTTTACATACATCCAAATGAGTTTACAGAACAAGAAAAGCAAGATTATATTAAGCTTTTAAAAAACGCCCGTCCCATAGTGGAGACTTATTGTCTTAAAGATCAAGGTTGGTATCGCTGTCCCAAATTTACTTTTGAGTTTGATGAGCAGTTTGAAAAGTCAAATCATCTTGATGAATTGTTTAAAAAAATAGCAAAACCAGTAAGCGAGGAAGAAGCATGAGTTTACAAAGCGATATAAATTCACTTGTCGAGTCCTTAGATTTAGAACTTTACGACGCCGTCATTGTAAGTGAAAACGATGAAACGATTTATAGAGTCAGCGTTTTGTCAAAAGAAGTTGAAGATGGCAAACGCAAGGGCGTAAGTCTCGACTCGTGCGTTGAACTTACGCATCTTATATCCCCACTTCTAGACGTTACTCCGCCAGTATCGGGCGACTATAGACTTGAAGTTGGAAGCGCGGGCATTGAAAGAAAAATATCCAGCATAAGCAATTTTAAAAAGTCCATAGGTGAAAAAGTATCTATTCTTTGTTCGAATAAAGATAAAATTAGAGGAGTTTTGACGAAAGTTGAAGGCTCTAAAATTTTTGTGCAAAATGACGAGGAAATTGTTGAATTAGAATTCAACGATATTAACAAAGCCAAAACATACTTTGAATGGTAATAGATAAGAACTTTTATATGAGCCTCGCCATTAAAGAGGCTTGGAAATATCAAGGTTTAACTTATCCAAACCCAGCGGTTGGATGCTGCATAGTCGGTTCAAACAATGAACTATTATCGCTTAACGCGCATCAAAAAGCTGGTGAACCTCATGCCGAAGTCCTGGCTTTAAAAGACGCTTATTTTAAACTTTCTAACGATTCAAAAATATTAACTATCAAATCATCGCATGAAATCCATGCTTATCTACTAGAAAATCATAATAATCTTTTTGTACATTCTACGGTTTATACTACTTTAGAACCTTGCTCTCATATCGGAAAAACGCCATCATGCGCTTCTCTTTTATCAATGTTAGGCATCAAAAAAGTATTTGTTGGTTCCAATGATTTTAATAAAGACGCGGCGAATGGCAATAAAATACTGGAAAAAAGTTCTTGCGTCGTTAGAAATGAAATATTAAAAGAAGATTGTGATTTGTTGCTATTCCCCTTTAAAAAGTTTTTAGATGGAAAATTTGTATTTTTCAAATGGGCTCAGAGATTAAACGCGACTACCGACGATGGGATAATAAGCTCTTTAGAGTCAAGAAAAAACGTTCATGCTATGCGCGACGCATGCGACTTGCTCGTTATTGGCGGTAACACGGTTAGAATCGACAGACCAACGTTAGACGCAAGATTGGTTAATGGAAAAGCTCCTGATGTTTTGATTCTTTCAAGAGACAAAGAGTTTGACAGAACCATCCCTCTTTTTACTCTCAAGGAGCGTAAAGTTTACATAGAAGATAATTTTTCAAAATTAGAAAATTATAAGAATGTAATGATTGAAGGAAGTTCAAAAATGTTTGAGCTGACTCTTGACGTAGTCGATTACTATTTATGCTATTTAGCGCCTACTTTTGGTGGAAAGAGTGGTTTTGAGAATACTCATGACAAGTTCAAAATTTTAGATATTCGTAAAGAGAATCAAGATATAATAATGTGGATGAAAAGGATATAAACTTATGAGCAGTAATGGTAAACTAAAAGCGCAAAAACAAGAAAAAATTGTATCAATGTTTGATGACATTGCGCCAACTTACGACACGGCGAATCGTGTCATGAGTATGGGGGTTGATAAGAGTTGGAGAAGAAAGGCTTGTGATTTGGCGTATAAATATAGCGCTAAAGACAGCTTGGACAAGATTGTGGACGTCGCTTGCGGGACGGGCGACATGATGGATTTTTGGAAAAAAGCGGCTGAGAAATCTGGCATCGCCATTGGCGAAATCGTTGGAGTCGACCCATCCAAGGGAATGGTGAACGTCGCTCGTAAAAAATATCCTAAATTTAATTATCATATTTCTAAAGCGACAGAGATTCCTTTGGGTGATTC
>ERZ890953.771-NODE-771-length-17439-cov-5.870110_pt1 | contig 17439 bp, 21 predicted proteins | sample MGYA00521264_ERZ890953 | MGnify/ENA primary metagenome ERZ890953 (study PRJEB32303, sample SAMEA104408629) | aquatic metagenome | biome: Brackish water; feature: Chemocline; material: water | place: Baltic Sea | collected 2014-10-26T21:54:00 | depth 200 m ...
AAATTTTCTGCTTTTTGAGGAGGGGCTTTTGATCCCTTTTTGCAGTGGAGTCATAAGTACTTATCCACAAGTAAATAAGGAGGTTCTGTGGAATTTGTGGATAAAACTTTCTACAGCTTATTCCTTCTCGTAAACAAAAACCTGAATATCCAGCCCATCGCTATTTAATAATTCTATCGTTGGCATCAGTGTTGCATCCTGAATTGCGTCCATTTCCCCTGCTGGGGCGTAAACGCTCAGGCGCGCTTCTTCATCGGACATTTTCGCGATCTTGATCTCTGCGCTTGCGCTGACTGCGCTAATTTTTTCTGAAATCTGTGCAATACCTTCATCTAGAGTCATTATTTATTCCTTTAAAACTTCACCACCGTCACCCCTGCACCGCCTTCTTTTTCTTTGCCCTCTTCAAAAGATTTCACGTAAGAATTTGCTTTCAATGCCTCACGCACAACTTCGCGTAGTCTACCCGTCCCCTTCCCATGCACAATACGCACAAATGGCATTTCGGCAACATAGGCCTGGTCAATATAACGGTCGAGTTTATCAAGTGCATCATCCGCCCGTTCGCCGCGAATATCCAATTCTATTCTGGGCAATACCACAGATGCAGTCCGAATCGTTAGTGCGCTGACAGGCTTTTTCTCTTCTTTCTTGGCTCTCTTTTTTACTTGCAAATCCTTCAACTTTGCCCACATCCGCAACGCGCCGACCTGCACCTCGGCTTCGCCTTTCCCCAAAGCAGTTACCACGCCCTCTGCATCCAGCGACTTTACATGCACTTTGTCCCCAATATCCGCTTCTCTGCTGACATCCAAAAACTCTTCACGGACAATCACTTTTTTCTTTCGGATTGGCTGCTTGATTTTCTTTTCAACAGCTTTGATCTGCTCTTTAACTTCTTCAATTTCTTCGAGCGGTTTCTCGGCTTCCTGCAGCCTGCGTCTCATTTCCTGGATTTCAACTTGCGTGGCTTCGACTTCGCTTTTTGCCTCTTCCCGAGCTTTCTCGAGAATCTTCAGCCGCTCTTCTTCGATATTCTCCAGTTTTTCATCCAGTTCTCGTCTCATACGATGTGCCTGAATCCGCGCTTTTTCGGCTTTACGACGCTCCTTAAAGGCAACTTTCCTTTGGCGGTGGATGTCGTCGAGCATGGAATCAACGCGCATCTCTCCCGGGTCGATCTCACCCTCCGCTGCAATGAGCACGCTAGATGGGAGTCCGAGCCGTTTCGCAATAGCCAGAGCGTTTGAGCGTCCCGGCAATCCTATCGTCAATTTATAAGTTGGGCGCAAGGTATGTAAATTAAATTCCAAGGAGGCATTTACGACTTTTTGGGTTGTGTGCGCAAAAGCCTTCAGCTCAGGATAATGCGTGGCGACAAAAGAAAGCGAACCACGCTCAAGTAGCTCAGAAAGTATGGCGCGCGCGAGGGCCGCTCCCTCTTGGGGATCAGTCCCCGCGCCCAATTCATCAAAAATGACAAGGGATTTATCATCCGCTTTTTTCAGGATCTGGCTGATATTTTTGATATGCCCCGAAAAAGTGGATAGCGATTGCTCGATGGATTGCTCATCGCCAATATCCGCGTGGACAGAGGCAAAACAGGGCAAGGCCGATCCAGATTTTGCGGGGATATGCAGCCCAGATTGCGCCATAAGCGCCAGCAAACCGACGGTTTTTAGAGTGACTGTTTTTCCACCAGTATTTGGCCCGGTGATAACAAGGGCGCGAGTTTCGGCATCAAGGGCGATATCAAGGGGAACGACAGTGGCTGGGTCTAGGAGGGGATGGCGGGCTTGAATCAATTCGAAGGTTTGCAGGTTTAAGGTTGAAGGTTGCTTTGCTTTTTTCTTTGAACTTTCAACTTGCAACCTTTGACCAAGAATAGGCTCATTCGCTCTAATTGCATCCGCATATTTTGCTTTTGCAAAGGCCAAGTCAAGCGCGGCGAGAGCTTCCACGCCTATGTTGATCTCTTCCTTATTTTCGCCAATCTTCGCACAAAGCTCTGCGAGCACACGGCGTTCTTCATCTCTTTCGGCGAGTTGCAATTCACGAATTTTATTATTTCCCTCAACCGTGCTGAGCGGTTCGATGAAAATTGTCGCCCCAGAGGATGATTGATCGTGAGTGATGCCCTTAAGTTGCCCTTTATATTGTGCTTGCAAAGGGATCACGTAACGGCCATCGCGCTGGGTGATGAGTGCTTCTTGAAGCATCTTCTGATTCCGAGTATTGCTGATGATCTTTTGCAATTTGCTCATCAGCCTATCATGTGAAACGCGGCGCTCTTTTCGGATAGAGGCTAGTTGAGAAGAGGCAGAATCGAGAATTTCGCCCTTCTCAGAGATGGTATGTGTAATTGCATCCACAATTCCGAGAGGAGGAGGAAGATTTTCAATGATCTTTTTTAGATTGGGATATTTTTCTTGATCCGTTTCTTCTTTGCCAAAGGTTTTTCTCAATTGGCGCGCAGCGATGAGGGTGGATTTTATATCGAGTAAGTGCTGGGTTTCCAGAACTCCACCCCGTGCAGCTAATTTAACTTGCTCGCGCACATCCCGCGCCCCGCCGACAGAGATCGTCTCATGCGTGGAGAAAAGAAGCCGTGCTTCACTGGTCTCTTCCAAACGGATTTTGGCTTTCTTGAAAGAGGGAGTTGGTTTTAGATTCTCAGCAAGCTCTACCGATGCGCTAAAAGCACAATGCTCGGCAAGCCGTGCGAGGATCTTATCGTATTCGAGGAGGGAGAGGGTTTTAGGGTTCATTGTAGGGGGCATTATAACGAATAATGGAACGCGGGTTTAACGAATTTTTCGGACCCCAGCTTCACTCACCAAAAGCATCACGATTCTCACCCAGCCACGCAGAAAGTCTTTGCAAATTTCCATTGAATTCTTCCATCGTTCCAGAATTCCATTGAGCAAACCAGGAGCTTACATCCGGTTCCGTTTTTTGGTAGACGCTTTGCAACTCCTTCAATCCGGCTGGGGTGATCTGGAGATATTTTCGCCGTGAGTCCTTTTCATCTTTTGTGACGCTCAGCAATTCTTTGCCAAGTAGTTTCTGGACTATTTTTGTTATGCCGGGCTGGTTGATCTCCATAATTTTCGCTAAGCTGGAGATCGTCCAGCTTTCTGCCGAATGCCGTGAGCAATGTGAAAGCACAGAAAACTGAGAGAGCGTAAAGCCATGCTCAGAGAGCAGTTTATTCATCCGCGTTGTATAGAGTTGGCTAAGGATACCTAAAGAGAGGGCAATATCTCCTGCCAGTTCTTCCTTCTTCTTTGACATCAATTAATCTCCTTGAAATTCACTCTTGACATTACATTCCTTGGAATATATAATTCATTCTTAGGAATGCAATTCTAACACAAATCAATTCTATCTAAGGAGATCAACATGTCAGAATCAAAAAGTAAATCTTTTAGCAAGTTAAGAAACTTCATTCAGAACCTAAACCAGAAACCGCCGCTATCTTGGCTCGCCGTGGCATCGCTCGTCAGTTTCGGGCTGATGGGCTTAGCCAACACCCTGCTTGAAGCCAGTTATGCTAAATCCAAATTTCCTGTTCCTTTTTTTGTTGGGCAAACGACCTTCGATGGCGCGCTTTTGAAAAGCTATTTCAAGACCATGATCGACCAAGGCACTCTCGATATTTTTGTGCAAACGCAGTTTATAGATTTTCTCTTCATCATCACGGTCATCCTCTTCGGTTTTTCTTTGTGGGCATTGGTCGCTCGCCTGCATCAGCCGGGTAGTTTTTTCCGCAAAGCCGGGCTTTGGTTTGCCCTTTCCCTGCCGCTCGCAGGAATTAGCGATGCCATCGAAAATTTAATTTCTTTTATCCTTTTAGCTTCTCCGTTGGACTTTCCCAATTGGCTGGCAATCGTTTATTCTACAGTCGCCGCCATCAAATTTGGCTTCTGGACCATAGGGTTGCTCTGGCTGCCAATCTCACTCATCGCGCTCATCCTTAAGTTTATTGCGGCGAAAATAAAGGGGTAAAACTTTCTTATCACACTCTAGCTGGATTTGAAAATCCCCGCTGAACCTTTTTCTTTTTTAGTTGGATGGAGATGGACCGGATGCGCGGCGTTTAATTTCGCTCATTCCCTTCCAGACAATCATCCCCACCGAGATAACGAAGTAAGCAGACATGAGGGCGGCCTGGGCGAGGTATCCAAAACGGGGAACGAGGAGAAAGCTCAGGAGTATTTTTGCTACGCCAGCGAAAGCCATCACTTTGAGGGGATAAGTCGGCAGCCCCAACGAGAGCAAAAGCGGACGATTCCAGTAGAGGATATTGGCTGTGCCAAAACCGAGTAATAGAATCAGCGCGGCGGGGGTGGCGGGGGCGTATTCTGCACCGTAGAAAGTAGAGATGAGCCATTCGCCCGCGACGAGGAGGAAGAGGCTGACAGAGAGTGTCCACACGGCGGAGATGGTGGTAAGACGTTTGAGAAGGGTTTTAAGTTTATCCCAGGCTTTTTCGCCAACTGCGCGTGAAATTTCGGGGAAGGTGGTGGCAATGAAGGGATTGATCGGCATCAGGATCAGGTTGATGATGGCGAGGGCGGTTTTGTAATAACCTGCTGCTATTTTGCCAACTTCGCCGGGGAGCAGGAATCCCAGCCAGAGGACTTCACTGTCTCGGGTGACGAGATTAACTGTCCCGCTGAAGTTGCTGGAGAATGCAAAAGACCAGAATTCCTTTTTAGGCGGAAGCAAGCTGAAAGGAGAGCGCATCCAGCCTTCGCCGAGGAGTTCTTTTGCGCGGCGCATCCCCCAAAATCCTAAAGAAAACCCATAGAATACTTTTCCCACTAAATAAGCTGTCAGGATAAGCCAGATATCGCCATCTGAAAAATAGGCGTAAGTGACGAGGCTCGCAGTGAGGATATTTTGTCCGAGCGCGATGGCAGCTTGGGAGCGAAAATGGTCGCCAAGTTGGAGCAGGGCGGCGGATGTGCCGGTGACAAAATTGCTGAGGAGGGCGAGGGCGTAAAAGCGGATGAAGAGGGTTGCGCTCGCGTCTTTGATGATAAATTGGGCGGCGAGGGGAGCGAAAATATAGAGGAGGAGATAGGCAGAAAGGGATGTGCCGATTTCGGTGAGGGCGGCAGCTTTGAGGGTGGCGGCAGCGCGATCTTTTTGATTTTTGGCGAGGTATTCTCCGCCATATTTGACGACGAGTTCGCCGATACGGAAGGAAAGCAGACGATTGACGGAGGTGGCGAAGGACATGACCATCCCGAGCAAACCAAAAGCCGCCACGCCAAGCAGGCGGGCGGCAAGTACACTCTGGATGATGGCTAATCCCATCCCGATGGTGCTGCTGCTAAAGAGATAGCTGCTGTTTTTTACAACGCGCCGGAGGATGGAGTCTTCGCGCCAGATGGAAAGAAATTTTGAAAGGAGGGACATTTATAGTTGAAGGTTTGAAAAATATCTTAAAAATGCACAAAGATTATTCTTGCCATAAATCGACTTTTCCAAAAATGTGATCTCGATACCATTCAACTTCCTTCTCTAGTCCCTCCCTCGCTGTGGTCATGGGGTTATAGTCTAAAACGTGACGCGCTTTTTCAATATGGGCCTGTGTTTTGAGTTGGTCGCCAGGACGTTTCGGCTTCTGCTCTATTTTTGCTGCTTTGCCAAGAATCTCTTCTACAATACGGATGCCTTCCCCTGTCGTGATCGCAACATCCGTCCCGATATTGAAAATCTCCCCTTTGATCTTATCCACTTTATCCAACAAAGACACCAATCCATCAACGATATCGCCAACGTAGGTATAACTTCGCAAATGTTCTTCGCTTCCTTCGTAGAGCGGAAAGGCTTTATCTTCCAGAATACTCGCTATTAATCTGGGGTAGAGTTTTTCCGGACGTTCACGTGGTCCATACACAGAAAAGAGTCTCATTGAGCAGGCGGGGAAATCTTCCTCGCGTGCGGCTGCCAAAACCAACTGTTCGGCAGCAAGTTTGGTAACACCATAGTAGGAAGTTGGCTTGGGTTCTGTTTTTTCATCGCGGGTAGCATCCGCACCGTAGACAGAAGAAGTAGAAATGTTGATAAATCCGCGCAGGGAATCGGATTTCTTTGCGGCATCCAATAGCCGATGCGTTCCGATGAGGTTATTTTTGAGATAGGCGTCAAATGGCGTTGTTGCAGAGATGCCAGGTTGCGCGGCAAGGTGATAAATACCTTCAACACCCTCAAGCGCGAAGTCAAGGTCATCCTCCGCTAAGTCAAGATGCAGGAACTCAACACCCTTATCAGATATTTGATTCCTATTAAGCATTTTTTGCGCTCTCGAATAGTAATCTGTGAAGCAATCAATACCCAAGACATCATGTCCCAGTGCGATAAGTCTCTCCGATAAGTGGGAGCCAATAAACCCTGCTGCACCAGTAATAAGATATTTTGCCATAGCTAGACCAAACCTTTGAAAAAGCCCCCCTATAATCCCCCCCGCCGCAAGCGGCGGGAGACTCTGTTTATGAGAAGTGAATTTATAAACCAAAAACTTTCGGGTTATTGCGCCCTGTTTTACCTAAAGCGTTGCGGGTATCTACAATTAATTTCGCTTTTTCAAGCACTTCATCATACTGATATTCACTATGATTTGTGATGATCACAACACAATCTGATTTTTCGACTGCACTCAGCATATCTGTCACACTTTCCATTATTTCGCCGTTGAGGGCTTTTAAGCTAGGGCAGTAAGGGTCGTGGTAGCTGACTTCTGCACCCTTTTCTGCGAGTAGGGCAATGACATCGAGGGCAGGGGATTCGCGTAGATCGTTCACATCCGGTTTATAGGCTGCACCCAAAACTAAGACCTTACTGCCATTAATCGCTTTACGGCTCGAATTTAGAGCATCCTGTACTTTTTGAGTAACATAACGAGGCATTTGCGTGTTGATTTCAGAAGCCAGCTCGATAAAACGGGCATTGTAATTGACTGACTTCAGCTTCCAGGAAAGATAAAGCGGATCAATCGGAATGCAGTGCCCACCCAAGCCAGGACCTGGCGTAAATTTCATAAAACCAAAGGGTTTAGTTGCGGCAGCATCAATCACTTCCCAAACATCCACGTCAAGGCGATCGCACATAATAGCCAATTCATTGACTAAGCCGATATTGATCATACGGAAAGTATTTTCGAGCAACTTCGACATCTCTGACGCTTCTGTAGAAGAAACTGGTATAACGGTTTCTATCGCGCCGCTATACCAGGCGCAAGCAACTTCCGTGCAGGCTTCGGTGATTCCGCCCACAACTTTTGGAGTATTGATCGTTGTCCAATCTTCACGACCGGGATCAACGCGCTCTGGAGAAAAGCTTAAGAAAAGATCTTCACCAACCGTTAATCCACTTTTCTCTGTCAGCATCGGCAAAATAAATTCGCGCGTTGTACCCGGATAAGTGGTTGATTCGAGCACAACTACCATCCCCGCATGCATATATTTTGCCAAATCAGATGTTGCTGTGTCAATAAAAGACATATCAGGGTCGCCTGTTTTTTTCAATGGCGTTGGAACACAAATACTAACAGCTTCAACATCCTTGATCACTGAGAAATCAGTCGTTGCCTTCAGTTTGCCACTTTTTACCAACTTAGCGACATCTTCAGTAGACACATCAGGAATATAGCTAATGCCTTTATTTAAAGAATCAATTTTTGCAGCATCAGGATCAATGCCGATCACATCAAATCCAGCTTCAGCAAAAACGACAGCAAGGGGCAAGCCAACATAACCAAGTCCTAAAACTGCCATACGAGCTTTTTTTTCTTTCAGTCGTGCAAGTAAATTATCTTTTGTATTCATTTTTTCCTTATGAGGGAATTGCTGCCCCAACCTGCAAATAGATCGGGGAAAGGGATGCCGCGTCATCCGTGTCAGCGGCTTGATACCGTTTCCAAGCTAATTCTGCCAAACGGGCAGGGCGACGCGTCGAACGGGATGGGGAGCTTAGTTCTACCCATTCATTTTTTTCTAGAAGTTCACGCTCTTCTGCTAAAAGTTCTCCACAGACTAATGTTGGGGTGTGGATAGATTCGACAAGCTCAGCCACGTTCATCACGCTGAGATCACCATCCGATTCCCAGATTCCGCTTGGAGATGCGATATAGTAACCGACTGCCAAACGCCCACGCCCAGCTTGTAGTACGGTAGCAAGCCTAAGGTCACGAGCGGGCTGCGCTGTGGCTAAAATATCCAGTGTAGGGATGCCGATCAGCGGGAGATTTCGCGAGAAAGCGAGTCCCTTCATCAGCGCAAGTCCCACACGGAGGGAGGTAAAAGACCCTGGACCGAGCGCAACGCCCAGCGCGGTGATTTCATCCATATCTGAATTTGTGCGTTTAAATAGTGCCGAAATTTCAGGGGCAAGGGTGGTTGTATGGCGCAATTTTCCGCGCCACAGCGTTTCTCCAATGACTGTATTTCCATCGTAAAGGGCAATGCCGACCTGAGTGGTAGAAGTGTCAACTGCAAGGAGCATTAATCGCCTCCAAAGGCAGATTTTCGTAATTCTTCCATGATCTCTTCATAGCGTGCACCCTGTGCCTTAAACTGAAGGCTGCGTTGTTCTTCAGCTATATAGTCGAGATTGACCCAAAGACGTTCTTTGGGAAGTACGCTCTCAATGCGCTCTGGCCACTCAATAACAAGAGAACCCGTTGCAAGCATTTCGTCGAGGTCGAGCATTTCTGCTTCGAAGGCAGATTCGAGTCTGTAGGTATCAAGATGAAAGAATTGGCTCTTATCGGGCCGACGATACATATTCACAATAATAAAGGTGGGGCTGGAAACAGCGTCCAGAGAACCCCAACCTTGTGCCAACCCTTGAACAAGAGTCGTTTTACCTGCGCCCAGATCGCCCTGTAAACATACGAGGTCACCAGGATTTAAGATTGCACCGAGACGCATTCCAATACGCCGCGACTGCTCAGGGCTACGAGAAATAAACTCGAGGGTATTTTTATCCAAAATCGACATGTGGGCGATTATACGTCAGGGGAGAAGGGAGGGCAAGTTCATGGTATATGCAATGACTGCTAAAAGAGAGATTGCATTTTAAAGAAAGAAAATGGAAAGAGAGAAAAAGCTGCTTCTAACGGATTTTGTGGTTTAGCCCAAAAAGTTTTAAAACTTCCTCGTAATAGAGGTCGCAGCCCTTATTTTGCGCACAAATAACCGCTAGAGCGGTTACTACAAGGGTATAACGAACGATCTTTACCTTGAAAAAGCCACAACCAAAAAATCCGTAGAGCTAGCAATTTTCCACGAGGGTGGGGATTATACATGCCCGTAAGGTACAAATCCCCTTCAAGCAATTTTATCATTTAGCTTGTACCACTACCTAGTCTAAATGCTCCTATCTGATGACCATTTTTCAAGATTCTTTTGTATAATAGCAATGCACAAAATACAATTCAGCCATAAAAGGCTTGCACATACGAGGTGACAACATAACTACAAAACAGCCAATTTACATCGGCACCGATAGCGGTGCAACCACATCCAAAGTTGGGGGGGTGTGGGGAGACGGCACGACGATTTCGACCAAGCTGATTCAGAAGGCGACCAACTCACAGCTTGGTCCTGAAGCGGTTGTGAAAAGCTGGGTGGAAGCCATTGACGGCTATCTCACACAGAACAATCTGGAATGGGATCAGATCCAGGGTGTCGGGCTGGCGATCCCCGGCCCCTATCAGCGCTACGGCGTACTGGACCATTCTGCCAACCTGCCCGATAGCTTTGTCGGCTTCGATTTCAATGTCGCCTACAGCAACGCCCTTTCCGCACGCGCGGGACGTGCCATCCCAGTTACGATTGGCAACGACGGTAATTTTGGCGGCGTGGCCGAAGCAAATCATGCCCGCGGCAACACAAATGGAACCGTGATTATGCTCGCGCCCGGCTCAGGCTTGGGATGTGCCTACATCGGTACTAACGGCCTGCCGTTGGACGGCGATACACTGGCCGGTATGGAAGCCGGCCATATGCCAGCCCCTCTACATTTACTGAAGGTACCCGCCTACCCTTGCGGTTGCGGCCGCACCTGGGGCTGCATGGAAGTCTATACTTGCATCGCCGGGCTGCCTTATTTGCTCGAGGCGGCGTTAGAACGATACCCTAACCACGATCTCGCCAAGTCTGAGAAAGCGCCCAAAGAAAAAGTGCTCGCGCTGCGCGGATTGGCCCAATCAGGTGACCCGCTGGCTGTCGAGATATTCGACTTTCAGGCGCGCGCCATGGGCTTTCACGTTGCCAATCTGGCAATGGTACTTGACTCGCAATTTTTTGTGATCGGCGGCGGATTGATGGATATTGAAACAACCACGGACACTTTCCGCGAACGCTACTCGCGCATCGTTCGCGAAACGGCACGCCCCTACCTGTGGCCATCACAACGCGATTTCATCACCATCGTCCCGGCGGCACTCGGCGATCTCTCCCAGGCCATTGGCGCGGCATTGGCCGCGCTATACCAGAACCAATCGTAGTGTGTTTTCAAAGGAAGGGCTCTGATACTTTTCCGTAATTTCTTTATTTTTTCAGGAAGAATATAAATACCAACAAAACACTTACAAAAAGAAACACCTTTTCTTTTCAAACACCTTTATAATTTCACCCTCGTTTTTTATCCACATCACACAAGAGGACATAATGGAAACCACCTTCTTAGAATCACTTCCCCCCATCATACCCGAGATCGGCATTGCCTTACTTATCTTCATTGGTAGCCTTTTTCTCGCAAAATTTCTCCGAAACTTGCTCGATAAAATGCTCAAGAAACGTAATGCAGACACAGAAATCAGTATCCTGCTCGGTCAGCTCATCTACTGGAGTGTCCTCGTTTTCGGAATCATCACCGCTCTGCAGCGCTTTTTCGATGTCTCTGCATTTTTGGCAGGTCTTGGCATACTCGGCTTCACTATCGGCTTTGCCATGCAAGAGATCATGCAGAACTTCGTTGCAGGTATGATCCTGCTTGTTCAGCAACCTTTCAACATAGGGAACTTTGTCTCAGTATCCAGTTACAGCGGAAATGTGACCGCCATCAACATGCGTACCACAGAGCTAAAAACATTGGATGGACGCCTCATCATCATTCCCAACGCACAAGTCTTGTCCAACCCGATTGAAAATTACAGCCGTGCAGATTTGCTCCGCGTAGACCTGCCCGTCGGCGTCAGCTACGATACCGACCTTGACCTTGCACGTGCTGCCATTATGGAAGCTCTTCCTGGCGTGAAAGGTTTTCTCGCTGAACCCGCCTCAAGCATCATCTACCACTCCTTTGGCGCATCATCCATTGATATGGACGTCCGTTTCTGGATTAACACTGGTGAAAATAATCTCTTTGACGCAAAAGATGAAGCGGTTATCATCACCAAGCGTGCGCTGGATGCCAAAGGTATTGATATCCCCTTCCCCATTCGTACTGTTTATATGCAAAAATAACATTCAGCTTAGAAAGAAAAACGGGATTGGTTTTACACCAATCCCGTTTTTTCTTTGATAGCTTTGTCATTGCGAGGCAGCTTTATTGCCAAGCAATCTCCAACTTCAAGAGGGACACTACCACGCTTCGCAATAACATGTCCATTGTTTACTTTGTAGATATCCCTAACTTCTCCCCAATGATTCGCGCAATATTTCGGGAGGCTTCCGGTTGGGCAACTGCTTTGCAATTTTCGACCACTTTCTCTCTGGTGGGCGGATGCGTAATCCAACGCACAAGAGTACGGACAACATCCTCGGGGTTAGGTGCCCAAACACCCGTGTTTGTCTCTTCAACGTAGGTGACATTGCCATCCTCCTGTCCAGGCAGGCGAGCAAAAAGGATCAGGGGCAAATGCCCAGCGAGGGCTTCGGCAATTGTGCCTGGTCCCGCTTTGGTGATGAGCACATCGGATGCGCACATAAAATCTGGCAATTCTTTGGTAAAGCCATAAACAAAGGTGGGAATCCCAAAATCTGTAGTTTCTAGCTCTGCTTGGAGCTTTTCATTACGCCCTGCAACGATCACTAATCCCAGATAAAGCCCTGAATTGGCAATCGCTTCGGCTGTTTCTTTGATAGGTCCCATTCCATCGCCACCACCAACAAGTAGAGCGATGAAAAGATCTTGAGGTAAGCCCAATTTTTCACGTAATTCGCTTTTTGTACCAGAGGGGACAGCGCACCGTTCAGGGAGGGGCTGTCCGACCACGCGTAGTTTTTCAGGGGGCATATCATAAGCTAAGGCACGTTGCCGAGCCATTTCGGTGGGCACCAAGCTCAAATCTGCGCGCGTATCGAACCAGAGCGCATGCGAGGTGACCATATCCGTCACAACGGTGATGAAGTGGGGGCGATCATCCACATCCCCATCCGATAGAGCTTTGAGAAAAGCTGTGGTTGCGAGGGCGTGAACGGCGACAATCATATCAGCGGGATGATTTTTAACGAGGGCTTTTGTGGCTTTGCCTATATAGGGCCACATGCTGGCAGTAATCGCACGGGCACGGAGGCGGCCATCGCTTATCTTAAAACTCAGCCCCCAAAAATGGGGCGCTTTGACCATCTCGGGGTACCAGTCTGGCATTTTGTTGAATGGAAGAGGCGCACCGCCTTTTAAGAAATCGACCATCTCTGTTGTGATGGAATCCCCAAATTCGAGATGCAGAGCTTCGATGATGGATTCTGTAGAACTACGATGCCCACCACCTGTGTCAGAGAAAAGAAACAAGATATGTGGCTTTTTATTTTTCATCCTCATGTTCCTTTGGCAGAATCATTTTTAACCTGCGCTTAAGTTCTCGGCGCGTAAGCATGACACGGCGACCGCAACCAAGACATTCGATGCCGATATCCGCACCAATACGGGTCACTTTCCACTCATAAGAACCGCAGGGATGAGGCTTTCTTAAGCGGAGGGTGTCGTTATGTTCTAGTTCAGGGAGCATGAGGAAATTATACCCCGAGTAAGATGCAGTAGTTATTGTATAATCACGAAATATTTTTATCGGTTAATGGAGCTAATATAAAATGACGCATTTAAAAATTTCACATTTTTTTCTTTTATTCATTGTTTTAACTTTAGTTGTAGCCTGCAGCCCTTCTCCTACGGAGAGTAACCTAGTAGAAAATCGAGCAATTTGGCAAAGTCAAGCTCTTGAAAATTATCAATATAAGCTGAGCGTTTTTTGTAATTGTCCCTCTGTTTTTGATGAACCGCTTATTGTCGAAGTTCAAGGTGGTGTAGCAACTTCTATCTCGAACGCGAACAGCGGAGAAGAAGTAGAGCGTAAATATATGGCAAACTACGATACGCTTGGCAAATTATTTGATGTTATTCAACACGCTATTGATGCCAATGCCGATGAGATTTCTGTAAAATATAACCCAAACTACAGCTACCCTACTAATATCAGCATTGACTACGATTTAGATGGAATTGATGACGAAGTAGGGTATACAATTAGTGACTTTGAAATCCGATAATATAAGGAAATAAATTTATGCACATTCTCGTTACCAACGACGACGGCATTCATGCCCCCGGACTTCTCGCTCTCACCCAAGCGATGCGGAAACTCGGCGATGTTACCGTTCTTGCCCCAAACAAAAACTGGTCGGCATCTGGGCACTCAAAAACGCTTGGCCGCCCTCTGCGCGTGGATGGAACAACTCTCTCAGATGGATTTCCCGCTTTGTCGACAGATGGAGCACCTTCGGATTGTGTTGCGCTCGCATTGCTTGGTTTAATTGACCCTGTTGATTTGGTCGTAACGGGCATCAATCCTCACGCTAATATTGGAGACGATGTTACCTACTCAGGCACAGTTACCTCTGCGATGGAAGCTATCATTGGTGGTGTTCCCGGGCTGGCATTTTCGCTTGAAACAGACCGCAATCTTTCTGAGCATGATTACAGCCCAGCAGGCGAAATCGCTCGGCGTGTTGCAGAAAAGGTCATAGCTGAAGGGCTTCCCAAAGGTATTTTTCTCAGTACAAATATCCCCTATCTTCCTATAGACAAAATCAAAGGCTTTCGAATCACTAGGCAGGGCGAACGCATCTATCTCGACGAACTCGTTACACGTGAAGACCCTTTTGGTCGCCCTTACTATTGGATCGGCGGGAAACACCCCACCGGTAAAATGATTTCTGATACTGATTTTGGAGCCATTAACGAAGGTTTCGTTTCGATTACCCCTTTGCAATTAGATTTAACTGCGCATAGCAAAATATCGCTGCTAAAAAAATGGGACTGGTAAATTCCTTTCATCTCTTCCCGACCTCCCCACAAAAAACGCACAGGAAAGAACGATGCCACAATTCACATCCACAAAAAATCAGCTTGACTATAATATCCAAGTATGGGAAATCGTGCGTCAAATCCCCGTAGGAAAAGTCAGCAATTATGGGCGCATTGCAGCGATGATCCCGCCGCCCAATAATATGGACCCGAAAAGTTACAAGGCTTTCGGCGCACGTTGGGTGGGCGGCGCAATGGCAAAAAGCCCCGATGATGTTCCCTGGTGGCGCGTCGTTAACGCACAGGGCAAAATTAGTGCACGCCCCAGCGCACCCCGCCAACGCGAATTACTCGAAGCCGAGGGCGTGACCTTCGATGAGCGCGAGAAAATCGATTTTAAAAAATATTTATGGGAACCGGGAAAACCGTTACAAACTTCGCTGTTTGACGACTTCAAATAAAAGTATCGCCCCCGCCACAGCCGCATTCAGCGACTCAGTTTCATCTTTCATGGGGATATAAATATCAGCGTCGGCTAAATCTCGGGCAGATTGACTTGCTCCCTCTGCTTCACCTCCGACGACAAGGGCACACTCTTGTTTTAGGTTTGCTTCCGTATAAATAACATCTCCCTCCATTTCAGCCAAAAGCACCGTTAAACCTTGCACTCTCTCTTTTATCGCATCCCAATCCATCGAGACAATTGGGATACGGAAATGCGCCCCCATCCCAGCTCGAAGGACTTTCGGCGCAAAAGCATCTGCGGTATTTGGTGGCAAGATCACAGCATCGACGTCCGCTGCCGCCGCAGTGCGGATAAGCGTCCCAAGATTTCCAGGGTCACGGATCTGGTCAAGAATTAGCAAAAAATCGAGAGAATCGGGGAATGGAATTTGTACATATTCAAGAACTGCTAAAACGCCTTGCGAAGTCTCTGTATCACTAATCGATTTAAGTAAAGCTGTATCCACTTCTTCGATTTCAATCCCCTCTAAGGTATCTAATAACTCTTTTCCACGCTCACTAAGACTACGATCAAATAAAACAAAACGAATCTTCCATTTTGCGGCAACGGCTTCTTCAAAAAGGCGTACACCTTCAACGAGAAAAGCATTCTCCTTACGGCGAGCTTTGGCGCGCCCCTGTAGTGAGCGAACAAGCTTAAGCTTGGGATTTTGTGGAGAAGTGATCATTTATTTTTGTAATCGCGCCAAAAGCCAAGATAAAGCTCTGCATCGGCTTGACCATAGAGAATTAAGCGAACTTGTTTTAGCGAATCGTCTGTATTTTGGGTAAGATAATTTTCAATAGACGCGAAGATGAGTCTCGCCGCACGCTCTTTAGGAAAACCGAATATCCCGGTCGAGATAGCGGGTAATGACACGGAAGCAAGCCCAAGTTCAGAAGCGACCCGCAGCGAGCCTGTCACGGCATCCGCTAATTTGGCATCTTCATCACCATCTCCCCAAACAGGTCCAACGGCATGGATCACATATCTACAGGGCAAATTCCCCGCTGAAGTCCAAGCTGGCTCGGCGTGGCTGACTTCTCCATGCTCCCGCACCCACTCTTGGCTTTCATGCTGAACACTATCCCCTCCCTTGCGGGAAATTGTCCAGGCCACCCCTCCGCCGTGTTCTAACCGACTGTTGGCAGCATTGACGATGGCATCGACCTTTTCTTTGGTGATGTCGCCTTGTACGATTTGGAAAGAATTCTTGTTGGGTAGGGGGTATTCGAGAAGAACTTTGTTCATGCCCCCATTGTATCTTAAAAGATAAGGGCGGGTCTGTGAGACCCGCCCTTATAAAATTTACGCTTCTTTGGCTTTTGCCACAACTGCGGCAAAGCTTTCGGGATCGCGTACTGCCATGTCGGCCAGCATTTTGCGATTAAGCTGAATGTCTGCTTTTTTGAGCAGGTGGATCAGTTTACTGTAAGTAACACCGTTTAATCGGGCAGCGGCGTTGATGCGGGCAATCCACAGTCTGCGAAGAGCACGACGGCGGTTGCGGCGATCTCGGTATGAATACCAGAGACTTTTGAGCATTGCTTCGTTTGCGCGGCGGAAGAGCTTGCTCTTCGAGCCATACTGACCTTTGGTCAGCTTTAGTACTTTTTTATGTCGTCTGCGTCCGTGAGGACCATTTTTTACTCTTGCCATTTTTTATATCTCCTGCGAACTGATGAGCGTCGGTGCGAGCTTGCTCGCCACCAGTTATTACACTCAATAGTTGCACTAAAGTTTTGAAAATTTATTTCATGTTGGGTGCAAGGCGTTTGATGCGTTTGATTAAACCGCTGCCTTTAACAACAACCATCGAATCGAGCATTCTTTTTGTACGCTTGGATGTACGACGACGGAAGTGACTCTTGCCGCCTTTGGTGCGTACCAGTTTCCCAGTACCGGTTAAGCGAAAACGCTTTGATGTCGCTTTATGGGTTTTGAGCTTAAATTTCTTGGCTTTTGCTTTCTTGGGCATATTCTTCTCCTTTCATAAAAATACCGCGGGCTGGGGCTTTCTCCCGCGGGGTTAAACCTGTTGCGAAAAAAAACTATTTCAACGGAGCCAGAACGAGCATCATACGTCGTCCTTCCATTTTTGGTTTTTGCTCTATTATGCTTATTTCACTTAATTCTGCTTCAACCGAATCTAAAACAGTACGACCGATTTCAAGATAATCCATTTCTCTGCCACGAAAATTGATCGTGACTTTGACTTTCTTACCTTCTTCGAGCCAGCGTTTTGCGTCTTTGACCTTGAAACCACGATGGTGGTCATTGGTTTTGGGACGCAAACGAATTTCTTTTAGCTCAACTTTGGTTTGTTGTTTACGCGCTTCTTTATCTTTTTTAGCGCGTTGGTAAAGGAATTTACCAAAATCCATCACGCGACAAACAGGAGGCTTGCCTCCGGGTGAAACCTCTACAAGATCTAGCCCTGCTTCGGCTGCAATATCCATCGCCTCTCTGAGCGTTACAACACCTATATTTTCACCATCACCATCGATCAGGCGAACTTCAGCGCTGCGGATCATTCCATTTATTCGAAAGTCTTGAGAACCTATGTTCTCCTCCTTAATATAAATACAGATGACCAGCCAGTTGGCTGGTTCAGCGAAAGGGATGATACCACATACAGAGAAATCTCGTCAATCAGGATTAGCGGGATC
>ERZ890953.772-NODE-772-length-17425-cov-8.988486_pt1 | contig 17425 bp, 29 predicted proteins | sample MGYA00521264_ERZ890953 | MGnify/ENA primary metagenome ERZ890953 (study PRJEB32303, sample SAMEA104408629) | aquatic metagenome | biome: Brackish water; feature: Chemocline; material: water | place: Baltic Sea | collected 2014-10-26T21:54:00 | depth 200 m ...
TTCAGCACAACTTGTTGCTGAAAATGTAGCTACTCAACTTGAGCGTCGTGTTGCATTTAGACGTGCAATGAAGAAAGTTATGCAAGGTGCACAACGTTCTGGTGCTAAAGGTATAAAAGTAGCTGTTGCTGGTCGTCTTGGTGGTGCTGAGATGGCTCGTACTGAGTGGTACTTAGAAGGAAGAGTTCCTCTTCATACACTTCGTGCTAAGATTGATTATGGTTTCGCTGAAGCACATACTACATACGGAATTATCGGTGTAAAAGTATGGATATTCAAAGGGGAAGTTCTTACAAAAGGCGTTCCTGTAGAAGTTGCTGAAGAGAAAAAAGAGACACGTCGTCCTAAACGTGCACCTCGTCGTGAAAATAGTGAAAAGGCTGAATAGTTATGTTAATGCCAAAAAGAACAAAATATCGTAAGGTAATGAAAGGTCGTAACCGTGGTTATGCTCGTTCAGGTTATAAATTAGCTTTTGGTGACATTGCATTTAAAGCTGTTGAGGCTGGTCGTATTAACTCTCGTCAAATAGAGTCAGCACGTATCTCTGCAACTCGTCACATTAAGCGTCAAGGTAAGATTTGGATTCGTGTATTTCCAGCTAAGCCATTAACTGCTAAACCTCTTGAAACTCGTATGGGTAAAGGTAAGGGTGCAGTGGATCAGTGGGTTATGAATATTAAACCAGGTCGTATAATTTTTGAAATGGCTGGTGTTCCAGAAGATATTGCTCGTGAAGCATTAACTCTTGCTATGCACAAGTTACCATTCAAAACAAAAATAATCACTGCGGAGATGAACAATGAAATATTCTGATTTAGCAGACAAAAGTTCAGTAGAACTTCAAAATATGCTTAAAGAGAAAAAAGGTGAACTTTTTACTTTAAAGATGAAACAAAAAACTATGCAACTTCAAAATACTAGTGAACTTCGTGTTGCTAAAAAAGATATTGCAAAGATCAATACTGCACTTACTGCAGTAGCAGAGTAGGGGCGAGTAATGGCAAATAAGCGTGAAATCCAAGGTAACGTGATTAAAATTGCAGGCGAAAAAACAGTAACTTTACTAGTTGAACGTCGTGTAATGCATCCTCGTTACCACAAAGTTGTAAAACGTTTCAAAAAGTACTTAGTACATGATGAGCGTAATGAAGTAAAAGTTGGAGACGAGATTATTGCAATTGAGTGTCGTCCACTTTCAAAGACTAAATCTTTTAGACTTAAATCAGTTGTAAAAGGAGCGTAGTATGATACAAGGTTTTACTCGTTTAAATGTAGCTGATAACACAGGTGCTAAAGAGATTATGTGTATTAAAGTGCTTGGTGGTTCTAAGCGTCGTTATGCATCAGTAGGTGACGTTATCGTTGCTTCTGTTAAAAAAGCGACTCCAACTGCTAAAGTTAAAAAAGGTAAAGTGGTTAAAGCTGTTGTTGTTAGAACTCATAAAGAGATTCACCGTGAAAATGGTTCTCTTATCCGTTTTGATGATAATGCAGCTGTAATCCTTGATGACAAGAGAGAGCCAATTGGTACTCGTATTTTTGGCCCTGTTGGTCGTGAAGTGCGTTATGCTGGATTTATGAAAATCGTATCTCTTGCACCGGAGGTTGTTTAATGGCAAAATTTAATTTCAAAAAAGGCGATACTGTAGAAATTATCGCTGGAGATGATCGTGGAACTAAGGCTACTGTTTTAGCAGTTATGCCAAAGAAAAACAAGGTTATCGTTGAGGGTTGTAAAGTAGCTAAAAAAGCTATCAAACCAACAGAAGATAATGCAAAAGGCGGTCATATTAATAAAGAGATGCCTATTGATGCTTCAAATGTACGTAAAGTGGAGGCATAATTAGATGGCACGCTTAAAAGAAAAATATTTAGGTCTTAAATCTGAATTACAAGCTGACTTAGGAATCAAAAATCCTATGCAAACACCAAAATTAGAGAAAATAATTATCTCTGTTGGTGCTGGTTTTGCAATGAAAGATAACAAACTTATTAAAAATATTGAAGATACTATCACTACTATCGCTGGTCAAAAAGCAACTACTGTAATTGCTAAAAAATCTGTTGCAGGTTTTAAAGTACGTGAAGGTATGCCAGTTGGTATTCGTGTAACTCTTCGTGGTGAAAATATGTATAACTTTCTTGACCGTTTGGTTTCTATTGCACTTCCTCGTGTAAAAGATTTCCGTGGTGTTCCAAGAAATGGTTTTGATGGTCGTGGTAACTATAACTTCGGTCTTCAAGAGCAACTTATTTTCCCAGAAGTTAGTTATGATTCAATCATGCAAATTCATGGTATGAATATAACTATGGTTACAACTGCTGATTCAGATAAGGCTTCTTTTGCTCTTTTAGAGAAAATGGGTATGCCTTTTACTAAAGGGAGTAACTAATGGCTAAGAAGTCAATGATCGCAAAAGCGGCTAGAGAACCTAAATTCAAGGTACGTGGATACACAAGATGTCAAATCTGTGGTCGTCCTCATTCAGTACTTAGAGATTTTGGAATCTGTCGTATATGTTTTAGAAAAATGGCAAACGAGGGATTAATCCCAGGTGTTAGAAAGTCTTCTTGGTAAGCCAAGAGGAAACTACTATTCATTCGCAGTTATTAAAGTTTAGTACTTTAATAACTACACATAAGGAAATATAATGGCAATTAATGATCTAGTATCAGATGCATTGACACGTGTTCGTAATGCAGGTATGAGAAGATTACCAGTTACAACTTTAGTACACTCTAAGAGTGTTGAAGCAGTAGCAAATATCTTAGTAGATAAAGGTTACATCGAATCTTGTAATATAATTGAAGATGGTGTAAAAAAGAGCATTAAAGTTGTACTTAAGTATGACGAAGATGGTAAAACTGTAATTAATGAAATGAAAAGAGTTTCTAAACCTGGACGTCGTGTTTACAAAGGTAAAGAAGATATCAAACGTTTCAAAAATGGTTATGGAACTATTATTGTAAGTACATCACATGGCGTACTACCAAATGACAAAGCTTATGAGCTTGGTATTGGTGGTGAAGTTATGTGTACGGTATGGTAGGAGTATAGCATGTCAAGAATTGGAAAATTACCAGTAGAATTTGCAGCTGACATTAATGTTAGTTCAAATGGAAATGTTATAACTTTTGCTAAAGGCAAAACGAGTGTTGATTTAGATACGAAAGGTAATGTTACTTTTGCTATCGATGGAAACATTTTAACTTTTGCAACTCTTTCAGATGCAAGAGAACATAGAGCATTTTGGGGAACTTATAGAGCTTTGTCTCAAAATATTGTTACAGGTTTAACTACAGGTTATACTAAACAATTAGAGATTAATGGTGTTGGTTATAGAGCTGCTGTTAACGGTAATGTTTTAAATCTTCAACTTGGTCACTCTCATGATATTAATTACGATTTACCTGAAGGCTTAACTGCTGAAGTTGTAAAAAATGTTGTTACTCTTAAAAGCCATGACAAGCAAACACTTGGTCAAGTAGCTGCTGAGATTAGAAGTTTCCGTCCACCAGAGCCTTACAAAGGTAAAGGTGTTAAATACATGGAAGAGCATATCGTGCGTAAAGCCGGTAAAACTGCTAAGAAGTAAGGGAGGATATTAGAAAATGAATGCAAAAGTATTAAAAAGTAAAGTAGCTAATCGTTTAAAACGAAAGTTACGTATTCGTGCAAAAATATCTGGTAGTGCTTCACTTCCTCGTGTTTCTGTATTTAAATCAAATCGTTATTTAAGCGTACAAGCGATTGATGACGTTACAGCAACGACATTAGCCGCTTTAAATTCAAAAGTTACTGGTCACAAAGCAAATAAAGAAGGCGCTATCGCACTTGGTGAAGCGTTTGCCGCTGCACTAAAGAGCGCTGGTATTTCTTCTATTGTTTTTGATCGTAATGGTTATCAGTACCATGGCGTTATCGCTGCGTTTGGTGATTCACTTCGTGCAAACGAAATTAAGTTTTAGGGGCTAAGATGGAAATCAATAGAGATGATTTTGAAGAAGCGATTGTAAACATTGGTCGTGTAACTAAAGTTGTAAAAGGTGGACGTCGTTTTCGTTTTACTGCACTAATAGTAGTTGGTAACAAAAATGGTACTATCGGTTATGGTGTTGGTAAAGCTAAAGAGGTTCCTGATGCAATTCGTAAAGCAGTTGATAATGCTTTTAAAAACTTAACAACTGTTAAGATTAAAGGTTCAACAATTGCACATGATATTGAGCATAAGTACAATGCAAGTCGTGTTTTACTTAAACCAGCATCTGAAGGTACGGGTGTTATCGCCGGTGGAGCTGCTCGTCCAGTTCTTGAGCTTGCAGGGATTCAAGATATCCTTACAAAATCAATCGGTTCAAATAATCCAAACACACTAGTGCGTGCTACAGTTGAAGCACTTGGTAGACTTAAAGGATAGATGATGGGTATAGAAAATTTAACACCTGCAGAAGGTTCAACAGCTAATCGTAAACGTGTTGGGCGTGGACAGGGTTCTGGTACTGGTAAGACTTCTGCTCGTGGTCAAAAAGGTCAGAAATCTCGTTCAGGTTACAAGAGAAAAAGAAACTTTGAGGGTGGACAACAACCACTTGCAAAACGTTTACCAAAAATTGGTTTTACTTCTAGACTTGTAAAACCATATGTAATAAACGTAGAAAAAATCAAAGCTGTTGCAGAATTAGAAGAGATTACTATGGATTCTATCCGTGGTGTTCATAAAGTTGCTAACTCTGTTGCAAAAATTAAATTAGTAGGAGCATCTGCAAAAGATTTAGCTTCGAAAATTAAAGACGAAAACGTTACTACTACAGGTAATTAGTCGTGAATAAAAATCTAGTAAATAAGATACTTATTACTATTGGTTTTTTATTTATCTACCGCCTACTGGCATATGTGCCAGTTCCGGGTGTAGATACTTCTGTTATTGCTTCTTTCTTTGACTCACACCAATCAGATGCTCTAGGTTTAATGAATATGTTTAGCGGAAATGCTATTCAAAGATTATCTATCATTTCACTTGGAATTATGCCTTACATTACTGCTTCAATTATTATGGAACTATTAGCTGCAACTTTTGCACCTTTAGGACAGATGAAAAAAGAGCGTGATGGTATGGTTAAGTATATGCAAATTATTCGTTATGCGACTATTGCTATTACTATTATTCAAGCGATTGGTGTAAGTGTTGGATTACAAAGTTTAACGGGACCAACAGGAAATAGTGCTATTTTAGCTGATCACAATACATTTATACTTCTTTCTGCTATCTCAATGTTAGCTGGAACAATGTTACTTATGTGGATTGGTGAACAGATTACTCAAAGTGGTATTGGTAATGGTATTTCACTAATTATCTTTGCTGGTATTGTTTCTGGTATTCCAAATGCAATAGGTCAAACAATTACTATGGTAAACACAGGGGCTATGAGCTTTCTTGTTGTTATCGGTATCTTGGTACTTGTTCTTGGTACAGTAGCCGTTATTATTTATGTAGAGTTAGGGGAACGTCGTATCCCAGTAACTTATGCTAAAAAAACAATGATGCAAAACCAAAACAAAAGAGTTATGAACTACATTCCTGTTAAACTGAATTTAGCTGGTGTTATTCCAGTTATCTTTGCAAGTGCAATATTGATGTTCCCAATGACTGTTTTATCAAGTAGTACAAATCCAGCTGTGCAAGCAGTTGCAGACTTTTTGCATCCTGGTGGTTACTTCTTTAACTTCTTGACTTTTATGTTTGTTATATTCTTTGCATTTTTTTATGCAAGTATTACTTTTAATGCTAAAGATATTTCAGAAAACTTAAAGCGTCAAGGCGGATTTATTCCCGGTATTCGTACTGGTAAGGCAACACAAGAGTTTTTAAATGAGACAGCTAGTAGATTAACTTTTACTGGTGCACTTTATTTAGGACTAGTGGCAACTTTACCATTTATGATTATAAAGGGTATGGGCGTTCCATTTTATTTTGGTGGTACAGCAGTCTTAATTGTAGTTCAAGTTGCACTTGATACTATGAGAAAAATTGAAGCTCAGGTTTATATGAGTAAATACGAAACTTTAAGTGCAGTCGGTCTTTAATAATGGCTATATCGCTTAAAAAACCTCAAGAAATTGAGAAATTAAGAGCCGCTAACAAAATTGTTGGTGGAGCTCTTGAACTACTTCGAGAAAACACAAAACCAGGTATGACTTTAAAAGAGATGGATGCTATGGCTGAGGATTATATCCGCAGTCATGGTGCTACACCTTCTTTTAAAGGTCTGTATGGCTTTCCAAATGCAGTTTGCACATCACTCAATCAAGTTATCATTCATGGCATTCCTAGTGACTATAAACTCCAAGAGGGAGATGTTATTGGTTATGACATTGGAACTAAGTTAGATGGCTGGTTTGGTGATGCTGCAATTAGTATGGGTGTTGGTGAAATTACAAAAGAAGATGAAGCCTTAATTGCATGTTCAAAAGATACTCTTTATTATGCTATTGATAATATCAAACAAGGTATGCGATTTAAAGAACTTTCCTCTTTGATGGAACAGTTCATTTTGGATGCTGGCTTTGTGCCTCTAAGAAATTTTTGTGGACATGGTATTGGCAAAAAACCCCATGAAGAACCAGAAATTCCAAACTATTTAGAAGGATCTAATCCTAAGTCTGGACCAAAAATTAAGAATGGAATGGTTTTTTGTTTAGAACCAATGATTTGTCAAAAAGATGCAAAACCTATTATTTTAGATAATAAATGGGATGTAGTTAGTGCCGATGGTTTACGCGGTTCACATTATGAGCATACGGTTGCAGTTATCAACGGTAAAGCTGAAATATTATCTCTTGCTTAAGAGACAAAAGGACTTAAAAAATGGCTAAAGCAGACGTTATTGAAGTTGATGGCAAGATTATTGAAGCCTTACCAAACGCAACTTTTCGTGTAGAACTAGAAAACGGACATATTATTTTATGTCATATCGCAGGTAAAATGCGTATGCACTACATAAAAATACTTCCCGGAGATAAGGTTAAATTAGAACTTACTCCATACTCTTTAGATAAAGGTCGTATCACTTATAGATACAAATAAAGAGGGCTTTTCCTCTTTATTATCATGTAGAGTTTATCCAAACTCTATAGGGTCCATATCAATCTCTGCAAGTGCTACTTTTGAGTAGGTGAGTGCTTTGATTATGTCTGTACTTTTATCACTTCTTAGTAAAATCTCAAATCGCCACTTGTTAGCGACTCTCTCAATTGCACATTTTCCAAAACCAACTATCTCAACATTTTTAAATTCCAGTAAATTATCATGTACATTTGTCATGGTGTCTTGGGCTGTTTGTATATTTTTATGTGAGAAAAGAACACGACAGAGTTTTTTATAAGGAGGATAGAGTGCCACTCTTAATTTTTTTTCATCTTCTAAAAACTGCTCATATTGTCCTATATATTTAGCAAAGAACTCTTCATTAAAAGTCTGCACAAGCACTTTTGCATCTTTAAGTCTTCCACTTCTACCAGAGATTTGGATGAGAGAGGATAGAGCCTTTTCTCTTGCTCTATAATCACTCATATTAAGCATATTATCCATGCCTAATACAACTGCTAATGTAACTCCATGATAATCATGTCCTTTACTGAGCATTTGAGTTCCTACAAGGATGTCGGTCTCTTTATCGTTAAATTTTTTAAGTGCTTTTTTCAGTTTTGCAGAGGTACTTATACTATCTCTATCAAATTGCTCAATGTTAGCATCTTTGTACTCTTCTTGAAGAACTCTTACCGCCTCAGCAGTACCTAAACGAGAATGTGTCAAATTTTTACTTCCACATTCACTACAAACTTGAGGAATGGCTTGAGTATAGTTACAGTAGTGGCACTTAAGAGCATGAGTTTTTTGGTGAATACTCATACCAATACTACAAAACACACACTCATAATGGTGTCCACAATCACCACATATCATGTACTTAAAATTTGCACGTGTTGGTAAAAAAACAATAGCCTGTTCTTTAGCTTGTAAAATTTTTTCTACATGATAATGTATAAGTGGACTCAATGTTTCAACAGCTTTTTCATATATGAATTCTTTATTTGTACTGAAATGTCCTCCTTTGAGTCTTACATGAGGAAATTTCACATAAGAGTTTAGTGAAGGTGTGGCACTTCCTAAAACTACAGGAATATCATGTAGTTTTCCAATATAAATGGCAATGTCACGAGCATTGTACCGTGGGCGAGATGAGGATTTATAACTATCATCATGCTCCTCATCTACCACAATCAAGCCTAAATCTTTTATAGGCAAAAATAGAGCAGAACGAGGACCTGCAATTATTTTTGCTTCTCCACTCTGTATTTTCTCTTGTGCTATTCTTTTTTGTTTTGGAGTAAGTTTTGAGTGCCACATAACAACACTCTCTTTGAAATGTTGCTCTAGTCGTATACCCATCTGCGGTGTCAAAGAAATCTCAGGCATTAAAAAAATAGCTCGTTTATTATCATGTAGAATTTTTTCAAAATATTTCATATAGATTTCGGTTTTTCCACTACCTGTATCTCCAAAGAGTAGAGATACTTTGTGCTCTTGTAAAAACTTTAATGCATTTTCTTGTTTTTGAGATAATTGGATGGAATTATCATGTAGAATATTTGAAGATGTGATAGTGTTGGTTTTATCGTATGCAAGCATAAGAGCTAAAGCTTCACCTAAAGAAGAGAAGTAATAAGATGCAATAAATTGTGCTAATTTGATTTGTTTGTTTGAGTAATAAAACTTTGTGATTTCTAAAATATCATTCGTTTTAAAGAGCGGTTTTTCACATGTAGAAGTTACAATTCCCTCTTTTTTATGCTTGTTAAAAATAAGTGTGACTTTAGTACCAATGTCTATTTTTTGTGAAGAGTGATAAGAGAACTCACCGAGTGGTGAGCCTATCACTGACACATTGTAATACTTTATAATTCACTCTTTATATGTAAAATTTTCTCTTTTAAGTTTGGTAAATAACTTCTTAAAATATTTTCAATAAAACCTAAATCCACACCTTCGTAATCATGTACAATATAATTTCTAGTATAGTAAGACCCCTCTTTATCTTTTACTAAGTCATATTGAATGACAATTTTATCATCAATTTTTTTAAGAGTCTCTCCAATCTGGGAGATACCCATCAAAACCGCCATTTGACCCTCAAAATCTTCTAATGTATCAACAATGCCATTATGTCTTTGAATGATTTGTTCAATATTTTCTATCATTTCAATAATAAAGTCCAATTTTGCTAATAAAGATTGTTTAGACATAGACTACTTCATCTAGTATATATTTTTTTGCAGTTTTTGATAAGTTTGTTTTAGGCGCTAAATCTATTTTTTTATTGAGAGATTTTGAAATAGTTTTTTTGATTTCATCTAATTTTTGAAAACCTGTAAAACCACTATATTTCTTGTAAAATATAGGATTTAAATGGTAAAGGATATCTACATCACTTTGTGCGGTCTCTTCACCCCTAGCATAGGAACCAAATATACCATCAATAATAAAACCATCAACAAGAAGTAATTTTTTTAAATTACTAACTTGATTATAAATAAGTCTGTTTTTCATAAAGTTATTATAGCACAAAGGTTCTATGATGAGTTAATTAATTAAATCTTCACAGTATGCTTTTGCTTGAGCAGTTCCTGCTGTTGTATCACATGTAAAAATGCCACCACTCCGAGTGTAAATGAACTCTACATTTTCACCGGCTACATTATAATTATATTTTGTAGAATTATTATCAACAAGAGCTGTACGATGCCAATGACCAGAGTTTGTACTATCCTCTACCCCATAGGTTAAAACTCCACCAAAGAGTGAAGTACCAATATCAAGTTCATTATATGTAACACTATCAACTGTGTAGGTTGCATCACCAGCCTGAATATACTCTGTAATACCTTTTATGAGTTTTGATTGTCTGTCTGTAATGATTCCAGAACGAATAGAAGCAACATCAGCACGACCTTTAGATATTTGGGCATCAGTTCTTGTAACTGCAAATCTTGGGATAGCAACTGCTGCTAAGATTCCTAATATAACTATAACAAAGACTAGTTCTATCATTGTAAAGGCTTTTTTAGTAAACAACATTTTGTCCTCGTAATTTTATTGGATATTTAGATGCATCTATTGCTGATTGTAAAGATAAACATTTACTATCAGTACCTGCATTTCCAAATAAAATTTCTAAATTGTCATCTGTTACAGTAACCGTTATCTTTATGGTTATACAATCGGCTGTATTACCCATAGCTACAACGGCTTTTTTTGGTGTTAGAGTTGCAATACCTGATGTAGATAAGTTTGTAAGAGCATTGGACATAACTAATAAGTCATCTTCCGTTTTAGCATTTGAAACCGCATATGATGCAATCTCAAATGCACCAACCATTATATTTTGAGCAACACTTGAAACAACAGCATCATCACGAGTGGCAGAAAGCTTTGGTATCGCAACAGCTGACAATATTCCTAAGATAACTATTACAAATATTAACTCTATCATTGTAAAGGCATTTTTTGAATATTTCATAATGTAACCTTATACTATTTGATTGTTAACGAGAATAAAATATTTCCCCACAAAAGTGGGAAATAATTGAAAGTTAGATTAGTAAGTTACACCCGTTCCACCAAATGTATGAACTTTTATTGCAGGTAAAGCTTTTACATTAGTACATGTCGCACTAGTATCAACTGTTGCGACTGCAGATGCTGTAAGTGTAACTACACCGAGGTTTGTTGTTACTATATGAATACAGTTAGTAGTGCCTCCATCTAAACTGTACTCATAAACACCAGCTCCTGCTGTTTCAATAGCAGTTCCTTCTACTAATGCTACATTTGTTACATCTGTAATAGCTGTAGCAGATTTAAAATCACCTTTAGCGGTATAGAATGCACCCATATCACTAACTAATGTACCTATATCACTAGCAGCTTTAGAAAATTTTGCATCATCACGTGTAGCACTTAATTTTGGAATGGCAACTGCTGCCAAAATACCTAAAATAACGATAACGAAGATCAATTCGATCATTGTAAAACCAGCTCTTTTCATAAAGAACTCCTTGTAAATTAAAAAATTTGGATTACACTAGTAATCTTGTGCATATTATGTTACTTTATAAGTTAAAAGATGCTTAAAGATGATGATATATGGAACTAAAAAGAGTTATTTGTGCTAAAATATCTAGTATACTGGATTTTGTTCTTTATGGAACTAAAATTGCTTTTACTTAACAAATGAAAATAAGGAGTCTCTTTTGAGTATAGAAATATCTAAAGCCGCTGCACTTGCTACTGCTGCTCTTGATTATAGAGCTGCTAGGCAAGATATGATAGCTTCAAATATTGCCAATGCTGATACTCCTTTTTATAGACCAAGAGATATTCGCTTTGAAGAGGCTTTAGTTGCAAAAAAAGCTGAAATTCTACATGATAATTCTAAAGAGTTAAAGATGGCTCAGACAGATGAAAAACATATGAAACCTAAAGCAGAGGTAAATAGTTTTAAACCTACAACATTTTTTAGAGATGGGCATATGGCTCGCAATGATGGCAATAGTGTAGATATTGATGTAGAAACTACAGAGATGAGTAAGAACTCGATTATGTTTAATGCTCTAATTGCTGCGAAGAAAAAAGATGGTGCTTTGTTTAGAAGTGTCATTGATGCATCACAAAAAGTAAACTAAGGATTTAGATTATGAGTAATTTTCTCAATAGCTTTGATATTAGCGGATATGGCTTATCGGCACAACGTGTACGGGTAAATACTATCTCGTCAAATATCGCTAATGCTCAAACAACAAGAACTGCTGAGGGTGGACCTTATAGACGAAAAGAGGTTGTTTTTAAAGCGATAGATTTTAATCAGCAGTTTAATAAAGCACTCCAAGGCATGACTGAAAGTGCCAAATATCAAGACCCTTTAAATGAGGGTGATTTTGGAAAAAAAGTAAATCCTGCTATAATGAGTGTAATAGTCGACAAAATATCACGTGATGATAGAGAGCCAAAAATGAAGTTTGAACCAAATCATCCAGATGCAGATGCAAAAGGATATGTGGCATATCCAAATATTAATCCTGTAATAGAAATGGCCGATCTAGTAGAAGCAACACGCTCATACCAAGCGAATGTTTCAGCATTTCAAAGTGCAAAAGATATGGCGAATGCTTCAATTTCGTTGTTACAATAAAAAAGGGAAGGAGTAGAAAGTTATGGCAAATATTACAGATTTTAATAATATCGCCGGTGCATCCACTGCCGACTTACTAAAACAAAAAAGCCAGATTGAAGGTGCAAGCTCTAATGGTGGTGCAGCTTTTGCTGAACAACTTAAATCAGCCCTTAATGAAGTCAATGAATTTCAAGAGAAAAAAACTGAAGCTGTAGCAGATATAGCGACTGGCCAAGTAAAAGACCTCCATCAAGCAGCTCTTGCTATTGGTAAAGCAGAGACTAGTATGAAACTTATGCTTGAAATTAGAAATAAGGCTCTTAGTGCTTATAAAGAGTTAGGTAGAACTCAATTATAAACCAAAACAAAAGTAAGAAAATACTGCTTTTATATATAATTATAGGCATTGCTTTTTCTATTTTTCTCAGTGTTATGCTTCTTAATGCTTTAAAACCTCGTCGTATACCATCATTATTCGCAAAAGAGACTTCTAAAGCGAGTCGTGGAAGTATCATAAGTGCTGATGGTTTTCATCTAGCAACTACAAAAAAACTCTATAAAGCAGTGGTTGATACTAAATACATAGACCCACAAAAAAAAGAGCTTTTTATACAACTTTTTCACATTTACTCTGGTATTAGTGTTAAAAAGATTGAAAAACGGCTTAGTAAAAGAAAGGGTGTTGTGGTTTTGAGCTACAATGTTTTACCTATTCAGGCACAATACCTAAAAAAACTTTCTTATGAACTTCGCCGTTTTAAAGTTTTTATGGAACTTGTAAATCCAAAAACTGGTTATCGCTCCATTCATGGACTCAACATCATAGAGAGTGGTGAGAGCAGAGAGTACCCTTATGGTGACTTACTTACCCCAATTTTGGGTTATCCGCATAAACTAGAAGAGGATGGTTATACTCATATACTTGGAGTAAAAGGTTTAGAAAAAAGATTTGACCGTGAACTCTCTGCTAGACAAGATGCTTCAAGTCGAGGTAATCGTGATGTAAATAGCTATATTATTTTAAATAAAGATAGTTTTACAAAAGCCAAAATCAATGGTGTGGATATTAAAATTACTATCCCCATAGCACTCCAAATAAAAATAGAAAAAATGCTTGATATAATGAAAATAGAGCTCAGAGCAAAACAAGTTATGATTGTGATAATGAACTCAAAAAATGGTGATGTTCTAACAATGGCTAGTTCAAATCGATTTTTGCCAAAAGATATTCAACGAAGTGATTACCCCTCACTAAGAAGTGGCATGATTGAGTATAGTTTTGAACCAGGAAGTGTTATAAAACCTTTGACTTTATCTATTTTGCTAGACAAACATCTTGTGAATCCACTCGAACTTGTTAATGGTCATAATGGTCGTTTTAAGATAGGAAGAAAAGTTATTAGTGATGAACATAGGTTTGATTGGTTGAGTGCTGAGGATGTAATTGTTTACTCCTCAAATGTAGGCATTGCACAACTTGCACAAAAACTTTCTGGATATGAATTTTATGATGGGCTTCATAAATTTGGTCTTGCTCAAAAATCAACACCAGATATGATTTATGAGAAACGAGGTTCTATTCCAAGTCCTAAAAGATTGGAAAATGAAATTTATAAAGCAACTAGTTCTTATGGGTATGGGATGAGAGCTAACTTAATGCAACTTCTTCGTGCATACAGTGCATTTAATAATAATGGAAATATGGTCTACCCTAAAATAGTAAGTAGTTTTATTGATGAGTTCGGACAAGAAAAAAAGACATTTTACGAAGAACAAGTAAATGTTTTACCAAGTGCGATTGCAAAACGTATGCAAAAGATTTTGATAAAAACAGTTAATAAAGGAACTGGTAAAAAAGCAATCACACCAGGTCTTATAATCGGTGGGAAAACTGGAACTGCTCATATTGTTGAGAAAGGTCAATATGTCGAGAAATATAATACTGCATTTATGGGATTTGCAAATGATAAAGAACACTCTTACAGTATGGGTGTTGTTGTGGTGCAACCTAAAAAGAGTCAGTTTGCCTCACAAACGGCTGTTCCTGTGTTTAAACAAGCAATAGACATTATGGTCGAAGATGGTTACCTTGAACCATCAGAGCCAGATATTATCGAGCAATCTCGTGTTCCCCACCAGAGCCTCCACTAAAATAATCGTATTACCAATTTCAACACTCTTGATTATTTCAAACTCTCTGTTTAATATTGCAACATAACTTACATTTAGAGGAGTAAGAACTTCGAGCATTTTAGTTTTTATTTCATCGACATCGAGACTATTTCGCACAATCATCTTTGAAGCCATGGATAAAGATGAAGAAATTTTTAGAGCTTCTTTCCTCTCTTCTTTATTTAGATACACATTACGACTACTGAGTGCGAGACCATCACTCTCTCTCACTGTATCAACAGCTACAATTTCAACACTCATAAAGAGTTGTTTGACCATTAAACTAATAAGCTTGAGCTGTTGTGCATCTTTTTTGCCAAAGTAGGCTTTTGTTGGGTTAACAATATTTAAAAGTTTCATTACAACAGTTAAAACACCAGAAAAATGTCCCGGTCGTGTTTCACCTTCTAAAACATAAGCTCTTATTTTAGGAGCTTGCAGAGATACTTCATCTTGAGTATACATAGTATCTGCAGTTGGCATAAATAAAATATCAATACCAGCGAGCTCACATATTTTTTTGTCAGCTTCATGTTTAGAAGGGTATTTATCTAAATCTTCACCTTTTAGAAATTGTGTAGGATTTACAAATATAGAAACTACAGTGAGTTCATTCTCTTTTTTAGCATTTTTTATTAGGCTTATATGCCCATCATGCAAAGCTCCCATTGTTGGAACAAAACCAATGGTGCTCTTTTTAGTTTTTAAGTACTCTTTTAAGTCAGATGGAGTTGAAATAATCTTCATTTTAAGCCTCTATTTAATATAATCGCATTATATAACATAGAGGCTTATTTATGGATAATTACGAATATACAGAACTACTTAAAGATGTTACTATTAAGATTAAAAATATTGCAGGGGTTGTTGAACCTGAGAAGATACAAACAAGATTAGATGAGATTGAAGCCTTAGAAAATGAGCAGAACTTTTGGGATGATGCAACAAATGCAGCTAAAATCCAAAAAGAGAAGACACAACTGCAAAGAAAACTTGATAAATTTAGAGTAGCCAAAGATGCAGTGAATGATGCAATAGAACTTTATGAAATGGCAAAAGAAGAGGGTGATGATGAGTCTGTAGAATCACTTTATGAAGATGCTCCAAATTTACAAGAGCAGATTAGAAATATGGAGATAGAAGTGCTTCTTAGCGGTGAGAGTGATGCCAATAATGCAATCCTTTCTATTCATCCTGGTGCTGGTGGTACAGAGAGTCAAGATTGGGCTGAAATGCTTTTAAGGATGTATAAAAACTGGGCAAACCGTAGAGGTTTTAAGGTTGAGGTACTTGATTACCAAAATGGAGAAGAAGCTGGGATTAAAGATGTTTCTATTATAGTTAAGGGTGAAAATGCTTATGGATATTTAAAAGTGGAAAATGGTATTCATAGACTTGTTCGTATCTCGCCATTTGATTCAAATGCAAAGCGCCATACCTCCTTTAGCTCCGTTATGGTTTCTCCTGAGGTAGATGATGATATTGATATAGTTATTGAAGATAAAGATATACGAGTGGATACATATAGAGCAAGTGGGGCAGGTGGGCAACATGTTAATAAAACAGAGTCCGCAATTCGTTTGACTCATATAGAAACAGGAGTTGTTGTTCAGTGCCAAAATGATAGAAGTCAACATAAAAACAAAGCAACTGCTATGAAAATGCTTAAATCACGTTTGTATGAACTAGAACTTGAAGAACAGAAGGCAAAAGAAGCTGGTGTGGCAAAAAGTGAGATAGGATGGGGGCATCAGATTCGCTCATATGTTATGCAACCCTACCAGCAGGTTAAAGATACAAGGAGTAATGAGGCATATTCAAATGTATCTGGAATCCTAGATGGTGATATAGATAAGATGATAGAGGGTGTATTAATCTCTTTTAATAAAACTGTATCCTAAAAATACAAGACCAAAAACCATAAAAAAGATAAGCATATATCGGAGTTGTTTGTCTTGTGTCTCTTTTAAGTTTGTTAAAAACTTTGACTCCTCATGTTTTGTTGTGGTTGTTGTAGCGGAAACTTTTGCTTCCATTCTAGCAATATTTGCTGCAGCTCTCTCATTAGGAGTGAGTGTTTTTTGTGGTGCATCCCAAAAGTAGATAAGAAAACTAATGAGAAGCATTAATCCACCCATACTTCTTAAAACAATTGTTCTATTTTTTCTAAAAAACTCCATTTATTATACCTTCTATGCTTTTTATAATACAAATTATGTCAAAATCACGATATGAATCTACTTAAAGAATTTTCACTTAATGATAAATGTTCCTATATAGATGGAAATACACAGTCTACGCATTATAAAATGATTGATAACTGCTCTATAGAGGATACTCAAAGCTTAGTTGAACGAGGTTTTAGGCGTTTTGGAAAGATGTATTTTAGACCTATCTGTCATGACTGTAACAAATGTGAAAGTATAAAAATAGATGTAGAAAATTTTGTCTTTAAAAAATCAGCAAGACGAGTGATCAAAAAAGCATCTCATATTCAAAGTTATATGCAAAGACCAACTTTATCTCAAACACATCTTGATTTGTTTACTAAATATCATTTACATATGAAAAATAAAAAAAATTGGGATTATCATGAAGCAAGTGCAGAACATTATTATCAATCTTTTGTAAATGGACATAATGATTTTGGCAAAGAAGTTTTATATTTTGATGGAGAAAATTTAATTGGAGTGGATTTAATTGATGTGTTGGATGATGGTATATCATCAATTTATTTTTACTATGACCCTGATTATAGTTATCTTTCACTAGGGAAGTTGTCCCTTTACAATCAAATAGAGTTAGCAAAAGAGTATCAAAAAAAATGGATTTATTTGGGATACTATGTAGAGGAGTGTGATTCTCTTGCTTATAAAGCAGAGTATAAGCCTTATGTGACTTTAGAAGGTAGACCCACTGAGTATGAAGAGTATGTCTGGAGTTTGAAAGAAGATTAGTGAAAGAGAGGGAGTGTAATAAATTCTGTGTCAACACCTAATTTCTCCTAGAATTATACCAA
>ERZ890953.773-NODE-773-length-17425-cov-7.983189_pt1 | contig 17425 bp, 11 predicted proteins | sample MGYA00521264_ERZ890953 | MGnify/ENA primary metagenome ERZ890953 (study PRJEB32303, sample SAMEA104408629) | aquatic metagenome | biome: Brackish water; feature: Chemocline; material: water | place: Baltic Sea | collected 2014-10-26T21:54:00 | depth 200 m ...
GTGTCGGTGTCGGCGTCGGTGTCGGTGTCGGTGTCGCCTTCGACGGGGCCGGTGTCATCCTTGTCACCGCAGCCGATGACGGTGAAGCTGGCGAACGCGAGCGCCAGGAGCGAGAGACGGGTCAGGGTCATGATTCCTCCATCAGGACGGGGCAGGTTGTCTGCCCCACGCCACGGGGTTGTAGGCGACGGCACAATAGCCGGTAGACCCGGTTGTGGTCAACATTCCAGGGCGGGGCCCGGTTTTTTGCCCACGGATCCGGGCACACGGCGCGGGATCAGCGCGTGTTTCGCGCCTTTGCTGCGCGGCTGCCGGTGGGCTCCAGCCTGAGGTACCGGCCGAAAGCCTCACGCGCGAGCGCTTTGTCGCGCATGGCGGTGCTGTGGAACTCGCCCCTCTCGAAGTGGGCCCTGGCCATCTCGGGGCTGGCCTCGACGGCCATGGCGAAGCGCTTGGAGGCCTGGGCTCTCGCTCCCCGTCGCGCGTCGCTCCATGCGAGGAAGAGGTGCGCCCAAGGGTCGTTTTGGGCGTTGGCGTCGAGGTGTTGAAGCAGGCGCGGGGTGCCTGGGTGGCCGGCCATGACCAGGGACGCCAGCGCCCGGGAGACCAGCTCGCGCTGCGAGGGAACCTTGACGTCAAGCATGTTTTGGTTGGACTTGGTGAGATCCGCCAGGGCGCCGGGGTCGCCAGCAGCCAGCTTGGCCAGGCCCACCAGCCACAAGGCCTCGGCGTGATCCGGTTCCGCGGTCAGCAAGGGGGCGAGGATGGCCTGGACCTTGGCCTGGGTGGCGGCGTCGCTGGTGGGCAGGCTGTCCATGACCAGAGGCCAGGCCTGCAGCAGGGCCAGGCGAGGGTGGCCGGGCCGCAGGAGGGCGGCCTGATCGACCTGTTGGTTGGCCTGGTCCATGCGGTCCAGATCGATGAGCAGGCGCACGATCGCCAGGCGGAGATCGAGATCGCCCGGCCTGAACTCGACCGCCTTGTCGAGCTTCTCGAGGGCGTCGAGCAGGCGGTGCTCGTCGAGGTCCTTGCGGGCCGCGAAGAGCAGCAGGTCCGGATCGGTGGCGTCCTTGGCGTAGGCCTGCTGGTAGGCCCAGTCACGGGTCGCCGAGCTGCTGGAGCCCGGCAGCATGACGGCCACACGCTCGAAGAGCTCGGCCTCGATCCTCGCGGGGGTGTAGCGCTGGGAGAGCAGCGCGGACAGCTCGCGCGCGGCGGTCGGGAGCTCCGCTGGGGTGTCGTGGTGCTCGATGGCCAGGCCCAAGATCGACAGGCGGGGGTTGTTGGGGGCCAGGCTGCGGGCACGATCCAAGCTGGCGCGGGCCGGCTCGAGCAGATCGGCCTCGAGCTGGAGCTGGGTGAGGATGCGCATGGCCCGTGGAGACCCGGGAGCGAGCTCCGTGGCACTCTGGGCGGCGAGGACGGCGGCGGTGAGGTCTTCCTCGACCGCGGCGATCTGTGCCTGGACCAGCAGAGCCTCCGCATCTTGCAGGCCGTAGGCGGCCAGGGCGGCGCGGGCATCGGCGACGCGCCACTGCCAAGCGGCCAGCTCGGCCGCGGCCAGGTGGGCCTCGGGGGGAGGGGCGTCGGCGGCCAGGGCGCGCTCGATCAGGGCGGAGGCCTCGGTGAGGCGCTCTGGGTAGGGCTGGTGCTCGGCCCACAGGGCGAGCTCGACCCGGGCCGCGCCGGCCAGGACCGCAGGGTCTCCGCCGTTGGCGTCCCCGGGGAGGTGCTTGCCGATCTCGGTCTCCGCCTTGAGCAGCTCGTCGTAGCGGTCGGAGGCGATGGCCTTGGAGATGGAGTTGATGGCGTGCCTGGAGCCGAGCCCCGGCAGCTGACTGATCAGCGCCGCGAGCCCGACGCCCAGGCCCACCAGGATCATCAGCCCGAAGAACACCAGGCCCGGGCGGCGCCGGCGAGGCAGATCGAAGTCGTCGTCGTCGGCCGGAACCGGGGGCGGTGCGCGCCGGGCGGGAGGAGGGGAGGGCCGTGGCCTGGGGCTCGCCGCCGGCTTGGACTTGACGGGCGTGCTCGAGGGCGCCGTGGGCTTGGGGCCCACCGGTACGGACTCAGGCGCGATCTCGGGGTCGACCTCGGGGTGCTTCTCGATGACGCGGATGGGCCCCTGGGCCCTGGCGGGGCGCTCGTCGGTGCGGTCGGACTCGCCGGTCTCGCGGCTGCGCTCACGCCGTGTGACCACGACGAGATCGGCGTCTTCGTCCTCGAGGGAGACGGACCGGCCGTCGCCGGTCTCCTCCGTGACGTCGGGCTGCGTGCTCAGGTCGGACAGGGAGGGCGCCGAGACCCCCATGCTGCGGCGGTATTCGGCCAGGTCGAGGGTGGAGCGGAGATCGTAGTCTTGGCTGCGGCGGCGGTGGACCTGGGCGTCGGCCTTGTTGACGGACTCGAGGCCACCGCTGGGGATCACCATCATGATCTCGGTGTCCTCGTGGCGGCCGTCCACGAGGTCCGGGTTCTCGCCGGCGGGGGCGCTGTTGGGATCCCTGAGCTCCTCGGGGCTGGCCATGGTGCGGGCCTGGGTGACCTCGCCTGTCTCGTCATCCATGAGGGGCAGGTCCATACCCACACGGCGGAACAGGGCTGGGAACTCGGCCTCGGCGATGTCTTCGTCGTCGACGGGGATGCGGGTGGCGGTGACCTCGTCGGCGCCGGGGGGCTCGAGGGAGACGAAGCCTCCGTGATCCTGGAAGGTGGGGGCGAGCTGGGAGGCCAGCTCTTCGGGGCTGATGTCGCCTGCGTCGAAGTCGCCGTCGAGGGCCCAGAGCAGGTCCTTGACCCGCGCGTTGGTGGGGGTGGCCTGGCGCGCGCGCTCGAGCAGGGCCCGTCCCCGGAGGAAGGAGCCCGTGGCCAGGAAGCGCTCGGCCAGCTCGAGCAGCTCGACGGGGGAGCCCTGCAGCTCGATGTCCCGGGCGTTGGCGGGAGGGGTGCGGGGCGGACCCTGGGTGAGCTCGAGCATGCGAGGCAGCTCGGGGGCGCCTGGCATGCGCTCCTGTGCCTCGGTCAGGAGCTTCTTGGCGCGGGACGGCCAGCCGCGGTCCAGGAACATCTCCGTGGCCATGGACAGGGCTTCCAGGTTGTCCGGATCCTGCTCGAGGAGCTTCTTGAGCTGGAGCCAGGCGCGGTCCATCAGGCGCAGCGCCAGGAAGGCCCTGATCTGGAACAGGCGGCCGGTCTTGCTGGGAGGTTCGACCGCTGCCCAGCGTTCAACCAGGCAGATGAGCCCTCGCAGGTTCTTGGAGTCCCACAGGTACTCCACCACGCCGTCGAGGTAGCGGAGGCGGGTGGGGGGAGCCATGCCTGGGGAGGTCTTGTCCACGGGAACCCTGCGGTGATCGACGGGCGAAAGCAAAAACGACTATACCACCAGCGGAGAGCTGGTTGGCGAAGGGGCGGCCGGTGTCAGCGCTTGCGCGAACGGCGGCCGCTCTTGCGGATGTTGGACGGCGGTGGACCCTTGCTGCCGCTCTTGGGAGCCGCCGACTTGGGGCGGGTCTGCAAGACGGGAGGAGGGGTGTAGCGACCGGCCAGGTGAACCGGAGAGCCGGTGACCAGGTAGTTGCGAAGGGGAAGCCCGAGCAGCAGCAGCAGCAGCGGGAAGAGCAGATCCCCGGGAGTGGTGGTGGGCCAGGGGTGCCCGGCCACCGTGAACTGCAGCTCGAAGGTGTTCTTGTGGACCTCGGGGGCACCGTCCACCTGCGTGCGAGGGGGGATGCCGCTGGCGCAGCGCGGCAGGGTGTGGTCGGCGAAGGCCGCGGTGGGGAGCACCAGCTCGAGATCCGAGGAACCCGGGCGCTCGAGCACGAAGCGCATGACCTGATCGCCCGCGCCGTCGCTGCGAGGCAGCGGCCGGTGGCAGGCGGCGGTGCCATGGTAGGCGTCGAACAGGTCGGCTGAGTACAGGAACAGCGCGGCGGCCAGGGGAGCCGCGATGGCCAGGTAGACCAGCAGGCCACGGATGGCGGCGGCGGTGGATGACTGTTCGGGGGTGTGGTCGCTCATGTGCCCTTTGTAACCTCACCAGCGGCGTTGGACAGGGCCCCTGAGGCCCTGCGGCATAGGTGGCCCTGACGCTCGATGCTATGTTCCCCCGAACCTCCTGGGAGTGGCCCTCCGGACGTGTCTCTCCACATGCCAGGCAAGTGCGCTTCGCGGGCAGGGCTGGCCTTCGCTGTCCTGCTCCTGGTTGGCTGTGCCACCCGTCCGCAGCTGCGGGAGCGGGTGGGCGGCATCGGCTTCGAGGGCAACGGCCACGTCTGGGATGGCACGGGCGACTTCCATGTGCGGCAGGCCATGGAGCAGCAGAAGGGGGTCTGGAGTACGCCCATCTTTCCCCGCCTGGCGGTGCCCCTGGATTGGGAGACCCTGGCCACCGACGCCTGGCGCATCGAGCTGTGGTACGCCCACAACGGCTACCTGGACGCCCGCTTTCTGGGCTGGGACATCCGCGAGCGCAGGCGGGCGCGGGGGCGACGCCCAGCAGTACTCGCCATCACCGGTCATGTGGACCAGGGTGAGCCCTCGCTGGTGCGGGAGCTGCGCTTCGAGGGCCTGGACCTGGGAGGAGGCACGGTCCATCGGCGCTACCTCGAGCGCAACGCGGCCGTTCAGGTGGGGGATCGTTTCTCCCTCGAGGCGGTGGACGACACCGAGGCGCTCATCCGCAGCTGGCTGCGGGAGCACTCCTACGCCTGGGTCGAGCTGAGCACCGAGATCCATGTACACCCCGAGGATCGCGCGGTGGACGTGACCTTCCATGTGGAGCCGGGGGTCGACTGCACCATCGGGGAGATCTCCGTCCAGGGCTCCGAGCACGTGCCGGAGTACATGATCCGCGACGAGCTGGAGATGGAGTCCGGGCGCCCCTTCAAGGCCAGCGATCTGAACGACACGCGCCGCAACCTCTTCGCGCTGGGCGCCTTCTCGGTGGTCAAGGTCAACCCGGTGTACCAGGCCGAGGATCCGGCGGTGGTGCCCGTCAGGGTGGAGCTGGCGGAGACCCGGTTCCGCAGGCTGCGGCTGGGCGGCGGCGTGGGGGTGGAGAGCGGCCAGTCCGACGCCCACGTCTCGGTGGGCTTCGAGCACGTCAACCTCATGGAGCGCCTGATCGAGCTGGACCTGGACACCGAGGTCGGCGCCGCGGTCATCGCCACCTACGACAGCATCGCCTCCGGAGAGGGCTTCCAGAAGTGGGCCCCCGTGGTGGACAGCAGCCTGGGGCTGACCTTTCCCCGCATCTTCGGCCAGGGCTGGACCATGAAGCAGGAGCTCGCCTACGAGATGGGGCTCGAGTCCGGCTACACTTTCTTCCAGCCCTCGTGGCAGCCGTCGGTGGCCCGCAGCTTCCGGCCGGGCAAGGGCACGCGGCGGGAGCTGGGAGAGCTGACCTTCACCACGGCCTACCAGCTCAGCTACTTCGACTTCCTCGAGCTGGACGTTGATCTCTCCACCGTGGAGAGCTCGCGGCTGGGGCTGGATCTGGCGGCGCCCTACATCCTCAGCTACGCCGAGGAGGCCGCGGTCTGGGACCTGCGGGACGACCCCCTGTTCACCACCCGAGGCCTGTATGCGGCGGCGTCGCTGGGCATGGCGGGGGGCTTCATCGGCGAAGGCGGAGCGCCGCTGTTCGGCAAGTACGACTTCGTGAAGGCCTACGGCGATCTGCGCTCCTACACCTCACTGGCGCCCCTGCTGCGCATGGAGGGCGGGCTCACCCTGGCCACGCGTCTGGCCGGAGGCTTCGCGCAGCCCATCGGCAGCGGCGATCGGGCCTCGGTGCCCTACGCCGAGCGCTTCCGGGTGGGTGGGGGCAACACGGTGCGGGGCTGGGTCTCGGACCAGCTAGGGCCGCGGATCTGCGAGCGTGCCCCCATCGATAGGGGCCTGGAAGGCACCGCGCAGGATCGGTTCTACTCGCCGGTGACCGCGGATCACAGCTGCGCCGAGCCCATCCCCATCGGCGGTCAGGTCTACGCCCTGGGCTCGCTCGAGCTGCGCAAGCCGGTGGCCTGGGGCATGAGCGTGGTGGGCTTCTTCGACATCGGCATGGCCTGGGCCGACTGGGCCTCCATGCGCGAGCAGCTGCCCCTGCCCTCGGCGGGTGGGGGCATCCGCTACAAGACGCCGGTGGGGCCGGTGCGGCTGGACTTCGGCTACCGGTTGGATCACGACGCGCGCTTCGACGATCCCTATCGGCGCTGGAACCTGCACTTCTCGCTGTCCGAGGCCTTCTGATGACCCCGGGCGCCAGCCAGCAGGGCGTGCACCACAAGCTGCGCAGCCGGCGCTTTCGCTCGTGGGTGTTGTTGCTGGTGGTGGTGCCCTTGATGGCACTGCTGGCCCTGTTCGTGCTGCTGGGATCGCCCGCCGGCAATCGCTGGCTGCTGCGCCAGGCCATCGAGGCCGCGGATCTGTTCCTGCCCGGGGCCAGCCTCGAGGTGGGCGATCTCGAGACCGATCTGCTGCGTCACATCCGTATGCGTGGGCTGCGGCTGGTGGCCGACGACGGCGACACCCTGGTGGCGGTGGAGACCCTCGAGCTGGCGTGGCGTCCCATGGCGCTGCTGCGGCGCGAGGTGCTGGTGGACCGGCTGGTGCTCACGAAGCCCCGGGTGGACATCGGCGTCGACCCCGAGGGTCGGGTGGATCTGCTCGAGGCCCTGGGGCTGGGCGGGGACGCCGAAGAGCCCGACAGCGGGCCCTGGCAGGGCTCCCCGGTGAGCGTCCGCGTGACCCGCGCCCATGTGGTGGACGGGCGCGTCGACCTCGAGCTCCAGGACAACGCCAGCTCGGGCCGGCGCCTGTGGGTCGAGGACCTGGAGCTGGCCCTGAGCTTCGATCTGCAGGGCCGAGAGCTGGGTGCGGATCGGGTCGTGCTGGCCGCTCAGGCTGGCTACCAGTCCGGTGGGGACGAGCCCGCCTGGTTGCCCATCGGCTTGGGCGGCACCGTGCAGCTGGTGGACCGTGACCAGGACTTTCCCCTGCAGGACCTGCTCGTGCAGGATCTCCGTCTGCAGCTGGGCAGCGCCGTGGCCGGCGTCGGCGGCCGCGTCGAGGGTGTGGGGGGCGAGCCCCGCATGGACCTCGAGCTGGCGCTGCGCGACCTCTTCCCCCACGAGCTGGCCTTCCTGACCGGTGAGCTGGGGGTCGCGGGCCCCTTCGCCCTCGAGGCCGAGCTGCAGGGGCCCCCTCGAGCCCTGGAGCTGCAGGCCACCCTGCACTGCCCCCAGGACGCGGGCATCCTGCGCTTGGGGCTGGGCGCCAACACGGTCGCGCCGGAGCTCAGCTGGGTGGTCCAGGCTCGGCTCGACGCCGTCCAGCCCCATCGCTTCGTCCAGGCTCTGCCCGAGCCCTTCGTGCTCCACGGCGGCCTGCTCGCCAGTGGCGTGGGCGTCCGCTGGCCCGACGGCCTCGAGGCTGAGCTGGGGCTGGCCCTCGAGCCCGGCGTGGCCTGGGGGGTGGGCTTCGACGGCTTGAGCGTCAAGGCTCGGGCGGCCCAGGGGCTGCTGTGGCTCGATCAGGTGGCCTTCGCCTCTTCCCTGGGACGCGGCAGCCTGCAGGGAAAGGCTGATCCCGCCACCGCAGCGCTACAGCTGGGCTACCGGCTGGAGCGGGTGCCCCTGGCGGATCTCGGCCGCTTCGGCGTGACGGGTCTCGGGGGCCAGGCGCGGGCCTCGGGCAGCGCCAGCCTGCGGATCGCGGACGAGGGCTTGGACGCCACCGTGGATGGCAACGCCGCCGTGAGCGGGGCTGGCTACGGCGGCCTGGTGGTCGCTGGCAGCCTGGCCAGCCCGTTCAGCCTCCACTACGGGGGCGGCGCCTTGCAGGCGGAGGGCGTCATGTCCGCCCTGTCCGTCGCCGGCCAGGGCGCGACGGTGCGGAGCGCCCAGGGGCCTTGGCGCTTCGGCATGGAACCCGATGGCACCCTGGCCTGGCAGGCCGAGCTCGCCGCAGCCGGCATCGGCTACGGGGTGCTGGCCGTCGCAGAGGTCCGGGCCGTGGTGGGCGGTGGCGTGCCCGTGGACGGCCCCCTGGAGCTCAGCGTCGGCTTCGACGCCAGCCAGATCGAGGCTCCCAGCTCCATCACGCCGGCCCTGCGGGCGGATCGCGCCGCGGGTCGTCTTGGGCTGGTGGGCGACAGCCTGACCCTGCAGGCTCAGGCGCGGGAGGGGGAGCGGTCGGTGCTCGAGCTGGAGCTGGGCATGGATCTGGCCGCCGGAACCCTCGAGGTGCCCACCCTGTACCTCGCACCCACCGCCGAGACCGCCTGGCGCGCGGTGGAGCCGGTGAGAGCTACCCTGGTAGAGGGCGGGCTGCGGGGCCTCAGGCTGCAGCTGCGGTCGGGCGATGCCCTGCTGTGGGGCATGGGTGACTTCGACCCGGGCGGTCCGGTGGATCTGCGCTTGATGGTCTCGGACTTCACCCTCGATCCCCTCACGCCCATCTTCCCCGGCCTGCCCCGGGGGCTCCGGGGCGCCACCCGCCTGGCCCTGCAGGTCACCGGGAGCACCGACGCCCTGGCCCTGGCGGGCTCCGCCGAGGTCGAGGGACTGGTGCTCCCTGGGAGCGTGCGGGCCTTGGATGCTCGGCTGGTGTTGAGCGGAGATGGACGGGAGCTCGGCTTCCAGCTCGACATCCCGGAGCCTTCCCCGGCAGAGGTGGAGCGCAGCTGGGAGCCGGAGACACCGGGCGTGGCGGAGGCAGCGGATCAGGCGGCCCCTCTGTGGTCCTCCTCCTCCATGATCTTCGCCTCGGGCAGGCTGCCCCTCGGCCTGAGTGTCGCGGGCGTGGCGCTGGACCCGCTGGCCCCGTGGGAGATGGATCTCCTGATCGCCCCTGGAGAGATCGAGCGCTTCGGCCGGCTCCTCGAGCTGCAGCCGCTCCCCCCCGCGCAGCTCTCTGCCCACGCCAGGGTGGGCGGGACTCCGGCCGCCAGCACCCTGGCGGTGACCGGCGCGGTGGATCTGCCCCTGGGTGAGGACGCCCAGCGCGTGCGGGTAGAGTTGGATCTGCACCAGGAGGGGAGCCGGGCCGAGCTCGAGCTGGTGGTGGCCCAGCACATGCTGCGCCAGGCCGAGGTGGTGGCCAGCGCCAGGACCGATCTACCCCAGGTGGTGCATCAGCAGGTCGCGGCCCTGTTCGGGGCTCCGGGGCCCCAGGGCACGGCCGCCCTGGAGCTCGCGGATGCGCACACCTGGGTCGACGATCTCGAGGCCAGCTTGGTGCCGCTGGGCATCTCCACCGACGTGCTCCGTCGGGTGGTTGCGCTGCCCGATGGGATCAAGGGCAGCCTGGGTGGCGGCTTGCAGATCCATGGTGACCCCATGCGCCCCACGATCTCGGGGGCCTTGCAGCTGGTGGGCGCCAGGGTGGGCGAGGTGGATGTGGCGCCGGCCCTGGTCTCCGTGATGCCCGCTGAGGGTGGCTATGACCTCGGCGTGGTCCTCGGCTTTGCGGGCGGGGGCGGCCTGCAGCTGTCCGGCTATGTGCCCCTCGATCTCGATCTGGCGGATCCAGGGCGCCTCGAGGCGTCCCTGGCCAGGTCGGACCTGGACCTGAACATCGGGGGCGTCGGGGTACCCCTGGGCGCCTTGGTAGCCCTGGCGAGTGAGGCCGAGGACGTGCAGGGCCTGCTGCGGATCGAAGGGCGCGTGAGCGGCTCGGCCATGGATCCACTGGCGGATCTGCGGCTGACCATGGACGGCGGCAGCCTGGTCCTGTCCGACCTGGGCGTTCGCTACGAAGAGATCCGGCTCCGGGCGGGGGTGGACGGCAAGCTGGTGCAGCTGGACGAGCTGGGGCTGCGCTCCCGGCCCGCCTATGTCGGTGACCGGCGCGTGGACGTGCCTTGGGGCACCCTCGAGCTCAGCGGCTCGGCCATGCTCGATGGTTGGGTGCCCGACGCGGTGGACCTGCGCGGTGAGGCCGACCGCTTCTGGGCCATCGACACCACCCGCTACCGGCTCGGGTTCTCGGGGGACTTCGAGGCTTCGGGCCGCTGGCCGGCCCTCACCATCGACGGTGATGTGGCCGTGTCCGACGCGCGCTTCGTGCTGGACGATGCCATGTTTCTCTACAGCGGGACCCTGGAGCTCGACCCTCGGCTGCAGATTCACCGGGGCTTGGCCGCCGCGCCCCTGAAGCCTGTGCCCGAGCCCCCTGTCTACAGCGACATGCTGGTGGACCTCAGGCTGGACCTCGCGCGGGCCACCACCGTGAAGGTGGAGATGCCCTTCGATGACAAGCTGGGCGCCCTGTGGGCCTCGGCCCTGAGCATCGCCCTCGAGGCGCGGCTGGACGGCCTGCTGGACGTGGGCTTCCACCACGGGCAGCTCACGGTGCTGGGAGAGGTGGAGCCGGTGTGGGGTCGAGCGGACATCCTGGGCTCCCGCTTCGCGCTGGGAGATGGGGTGATCTCGTTCGTGGGCGACGATCCCTTCGATCCCATCCTGCGGCTCGAGGCCGTCCACAACGCTGGGGCTTACGGAGAGGTGGCGGTGGACATCACGGGCAGCCTGGGGGAGATGGGCCTGGGCTTCCGGTCCGAGAGCTACCCCGACGAGACCGACATCGTCTCCATCCTGCTGCTGGGCGCCCCGCTGGGCGAACTCTCCAGCGGGCAGGCCCAGGGCAACGCCTCGCTGCTCTCCATCGCCTCGGGGGTGCTGATGGGCGAGCTGGAGCGGCAGGGCGGTGGAGGGCACATCGTGGACATGGTCGAGATCGGGGGCGGGTCGTACAAGGCCGGTCGCGCGTTCGGGGACGACATCTTCCTCACCGTCGCGCTGGAACCGGGGGCCGAGGTGGAGGCGGGTGAGAACATCACCGAGGTGACCATGGACTGGACCATCTCGCGGGCCTGGAACGCCGAGATCGTCACCGGCGATCAGGGCACCAGCTCCGCCGACCTGTACTGGACCTGGCGATTCTAGTTAGCATTTGGGTCCATGCCCCCCTCACTCCATCCCTGGCTCCGTCCCTCGTGGGTTCACGGGCTGCTGCTGTGCGCGCTGACCGCGGCGGCGTATGCCGGGTCCCTTCGCGCGGGCTTCGTCTTCGACGACTTCGCGCTGGTGGTCTACAACCAGGCCATCCAGGAGCTGGGCAGGGCCGGGAGCTTGTTCGGGCAGGACCTGTGGGCCACGGCCGACAGCGGCACGGCCTCCGGCTACTACCGGCCGCTGATGTCCCTGTCGCTGGCGCTGGACTGGCGGCTGGCGGGCACCTCCCCCGCGCTCTACCACCTCCACAGCCTGGCCTGGCACCTGCTGGCGGTCTGGTTCCTGCACCGGCTGCTGGTCATCCTCACCCAGCCTCTGCCTGCCCTGCTGGGGGCCGCCCTGTTCGCGCTGCACCCGCTGCAGTCCGAGGCGGTGGTGTGGATCGCGGCGCGGAACGACCTGATGGGGGCGGCGCTGTTGCTGGGGGCCCTGCTGCTGCTCAGGCCCCTGGGGCTTGCTCCCTGGAGGCTGGGGCTGGGGGCCGTGCTGGCGGTGGGCGCGGTCCTGTCCAAGGAGAGCACGCTGCTCTTGCCCCTGTTCCTGCTCCTGCTGGATCTGGCCGAGCACGGGCGGCCGCGGGGTTGGACTCGGCATGCCGTGCTGTGGGGAGCGGTGGCGCTGCACCTGGCAGCCCGGGGCCTGGCGGGAGTGAATGCCGCGGCGGCACCCCCCCAGGTCGGCTGGGTCCTGCTGGGGCGCAAGCTGCCAGAGCTGGCCGCCTTGGCTGGCAGCCTGTTGGTCTGGCCGTGGCCGCTGTCGGTGGGCCGCGATCTGGTGGGCTGGAGCCTGGCCACCCCCGCGCTGCTGGTGGGCCTGGCGGTCTGTGCGCTGCTGGTGGTCGGCTCGCTGATCCGTCGCCAGCGCCTGGCGCTGGTGGGGCTGGGGTGGGCCGCCCTGGCTGTGGCGCCTTCGCTGGTGGCGGTGGCGGACAAGGGGCTGTTCGGCGAGCGCTACCTCTACCTGTCCCTGGCGGGCCTGGGGCTCGCCCTGGCCGCCACGCTCCAGGCCCTGCCTCGGGCGCGGCTCCGCTGGGCGGGTGTGGCCTTGTTGGTGGTCGTGCCCTGGTTCCTGATCCTGCACGCCCGCGTGTTGGACTGGAAAGACGACGTCACCCTGTGGCGGGCTGCGGCGCGAGACACTCCCTGCACCTACGTCTACGCGGGGCTCGGACATGTGCTGAACCGGGACGGTGCCCGCGGGGAGGCCGCGGAGATGTTCCTGTTGGCCCTGCGAGGCTCGCCGCCTCAGCGTGAGGTGTGCCCGCGCTTGATGGATCTCGCCGCCACCCTGGGAGACATCCAGCGGGTGGTGGAGGTCGCTGGTGAGGCCGTGGATCTGGGCTGTCGCGACCCGATCACCCGCGGCAAGTACGCCACCTACCTGGTCATGAGCGGTCGCTGGGAGCGGGCCGTCGCGCTGGCGGGCGAGCTCGAGCACGCCGACCTCGAGGGCCGCGCCCGCCTGGTGCTGGCGGCGTGGGGTGTGGTGGAGGGGGATTGTGCGCGATACCGTGAGGCACGCGCGGACTGGCCCGGAGACATGGACTCCCAGATGCAGCTCTTGTACCACCACGGCGGTCATCCAGAGCTGGCGCGCGCCGCGAGCGCGGGGCTGCTGTGCGGTCCGTCCCCGGCCTCTATCCCAGCCCGGGAGCAGCCCTGATGCGCAAGCTGCTGCTGCTGCTGCTGGCGCTGGTTGCGGCTGGCCTGGCTCACCTGGCTCAGCGCTCGGTGGACGAGCGGCGGCAACGGGCCGACGTGGACACCGCCCTGCTCTATCTTCCCAGCCCCAGCAGCTTCCAGCTGGCCACCCTGGGCTTCCACGAGCCGGTGGCCGACCTGCTCTGGGTTCGGGCGGTGTTGACCTTCGGGGAGCGTCACGGCCGGGATCCAGACCCGGCCTGGGGCGAGTGGCTCGCCGGTATGCTCGAGGCCATCGCCGCCCTGGATCCGACCTGGCGCACGCCCTACCAGTACGGCGGCACCATGCTCCGGAGCATGGACGCCATCGACGCCTCCGACCGGATCTTCGAGCTCGGAATGGCGAGCTTCCCTGACGACGCCTTCTTCCCCTTCGCCGTGGGCATGAACCACTACCTCCACCGGAACGATCCCCAGGCCGCGGCCGAGTGGATCACCATCGCCGCCGCCAAGCCTGGCGCGCCCCAGTGGTACAAGGTGGCTGCGGCGGGGCTGCTGGCCAGGCAGGACATGATCCCTGTGGCCATCCGCTTTCTCGAGGAGCAGCGCGAAGCCACCAGCGATCCCGCCATCCTCCAGATGATCGACGGGCGGCTCCAGCGGCTGCACCACGATCGCTGGGTCCAGGCGCTCGAGGCGGCGCGCGAGCAATACAGGCAGCGGTTCGGCGTCGATATCGCCCAACCTGCAGACCTCGAAGAGCTCGGCCACCCGCTGCCGCCCGATCCCATGGGCGGGCGCTGGGTGCTCGCGGCGGATGGCGTGGTGCGATCGAACATCCGTGAGGCCGAGGAGGCAGAGAGTGCCCGCAAGACCGAGCGATCGCTGCTGATGCGACGCTGATGGCTGGGGCACCGTCGCTCCTCGCCGTGGTGGGCCTGGGCGCGTCCCTGGGCGACCGCCGCGCGCGACTGGAGCTCGCGGTGCGTATGCTCGCCCTCGAGCGCGGCGTGTGGGTGCTGGGGTGCAGCCGGCTGTACCGCACCCCCCCGTGGGGCGGCGTGGCCCGCAACCCCTTCCTCAATGGCGCGGCGCTGCTCCGGACCACCCTGGAGCCCTGGTCGCTGCTGGCATGCTGCCAGCGTCTCGAGCGACGGCTCGGGAGGCGCCAGGGACAGCGCTGGGGCGATCGCGCCGTGGATCTGGATCTGCTCTGGATGGAGGGGCTCGTGGTGGACGAAGATGGCTTCCACCTGCCCCATCCGCGCATCGCCGAGCGCAGCTTTGTGGTCCAGCCCCTCGAGGATGTGCTGCCCGGCGCCGTAGATCCTCGCACTGGCGTGAGCTTCTTGGCGCAGCACCGCGCCCTGGGTCCCTCGGTCGCCTGGCCGCGCCCGGCGCCGGTGGGTGTTCTGTCACGGCCCCGGGCCTGCAAAGGGGATAGCTGAACCTCCTCGAACAGCCCCCTCAGGAGGACCCCGTGAAGCTCTTCATCGACACCGCAAACCTGGCCGAGATCCGTGAAGCCCACTCGTGGGGCGTCATCGATGGTTGCACCACCAACCCCAGCCTCATCGCCCGTGAAGGTGGGGACTTCGTGGCCACCATTCACGAGATCTGCGAGATCGTGCAGGGCCCGGTCTCCGCCGAGGTGATCGCCCAGGACGCTGCGGGCATGGTGCGCGAGGGGCGCCTGCTGGCCCAGATCAGCCCCCACGTGGTCATCAAGGTGCCGCTGCTGCCCGAGGGCATCAAGGCCACGGCGATCATGGCGGCCGAGAACATCCCGGTCAACGTCACCCTGTGCTTCCAGGCCGGTCAGGCCTTGATGGCCGCCAAGGCCGGCGCCGCCTACATCTCCCCCTTCGTGGGCCGGCTCGACGACATCAGCGCCGACGGCATGGAGCTGATCCGCCAGATCGTGGCCATCTACGACAACTACCCAGCCCTGCAGACCGAGGTCCTCTCGGCCTCCATCCGCCACCCGGAGCACCTCATCCAGTCCGCCTTGGCCGGCGCCCATGTGGCCACCGTGCCCTTCAAGGTGCTGCGGCAGCTGTTCGACCACCCCTTGACCGACAAGGGCAACGCCGCGTTCCTCAGGGACTGGGAGAAGGTGCCGGATACCGACATCATCGGCCAGGTCGAGCGCTGGCTGGCCGCTCGCTGAGCCAGGCTCGCTGCCCTTGCGCCCCCCGGGGGCATACGCTACGTGAATGAGCCCTCATTCACTCGATCTCGAACCTGCAGGAGCGGCACAGATGCCCGAGCGTGGTGGCGGTAGCCGAGGTGAGAAGCGGGTTCGCATCATCGATGCTGCCATTCGGGTCTTCGCCGACCGAGGCTTCCATCAGGCGCGGGTCACCGACATCGCCTCTCAGGCCGGCGTAGCCGACGGGACCATCTACCTCTACTTCCGCAACAAGGAAGACCTCCTGCTCACCATCTTCGAGGAGAAGATGCAGGCCATCAATGCGGGCCTGGCGGGAGAGCTCGAGGGCATCGAGGATCCATTCGATCGCATCCGCGCCTTCGCGCGCTACCACTTCAGCTTGGTGCAGAAAGAGCGCGCCTTGGCCGAGGTGTTGCAGGTGGAGCTCCGGCTCTCCAACAAGTTCCTCAAGGAATACCGGCCCAAGCCCCTGTGGCAGTACCTGGGGGCATTCGCCGGGATTCTGAGAGAAGGGCAAGAGGCGGGCAAGGTGCGAGCCGACATCGACATCTTCACCGCAAAGTGGGCTTTCTTCGGGGCCCTCGACGAGCTGGCCATGCAATGGGTCTTGGCTCGTGGGAAGCCTCGTTTCAACCTCGATGCCGCGGCCGATACGGTCGCTGACATCTTCATCAAGGGCATCGCGAACTGACCCAAACTCCGGGAGGAACACCGTGAAAATTGGAGTTCTGCTCAAGCAGGTACCGGCGACGGACACCCGCATCAAGATCAACGCTGGCGGCACTGGCATCGAAACCGGTGGCGTGAAGCTCGAGATCAACCCCTACGACGAGCACGCCCTCGAAGAAGCGCTCAAGCTCAAGGACGCCAAGAAGGCCAACCAGGTGGTGGTCATCTCCATCGGCGGCGCCGGCAACGACCAGCGCATCCGTGACGGGCTGGCTCGCGGCGCCGACACCGGGCTGTGGATCGACGATCCCGCGCTCGAGGGAGCCGACAGCCTCACCATCGCCAAGGTCCTCGCGGCCGCGGCCAAGGCCGAGGGCGTCGACATGCTCATCGCCGGCAAGCAGGCGGTGGACAACGACAACGCACAGGTCCCCGCGATGGTGGCCGAGCTCCTGGGCTGGCCCCAGGCCTTGGTCATCTCCGAGCTGTCCATCGATGGTGGTGCCTTCCAGGCTACCCGCGACATCGGCGGCGGCCTGCGTCAGGTCGTCAAGGGCGCGCTGCCCGCGGTGCTGTCTGCCGACAAGGCGCTCAACACCCCGCGCTACGCCTCCCTGCCCGGCATCATGAAGGCCCGCCGCAAGCCCATCGCCAAGAAGACGGCGGGTGACTTCGGTGTGGCTGTGGGCGAGCCCATGGTCGTCGACGCCAACTGGACCCTCCCCCCGGAGCGGCCTGCTGGCCGCATCCTCCAGGGCGAGCCGGCCGAGGTGGTCGCCGAGTTGGTCAACCTGCTTCGTACCGAAGCCAAGGTCCTCTAGGGCGAAAAGGAGCACATCATGCCTGGTATTCTCATTCTCGCCGATCACGACGCTGGGATCTTCAAGTCCACGGCCCTCGAGCTGGTGGCCAAGGCCCGTGAGCTGGGCGGCACTGTGTCCGCGCTGGCCATCGGCACGTCCAGCGGCGAAGGCCTGCCTGCCGATCTGGTTCTCACTGTGGATGGCCCCGAGTTCGGGACCTTCAACACCGAGCCCTGGGTCGCAGCTCTGGCAGCCGCGGTCGCCAAGGTCCAGCCCGACCTCATCCTGGCCACGGCCAACATGGTCGCCCGCGACGTCATGCCCCGCCTGGCTGCGCGCCTGGGGGTCGGCATGGCAGCCGACGTGGTCGAGCTGCGGGCCGAAGGCGGCGCCGTGGTGGGCCGTCGTCCGGTCTACGCCGGCAAGGCCCTGTTCGACGTCACGGTCAAGTCCAGCCCGGCCATCTTCACGGCTCGGCCCAACTCCTTCGTTCCGACTGCAGGCGCCGCGCCGGGTGGGGTCGAGGCCTTGGTCGTCAGCGTGGGCGTTGTCCAGACCACCGTGGTCGAGACCTTGGCTCCAAGCTCCAACGTCGTGGACCTCACCGAGGCTCACCTGATCGTCTCCGGCGGCCGTGCGGTCAAGTCGGCCGAGGGCTTCGATCAGCTGATCCGGCCGCTGGCTGCTGCGATCGGCGCCAGCCCCGGCGCCTCCCGCGCCGCTGTGGATGCAGGCTTCTGCCCCCACGGCGAGCAGGTGGGCCAGACCGGCAAGGTGGTCAACCCGTCCCTGTACATCGCCTGCGGCATCTCCGGTGCCATCCAGCATCTGGCTGGCATGCGCACGTCCAAGGTGATCGTGGCCATCAACAAGGATCCGGACGCCCCCATCTTCCAGTTCGCCAGCTACGGCATTGTCGGTGACATCTTCACCATCTGCCCCATGCTGACCGAGGCGCTGAAGTAGTCAGGGTCGATCTCGCAGCCCCGAGCCCCGTCCCCCTGTTGGGTGGCGGGGTTCCGTGCGTTCAGGTTGTGGAGCCATAGGGCCACCGCGCAGGCCACAGGCTGCCTGCCTGCCTGCCTGCCTGCCTGCCTGCCTGCCTGCCTGCCTGCCTGCCTG
>ERZ890953.775-NODE-775-length-17401-cov-7.837657_pt1 | contig 17401 bp, 16 predicted proteins | sample MGYA00521264_ERZ890953 | MGnify/ENA primary metagenome ERZ890953 (study PRJEB32303, sample SAMEA104408629) | aquatic metagenome | biome: Brackish water; feature: Chemocline; material: water | place: Baltic Sea | collected 2014-10-26T21:54:00 | depth 200 m ...
CGTCGGCGTCGGTGTCGGTGTCGGTGTCGGTGTCGCCTTCGACGGGGGCGGTGTCGTCGGCGGGGTCCTTGTCGCCGCAGGCGAGCAGGGCGAGGGCGAGTACGGGCACGAAGCTGCGCATGGGGTCTCCTGGGGTGGGCCCATCATAGCAGTCAGCGCGCCCAGCGGACCCCTTCAATCTCGATGCCATCGCCGGCGACGCCGATGGAGGGCTCGGCCCCCCGGGCTCCTTGGGCTCGAGGTATCGCATCGCGCAGGTGTTACGCCGGTCGCGGTGCACGGGGGCGTCGCTCACCGGACCCGATCTCTGGCCTGGTCGTATGCGCGGGCGCGTGCAAGCTGTAGGGCACCCCTTCGCCCTGCCGCCATCAGGAGGCGCCATGAACCGCTCCATCTTCTCCCTGTTCGTGTTCATCCCGGCCCTGGCCTGTGCCGGCGAGCACGCGGTCAGCGTGCCTGCCTCGGGCGCTCCGCAGGTGGTCGCATCCTTCGCCACGGTGGACGTCCAGGACCTGAAGCGCCTGGGCGACGAGGCCGAGGTGTTCATCCTCGACGTGCGGACCGCCGGAGAGTTCGCGGCTGGCCACATGCCCGGCGCCCTGAACATCGACGTGGCGGTGCTGGAGCGATCCCTGGACCAGCTGGAGGCCTATCGGGACCAGCCCGTCTACGTCAGCTGCCGCACCAGCAACCGCTCGCGGGTGGCGTCGCAGGTGTTGGTGGACGCCGGCTTCTCCAACGTCACCCAGGTGCTCGGAGGGTTCTCCGACTGGCAGGCCAGCGGCTTCGAGGTCGCGCGCTAGAACTTGCCCGTGGCCTTCATGATGAGCTTGTGGATGCTGTGGAAGGTGACCCCTGGGGTCACGTACATCACGGCGCAGGTGCCGTACTGAAGCTCGATGTTCCGCTCCTTGGCTGCGGCCAGGGCTTCGGGGCTGTCGGTCTTCATGTGCAGCCAGGCCCGCTGGATGCCCGCGTCGGCCAGCTTGTGCAGCCAGGCCGGGACTTCTTCCTTGGGCAGCTCGAGGACCGCGGCGTCCACGGGGCCGGGCAGGGCCTCCAGGCTGGGCACCGTGGGGTCACCCTCGACCTCGCCCCCGCTGGGGTCTACGGCGTAGACCTTCTTGCCGCTGGCCTTGAGGCCCCGGTAGCTGAGCTTGGGGAAGGGGCGCTGGGCGTTGTGCCCGACGACGGCGTAGGCGCCGTGGGTCCAGAACTGCTCTCGGGATGACGACATGGCTCTTACCTCCGCTCGCCCCTACGCGGGCGAGGGGGCATTGTTGCACGAGGCGTGTCATAGGATGCAGAGGTCCCATGAAGCTCGCCTCGTCCCATCGCTTCCGCTTCGTTCCGGGCGTCCTGATCGCGTCCCTCTGCGGCGCGGTGTGCGCCCTGTGGCTGCTCTACCCGGCCTGGCTGGATCTGGATCATGTGCTGGTGGGGGACTGGCGGCACCCCGACGTGCTGTCCAACCACTGGCTCTACACCTGGCTTCGGGATCAGCTGGCCAGTGGCGGCAGCATCCTGCACAACCCGCGCTACTACTATCCGGTGGGAGACGCGCCCTACCTGGCGGGTAACGGGGGGGACGGGCTATTGTTCGCCGCGCTGGGCCCTCGCGGAGCCTGGCCGGGCTCGGTCACCCTCTGGCTCGTGGGAGTGCTGTCGCTGAACGGCGCCATGGCCTGGGGGCTGTGCCGTCGCTGTGGCGCCAGCCGCGCCGGCGCGATCCTGGGGGCGGCGGTGCTGGGTGCCAGCGCCTACCTGGCCCACGAGCTGAGCGGCGGGCGCTTCGCTCAAGCCGCGCTCTGGCCCATGCTGGGGTTCGTGTGGGCTTGGCTGTGCTTTCTCGAGCGGCCCCGCTGGGTCGCGGCCCTGGCCGCGGGGGCGGCCCTGGCCCTGAGCTTCCAGGTCTACTTGATCTACGGTGCCTGGGCGGTGGGGGTGGGCGTGATCCTGCTGGCGGCTCGCCTGCTCTGGGGGCCTGGGAGCAGGCGAGCCACCCTGCACGCGCGGCGCTGGCCTGGGCTGGCTGGCCTGGGGCTGGCGGTGGTGGCGCTGGTGCCGGTGCTGCTGCCCTTCGCGCTGCACTGGGGTGAGATGCCTGGGGTGGGGGAGGGGATCTGGCCCCACCCGCTGGCCGTCGAAGCTTCTCTGCCCGCCACGGCTTGGCTCTGGGCGGGCGGGGCGGATCGGGGCGAGGTCTCGCCACCCCTGTTGGCGCTGGCGCTGGCGGCGGTGGCTGGCGTGGGGCTGCTGCGGGCGCGGCCCAGGGACTGGCGACTGCTGGGGCTGGTGTTGGTGGGGGTGGTGTTCTGGGCGCTGTCACTCGGGCCGCTGCTGCTGCTGCCTGGCGGTGAGGCCACGGGAGTCCCCGGCCCCTTCGTGCTGGTCTACGGCTGGCTGGGGCCCCTGCGCCGCTTCTGGTGGCCCTACCGCCACGCGGTGATGGTGTTGATCCCCCTGGCCGTGCTGGCGGCCCGCGGCTTCGACCTCCTGGTGGCCCGCTGGAAGCTCCGCAGCGCCTGGATCATGGCCCTGGGCCTGGTGCTGCTGCTGCCCCTGGATCTGGGGCTTCGCGGTGGCAGGGCAGGGGCCGCCAGCAGCTGGTGGGAGCCGCCCCCCGCGTACCGCGCCATGGCGGAGCTGCCGGGGGAGGTGATGCTCGAGCTGCCGCTGTCCCCTCAGCTGGTGACCACCCAGCAGAGCCTGAGCTACCAGCAGCTGCACGGCAAGGCCTTGGTGAACGGCCACGCGGCGTGGGTGGCGCGGGTGCGACCCGCGGCCTGGGACGCCTGGGTGGATGGCAACACCTTCCTGCGTATGCTCCGGGCTCATGAGCAGGGCCTGCAGGCGGGTCCCTTCGCCTTCTTGCCCGAGGACGCGCTGGAGCTGCACGAGCAGGGCGTCCGGCTCATCGTCCTCAACCGGGAGTACCTCCCCGGGCCCCTGTTCTCCCTGTCCCAGAGCTACGAGCAGATCCTCACCGCCTTGTTCGGCGCGCCCATCTATCGGTTCCGGGATCACATCGCCGTGTGGGACACCGCCCGCTACACCATGCAGGGCTTCGTAGACGTCGCCCCGTTCCAGCTGCCCATCCCGATGTTCGAAGGGGATGGAAGCAGCGCCGCGCCCGTGGGTCACGCCCGCGCCCTGGGCCTGCGGGGCCTCTCCCGGGCCTTTCCGCCTCAGCTGCCACCCGAGGACGAGCCCACGGGGCCGGTGGAACAGGGGGAGTAGCTCGAGAAAGAGTCACGGATGCTTGCCAGCGTATGGAGCCAGGGCTACACGGGCCGGCCAACGCATCTGGAGTCTTGGCCATGCGCGCGCTGATCGTCCTCTCCGGCCTGTCCCTTGTGGCCTGCGGGCTCGGTCCCGCCCCTTGGGAGAGCGTGGCCGGCGTCTCCCCCGCCACGGCTCCCTACAGCCCCGACGCCGCCGGCTCCGACAGCTCGGACAGGGGATGCACCGTGGTGCTGCGCGACGTGGCGCGCCTGTCCAATGGCACGGGCGGCTACCAGATCAACGACGTGGATGGCCAGCGCTGGATCGTCTGGGAGGGCGCCGTCGATGTGGCCGCGCAGGCCGTGGCCGACGGCGCGACCCCCGCGGCCATCTTCCGGGATGTACACGGCCAGTGGTGGGAGGTCGAAGCCCAGGCCGTCGAGGACGGCCCCGCCGGCTACCAGCGCTATGCCTTCTGGTTGGACGAGCAGACCGTGACCGAGGGCATGAGCACCAGCGCCCTGTCGAGCTTCCAGCTGGAGCTGGTGCCCTTCGTGCGCACGGCGTCCGGCGATCGCCTCTTCGACCACAACCGCAACCCCGGCGACTTCGACAACTACCTGCTCGCGTCCGACAACGGCTGGGCCGTGCAGGACGACAGCGCGGCCTGCGTGCCTGCGGTGGAGCAGCCCTGGGGCGCCCTGGAGTTCCGCCGCGACTACGAGGAGATCCAGCACGGCGCCATCGTGCCCGGCGGCGTGATGGTGGTGGAGTACGACCCCATGCGCATGACCGAGTGCATCGGCGACACCTATATGGGCCAGGCCACCTGGAACACCTGGGCCTACGGCCGCTTCGAGCCCTCGGGCGAGACCTTCGCGGGCTCCGTGGTGGACTGCGGTGACGAGGCCTGCATGGCGCCGTCAGCGCTGCCCCTCGAGGTGGACGTGCCCGCGGACGCCACGGGCGTGGAGCTTTGGTTCAACACGGCGGGGCGCTCCTGTGGATCCCACTGGGACTCCAACTACGGGGCCAACTACCGCTTCGACACCGACGCCTCACCCCTGGACCCCGCCTGGGCGGGGGACGCCGGCTACACCCTGTCCCGGGGCATGGACAGCCGGGTCGAGGGCATCCCCGATCCCCTCGTCATCGACTCCTGGGACATCACCCGCGCGGACCGCCGTCGCCTGGACGCCGAGGTCTACGTGCAGGGCGTCACGGATGGTTCGGAGCGCGATGAGCTGATCCTCGCCCAGGCCTGGGTCAGCCGGGACGGCGCCGAGCCGGTGGAGCACTGGCTGGAGCTCGAGGGGCGGGTGGACAACAACCTGCGCTTCGGCTGGGACATCATGGACGAGAATCTGGTGTACACGCCCTGGGACAGCTTCAGCGTGGAGCTGCTGTTCTCCACCGATGGGCTGAACTGGGTGGCCGCGGGTCCCTTCACGCTCGAGCGCGATGCGAGCTGGTGTCCCGAGTACTACTGGGGAACGGAGTGGTGTAGCTGAGCTCCGGCGGGCGCCTCTCGTCGCGGTGGGGTCTGGTGGCACGAGGAGGCCAGCCGCGCGGTGGGCGGGTATAAAACCCGCCCCTAAGTCGAAGTGTGTGGCCCCCATGAGAGAACACCGGCTGCAGCTGCTGATCCTGCTGGGCATCGCTCTGCTGGTGCTGTGGCCCCTGCCGCTTGGCCAGGGGATCCTGGGCCATCCCCTGTCGGACATGCCTGACCACTACCAGGGCATCTGGTGGTGGGGCGCCGAGATCAACGCGCTGCGGCTGCCCCTGGTCACCACGGTCACCCACCTGCCAGCGGGCCAGGAGCTGTGGTTCGTCGACCCGGTGGGCGCAGCCATCGCGGTGATCCTGCGGCCGCTGGGCTTCCCCTGGGCCTACAACCTCACCATCCTGGCGGAGCTGCTGCTGGCAGGGGTGATGCTGTACCGGCTGGCATGGCGGCGCTTCGAGCGGCGGGGCCCGGCCCTGCTGGCAGGGACCATCGGAATCTCGGCGCCCTTCCTGCTGGGCTTGGTCCACTCGGGTCTCACCGAGTACCTGGGGCTGTTCTTCCCGGTGGTGCTGCTGGGCGATGCCTTGCATGCCCTCGAGGGCAAGCCCCGCGCGTGGCTGTTCGTAGCCATCGGCGTGGCCCTGTGTGCGGCTCAGGCGCTGTACTTCGGCGCCTTCGCGGCCCTGCTGCTGCTCTGCCTGCTGGTGGGCTCCGAACCTGGCCAGCGGGCCAAGCGCCTGCTGCCGGCCCTGGCCCTGGGGCTGGTGCTCTGCGCTCCCCTGGCCTGGCATGTGCTCTCGGGGATTCTGGGCGAAGGCGGCGCGGTGGGTGCCTCCAACGCTCCGGGGTGGCAGCAGCCCACCCTGCCGGCCACCGACATCTCTCTTTTCTTCCGGCCCGGTGACCACTACTTCCCTGACACCCCGGCGCTGGGCAACCCCGGCATCCTGCACGTTCACTACCTGGGCTGGGCGGCGCTGCTGCTGGCCCTGTGGGGCTTCCTGCGGCACCCCACCCTGCGCCCCCACCGCTGGGGCGTGCTGGTCTTCGCCATCTTCGCCCTGGGGCCCGCCCTGGCCTTCTGGGGGCGGCCGGTGATGCTGGGTGATGCGCCTATGTCCTTGCCCCTGGCGGTGCTGTACCGCCTACCGTTCTCGCCCTGGAGCTTGGTGCACCATCCCTACCGGCTCACGGCCTTCCTGGTGCCCCTGCTGGCGGTGGGGGCCGCCGGGGCGGTCAGCCTGCTGCCTCGCTGGGTCGCCTTCGCCGCGATCCCCCTCGTGTTGGCCGAGAACCTGCTGATCTCGGCGGCGGTCTGGCCCCTGCCGGTCACCGACGCCAGCTTGCCCGCGGTCTACGGCGATCTTCCTGGCCCCGGCGGGGTGTTCGACTGGCCCCCTGACGCTACCACCTGGAACCGCCGCTACCAGATCTGGCAGGTGCAGCACGAGCGCCCCATCCCCTACGGAGTCAACGTCTTCCTGCGGGAGCCCCTGATGCGGGACCCCCTGGTGGCCGAGCTGCTCAGTGTGCTCGAGGACCCGGGCCAGCGCGTGCGCAACCGCGACGTGCCCTATCCCCCCGACTTCCCCGAGCCCGCGGGCGGCGGTTGGTCCAGCCTGGGCGATATCAACCTGCGCTTCTTCGTGCTGCACCCCCAGGCCATGGCCAGGCGAGAGCTGGTCGCCACCCGCGAGGTGCTGGGCAGCTGGCTGGGAGAGCCAGTGATGCACGGGGTTGAAGCCGAGGTGTGGGCGATCCCGCTGGAGACGGTCAGTCGCAACTGACCGCGATGGTGTAGCTCACCTGCACCTCGCTGCCGTTGGAGGGGTGGTGCTCGTCGTCGAAGACCACGCTGGCTCGGCCTGGCCGCCAGGTTCGATGGGGGCGTGCGTGAGCAGCTCGATCCAGAAGGGCGCGTCATCAGGCTTGATCTCCATCGCCGTGAAGTTCAGATCGCCCTCACCGACGTTGTGGAGCTCCAGGCTGCCCAGCGCGGCGTCACCCAGCGCCACCGCGCCGAGGTCCAGCTCCGATCCGGAGATCGTGAGCTCGCCGCCGGGGTCGTCGTCCAGGGGACGGATTCCGCCGGCGTCCTCGTAGACGTCGATATCGACTCACCCCAAGACGAGGATCAGGGGGAGAGATGAGAGGCCCTGCCTGCGCAGGCGTGACTCCCATTGGGGAGGGGACCCCCACGGGAGCAGTGGGCTCGACCCTGCGTAGGGATCACATCTCGCAGTCGCCGCGCAGGGCGTAGACGATCTCGATGCTGGCGCCGCCTTCGGGCACATAGTCGCTGTCGAAGATCACGCTGTTGATGCTGTCCTCGTAGCTCCAGCCCAGGGTGCGGGTCACGCCGTCCACGTTCACCGAGATGGTCTCGGGCACGGGGTCGGTGGTCAGGGCGAAGCTGTTCATCAGCCCGGCGCTGGCCTCGGCCAGGGCGGCCAGGTGGCTGGCCCAGTCCGACGCGCAGATGGAGAGGAACTGGCCGCCGGTGGCCACGGTGGCCTCGTAGAAGCCGGTGTAGGGCGCGTTGTCGGCGCAGCCGCTGGGGTAGTCCCCGCCCACGGCGTGGATCACCACGTCGTCGGGGTTGCGCTTCATGCCTTGGAACAGCGAGACGTAGTGGCTCCAGCTGTTGACGCTCTGCTCGGGCTCGTCCGAGACGCCCACGATGTGCAGCTCGGCGTCGTCCCGCAGGAAGCCCTCGTTGCAGCCCCCGGCGCCGGTCTCGGCCAGGGCGACCTCGGCCAGGCTGAAGCCCCGCTCGGTCAGGCTGCCGGCCTGGCCCTCGATCATGGCGCCGACGGTGGTCACGGCACCGCTCTCGCTGAAGGTGCCGTCGATGAACAGCTCCGAGCCGTTGATGCAGCCGTCGTCCCGCACCACGAAGGCCACATGGAAGTCCGAGTCCAGGTTGACCATGGTGCTGACGAACACGCCGAAGTTGGAGATCACGCTGGCCAGGTCCCGGTCCATGGAGCCCGACTTGTCCACTGCGAACAGGATGTCGCTCAGCCCCTGGATGGGCTGCTCGAACATGTCCCGCTGCTGGCCGTAGATGACGCCAGCGCCCTGCTGGCTGACCTGCACCGTGGGGTGGTCCGGGTCGTCGGAGTCCACGCTGAGATAGCCCATGTCATCGATGTCATCGATGGGCATGTAGGAGATGGAGACCTGCTCGAACTCCCCCGGCGCCAGGCTCATCAGCCCTGGCTCTCCGCCGTTGAGGTCCTCTATGCCCCCGAACAGCAGCTCGCTCGAGGCGGTGAAGTAGTCGTAGTCGAGCACGGTGAGATCGGCGCTGCCGACGTTGGTGATGGTCAGATCCAGCGCTCCCTCGCAGCCCACCCAGGCGGTGCCGAAGTCGTAGCTGACAGGGTCGATGTCGATGGCCGGGGCGATACCGTCCCCCAGCAGCTCCACCGTGGAGATGGGGGTGAGGGGGTCGTCGCTGTCGATGCGCAGCGTGGTGTGCTGGGCCCCTGAGGCCACGGGCTCGAAGCTCACCTGCAGCTCGGTGACCTCTCCGGGCGCCAGCATGACCGAGCCCAGGGAGGCGAAGTCGAAGGGGGTGCCCGCATCCTCGAGGCTCAGATCCTGGATGTGCAGATCACCCTCGCCCACGTTCGAGATCTGGACGATCTGCACCAGCTCGACGCCGCTCAGCACCTCCACGGTGCCAAAGTCGATGGTGGGCGGGTCCACGAGGATCGAGGGGAAACCGAGCTCATCGAGGGGGTTGATCAGGTCTGGATCCGGGTTGACCCCGTACTCCGGGCCGCAGGCGCACAGGCCCACCGCGGCCGTGATGGCCAGCGCAGTGTGACGCTTCATTGTGATGTCCTCTGGTGTCCGTGCGGGGACGAAGGGTGGCACATCCTTCGCTTCAGCAGTGCCCCCATGCGGACTTTGCGATCACCTGACAGAAAGAAATCAGCGGGCCTCGAGGACGAAGGCGCCGCTGCCCCAGGTGACCGGGTAGTTGTCGTCGATGCCCGTGCTGATGCTCTGGCAGTCGCCCTCGAAGACGCCGTCGTGGGCAGCGCCCCAGAGGTAGAGGTCCCAGGAAGGGTCGCAGCCCTGGACCCCGGGGTCGCAGTAGCCTTCGGCCTGGACCTGGATGAGGATGTCGCTGGGGCCGGAGCCCTGGGGGTTGAGCTCACCCGTGCCGCCACCCCGCCAGTCCGCGTTCACCGCCGGTGCGATGACGCTGTAGCAGGCCGTGGCCGTACCCAGATCCCCGCTGCATACCAGCTGCTGGCCGGTGACCTCGAAGGCGACGGAGATCTCGATACCGTCCTTTGCGTCAGGGGAAGCCGGGCGCGAGACCTCGGTGATGTCACACGCGCCGACCCAGGTGGACACCAGATCGGGGTCGACCGTGGGGGGCTGGTCGCTGTCGACCGTGGGATGGGTGGCGGACAGGTAGCCGGCATGACAGCCGACCAGCGGCACCAGGATCAAGGCGCGGTGGTTCATGGGGCCTCCTCACCCGGGCAAGCTATCCTGAAGCAGCAGGGACGCCCCGGTGAGGGCGCCCCTGGGAGATAGCCCGCGAGGGGCTGAACGAAGACGGCAGGACTAGGCGTCGCAGTCGCCCATCAAGGCGTACTCGACCTCGATGGTGGAGCCACCCTCGGGGATGTACTCGGTCTGGAACATGATGGCGTTCTGGCCCTGGTCGTATTCCCAACCCAGGGTGGAGGTGACGCCGTCGATGCGGACCTGGACGGTCTCGGGCACGGCGTCGGCGGTGAGCTGGAAGGTGTCCAGGGTGGCCGCGGCGGCTTCTGCCAGAGAGGTGAGGTGGGAGGCCCAGTCGGACGCGCAGATGGAGAGGAACTGCCCGCCGGTGGCCACGGTGGCCTCGTACATGCCCGTGTAGGCCGAGGCACCCGAGCAGCCGGAGGGGTAGTCACCGCCGACGGCGTGGATGATGACGTCGTCGGGGTCGTCCTTGTAGGACTGGAACAGGGTGAGGTAGTAGGACCAGGAGTTCACGCTCTGCTCGGGCTCGTCGGAGACGCCGACCAGGTTGAGCTTGGCGGTGTCGCGGACCAGGCCCTCGTTGCAGCCGCCGCTGCCGACCTCGGACAGGCAGGCCTCGAGGAGCATGAACGCACGCTCGGTGTTGGAGGCGTAGGTGCCGCCCAGGTTGACCATGGTGCCGACGGTGGACTCGGCCTCGGACTCGGTGAAGGTGTTGTCGATCCAGATGTCCGAGCCGTTGATGCAGCCATTGTCGGCCTGGGTGACCGCGACGTGGAAGTCGGAGTCCATGTTGACCATGGTGGTGACGAACACGCCGAAGTTGGTGATGACGCTGGAGAGCTCGGTGTTCATGGAGCCCGACTTGTCCACGGCGAAGATGATGTCGGTGGCACCCTGGATGGGCTGCTCGAAGACGTCGAGGTTGGTGCCGTAGTAGACGCCGTTGCCTTCCTGGGTGACCTGGACCTGCGGGGTGAACGGGTCGTTCGAGTCGATGATGAGGTAGGCGATGTCGGCGTACTCGTCCAAGGGCAGGTAGGAGACCGCGATCTCGTCGTACTCGGCGGGGGCCAGGGTGATCAGGCCGTCGTCGCCGCCGTTGAGGTCTTCGATGCCGCCGAAGAGCAGGTCGGAGCTGCCGGTGTTGTAGGAGAAGTCCTCGACCACCAGGTCGGCGTTACCGATGTTGGTGACCGTGAGGGCCAGCTCGTTCTCACAGCCGACGTAGATGGTGCCGAAGTCGTAGGAGACCGGATCGACCTCGATGACCGGGGCGATGCCCTCGCCCATCAGCAGGACCTGGGCCACGGGGGTGTCGGGGTCGTCGCTGTCGATGAGCACGTAGGTCTCGTCCGCGATGGCGGTGGTGGGGTCGTAGACCACCTCGAACTGGGTGGAGGCCTCGGGCTGCACGAGCACCGACTGGATGGCGGTGATGGTGAAGGGCGCGCCCGGATCTTCGAGCTCGATGTTCTGGATGTGCAGATCCGCGTCGCCCACGTTGGACACGGTGACCACCTCGACATGCTCGAGCTCGTCGGCCACTTCGATGCCGCCGAAGTCGACCTCGCCCGGATCGACCACGATGTCGGGCATCTGGTTGTCGTTGAGATCCTTGATCCCACCGTCGTCGTCGTAGACCTGGTACTCGGTACAGGCCATGGCGAAGAGGCCGAAGAGAGCGAGAAGGGAAGCGGATCGATGCATGGCACACTCCGTAGATGGAACCCGGGCAGGGGACGTTTCGTGCTGTACGTGCAGCAAGGGTAGCAGAGCGATCACTCCCGGGCGAATTTTTTTTGACTCACCCTTCGAGAGTCGCTGCCCGTCGCCATCTTAGGTCCCTGCAAGGGGCTATCCAGACGCCAGGCTCAGCCGCAGGCGTCGCACGCGTCGAGGGCCCGCAGGGAGGGCGATGTCCACGTGCACCACGCCATCCTGGTAGCCGACGTGGACGCGGGCCTGGCCCAGGCCATGGCGCAGGAGCACGGCCCGGGCGTCCCGCTGCAGTCGCCCGGCGAGCAGGGAGCTCCAGGGGTCGCCCTGCATCGCGTCCATCAGGGTCGTCTCGAGCTCGGCTTCCAGGTCGTGCATGGGGAGCTCCCTGGGAGTCATTCGCCGTGGAACGGAGCTGTACACCGCGGACGGGCGGCGTCCAAGGCGGCGCGGTGGGCTCGCCTGGCGATGGTGACGGTGGCGATCCCTGCGTGGGTCATCAGCAGAATGGCGGCGTCGCCCATGGGACCTCGCGTGAGGGAAGGTTAGGGTAGCCTAGCCTGTCCTCGCGGGGCTTGTCCTCCCGGCGGCGGCGATGAACCCCCAGGGAGCGCACGGAGGCGGCATGGCAGTCAAGGGCATCGAGGGCATGAGCAACGAGCAGCTGGATCTGGAGCTGAACCGCGGCGGGAAGTTCGTGATCTTCCAGTACACGATCTCCATCCTCATCATGACCTTCAAGCGCGGCTCGGACATCCACTTCGTCAAGCACGGCGAGGGCACCTTCGGCAAGGCCTTGCCCTACATCCTCATCACCATGTTCTTCGGCTGGTGGGGCATCCCCTGGGGTCCCATCTACAGCATCGGATCGTTGATCACCAACTTTGGTGGCGGCAAAGACGTCACCAACGAGGTCATCGCTTCGGTCAAGCAGGGCCAGGCCTGAGCCGTCAGGCCCGCTCTTCGAGCTCCTCCCAGCGCGCGTACAGGGCCTCGATCTGGTCGGCCACCTGTTCGTGGCTGCGGCTGAGATCGCCAGGATCGATGGTGGGGTCCTGGTAGGTGGCCGGGTCGGCCATGCGGGCCTCGATGGCGGCCTGCTGGCCTTCGAGAGCCTCGATGCGGCCGGGCAGCGCCTCGTGCTCTCGCTTCTCCTGGAAGCTGAGCTTGCGGGGCTTGGGGGCCGCGCTGCGGGGCTGGGCTGGGCGTGGGGATGACGGGGCCTGGGCGGCCTGGGCGGCCTGGGCGCTGGCGGTCTTGGCGCGGTTGGTGTGGGCGCGGGTGGCCTTGGCGCGGGCCGCGCTGGCTTGCTGGCGGGAGGCGTAGCGCACCACCCTGCCGTCGGCGTCGAAGCTCAGCACGCCGGTGCAGACGCGGTCCAGGAAGGCGCGATCGTGGGTGACCACCAGGGCGGAGCCGTCGAAGCCCAGCAAGGCCTCCTCGAGCACCCGCAGGGTCTGCAGATCCAGGTCGTTGGTGGGCTCGTCCAGCAGCAGCAGGTTGGAGCCCTGCAGCAGCAGCCGGGCGAGCAGCAGCCGGGCTCGCTCGCCCCCGGACAGCACCGACACGGATTGCTCGAGCATGTCCCGGGGAAACAGGAAGCGGTCCAGGAAGCTGGCCACGTGCATGTGGCGATCCCCCAGGCGCACATGGTCGTTGCCGCCGCCGGCGGCGTGGAAGACGGTGTCGTTCTCGAGCAGGCCTGTGCGCTGCTGATCGAACATGGCCATCCGCACCCGGGGGGCGGTGGTGGAGCTGCCCCGGTCCGGGGCCTCCCGCCCCGCCAGCAGGCGCAGCAGGGTGGACTTGCCGCAGCCGTTGGGCCCCAGCACGCCCAGGCGCTCGCCGCGGCCCAGCTCGAAGCTCAGATCCTCGAACAGGGTGCGCTGGCCATAGGCCTTGGACAGGCGATCGGTCTCGAGCAGGACGTGGGGCAGACGCTCGCCGGTGCTAAGGTCCAGGGTGAAGTCCTTGCGGTCCAGCAGCGGGCGCTGCTCGCGCAGGGCCTCGAGGCGCTGCAGGCGGGAGCGCGACTTTGTGGTGCGCGCCGCGGGGGACCTGGCGGCCCACGCCGCTTCCCGGGTGATCATGGCCAGGCGCACGTCCTCGGTGCGCTTCAGCGCGATCTGGCGCTCGGCCCGGGAGATCAGGTAGTCGGCGTAGCTGCCGGTGTAGCTGATGCACTCGCCGTCCTCGATCTCCACGATGCGCTCGGCCACGGCTTCGTTGAGGTAGCGGTCGTGGCTGACCAGCACCACCGCGCCGCGGTAGCCCCCCAGGAAGGCCTCGAGCCACTCGGCCGTCTCGGTGTCGAGGTGGTTGGTGGGCTCGTCGAGCAGCAACACGTCGGGCTGGCCCAGCAGGGCGCGGGCCAGGGCCACGCGACGGCGCTCGCCCCCCGAGAGGTCCGCGGTGCGGGCATCGCGCGGGGGGGCGCCCACCCGATCGAGCATGGCGGCGACCTGGTGTTCCAGGTCCCAGCCGTAGGTGTCCAGGCGGTCCTGGAGGCTGGCCACGGTGTCCATGTCGCCGCGCAGGGTGGCGTCCTGGAACTGGTCCAGCAGCAGCCGGTGCCAGCTCAAGGCCAGGTCCAGCACCTCGCCCACGGTGGCGCCGGGGAGCTCGGGCTCCTGCTCGAGGAAGGCCACGGATCCGAAGCGCTCGACGGTGCCGTGATCCGGGCTCGCGCTTCCCGCCAGGATGCGCAGCAGGGTGGACTTGCCACAGCCGTTGGGGCCCACCAGTCCGATGCGATCATCGGACTCGACCCCGAGATCGCAGCCGCGGAGCACCAGCCGGTCGCCAAACGCGACCTCGATCCCACGGGCGTCGATGGGGCGCATGGCGGCTAGAGAGCCATGGCCGGGTCGAGCTGAAGCCCCTGGCCGGCCACGCGCAGCTCGCGGTGGGCCTCGTGCTCCTGCTGGCCCGTGTGGACCACCCCATAGACGTGGTAGGCACCCACCAGGTCGCCGGGATCGAAGACGATGTCCATACCGGGCATGAGCACCAGCACACCCGGGGCCTCGGGGTCGAGATCGTCCTGATCGGCCTGGATGGCTTGCTCGTGCAGGGTGCGACCGTCGGGGGCGACGAGGCGAAGCGTGCCCTGCAGCTCGAAGGGCTCTTCACTGGCCAGGCCGGCCATGGCCACCCGCACGAAGACGCGCTGGCCGAAGACCGCCTGATCCATGATGCCCAGGCCGTCGTCGCGCTGCTGATCGGTGGCCTGGGTCCACTGGACAAGCGCTTGGGGCGAGGCGGCCACCAGCACGTGGGCGGTGGGCTGCCCCTGGGCGGCGGGCGCGGTGGCCACGGCCTGGCTGAGCTCGTCGACGGAGACGGCCGGTGTGGGAGCGGTGGCCTTGGTGCCGCAGGCGCTGCAGCCGGCCAGCAGCAGGCAGCCGGCCAGGGCCAGGCGACGGGATGAGGTCTGGGAAGGCGAACGCATGGAGCTCTCCTGGCTGCTCCCCCTATCGCGGCCTGCGGCCGGGGGGAGGGGACTCGAGGGGACTGGGCCGTGCTTCCTTGGGGCCCCGTGTATATGGTGGGTCCGCACCGTGGTGTGTGAACCCAGGTGAGCCATGTCCGTCAGCCGCAGCCGCAAGGTCTGGAAGTTCCTCAAGCAGCAGTTCCTGTATGGACTGGTGGCATTGCTGCCCATCTACGTCACGGTGCGCGTGCTTGTCTTCGTGGTCCACTACGTGGATCAGAGCATGGCCCCAGTGCTGCAGGCATACCTGCCCGTGCACATCCCGGGCCTGGGCGTGATCGTCTCCCTGGTCATCGTGATGCTGGCGGGCTTCCTGATGCGGTTGGTGGTGTTCCGTCAGGCCACCCTCACCCTGGAGCGCGTCATCGAGTCGGTGCCCGGTGTGCGCACGGTCTACAGCGCGGTCAAGCAGGTGGTCTCCCCGCTGCTGGGCGACGACGGCCACAAGGCGTTCAAGCAGGTGGTGGGGCTCGAGTGGCCGGGCAACGACCTGTGGGTCGTGTGCTTCCTGGTCAAGGACGATCACCCCCAGCCCGGTCCCGACGACGAGGTGCTGGTCTTCCTGCCCACCAACCACCTGCACCTGGGCTTCGTCATCGCCACCCGGCGTTCCAAGCTCCACCCCATCGACATGAGCATCGAAGAAGCCCTCAAGACCCAGTTCTCTCTCGGGGTCGCCACCCCCGACGTCTCCCTGATGCCCGGCGCCTTGCTGGCACCGCCCCCGGCGCCCAGCACCGAGGAGTGACGATGCCCTTGTCCCTGCGCGCCCGCTGGAGCCGCGACGAGCCTGTTCACGCCTGCTGGATCACCCTGCCCGAGCCCCTGAGCGCCGAGATCCTGGCGCGCCAGGGCTGGCCGGGCTTGGTGCTCGATCTCCAGCACGGCGCCATCGACGAGGCCGCCGCCCTGCGGATCCTCCAGGTGATGCACGGGCTGGGCGCCATCCCCCTGCTGCGGGTGCCCTGGCTCGATCCGGGGGCGGTGATGAAGGCCCTGGACCTGGGCGCCGAGGCGGTCATCTGTCCCATGATCGAAGGGGTGGAGCAGGCCGAGACCTTCGTGCAGGCCTGCCTGTACCCGCCCATGGGCATCCGCTCCTGGGGGCCGGTGCGCGCGGGCCTGGACGGCGCCGCTGCGTATGCCGACAGCGCCAACGGGCTCGTGGTCCCCATCGTCCAGATCGAGACCCTGGGCGCCCTCGAGCAGCTGGACGCCATCCTGGACCTGCCGGGCCTGGGCGGGGTGTTCGTGGGGCCCAACGATCTGGCCTGGGCCCTGGGCCATGGGCCTGGCTCGGATCGCGAGGAGCCCGAGCTGCTCGACCTGCTGCTGGACATCCCGGCCCGTGCCCGTGCCGCGGGCGTTCAGGCGGGGATCCACTGCGCTTCTGCCGACTACGCCCACCGCATGGTGCAGGCGGGCTATCGCTTGATCACCATCGGCTCCGACGCCAGCTTCCTGGGACGCGCGGGGCGCGAGCTGCTCGGCTCGCTGGAGGCCTAGGCACGGCCATGCTCGACATCTTCGCGGTCATCGCAGGGCTCGTGATCCTCACCCTCGGGGGCGAGGCGCTGGTGCGCGGCGCCACCTCCATCGCCCGGCGCATGAACATCGCCCCGGCCATCATCGGCGCCACGGTGGTGGCTGCAGGCACCTCCATGCCGGAGCTGATGGTCTCGGTCTCGGCGGCCCTCCAGGGCTCGTCGGATGTGGCCATGAGCAATGTGGTGGGCTCGAACATCTACAACATCGTGCTCATCCTGGGCATCACCCCGCTCATCCTGCCCCTGGCCGTCCAGGGTGTGACCATCCGCCTGCAGTGGCCCGTGATGCTGCTGGCGGCGGCGTGGCTGCACATGCTGGCCCGCGATGGCCTGCTCGACCGCCTCGAGGGGGGCTTCCTGCTGCTGGGGCTGGTGGTGTTCGTGGCCTGGACCGTGCGCCTGGCCAGGGACGTGGCCCCCGAGCACGAGAAGCAGACCTACGGCTCGGTGGCCGAGCGGGTGCCCATGGCCGAGACCATGCGCCACTGGGTGCTCAGCATCGGGGGCATCGTGCTGGGTGTGGCCTTGCTGGTGCTGGGCGCCAAGCTGCTGGTGGACGGTGCCGTGAACATCGCTGGGGACATGGGCATCTCCGAGCGCGTCATCGGCCTGACGGTGGTGGCGGTGGGCACCTGCCTGCCCGAGCTGGCCACCAGCATCATCGCGGCCCTGCACGGTCGCGCCGATCTGGCCGTGGCCAACGTGGTGGGCTCGAACATCTTCAACGTCCTGGGCATCCTGGGCGCCACCGCCCTGACCCACCCCGTGGGCGTCAACAAGAGCACCATCACGGTGGACAACTGGTGGATGCTGGCCCTGAGCCTGTTGCTCTTCCCCCTGATGAAGTCGGGGAAGGTCATCTCCAGGGCCGAGGGCGGCTTCTTGCTGGTCTTGGGCGTGGCCTGGACGGTCTGGCTGTTCTTGGCTTAGTCGTACAGCTCCCGGCAGTTGCAGCGATCGGTGCAGGTGCAGGACTCCTTGCTCGCGATGCAGGGCTCGTCGCCGTCGCCGAAGGGAAGATCGGCCGGATCGATGATGGTGATGGTGGTGTGCACCGTGGACCCGCCCTTCAGCGCGTTGCCGAAGACACTCAGGGTGTGTGGGCCCTGCATGCCGAGCCTGACCCACCCCTGGTTGGCGTGCTCCTCCTTGCCCCAGCCCCACTCGGGGACCTCCAGGGCGCAGCTGTCCCAGGGGGCGTTGAGGATGCCCACCATGGAGGTGACGTCCGGGCCGGCGAGCTCGATGTGGATCCAGGAGTCGACCTGGTCGCTCGCCACGGTGAAGCGGAAGTCCACATAGTCATCGTGGCCTTCGGGGCCGGGGAGCAGGCCGTCTTCGTTCACCAGCACGGCGTCGGTGTCGGCGTCGGTGTCGGCGTCGGCGTCCGTATCCGCGTCGGCGTCGGCG
>ERZ890953.777-NODE-777-length-17374-cov-7.304983_pt1 | contig 17374 bp, 20 predicted proteins | sample MGYA00521264_ERZ890953 | MGnify/ENA primary metagenome ERZ890953 (study PRJEB32303, sample SAMEA104408629) | aquatic metagenome | biome: Brackish water; feature: Chemocline; material: water | place: Baltic Sea | collected 2014-10-26T21:54:00 | depth 200 m ...
ATTTGAGATTTTATTAGGTGCTGATAGTTTTATATCTACACCTTTAATATATCGTTCATTTAGTCTGTAAGCTCCAATAGGTTTTGAAACAAATTGAGGGGATACTTTTAAAGCATCTTCAAACATGTTTTATTAGTCCTCTGTAGTTTCAGAGTTTAGCCTATTTTTCATTTCATCTATATGAGTCGCCACCTTAAAACCCACTTAATTTCTTAATTATAACCAATAATATTCAATATAATTTATATTTTAAGCAACTAACACTTCTTGATTAATTTCAATTTTATACCTACTTTTATCAAGTAGAAAATTTTTCTGTTCCTCGTAGAATATTATATCATATTTGAATTTGAGTATAATGACGAAGCTGGCTCGTTTAGAGCTCATACTTGTTATTTTTTTACACTTTAAAAGTGGAGATCCATTCACTGGGGAGTAACTCAAATATAAGTTTATTTTTTACCCATTTCCAAGGTCCGTGTTTTATTTTCACATCAACTAGTTTTTTTAAAATCTTTTTTAGTATTTCCTCATCAATATCGCTAAAAGAATTTTCAGCTTTAGAAAGTAAAGAAGAAGGGTAAAATTTAATAGTATGTTCTGTATCGTTTGCTAAATACTCAAATATTTCTTTAGTTTCTAGCTTATTTATATCTTCTATTAAGTCTAATTGATACTTGCTACCTCTTAATTTATTATCTCTAGCTTGTAGCTTCTTTACTGCTTCTCTGTGCTGTTTTCGTTCTTCTAATAATTTTTCTTCTTTATCTTCTTTTACTTTTTGTTCTTCTCTCCAGTTTTCCCAATATGCTTTATCGTTAGAGCTAATTAAAGAACAAATAAGAGAATTATTTGGAGAATTATTTCTAATTTTATCCTCTAATACTCTAAAATTATATTCCTCTTTATACACAGTACCTTGTCCAGTAATTAAAGAATAAATCATTTTTAATTCTATTATATATTTTTCACATAAAATATCATTATCAAAATCAAGACTTTCAAAAGCTTTAATTATCTCCTTAAAAGAATAATCTTTTAATTCATCTTTTACATCTTTCATTCCACAAGTAGTACAAGTTCCACCATACTTAAAACACCATTTTTTTTCTAGTATTTTTTCAATAATTAAAAATAGTATATTTTTTGACATTACTTTATACTTCTATACTATTTAATAATTTCTCAAGCTTCTGATTAATTCTTCCCTCTTTCTCTAAATATAGCTCTTGCTGTCTTTTAAAAGCTTGAAGCACTAAAGAATTATTATTAGTTTCTTCTAGTAAAGCTTTAGCCCAATTAGATGGAAAACCAAATCCGTGTTCACCAATTCCTATAAGATAGTTTTTTACTCTTTTATTATATTGCTTAAGATTGTGAATTGGAAAAGTAGGAGCTATTTGCATTATTTCTTCTTCTGCTACTCTAAGTGGAATTTCTTCTCTAGCTAGTTTAACTTGTATTTTTGTAATAGCTTGTACTTGCTCGTATGTGTATCTAGTAGATACTTTTTTTGGATTAGTAATTTTTATAGGGTTCATAATTTCTTCTTCTTTTAAATCTTGTAGTTTTTTACTATCCGTAAGAATAGTAAGTAATAAATCTTGTAATTTTTCATTATCAATGACAATACTCTCTTTATAAGCTTCCTTAGCATTTAAAATAATACTTTCAATAACTTTTTTTATAACTTATCCTTTAACTCTATGTAGTAAAAGGTTACTCCATTTAAACTTTGAGTAAACTTAAATAACTATAGTGAGTTAATTGAGTTATATTTTAAAATTACTATAGTTAGTCTATAACTTATCTTCTAAGGCTAATCTCGAACTCTTGCTTCTCTGCTGTAAGCCAAGTTTCTGTAGTAGTATAAATCTTATCAGCTTCGTTAGAATAATAACTGATAGGAAGTAAATCTAAAGAGAGGAAGTGTTAGAGAATATCGCTTCTTACTCTTATAACCCAAGTTCTGTTTTGCAAGCCACGCAGTAGTGCGACTCAGGGAGTAACATAAGACGTTCAAATAAAATATCTTCCTCGCACTCAACACAAATTCCATACTCCTCTTCATTTATTCGTCCAAGTGTTATTTGAAGTTGTTTGAGTCTAAGATTGGCTTCATTGACTATTTTGGAATTAAGCTCTTTTTCGAGCATCATATCTTTACGGTTTATCTCATCTATGGAACAATCTTGTGCAATTTTTACATCTTTTTCTTGTATGTTCTTAATATCGTTTTTTAGAGTCTCAATATCATGTAGGATTTTCTCTTTTATTTGTTCTTTTTGTTCTGTTCTCATTGGTTCTACTTTTGGTAAGTGGCAAAAAAATGTGGCACACTGTTTTCATCATCATAAGCTAAAAAACTTTTCTCACTCAGTCCACACTCTACAAAACCATCTATCTCGTTTTTATCTAAAGGCAGAGGAATATCATCGAGCTGTTCTTCTTCTTTTCGACTTCTACATGATACTAAAATAAAAGCATTATCATGTAAAAAACTAATCATTGCATCTCTCGCTTGTAATCGGTATTTATGAGGTAAAACTTGAATGGTATTACACTCATACACAAGGTCAAAATTCTCTCTCCACTCCTCAGGATAATCAAAAAGATTTTCTACATGATAATTTACTTTTGAATCGGGATATCGTTTTTTGCAAAGCTTAATTGCCTCAGGTGAAACATCAAAAGCAGTTACTTTGTAGCCAAAAGCACTCAAAGCCTCTGCATCATCACCAACCCCACAACCCACAACAATCGCCCGATTATCATGGTGAGGTTTTGTATGGTTTTTAAGCCATGCAAGAAGATAAGGACTAGGCTCTAAGTCCGCCCAAAATACAGACCTATAATCACCTTTGGCATCGGTATAAATAGAATCAAACCACCCCAAAGGGTCATCCTTTTCTTGATGGGTTTTTACCATATTTTTGTAGGCTACGGGGTCAAAATCGTTCATGCTTTATCCTTATAGATGCTTTGTAATGTAGCTAATAAACATCATCGTGTGTGCCAATATCAACAGGTATAATTTCATTGTTTTTAATGATAAAGTCTATAATTACTCTATATTCTACATTTATAGAAATAGAATGAAACTCACATAACCTTCCTTGTACTTTGTGTAAACGGAGTGAGGGGTGATGTGGATTAACTTCTAAAATTTCAATAGTTTTAATATATCGCTCAAGAATATTAGGATGCTTTTTAAGAAACTTTTTTAACTTCTTTAAATAAGAGTCTGTAACTATAATTTTATAGTTCATTCATTAAATCTTGTATATGTTCTTTAGCAGTTTGTGTTTTATATTTTCCATTGTCAATATCTTGCATTGTTTGTATGTATGCCAAGTCAAGTTCATTTGCTCTTAGCTCTTTGTATCTCTCTATATCTATAACTACAAACTTATCTTTACCTCTAACATTTATAATCAATTCATCAAATTTCTCAAGAAGATTTGAGAATAGTGTTACACCTTTTGTTTTAACTTCGTTTGCACTAATTGTCATAGAGTATCCTTAATAGTACTTTTAATAGTATTATAGCATATTAAAATTTTACTTTAAACTTTTTTATGTTTTTGCAGTGGAGAACTTGATGGATACAATACTTTTCCTGAGGGCACAACTAGGGATGATTTTGCTAAATGAACATCTTGATCGTCAAAGAAAATATGCGCTTTAAAGGCTTTTAAAATGTTGCTTTTCTCAATTCCACCAAGAAAAAATGCTTCATCAACATATACACCCCAATGTCTCAATGTTTTTATTACTCTCATTTCAGAGGGACTATTTCTTGCTGTAACTATGGCAATTCTAACAGGTGAGAACTCAACTTTCATAGGGAGTCTCTCTTGTAATTTTGCTAGTTTTTTTAAAAAATTGGCAAATGGTCCTTCGTTCATAGGTATATCTTGAGAACTATCTTCATTTTGATGAAAAGCATCCATCCCTTGTTCTTTATATACCAATTCGCTAGTTTCATCAAAGAGTACGGCGTCCCCATCAAATGCAATTCTAACTTGCCCCTCTGGAATACTAGATTTATACTCAGGGGGAGTACAAAGAATGGCAGATGCACAGACTCCATTATCAATTACTTTTTGTGCATCACTTTCATTTGTAGTTAAAAATAAATCAACATCAAAAGCTTCTAAATAATCAGCACTTGACTCTCCAGCGGTAAAGGCAGAACGAGTTATTTTTAAGCCCAGTTTTCTTATTGTATTTAACACTCTTATCCCAGTATCAGGACTATTTCGTGACATAATTACAACTTCAACTAATGGAGATTGACCTTTTTCTTGGTATTTATTTAAACTTAGTAATGCTTTGACTAATGGAAAACCAATACCCTCTTCTAAAGCTTTATCTTCATTCTCAAGCATATATTTTCTATATGTCGCAATAGCATTATCTGGGTCTTTTTCAAACTCTTCTCGAAACAGTTTATCAGATTCCGATAAATCAAACAGTGCAGTCGCTGAAATGCCTAAGACTAAGGTTTCTTTTAAATTTAATGGCAAATCTTCTCCTTTTTCTTAAAAGAACATTATAACACAAATGAATATTCCATTAAAAAGTAGTAGTTTTAAGGTAAGTAATTTATAATAATAGGTAATTATTCTAACAAAGGTCATTAATTGTGAATAAAGAACTCTACATTGGTATTATGAGTGGGACTAGTTTGGATGGTGTTGATATTACTCTTTGTGAGATTGATGAATTATCATGTAGACTTGTTAGCTCGGCTGAATACCCTTTTCCTCTCGGTTTAAAAGCCGAAATTCTTCATCTTTTATCTACTTCTACAACTCTGCAAGAGATAGGTGAGCTTGATAACAAACTTGGTACTTTGTTTGGTGAGTTAGTTGTTCGGTTTGTGAGTGAACAAAAACTACATGATAATATTAGAGCGATTGGTCTGCATGGGCAAACTCTTTGGCATTCCCCTGATTCAGAGAACCCTTTTTCTATGCAACTTGGAGACGCAAATATAGTAGCGGCAAAAACAGGGATTACAACTGTGGCTGATTTTAGGCGAATGGATATGGCAAATGGTGGACAAGGCGCTCCTTTTGCTCCTGCTTTTCATCAGTTTTTATTTGGTGGCATGAAAGAAAATGTAGCCGTAGTAAATATTGGTGGCATGGCTAACATTACCTTACTTGGCAAAAATCTAAAAGGCTGGGATTCTGGTTGTGGCAATGTTTTACTCGATATGTGGATAAACCAAACACAAGAAAAACCTTATGATAAAGATGGCGATTTTGCTAGAAGGGGCACAATAGATGAAGACCTTTTAGAGAATATGTTAAATGATAGTTACTTTAAAAAACCGGCACCAAAAAGTACAGGCAGAGAGTATTTTAATGAAAACTGGTTGGCTAACTTTTTACCTATTTTTCATACCATTAAAGATGAAGATATTCAAAGAACACTCTTAGAACTCACGGCTAAAAGTATAAGTAATGATTTACAAGGAGACTCTATAACAAAACTTATTGTTTGTGGTGGTGGCTCAAAAAATCGCTTTTTAATGCAAAGACTAAGTGAGCTTTGTGAGTGTGAAGTGAGTGTGAGTGATGAGTTTGGTGTTAGCAGTGATTTTTTAGAATCTATGGCATTTGCGTGGTTAGCAAAAAAAAGAATTCATCGTGAAGTTGTAGAGCTTAGCTGCGTAACTGGAGCAAGAAAAGATTCGATTTTAGGTGGGGTTTATGGATAAACTAGATAAATGGATACAAACAACAAAATATAAAGATTACGATTTTAGTATTGCCTCTGCAGATGCAAGTTTTAGGAAGTATTACCGTTTGAGTTCTCTACATGATAATTTCATTGTTATGGATAGCTCTTTGGAACTCTCTTCGCTTTCTCCCTTTGTAGATGTTACAAAAAGATTACTTCATGTGGGAGTGAAAGCTCCTTTTATCTTTGAGAAAAATTTAGATGATGGGTATTTGATTTTAGAAGATTTTGGCTCACGAGCACTTTTAGATGTTTTGAATGTGACTAATTTTAAAGCATTATATGCAAAAGCTATGGATGAAATTATAAAGATGCAAAAAGCAGATACTAAAGGCTTACCACTTTACGATGAAGCTTTTTTACACTTTGAAATGGACTTGATGAGTGAGTGGTATTTACAAAAAAAGTTAAATCTCACTCTACATGATAATGATAAAAAAATGTTAGAAAAATCACTCAAATCTATTTCAAATTTTGTGTTATCACAACCTCAAGATGTTTTTGTGCATCGTGATTATCACTCCCGAAATATTATGCTCACTCCAAAAGATGAGATTGGTGTTATTGATTATCAAGATGCGATGAATGGGGCTATTACTTATGATTTGGTTTCACTACTTAAAGATTGCTATATTGCCTTTGATAGAGAGAGTGTAGAGGAGTTAGTGCTTCTTTTTCGTGATAAAAAAGGCTTAGATACAGAGGATGCAGAGTTTATAAAATGGTTTGATTTTATGGGTTTACAGCGCCATATTAAAGTGCTTGGCGTTTTTTCTCGTCTTTATTTACGTGATGGCAAAGATGGGTATCTCAAAGATATTCCACTTACTTTAAAATATACTATTGATACGGCACTTAGATATGAAGAGACTAAAGAACTAGCACACTTTTTACAAAGAGTGACTTCATGAAAGCTATGATACTTGCAGCTGGTCGTGGTGAGCGAATGCGACCACTTACCGACAAACTGCCTAAGCCACTTTTAGAAGTTCAGGGCAAAGCACTTATACTCTGGCATATAGAAAAGTTGGCTAAAAATGGTTTTAAAACTATTGTGATTAATATCGCTCATTTAGGTTACAAAATACCAGAATTTTTAGGTGATGGCTCAAAATGGGGTGTAGAGCTTCTTTACTCTGATGAGCAGATGAGTGGAGCATTGGAGAGTGCAGGGGGGATTAAAAAAGCACTTCCTCTTTTAGGAGATGAGCCTTTTTTAGTTGTTAATGGCGATGTCTTTTGTGATTATGAGTTTCTACATAATTTTGAGCTAGGTGATAAACTCGCTCATTTAATTTTAGTACCCAATCCTCTACATAATGAAAAAGGAGATTTTTCTCTACATGATAATTTGGTGCAAAACAGAGCAAACACTATGTATACTTTCTCAGGTATAGCTTATTACTCACCAAAACTCTTTGAAAATGTAGCACTGCAAAAAAGTCCACTAGCTCCTCTGCTTCGTGAAAATATTGAAAAACAAAAAGTAAGTGGGGAGTTGTTTGCTGGTGTTTGGCATGATGTGGGAACACCACAGAGGTTGCAAGAGTTAAATAGTTAAAATAGTCTACCGCTCACACTTCGCTAACACTCATTTGATATCATTTCAGTATAACAAATAAAAGGAAAGACATCATGTTACACTTTACAAACAAATCTATTTTATTATCGGCTCTCGTAGCATCTACACTTCTTATTGGATGCGGAAGTGCTAGCGATGCAACATCAACAGTTACCGCTGCTACTTTTGATGGACAACTTGTAGATAATTATGTAGAAAATGCCGATTATACATGTGCTGATGGTTCAAGCGGAATTACAAATGTTAATGGAGACTTTTCATGTAAAAGTTTACCAGTCACCTTTTCTCTTGCTGGACTTAAGCTAGGTCAAATCTCAGAGCTCAATGCAGATAAACAAGTTTTTCCACAAGATTTACTTGGAGTAGATAGAAATGACACCCAAAACAGAGATGTTGTGGCTATGGCAAGGTTTTTACAATCATGTGATGAAGATAGAGAACCAAAAAATGGTATAAAAATCCCACAACATACAAAAGATTCCCTACAAATGTATAATGAAAATTTTGATGCTTCAAACCTAGGTGTTTATGCTCAAGATTTAGACTTAGAACTTTTTGATGAAAATGTTTCTATAGAACATTTAGATACAACGGTAGAATTAGTTGATGCATTAAATAGTTTAGGTAATTTACCTATTGAGCTTAAAACTGCACTTTTAACCACACAATCAACACTTACTCAAGAGCTAAAAGATACACTCTCTTATATGGGTAATGAAGAGAGACTTGCTTATGATGTGTATAATAAGTTATACCTTACATATCCAGATGTTTCACAGTTTACAAATATTGCTACAAGATCAGAGAGTACTCACTTTCAAACAGTGCAATTTCTTGTGCAAAAATATATAACAGACTACACAGAGTTTTCAAATATTGATCTACCTGAATTAGGCTATAAAAATGTAGCTTTAGAAGATATGGAAGCTGGAAAATACGACATTTCTGCAATTCAAAATTTATACAATGCTCTTATAGAAAAAGGTGAAGTATCTAAACAAGATGCTCTTGAAGCCGCTTGTATGATTGAGGTAACGGACATTGATGATTTAGATAGAGATATTTTACTCTCAGAAGCAGCAAATGCAGATGATATAACAGCCGCATTTAACTTTTTAAGAGATGGTAGTTATGCTCACTACTGGGCATTTGATAGCGGACTTAAAGCTATAGGTGTAGAGAATGGTTGTTGTTCTGCTGGAGATGAGTACTGTAAAACAGAAGCGGATTATCCTAAACAAGCAACCCAAAATCCTCAAGGGAGTGGTCATGGTTTTCAAGGTGGAAGAAATTAAATAATTGATGCTATTTTAGTATAAAGGGTGTATAATAGTGGTATACAAAACAAGGAGTTTAAGATGAAAACTTTAGTAATGACAAGCTTATTCGTTGGTAGCATACTTTTGGCTGGAATGGGTTACAATATGCCTTCTTTTAGTCACTTTGATGCAAATAACAATGGCAAAATAACACAGACTGAGTTTGAACAAGGACAGCAACAGCGAATGCAAAAACAAGCAGAAGCAGGAAAAATGATGCGTAATGCTGGAAATGCTCCAATGTTTGACGAAATCGATAGTGATGGTAACGGATATATTGATAAAACTGAATTCGCAACTCATCAAAAAAACCGTAGAAAATAACTACTATAACCTAAGTGATATTCACTTGGGTTACATCCCCTTATAAAATAAATTCAAGAGTTAATTTTTTTTCTGTACAATCATAGTGACAAAATATAAAATATATTGGAATAAAATAACTACATGATAAAAAGTCTACTTATACTACTTCTGCTGAGCTCTTTTGTCTCAGCAAAATATACAAACTGTGAATTTAAAAATAAAAACTATGGTGATGTTTGTAAAGCAGTTGTCAAAAATGGTGTCTCTTATGAGTATGCTAATAAATTTTTACTCTCCTATTTTAAAACAAAAAAATTTGATGAGGTGAGTTGGAAATATTTACAACCTCAAGAGATAACAAGACATAGAGAAAATGAGAAAAGAGCCAATAATGTTCTGGTAAAATATGTACCAAAAATGGTGATTAATCTCAAAAAATATAAAAAAGTTTATGATAAAGCTGAAAAAAAATATGGTGTTAATCGTGAGATAATTGCTGCTATTTTAATGAAAGAGACAAAACTTGGCGAGATAAAACCAACACATGATGCTTTTGTTGTTTTTAATACTATTGTCGTGAGAACTAAAGGTGAAACAAGCAGAGAAAAGTGGCTATTAAATATGGGTAAACAAAATATGGCAAGTGTGATTGAGTACTGTTATAAGGACAAACTTACTCCACGAGATTGTAATTTGCCAAGTTCCTATGCAGGTGCAGTAGGAATTCCCCAGTTTATGCCAAATAGTTTTGCCTATGCAGATAGTTATAATGGAGCTGTTCCTGATTTAACAAAAATGGAAGATGCCATTATGTCCGCTGCAAAATTCCTACATGATAAATCAGATTTTTCTACTCTTATAAACTGGAAAAAAATGCCAGATATTCCTAAAGTAGAAGCACTTTGGTATGATTATGCTTATGAGAATAAAAATGCCTCTTTTGTGTATGAAAAAAGTAAAAATGGAGAAGATTATAGCTGTTTTACCAAAGGCAAAGAAGAGCTATATTACATGAAAGAGTATACTAAAAAAATTATGCGCTATAACAACTCTTCAAACTATGCAGTAGGTGTTATACGCTTGGCATACGATGCTCATAATCTTTTAAAGTAGTAAAAAGTGGCGAAAAAAGTTCTAATTTTACATGGCTGGGGTGGAAGTGATTTTCCTCATTGGCAGAGTTGGTTAGCGAACGAGTTAGCAAAAGATTATGGAAAAGTAAGTTTTTTAAAACTAAGTGATTTTGATGAACCAAAGTTAGAAATTTGGCTCAAAGAGTTAAAAGATGAGTTAGAAGATTTTAAACCAGATATTGTAGTTTGCCACTCTTTAGCGAATATCCTTTGGTTTCATCTTTGCAATAGTACAAACATGAAAGAGATACAAAAACTTTTTCTTGTAGCACCACCAAGCCTAAGTTGTAAAATTGCAGAACTGCAAAGCTTTTTTCCTGTTAGAGTTCCCCAAGATTTAAAAGCAAAAGATGTTTTACTTATTAGCTCGACAAACGACCCTTATATGAACGAAGAAGAGGTTAAAACTTTACAAAAAGCACTCAATGTGAAAATGGAAGTTATAGATAAAGGCGGACATATAAATAGTGATAGTGGTTTTGGAAAGTGGCCTTGGATATTAGAAGAGGTGAAAAAGAGTCTCTAGCTAGAGCTTAAGCATAAACATCTAGCAATTGATTTGAATTTACCGTTGGAGTAACATCTTTTGTTTGTGTTGCAACAAAGGCTTGAGCTTTCGTAGCTGTTTCATTTGTAGAGCTTGTAAGAGACTGAGACTCTTGATCTTGTTTGGCACTTGTATCGAGTTTTCCCACTTGCACTTGAGAAGGTGAAGGGGATTGAAATGTATATTGTGCAACTTGCATAACATTCTCCTTTTTTGCATATCTGATAATTATAACACAAAAATTAATTTATAAATCTTAAACGAAACAATTAAAAATTTAAAAGAGTAAAAATATGAACGATTTAATAACACGATTACAAACAAAAACAGCTTTAAAAAAAGAGCATATTCAAAATATACTCAAACTCTTAGAAGAGGGTGCAACTGTCCCATTTATTGCTAGGTATCGAAAAGAGATGAGTGGTGGTGCAAGTGATGAGACTCTTAGAGAATTTGAGACAATTTATGAGGATTCTAAAAAACTTTTGGCTAGAAAAGAGGATATATCTCGACTAATAAGCCAAAGAGCAACTCTGGATGAAAAGCTAAAAAAAAGTATTTTAGAAGCTGATACAATGAGTCAGCTTGAGGATATTTATAGACCTTTTAAAGAGAAAAAACAAACACGTGCAACAGTAGCGATAGCTCTTGGACTAACACCCCTTGCTAACATACTCTCTTCAGCTAGACTTAACACAGTAGAGTTTCAAAAAGAGGCAAAAAAGTTTGTAAGCTCTAAAGTAACTTCTATTGAGGAAGCGATAAAAGGAGCTCAGGATATTCTTGCAGAAAGATATGCTGAAAATCCTCGTGAACGCGAAGCTATAAGAAACTCTATGCTTCGTTTTGGAAATTTAGAAGTGAAAAAAACTAAGACTTTTGATGAAAAAGGACTTTATAAAAATCTTGTGGGAAAAAGTGAAAAAGTAGCTTTTATTCCATCACACCGTTATTTGGCTGTTATGCGAGGTGTGAGTCAAAAAGAGCTGAGTGTAAAAATTACGATTGATATGCAAAGAGTTGAAGATAATATAAAAAGTTATAAAATTCCGTCTCATGCTTCAAGTTCAAAAGAGTTACTTTTAGCGGCATATCTCGATGGACTCAAACGACTTCTTTTACCTTCTATTGAGAGAGAAGTTCAAAGTTTACTCAAAGAAAAAGCTGATTTGTCGGCTATAAGAGTTTTTGGTAAAAATCTTGGACAACTTTTGATGACTCCACCTGTAAGAGAACGAGTTATTTTAGGGGTTGACCCTGCCTTTGTGAGTGGCTGTAAATTAGCTGTTATAGACACAAATGGAAACTATTTAGAATCAGCAGTTATCTACCCAACTGCACCTAAAAATGATTATAACAATTCTAAAACAAAGGTGTTAGCTTTGGCAAACAAGTATAACATCACAGCCATTGCCATAGGAAATGGAACTGCATCAAGAGAAACACAAGAGTTTTTTGCCAAGATAAACAAAGATGAAAATGTCAAACTCAACTACACAGTTGTCTCAGAAGCCGGTGCTTCGGTTTACTCTGCTTCAAAACTTGCACAAGAGGAATACCCTAAACTTGATGTGACTATTAGAGGAGCGATTTCCATTGCTCAAAGACTTCGTGACCCTATGGCAACACTGGTTAAAATTGACCCAAAATCTTTAGGAATCGGGCAGTATCAGCACGATGTTAATCAAAAACTTTTAGAAAAAAAGCTCTCTGATGTTACAGAAGATTTAGTAAATCGTGTAGGAGTTGATATAAATTCGGCATCTGCTTCACTGCTTTATCATGTAGCAGGATTGAGTCAAAAACTTGCTCACAATATCATCGATTATAGGGATGAAGAGGGTGAATTTAGAACAAAAAGTGAACTTTTAAAAGTAAAAGGGATAGGCAAAAAAGCTTATGAACAAGCAGCTGGATTTATCCGAATTATTGAGGGTAAAACAGCTTTTGACAATAGTGGCATTCATCCTGAAAATTATCATGTAGCCAAAGAGATTTATAAACTCGAACTCACAAAGATAGATATATCGCAAAAAGCGAAAGAGTTAAATATGGGAGAAGAGACACTTAAAGACATCATCAAAGAGTTACAAAAACCAGGATTTGACCCAAGAGAAGAGCTACCACCAATCCCCTTTAAAGAGGGGATTACTGATATAAAAATGCTTAAAGAAGGAAGTTTTGTATCAGGAATAGTACGAAATATCACTGATTTTGGTGTTTTTGTAGATATTGGGCTAAAAAATGATGGAATGATTCATATCTCAAAAATGAGCCAAAAAAGAGTTAAACATCCTCTTGAAATTCTCTCTTTAAATCAATTTTTACCACAAATTGAGGTGATTTCTATTGATAATGAGAAGGGAAAAGTGGGTCTTAGTTTAATAGAAATAAAGGTATAATAATTGTAATTTATTTTGCTTTAGGATAAAAGTATGACATATCATGTAGTTTTGTTAAATGACATAAAAAATAGTTTAAAAGAGTTAATAGAATATTTTGAAGCTCTTAATGATATATCTTTAGTAGTTGTAGATTCACTTGAATATTTTCAAGAGTATATGGAGCAAAATACAGTACATCTCATTTTAGCAAACTCACAATGTCAAGCAATTGACCCTCTCTCTGTCTGTCAAAGTATCCGCTCATCTTCAGCATTACATTTTTTACCTTTTTTATATTTAAGTAAAAAAGATGATGCCAAAGGTGTTAAAAAAGCTTATGAGATTGGTGTAAATGAGTGTATAAATACCCCTTTTAATCTTGATGAATTACTCATAAGAATGCGAAGTCATCTTCTAAGTTATCAAACTCTAAAAAAATGTTTAGTTCAAAACGAGAGACTTGCTGTTATTGTATCAACTGATTCTCTAACAAAAGTTTCAAACCGTATGCACCTGCAAACTATACTATTTCAATCTATTAAAGAGCATAAACGTTATGATAGAATTTTCTCAATAATCTATTTTCAAATTAACGATATTCAGAAGATAAATGCTATTTATGGTTTCTCTAAGGGAGATAAACTTTTAAAAGACGTAGCACAATCGGTGTTAAAGAATTTGCGACATAGTGATATTGTAGCACGATGGAGTGGGAGCGATTTTATTATATTTTTACCAAAAAGTACTATAGAGGATGCTGATTTATTAGTGAAAAAACTTAGTGGACAACTTCTAAAAGAAGCCTTTTTAAAGGCTTTTAATACACGCTTGACTTATGGAATTACGCAGGTAAGAAAAGATGATACGATGTACACTCTTGTAGAAAGAGCGAATAAAGCTCTCATGCATAGTCTCCAAAATAGACAAATTTACACTTCCTTTTTGTAAATAAGAGACAAAATAAAGGCAAAATAATGGAATATCATGTAGTTTTATTAAATGACATAAAAAAAAGCTTAGACGAGCTAGTGGCATATTTTGGAACTATAAATGATATCTCTTTAAAAGTTGTAGAATCACTTGAAGATTTCGAGGAGTATATGCAAGAGCATAAGATACATCTCATTTTAGCCAACTCACAGTGCAAGAGTATAGACCCACTTTTAGTTTGTCAAAGTATTCGCTCCTCTTCAAGCTTACACTTTTTACCTTTTTTATATTTGAGCAAAAAAGATGATGTAAAGGGCATTAAAAAAGCTTATGAAATTGGTGTAAATGAGTGCATAAACACCCCTTTTAATCTTGATGAATTACTCATACGAATGAGAAGTCATCTGCTCAGTTATCAAACCTTAAAAAAATGTTTGGTTCAAAACGAGAGACTTGCTGTTATTGTATCAACTGATTCTCTAACAAAAGTTTCAAACCGTATGCATTTACAAACCATTTTATCTCAATCCATTAAAGAACACAAACGTTATGAAAGAATTTTTTCTATTGTCTATTTTCAAATTAATGACATGCAAAAAATAAATACTATTTATGGTTTTTCTAAGGGAGATAAATTTCTTAAAGATATTGCACAATCAGTACTAAAAAGTTTACGAGATAGTGACATCGTAGCACGATGGGGTGGTGGTGATTTTATTATATTTTTACCAAAAAGCACTGTTCAAGATGCTGATTTATTGGTAAAAAAATTGAATGGACTCCTCTTAAAAGAAGCTTTTTTAAATGTCTTCAATACACGACTTAGCTATGGAATTACACAGGTAAGAGAAGAAGATACTATATACTCTCTTATAGAGAGAGCCAACAAAGCTCTTTTACATAGCATCCACAATAGACAGATATACACCTCTTTTTTATAGAGTTTTTTGGTATAATTTCGCTCTTTAAATATCTCTTCATCGCTTAACAGGATAAAGCAGGGCCCTCCTAAGGCCTAGCTCGAGGTTCGAGTCCTCGTGGGGAGACCAATTATTAAACTAAAAAATACTCATTTAGACTACCTTATATTAAAAGTGCTATAATTTGTTAGATGATTAAAAGAGGTGGTTAGTTATGCAAATATCTTTAAATATCAAAGATGATTTATACAATAAAATTGTAAGTAATGGTGTGGATATGCAAACTAAGTTTAACGAGTATCTTTTAACCTTGCTTGATAAAAAAGAGGACTATGTAAACTCAAAACAATTTCAAGAAGATAAAAAATATTTTCACGATGCACTTAATGAGATAGAAAGTGGTAAGGTTAAACCCATACCTTTTGATAATGGCTTAGAAGAGTTAGATAATTTTATTGATAATGTAAAATAGATGCACATTGTTAAACAACCAAAATTTAATGATAGTTTAAAAGAGATATTATATTTTATTGCACTTGATAGCAAGCAAAGAGCAAAAAATTTCAAGAATGAATTAATCTCTAAGATAAATGGTTTGGTGTTTATGCCTTATAAGTTTAGACAGTCTATTTATTTTGAAGATGAAAATATAAGGGATTTAATCTTTAAAGGTTACACAATCGTTTATAAAGTTGATGAACAAAATGAAACTATTTTAATAATTGGTATCAAAAAATATCAAGATAGTTTATAAGTGACTTTAATTTTTAGGGGTAGAATTTAAAATACTTTTCTTAAACTTCATAAAGTAGGCTTATAAATAACCTCTTTGGTTTCTCGTGGGGGAGACCAATTATTAATCTTCAATTGTAAAACTTTACAAACTACAAAATCTATTTAATCTCAACATATCCATTAGCATTTTCACTTCTTTTAGATAAAATACTTATAATTATTAAAAAATATTCTTTAAGGTATTGCCAAGTGTCTATGTTTCAAAAATCAGTTTTAAAAAATACAAGTCAAAATGAAAGTGTCGTAGCCCTTCGGTGGGCAGAATATCGAAAATATTTAGCTAAAATTGATTTTATCAAGAGTGTTAAAGAAGAAAAATACCAAGATGGATTTTTAAAAGATATTTTTGAGAACTGTTTAGGTTATACACTTGAGAGCACCAATCCAAATGACTTTAACCTTGAACGAGAAAAGAAGAACGAAACAGACGGTAAAAAAGCTGATGGTGTTATATATGTAAATAACGAAGTCATTGGAATAATAGAGTTAAAAGCACAAGACACTAAAAACCTTGATAAGATAGAAGCCCAAGCATTTAATTATCACAATTCACATTCAAACTCAAAATATATAATCATTTCAAATTTTGACGAACTCCGTTTTTATATTGACAAAAAAACTGCTTATGAGAAGTTTTCACTTTTTAATCTTAACTATGAAGATTTTAAAAAACTTCACTTACTTTTGTCGCATGAAAGCATTAAAGCAGATTTACCACTAAAACTAAAAGAGAAAACAGCAAATTTTGAACAAGAAATATCTAAAAACCTATATAAAGATTTTTCACTTTTTAGAACACACTTATTTGAAAATTTAGTAAAAAACAATGATTTAGACAAATCTTTACTTCTTCGACTTACTCAAAAACTATGCGATAGGGTTATCTTTATACTCTTTGCAGAAGATAGAGGACTTTTAACGGCTAATACCATTAAAGAGATACGAGAGAGACACCAAAGTGATGGTTTTGACGATAGAAGTATGTATGACTACTATAAGCTCTATTTTGATGCTATAAACAAGGGAAATGAAAAACTAAATATTCCTAAATACAATGGCGGTCTGTTTGCAGAAGATGAAACACTTGACAGTTTAATTATAGATGACCATATTCTTGACATGGAAGCACAATCATTAAGTGATTATGACTTTATGAGTGATGTAGGTGTAAATATTTTAGGACATATCTTTGAGCAATCTTTGACAGATTTAGAAGAGATAAATGCTTCAATAAATGAGACTGAATTTGATAACAAAAAATCTAAAAGAAAAAAAGACGGAGTATTTTACACCCCTGAATATATTACAAAATATATAGTAGACAATACCCTTGGAAAACTTTGCAGAGATAAAAGAGAAGAGCTAACACTTACAGAAGTTACAGCACCAACTAACTCCAAAAAACCAACTAAAAAAGAACAGATACAAAAAGATAATTTAGAAGAGTACAGAAACTTTCTTCTAAACCTAAAAATTCTTGACCCGGCATGTGGAAGTGGAGCATTTTTAAATCAAGCTCTTGACTTCTTAATTCACGAACACGAGACACTACAAAAAGATTTAGTTGTTATGGGGGATATAACAGCTTACTATGAGATAGAAAAATCAATTTTAGAACATAATCTTTATGGTGTAGATATAAATGAAGATGCTGTTGAGATAGCTAAACTTTCTTTGTGGTTGAGAACAGCGAGTAAAGGAAGA
>ERZ890953.778-NODE-778-length-17372-cov-16.393197_pt1 | contig 17372 bp, 16 predicted proteins | sample MGYA00521264_ERZ890953 | MGnify/ENA primary metagenome ERZ890953 (study PRJEB32303, sample SAMEA104408629) | aquatic metagenome | biome: Brackish water; feature: Chemocline; material: water | place: Baltic Sea | collected 2014-10-26T21:54:00 | depth 200 m ...
GCCGCTAAAGGCCATGCTATCAGAACAAAATATAAATTTGATCAGAACACATATCTTGCAGCTACTTTGTTTTATAATACGCGCTACGCTAGTAAAGACGCTAAAGCTGGGGATACAGATTATGAACGTGTTCAGTTAGACGCAATTATAAAGTTTTAATCCACAAATTTCATTCTCCTCCTTATTTGGCAGAGGAGTCCACTTCTGATGGGCTCTATCTGTTAAAACTACATGATTCATTTTTATATATAACTTCTACTTGTAAATAGGAAGGCTGACATAAATTTGAAGGAAAAACCGTGGGACTAAGTTAAAAGATACCCAACGCCTCGTATCGTTTTAACGTACTCTTTTTCACCACTTGGGTCTATCTTCTCTTTTAATCTTTTTATCGCCACGTTTACGGTTTTTGGATGAATGTTTTGAGTCTCTTTCCATACGTGTTTGAGTAAAAAATCTCTATCTAAAACTTTGCCTTTGTTGTTTAGGAGCGTTTGCAGCAAAGAGGTCTCTAAGTTGGTAAGCGTCGTGTCGACATGGTCTATGGAGACTTTATGCATATTTAAATCTAGTTTCATATCTTTGTACTCTAATATTTGAGTGATCTCTTTTAGTTGCGAGTTATATCTTCTTAGTACCGCTTTTATGCGTAAAATCAGCTCTTCCATGTCAAAGGGTTTGGTGACGTAGTCGTCGGCGCCTCTTAAAAAAGCGTCTTTTATATCTTCTTGAGAGTCTTTTGCGGAGAGGAAAATGACGGGAGTGTTTATGTTTTTGCTTCTAAGCATTTCGATGTAATAGCTACCCTCTATGTCAGGAAGATTCCTGTCCATAAGGATGAGGTCTATCTTTTCCTCCACCAATACTTTTCTAACATGCTTCGTGTTTAAAAATCCTAGCGCATCATAACCGGCAGCTGAGAGATTATACTCGAGGAGTTCCACCATGTCGTTGTCATCATCGACTATGAGTATATGTTCTTTCATTTGTGCTTTAGCCTTTGACTATGATTTAATATAAATATTATAAGTTAGGATGGTTTCTTTTTGATTACACTTGTAACCTTAGTAAAGTTTATACCCGACGCCTCGAATAGTTTGTATATAGTTCTTTGTTTTATCGGGGTCTATTTTTTCTTTCAATCGCGTGATGGCTACGTTTACGGTTCTATACTGATTTTGATCGGCGTTTTTCCATACGTTTTGCAAGAGATAATCACGGTCGAGTACGCTATTTTTATTTATTATGAATTCATGCAATAAATCAAATTCCAATTTTGTAATCTCAACTAAAACGTTATCGACCATTAGCGTTCTCGCGTCGTTGTCCAAAAGCAAATCTTTATATCTAATATTGCCATTTATAGGCGTGTTGGTGGTTCTTTTTAAGATTGATTTTATTCGTAGGACAAGCTCTTTCATGTTGAAGGGTTTAGTCATATAGTCGTCGCCGCCACTGACAAAACCCTCTTCAACGTCGGAGTCTTTATCTTTGGCGGTGAGATAGATGACGGGCGTTTGTATGCCCTTGTTTCTGAGAGACTTAACATATTCGCTTCCCTCGACGCCGGGAAGATTCCTATCCATGACGATAAGGTTCACGTCCTCTTCTTCGAGCATGGTTTCGACTGTTTTCGTATTTAAAAATCCGACGACGTCAAAACCCTCTTTGGAAAGATTGTACTCAAGCAAGTCGAGTAAATCTTCTTCGTCTTCGACTATTATTATTTTATTGTTCACTCGCGTTCCCTCTTGTGTTATGAAAAGTCGCTAATACTTTACGTCTAGTTTTAAAGAGTAATAACGACCAGGTTTTACGCTACTGGAAACTAAATCACCTTGCGTAAACTCTTGAGCGCTATCAAGTAGATTTTCAATTTTCAATCTTAACGCGTACCCAAAAAAGTCGCCTTTTTCTTTTTCACTAATTTTCCACTTAGTTACAAAGTCTAGTTTAGCGAAAGGTTGTTGATATACGTCTTTATTGCCATTCGTACCCAAAGAAGAGACGCTCTCTCCTATTTGATTGAACAAGAAGAGCGCGCTGTCGCCTTTGTCGGCGTTGTCATAACCCAACGTAAAATTTAGGACGTAGGGAGATTGACCTTGCATCGCTCTCGTTTTAGTTGTCAATTGGCTAGTATAGTCATTGTTTGGATCTTTATTTAAGACGATGTTTGATTGTATGAAGGCGACGTTTGTCGCGAAAAGTAAATTTTCCAATGAATCGCTAATGAAGCCAAATTTTCTTCTGTAGTCCATTTCAGCGCCATAACTACTCGCGGACTCTGCATTTTGATAGGTCACTTTATAAACGCCGCCTTGCGTATTGTTTGGTTTCATAACTTTTTCAATTGGATCGGTAAAATATTTGCTAAAAAGCGCAAAAGAAAATATTTCATCATCCGACAGATACCACTCGTATTTTAAATCTAAGTGATTAATGTAAGTAGATTTCAAATCGGGATTGCCAAAAACGTCGTTTTCCGTAATTGGATCTAAATAGGCGCTTTTACTAAATTCACGAAAGTCGGGTCTGCTAACGCTTTGAGCGTAGGCGACTCTTAGCTGCATCGCGTCATTGTCGAATCTGTACGTCAAACCAAGAGTGGGAAAGAAGTCGGTTGTTTTAAGCGGCGCGTACGTAGCTTCCGCGTCCGTTAATTGTTGCGTAGACTCTTCCATTCTTACCGAAGCTATCACGTCCACGTCATGCGTAACGGACAAAAGTTCTTTCAAATAAAAAGCGCTCACGTCTTGCGTCGCTCTATAGGAATCCGTTGGCGAATACGAAGGCCTAAACTCAAAAGAGCTAGCGTTGTTTTTGTAGACCGTATCCATTTTTCCATTGAGGTTTGTCGCGTTATTGGCAAACAAACTATAGGTTCTACTATCAAAATCTCGACTTTTGTTGTAAATAAAAATACCCGCTTTTACGTAGTTCTCATTATCGTTGAAGAGAAATGGCAACGTAAAATCAACTCTATAATTGCTTACGTTGTCGTTTAGTTTAAAATAGTAGTAATAATTTCCATTCTTATCCCAGTACTCGGGAGTTGTCGCGTTGCTTAGATAGTTATATTCCAGCGTGCCCGGTTCATCCCTCGTCGCTTGGGCGTTTTCCCATGCCCAGTCTATTTTTAAGTTGTCAAAATATCCATCGGTTGAATTTGAAAAAGCGATTTCATTGCTGCCTATAAGTTGATTCGTAGTGACGTTTTTCGTTGAATATTCATAGTAGGTTTTATCTCTTACGTCCTCTCCAGCTCCATAATTTATTTTTGATTGGACGGTTCGATCGTCATTATTGGAAGTCGTAAAATAGGAGTATTTGATTTTATTCTTTTTGTAATACTCCATGCCAACGTTAAGCGTTCCCGCCGTTTGCTCGCTCAAAGTAGTTTCTTGCGTTTGAATGTTGGCGGCATGATAAGGAGTGGTCGCGCCATTGGAAAGTACGTATTTGTCGTTCACGATATCATAGCCATCAGCCGAGTTTTTATAGCTAAAAGTGGCCGCCGCGCCTAAAGTGAAGTTATCGGACAAAACGAAACTTTTAGCGCCGGAGAGTTCAAATTTCACGCCGGGTTGCAAAGTAGTCTTTGCATGATTTAGCGTTCTATACTCTACAACGTTTTGCGTCTGTTTCGCCAATTGTGAAAAATTATGTCCCGCGTTGGTAACACTGGCGGGTAGAGGTTTGGAGTTGTCCGAATTTGTCGTTACGCTTTTACCCGTAGAGTCATTGGCGATTAGTTCTAATCCTAGTTTTACGTAACCATCATCGTCTTTTGGAATGTCTTTGCTCTTTATAAGAACCGTTCCACCGCCAAACGACGCTGGAATGTCTCCTGTGTAGGACTTTTGAATGGTGATGCTCTCTACGACGGAGGTTGGAAATATGTCAAGAGGGACGACCCTTTTCGTAGGCTCTGGCGATGGAATATGAAGTCCGTTGAGCATGACGGTTGAGTATCTGTCTCCCAAACCTCTGACGTAAACGTATTTTCCACCAACGATGGTGACGCCGCTTACTCGTTTAAGCGCGGACGCGACGCTGCTGTCGCCACTTTTGCCAAACTGTTCGCTTCCGAGGACGTCGCCAACGGCGTCATTGTTTTTTTGCTCGGCAATGACGGCGGCGACGCTTCCTTCAATATGAGGAGCCAAAACAACAAACTCGTCTAACTCCATGGCGACGGGCGAGAGTTCAAGAGTTTTTGAGATGGCCTCTTTTGCGATAATGGTCACTTTTATGGTTTGAGCGCTAAAGTCCGAGTGAATAATGGACAACGTTTGCTCACCCTCAGGCAAGGTTAAATCCACGAAACCGTTTTTATCAGATGAAGCTTCCGCGTTAAGACCTTTTACGTAAATGGTCGCTTTGGCTATTTTCTTTTTGTCTTGCGAAGAGAACAGCGTCAGCAAGAGAGAGCCAGTTTGGACTTTTGCCAATTGAACAACGCTTGGCGCGTTCGTCTCAGTGGGCGCTTCGGCGTCTATAAACGCCAAGCCGTTGTCCGCTTTTAAGGATACGATGATTTGAGACTCTTCTCCACTTTTGACGGCGACGTTTTTTCTGACAAACGCTTGAGCTATTCCATTGTCTCGTGAAATGAGTTGTATTTGGTAGTCGCCAGTCGCCATTTTAGAGTAGAAGTACCCATCTTCGTCGGTTTTTGCGTTTATTGGCGTCGTTTTGTCAAGCGTTGTTTTCGAGTCGTTTTTCAGCACTTTGTAAATGACGAAGTTTTGATTCATAAGAGGTCTTCCATCTTTTATGACGACTAAAGAAATATCTCCAAACTCCGCCGAGTAGAGAGACGCCATAAGTAGCAGCGTTAGGTATATAAATCTCATAACGCGCACTCCCAGTGATTGTTTTTGCATTTGCTCATGTTTTTCCTAAGCTCGATGGCTTTTTCAAATAGTTTGGCGTCCGTTATTTTTTTGAGATGCGTTTCGCAGTCGTCAAATTCGCCAAGCGCATAGTAGGAGTAGGCGAGGGCGTAAACTATGTTTTGATCTTCTAAAAGACCGTTTCTTTGCAAGGCGCTTTGAGACGAAGCCACTTTTTCGTAGTTTCCAAACTCCAGATATATGGCGACTTTTTGTTTGTACTTATCTTTGGCGTTTAAAATTTGGGTGCTTTTATAGAGAGCTTGAACGTATTTTTTCGCGCGTCTAAACATTTCAGTGGAATCTTTTGTATATTTCGAGTCTTGAAGCGACGCTTTGTCAAACAAATCCGCGGCGGATTGAATCATATCTTTATCCATGTAAAGGTTGGCGAGCAGAACCGTGATGGTGGCGTTTTTAGGATAGAGAAGATGAGCGTTTTGCGCAAGTTGAATCGCTTTGGTCGTTTGTTTCGATTTTCTTAAAGCGTTTATGAACGATACGTTGATTTGCTCATTCGCCTTGGCGTTTGCCATATAAACGTCAGCGTCTTCAACGGCGCTTTGATAGAGTCCAAGCGTTACCAAATAGGTAAATCTTTGTCTATAAGCCTCATAATGTTGTGGATGAAGCTTGATTAAAAGAGCGAGCATGCCAAGGGCGTTGTCGTCATCTTTGAGTCTGTGGTACGCTTCGGCCTTTAACGCCATAAGTTTTGGAGTCTTCTTAAGCAGTTCTGGAGCGTTGTCCAAAGCGTTGATTACGTTTTTGTACTCTTGGAGCTTAAAGCTATTTTGAGCGACGTAAACGTAAATACTTTTTTGAGTCTGTCCATTTTCTATGGCCTTGTAAAAGTTTACGTTTGACTCGCCGTATTGAAGCAGTTTTGACTTGACAAGCCCTTGTAGAGTAAAGTATTGCGCTTTATCCAAGTTCTTGTCTTGTAAATCTACGTTTTTAAGCGCGTCGTTTGCGCGAGAGTAATAAGCATCTTTCACAAGTATGGTCGCAAGCGCGACGTAATCAACGTCGTCATTTGATTTTTTATCGCTTGCGAACGTTGATAAAGACAAGAATAGCGTTAGTAGCGTTGTTAAAAATATTTTCATTATTTATCTCTTATTGAAAATCAAATCTGATTTTTTGTTTGGCCCAAACTTTGACGGCTTTGCCTTTGTATTCGCCTGGCGTAAATATCCACGATTTGACGCCCTGCGTCGCAACTTCATCAAAAACGCCCTCAGGTTCACTCTCTAAAACTTTCACTTTGACGACGTTTCCATTTTCATCAATAAGCAAATTTAGAAGCACATAGCCTTTGATAGACATTTTTTTGGCTTTTTTAGGGTATTCCATGGCGCTTCTTTGTGAAGGCAAGGGAGCCTTGTCTATGCTGCTTTCACTCATGACGACGTCTTTGTTGGCGTCGCCAAGCAAGCTCTCGTCCATGTTCATGTCATCGTTCATAAAAGAGTCCAGCCCCGTGTCAAAGCCACTTAACGTGGAAGATAGATTCGGAGTGGGCGCGCTTTTATGAGATTTGGGTTTTGACTCTTTTTTAGGTTTTTCTTTAGGTCTGGGTTTTTGTTTTACCACTTTTTGAACTTCAAAACTCATGGAGCTAGCCTCTTTTTTTTGATGAGGCGACATACCGTCTTCGTTCATGTAGATTACAACGATAAAAACAAAGAATAGACCAAAGATAGACCAAAGTAAAGCTTTAAAATGAGTCAATACTGAACTTTTGCTCTTCACGATCAACCCACTTCTTTTTTAGTCGCGACCGCCACGTCTTTAGCTCCGGACAATCTACATTGATCAACTAGCTCTATAAGTTTTTCAACGGGAATAGTCTCGTCTGTAATGACTAAAATCGATTTTTCGGTAGAAGCTCTTAGAATCTCTCTGAGTTGACCTTGCACCGCCCATAGTTTGACGGGTTGCGCGTTTATGTACACTTGGGCTTGATTGTCAATATACACTCTTATAACCTTACTTGAAGCGCGGCTAGCGGACGAGGCTCCAGGGCGTTCCAAGTCTAGCTTCATGTCTTTTGTAAAGGTTGAACTAACCATAAAAAAGATGAGAAGAATAAAAACCATGTCTATCAGCGGCGACATGTCCACTTCGCTAATTTCATTCTTTTTTCGTCTAAATCGCATTTAAATCTCCTTCGCTACATAATATATCTTTAATTTGTTCCAAATCCATTTCCATGTTCGCGGATTTTTTATCTAAAATTCTTCCGATGACCAAACCGGGAACCGCGACGACGAGACCGAGTTGAGTCGTGAAGAGCGCCTGAGATATTCCGCCGGCGATTCCGCCGCTTTGAGAAAATAGACTCATCGACGCCAAGGAGTCAAAAGTCTCAATCATTCCTATCACGGTGCCTAAAAGACCTATGAGCGGAGCTACGACCACAATTGTTTTTATGAGTTGAGAGTATTTTTTTAAAGCTTGTTCATAAGAATAAAAAGCGTCGTTTAAATGCCTTCTCACCAACGTTTTATCTTTCGTTTCTTGCAACGCTTGGAGTCCATCCACGACGGCGGAGTCTATGAAACCTCTAGCTTGCGTTCTTTTGTTGGAGGCAAATTTTCGTATAAGCACTCGAACGCTTTTTTGAGTTCCTCTTTGCACGGTGTGGTATCTAAATCCCAGCCCATACCATAAAACTATTACAAGCGCGAACAGTGGCCACATGACCAAGCCTCCACTGTTCATGTAGACCATAAACTGATTAAACAGCGTAATTAGCGAGTCCATTATTTTTGCTTGTTGTACTCATTTACGATGTGTAAAGCTGAGTGTTCCATGTTGTCTTTTATGCTTTCAGCCCAACTGTTGAGCAAATTGCCGCCAAGTAAAAGAGGGATGGCTACGATTAAACCAAGTTCGGTTGTAACTAGAGCTATGGAAATGCCGCCAGAGAGAAGCTTGGGGTCGCCCGTGCCAAATTCGGTAATGACGTCAAAAGTGGCGATCATCCCAGTGACCGTTCCCAAGAGACCAAGAAGAGGGGCGACGGCCGCGATTACCAAAATGATTGAGCTCAATTTGTCAAGTCGCGTGCTTTCATGCATGATGGATTCGGAAACGATGTCTTCAATGTGCTCTCTGTCTCTTTCTATGTTGCGAACGGTGGATTTGAGGACTCTCGCGTTTGAACCTTTTTGCGCTTTTAAATAATCTAAAGTCTTTTCAACGCCTTTTTCTATAAGATTGTTTAGCGTATCGGTTCGAAGTTTATCCGAGCCGCTGTTTATCATGAGAAACAACACTCTCAGTAGTAAAAAGAGTAAACCGACGCCGCCAAGCGCGACGATGACCCAACCAATCATTCCAGCGGAATCTATGATGGTTAAAACCGTTTTTTCCTCTTTGTCGGCTATCTCTTGATTCGCGTTTTCATAAATGAATATATTGAGCTGGTCAAATTTTGAATTTTTTGCTAAAGATTGCGCTGTGCTCGAAGCGCTTATATCGGCGTAAATTTTGAACTTGTCGTCTCCAGCTGGAACTAAAGCTCCCGATATTGAGTCGGATACGCCATACGTCGCGATATTTCCAACTTTAATGAGTTTGCCCTTTTTAGACGAACCGTCCAGTAAATAAAATGAGCCGTCTTCTATGCGCACCGATGACAATTTTTTTGTAAGCTCTAAAGTTTTTGCGTAAATTTCTGTAATTGTTTGAGGATAATTACGTTCATCAATCGCTATGTCGACAGAGTACTGTTTTAGCGACGCTTGACCTTGTAGCGACACCGCTTGAAGAAGAGAAGCGTCGTCTTTCGTATTTTCTAGGTTTTGTTGAGATTGATAGAGTTCATCACTCAGTTTTTGACTCAAAGATTCTTTTTCTAAAACTTTTTGCTGTAATTTTTCAAGCTCGTTTTTGGTCGCTTCAAGTTTACTGGCGTTTGAGTTTTGTATTTGAGAGACTCTTGATTTGAGCGACTCTTTTTGCGCTTTTAAAAACGCGAACTCTTTCGCGTAAGCGTTTTCAAGTTCCGTTGAGGCGAAAAGACCGATGGAGATGAGTAAAAGTAGTAGTATGATTTTTTTCATTATTTCGCCTCACTTAGCACTAGCGCGTTTGGTAGCGTAAAGTAGCCAGTTCTTATCTGTTTTTTAAACGCGTCAAATAGGTTTAAAATTTGAGTCTGTTTTTCTTGATTTAACTCTTCTTTATAGCTCCAAACGCCATTGCTGTTCGTCGCGTAACCCACGTTGTCGCTTGGAGATTTAAAAAACATCATGGCGGTTCCAAGACGAGCGACTTCAACCAATTTGTTTTTGCCATTTAGTTCAATGGTTTGTTTAAAAATACCGTTTTCTTTTGTCATTCGCATCTCATCGGCGTAAGCGTTGTAAACGATCGATAGCGCCTTTTGTGGAGTTATGGTTCCCGCGTTGAGTTGGTTTTGTACGGTGGTCACAGCTTCTATTCTGTCGTTTGTTTTAAACGGAAGAGACGTTTTTATGTAAAGGATAAGATTTTCTATCGCTTTGTTTACAATAGGCGTTAAGTTTTGAGAATTGACGCTAGAATTTTTCACGGCTATTTTTATTTGCGTAAGCTCTTTTTCTATCTGTTTGATTTTCAGTTCTTCACGAGAAACCATGGCTTCTAGCTCTATTTTTTGCATCGTGAGCGATTTCATATTTGCTTTGTAAGAATCTTTTTCGTCACTAATTCGCGTGTCGAGTTGTTCCACTTGAGAACGAAGTTTCATTAAAGATTCTGCCATATTCTCAGAGTTTGCGAGTAAAGCGGTAGTTGTCAACGCCATGCTTAGCGCAATACTAATAGTTTTTTTAGACATGGACTCCCCATATAATTTAAGATGTGAAATTATAGAAAAGCGCAGTTACTTAATCATTACTTTTTGGTAACTATTTGGTGACAGTTATGTAATTGAGGGAGTTGAAAGAGATTTAAGAGAAGTATAGACCAAGAAGAATCTTGGTCTAGGGGGAATTGATTATTTTGTTTTGTCTTCTAAAGGATCGTTTGTGCCAGCTTTTCCTTTCCAGATATTCGCTTCATTTACTCCAGGAATAGTATTTTTATCTAAGGCGTATGAACCAGCGGAACCCATATGAAGGGCTGTATGTCCAGCGACTAAAGTCCAATCACTAAACGCGGTAGTCAAATTGTCATCATTTTTATTGTTAATTTTCGCATAAGCGTTGTCGGCGGTTAAAGCGTGATTTGAGTTATAAAATTCAACGGCTCCATCTACATGCATCGCTCCTGTATTAACAACGTCGGCGCCTCTATAGTATACGGCTGAACCAATTTCGACGTTATCGCTGATAAATTTAACGTTTTCAAGAATAACGCCTGCGTCAAATTTCATAGAAACGTCGGCGCCTTTGACGTAAGCCGTCATGTTTATGATGTGAACTTGAGTGGCGTTGGTATCATCGGTTGTGATTGTGTCACCGTCGTTTCCAGTTTCCATGGCGGCTGAATCGTGGTTGTTGTAGCTATCGAGTTTCACTTGTTGCACAAGTACGTTTTCCCAAGTTCCACGGTAACCTAAGTCGGTGTCCACAGAGTCGTCGGAACCATTGTAAAGATAAACGTTTTTTAAGTTAACCGTTCCACCCCAAATTTCGATAGCGTCATCGGCTCCACCAATAATCGCGATATTTTCAATTTTAGTTCCAGAACCAACGCCAGCGAGTGAAAGACCGTTCAACTCTTTATCCAAGGATACTTTAAAACCGGTGTGTTTAATGGCGACGTACTCTAAATCACCAGAAGAATCCCCATCATGCGCATGGTCTGCGCTACCAAAATTAATCGTAGGATCAGCTTCGTATACGTTGTTGCTATAGTGAGTATACGCGTTTCCCGCTAAAATAAGTCCACCCCACTCGCCTTGAGAGTTGTCTGATGACAAACCGTCTACGTCTTTTTTAGAGGTGAAGGTAATTGGTTTGTCTAAAGTTCCAATTGCGTTGAGTTTTGAACCAGCCGCGATAGCTAAAAATGAAGCGGGCGTATTACCCGCGATGGTAGTTCCAGCGTCAATCGTAAGAGTGGCGTTATTGCTAACGATAACTTTACCATCAAGCAACCATACTTTATCCGAAGTAAGGTGCATATCCGTAGTGATGCTTGCAGGTAGCGTCGTATCTGTTGAAGGAGTGTTGTTAGTCGTTGTATCCGTTGGAAGAGGAGTATTGTCAGTCGTTACGCCCGCATCGGTTGAACTACTACCGCAACCAGTAAAACCGATTGCCACTGCCGTTACTAAACTAAGAGTTGTTTTTTTGAAATTGTTCATTTAAGAATCTCCGTAAAATTTATTTTGATAGAATTATATACGCTCTATATTTCACAAATATAACATCTTGGTGACAATATGGCGACGATGAAGTTATATAAATATTTAGTATATTGTTGTTATAATTATTATAAATTTTACACAGGTGGTTATAAATGTCAAGAACTCCATACCCTGACAATTTTGATGAATTAAAAGCGGAAGTTCGTTCCGCTGGATTGTTAGAACGCGTTCCCGTTCGTGGAAGCGTAGAAATGATAGCCGTCTTATTGAGTATGGCTTTGGTTTTTTACATAACGGCAAATTGGAATGAACTCGGGCTAGGCGGAGTTTGGTCCGCTCTCGGGCTGGGTCTGTTTATGACGCTTATTTTTACTCGCGCGGTGTTCGTTTCTCATGACGTCCTTCATTTACAATACTTTAAAAACAAATCGCTCTCTTTTAAACTAAGTTATCCATTTTCAGCTTTGATTTTAAGCAACTCGTCGTCATGGTGGGATTTTAAACATAACGTCAATCACCATACATGGTGTAACGTAGTGGACAAAGACGTGGACATTTTGGCGCTTGACGGCGCTTTCACTCCCAACAACAAAGGCAATAGTTCTTTTCTTAAAAAGTATAAACATGTCGTTTTTTGGGGCGCGATGTTTTTTATGTATGGCGCCTTCATCGCGCAGTCTTACAACTTCGCGATAAAGCGCAAATTATGGGCCGAGTTGACTTTAATGCTTACTCATTGGCCTTTGATTTGGGGGTCGATATTTTACTTTCTTCCGACTAGCGAGGCCACTATTGTTTTTTTGACTCTTAACTTTACGCTCTCCCCTTGGCTCGCTTTCGGTTTTATCACCAACCATTTGGGCTGTGAAGTTTTTGACTTGGAAGAGGGAAAAAAGCTTTCGTGGATGGAAATGCAGATGAGAGGGAGTCGTTCACTTACGGGCGGAGCGTTTGTGCATTGGTTTTATGGGGGTTTAAACACTCAGATAGAACATCATTTGTTTCCAAAAGCTCCGCGTTTCAACCTTTTAAAGGTTCAGGAGATGACTAGAAATTTTGCGAATAAATACAATATCAAGTACTTTGAAACAACTCCGTTACAGGCGTACGTTCAAATAAACGACGCCTTAAAAGAGTACTAGGAAGATAGGGGTTTAGACCCCATCAACGCGAAGCACTTTCGTTTTTCCAACCATCAAATCAACGGTCATTAAAATTCTTTTAAACACGCTCTCTTGTCTGTATTCGAGGTTGTGTTTTTTACATATCTCTTTTACTATGGGTTGCATTTTTTGGTAAAAACTATGTGGCATGTTTGGAAAGAGGTGGTGCTCTATTTGGTAGTTTAAAAAGCCATGCCCAAAATCTATGAGATCGCTTCCCGTGTTGTAGTTCACGCTTCCCATGATCTGTCTCAAGTAGTACTCGCCTTGCGTTTTGTGCGGCGTGGAAAACTGGTAAATGTCTTCCGCCGAATGGTTGGGGACTATCACTAAAAACGAGTGAAGATTTGCGAAGACTTCAGCAGTGACTAACAATATGAAAACGTTGAGTACCGCTTGCGCTCCAAGCGGGAAAAATAACAATGGCAAAAAAACAAACTGAAAAAGGCCGTAAGGCAGTATGTAGTTTTTCCAAAGTTCAAACCCATTTTTTGTCAATGGCGAGATGTCGTAATGAGTTATGTCCGGCTCTTTTCTGGCTTGACGCTCTTTGTTTTCTAAAATTCTGAGCGTGTTTGGCGCGTAATACGCTAGTTTCCAAATCGCGGCGAAAATATAAACCACCGAATATTTAAAGAACATTGGAATTTTCTTTTTGTGCAACCATTCAAGGTTCTTCTCCACGTTGTCGGGATCGTCAAGCTCGCCTAAATGGTAGTGATGCATGATGTTATGCTCAAAAGCCCAGGCGTCGGGTTTGATCCAATCCAACCAATCTATCCATCTTCGATTGCCTTTGGCGTAGCCGGCTTTCGTGTATCTCAATGGAATGTTTGGGACTTTGTCGTAAGCGCCATGCAAGATGGGGTGCGTCACGTTCGCCCATCTCGCCACGTTTCCGGTGCTTATAAGTATCGCCGCCACTATGCCAATCGCCCAGAACGCGAAAGGAGCGATGCCCGTTTGCGTCGCGCTTAAAATTGAAATGGCGATAATGAGAGCAAATCCCAAAAGAGTGGAAGCTCTTCCCCAAAGTTCTAGTTTTCGCAAGTGTTTAAAATCTTCCTGCGTCGTCGCTCCGATGCTTTTTTTGATAGCGTCTATGTCTTTTTGCAGTTGGGCTTGATTAACGTCCGTGTAGTTCGCGTAGTTTGGCACATTTATTCCTGAATAATATTTAATGGACGAAATTATATATAAAAAAACTTAGAGTTAATACTACATAAATGCCATTTTAGGTAAAATGGCGGCAATTATCAAACTATGGAGATGTTTATGGACGCAGCCAAATATATTTGGATGAATGGAAAATTTGTGGCTTGGGAAGACGCGAAGGTGCATGTGTTAACTCACACAATTCACTATGGAAATGGTGTTATAGAAGGAACAAAGGCCTATAAAACTGAAAAAGGTTATGCGATATTTCGTTTAAACGATCATACTAAAAGGCTTCTTGAGTCTGCAAAAATGACTATGATAAACGTCCCTTATAGCATTGAAGAGTTAAACGCGGCGCAGATTGAACTAGTCCGAAAAAACGAATTTACAGGCGATAACGTTTACATTCGTCCTTTTTCGTTTTTAGGTTATGGAGTTATGGGAATTTATCATAAACACGTTCCAGTAGAGACGGTGGTCGCCGCTTGGGAGTGGGGCGCTTATCTTGGCGAAGAGGGTATGAGAAAAGGAATTAAACTTAAGATAGTCTCCATGACTCGTCCGTCGAACACTTCAAACATGGGAAAAGCCAAAGCCACGGCAAACTATTTAAACTCTCAAATGGCGAAATATGAAGCCATTGATTGTGGCTATGACGAGGCGCTTTTACTTGACGACCAAGGTTACGTGGCCGAAGCGAGCGGAGCTAGTTTCTTTATGATTAAAGATGGCGAGTTGATTACTCCGCCTAGCGACAACGCCTTAGTTTCCATAACTCAAAAAACGGTTATCGAAATGGCTGAGGACATGGGCATTAAAGTGACTCGTCGTCGCATTACGAGAGAAGAAATTTATATCGCCGATGAAGCGTTTTTGACTGGAACGGCCGCTGAGATCACTCCAGTCGCTCACATTGACGCAAGAGACATTGGCATTGGCTCTCGAGGAGAGATGACTGAAAAAATTCAAAGCGCCTACTTCGACATAGTGTTTGGTAGAAACGCCAAGTACGAGCATTATCTGACTTACGTAGATTAATAATATAGTTGTAAAAAAAAAATTAAAAAAAAGAGAGAAAACATGGCATCGGATATGAATGATTATTTCAACAAAAAAAAGAGTGAAGACAATGGGTCTCAAAAATCAACGGGTGGAAGTGGCGGTGGCGGACCAAAAGGTCCTCAAATGCCAAATATAGATTTTAAGATTGGTGGAAAGTCGGGAATAATTTATTTCATCGTTGCAGTCGTAGTTTTGCTTGTTTTGGCTAAACCTTTTACGATTATAGAGGAAGGACAACGCGGTATCTTAAGCACCAACGGAAAGTATCAAGATCAAGCGCTTTTGCCAGGTCTTCATTTCATAATTCCCATCATTCAAAAAGTTTATACAGTAGACACTAAGGTTCGCATCATAAATTACGCTTCTCGCATAGAGTCCAATACCGGAGCTTCGGGAATCATGACAAAACCGGCGGTTACGGTTCTTGACAAAAGAAGTTTACCCGTTTCCATAGAACTGACGGTGCAATACAGACTAAACTCTCAGTTTGCGGCGCAAACCATTTCCAACTGGGGTTTTTCTTGGGAAGATAAAATCATCAATCCAGTCGTTCGCGACGTAGTTCGCAACGTTGTTGGAAAGTACGACGCCGAAGCGTTGACGCAAATGAGAAACGACATTGCGGCTGAGATAGAACTAGGGATTAGAAAAAGCGTGGCAAGTCTTACAAACTCTCCAGCCGTGCTTCAATCGGTTCAGCTTCGCGACATTGTTTTGCCAACAAAAGTAAAAGAGCAGATTGAGCGCGTTCAAATAGCCAAACAAGAGGTTCAAAAAGCCGAACAAGACGTTCAACGCGTTAAACAAGAAGCGTTAAAACGCGCGGCCGAAGCCGAAGGCGTCGCGCAACAAGCTAGAATCGAGGCGAAAGGTAAGGCCGACGCCGTAACCATCGAAGCGGACGCAAAAGCCAAAGCGAACATATTAATCGCGAAATCCTTAACGAGAGAACTGCTAGAGTTGGAACAGTTAAAAGTTCAAGGAAAATTCAATGACGCGCTTCGTGAAAACAAAGACGCCAAAATTTTCTTAACTCCTGGTGGCTCAACTCCAAACATTTGGGTTGACACGAAAGATATCAAACAGAGAACAACAGCTAAATAATTATGCAAGAAATCATAAATAGAATAGACTGGGAGAAGATAGACCTTCTTCCGGTGATTGTGCAAGACGTTCAAAACAATGAAGTTCTCATGATGGCGTTTATGGATAAAGAAGCGCTTGAACTCTCTCTGAGTACGAAAATAGCCCATTACTTTTCACGTTCCAAACAGCGCATATGGAAAAAAGGCGAAAGTAGCGGACATATTCAAACCATTCACTCCTTTAACGTCGACTGCGACAACGACACTCTCCTCATAAAAGTGACGCAAGAGGGAGTGGCTTGTCATACGGGGCGACGTTCATGTTTCTTTACGGAACTTGAGAGTGGCGAAATCACCTCTGAAGTGGAAATAAACGTTGATGAAGCTTACGGCGTCGTCGACACCCTTTACCACACGATACAAGAACGCAAAAACGCGGACCCCGAAAAATCATGGACCGCAAAACTTTTCGCCAAAGGCGACAACACAATTCTTAAAAAAGTCGTTGAAGAGGCGGGAGAGTTTTGCTTCGCGTACAAAGACGGCGATGAGAGCGAGATGGTTTACGAAGCGGCGGATTTGACGTACCACATGCTCGTCGCGCTCGCCGCTAAAAACGTCTCTCCCGATAGAATAAAGCAAGAGTTGGCGCGTAGATTTGACATAAGTGGAATTGCGGAAAAAAATTCAAGAAACGCTTAGATGAAGAGTAAGATAAGCGTGTTTCTTCAAGGATTAATCACTTATGATTACATTCTTTTTGGTAGCGTCTTCTTCTTGTTCTTATTTTTTATAATTTTAGCGATTCTTTTGAGAAGAAAGAGGGGTTTGGCGATCTTTATGATGACTCTCTCTTTCATAGCTATTTTTATTGGACCTTTTGTTGGATACGTAAAGATGCATGAGTATCTTTTTAAACACACAACTACGTTATTATCCCAAAAAAGGTTACTATTTACGCCAGCGATAGTTGTGCAAGGCAGTTTGAAAAATGAATCAAACTTAGATTTCCAAAGTTGCCTGATAACGGCTCACGTTCATAAGACTAGTAAGAATCAGCTCAAAAATTATATCTACTCGTTTAAGACGTTAACAAAAAAGTCGATGCTCAAAGAGGGCGTGTTAAAGGGCGAAGAAGTGGAATTTAAACTAATTATTGAGCCTTTTACATATACAAAAGATTATAACATTTCAATAGAAGCGAGTTGCAAATGACACTTTTTAATTACTGGCATTTCATAGTTTTAGCCATTATCTTTATTATGTTCGTTTACGGAGTCATATCATCTTTTAAGCAAACGCGCCCAAAAATGGTTATTTCAATGCTTATATCGGTTGTTCTCGTTACAGCTCTTTTTTCGGTTTTTTCTATAGTGGTCGTTGATAAATATACAAAAATAGTAAAACTTTACAAGCTTAAAAATAAACGATTGCTAAATATTGAAAAAATTATTTACACTGGAATAGTGAAAAATGAGGGGGAACACACTATTGGCGAGGTTGTTTTTGAGATAAAAATAGTCAACAAAGGTCATGCGACTGGAAACGTGAAAGGTGGTAGTTTTTACAAGCCAAGCGGTTTTTTTGATTTTTTTACTGGCGGATATAATTTAGATTTCAAGCCGCAATCCATTACAAAAGAGTTTGTCGTCGCTAAAAATTTAAAACCAGGCGCGGCGCAATCCTTTAGAGTCTATTT
>ERZ890953.779-NODE-779-length-17365-cov-6.949336_pt1 | contig 17365 bp, 14 predicted proteins | sample MGYA00521264_ERZ890953 | MGnify/ENA primary metagenome ERZ890953 (study PRJEB32303, sample SAMEA104408629) | aquatic metagenome | biome: Brackish water; feature: Chemocline; material: water | place: Baltic Sea | collected 2014-10-26T21:54:00 | depth 200 m ...
CGTGGCGGTTCGAGCTGCGGCAGCCGTGCTGCTCTGGGCTTTGGCTCTGGGTAGCTGCTTACTTCGCGCCCAGTGCGGAGGTGGCTGTCGAGGGGGCGCTTGCTCGCGCTTGCGTTCGATCATCAACGCCCCGGAGGCTCGCTACTCCTCCAGGCGCACCGCCACGAACATCGGCATGTTCCCGCGCTGGATCGTGAGCATCACGACGTCCTGGGCCTTGGCCAGGATGCGCTCCAGGGCGGCCACCGTCTCGACGTCTTGGCCTGCAGCCTGCAGCAGGATGTCGCCCTCTTCGAGCTTGTCCTTCGCGGGCGAGTCCTTCTTCACGTTCGTGACGATGAGCTTGTCGCTCAGGTCGCGGGGGGCCCCGACCAGATCGCTGCCGCGGGACACCTCGATGCCCAGGCGTCCCAGGCCCTGTGGCTTCTCGATGCCGGCGTCGCCGTCGGGCTCGTCGCTCCCCTGGAAGTTGCCGCTGCTGAGCGCGTCACGGCTGGGGCGCTCCCCCAGGGTGACCTCCATCGTCTTTCTCTTCCCGTTCCGCAGGACCTCCATGCTGACCAGCTCACCCGGGCGGTGGCGGCCCACCGCGTGGAGCAGCGCGTTGCTGTCATCGATCACGTCGCCGCCCAGCTCCAGGATCAGGTCGCCTGCCTTCAAGCCCGAGCTCTGGGCAGGCGTGTCGTCGTGCACCACCGCCACCAGCGCGCCCGTGGGCTCGTCCAGGCCCAAGGCCAGGGCCAGGTCATCGTCCACCGTCTGCATGCTGACGCCCAGCCAGCCGCGGGCCACGCGTCCGTGCTCCTTCAGATCGTCGATGAGCGACTTCACCATGTCGATGGGCACCGAGAATGCGATGCCCTGGCCGAAGCGGCTGACCGCCGTGTTGATGCCCACCACCTCACCGCTGGTGTTGAGCAGCGGGCCGCCCGAGTTGCCCGGGTTGATGCTGGCGTCAGTCTGGATGAAGTCGTCGTAGGTCGTGGCGTTGAGGATGCGGCCCTTGGCCGACACGATCCCCGCCGTGACCGTGTGGTCGTAGTCCAGGGGATTGCCGATGGCCACGACCCAGTCGCCCACCCTCAGGGCGTCGGAGGAGCCCAGAGTGAGGGCGGGGAGAGGCTCCTCGGGCTCGACCTTGATCAGCGCCACGTCGATCTCGGGGTCTGTGCCCACCAGCTGGGCGACCAGCTCCCTGCCGTCTGCCAGGGCCACCCGCAGCTCGCTGGCGTCCTCGACCACGTGGTTGTTGGTGAGGATGTAGCCGTCGGCCGAGATCACGAAGCCGCTGCCGGATCCCTGGCGCTCGAACTCCTCGGGTTGCTGGCCATGTTCCGGCCCAAAGAAGAACGGGAGCCCTGGAATCCCCATGTGTTGCTCCTCGATGGATACCGTCTGCTTCACGTAGACGCTGACCACCGCGGGGGAGGCGGCGTCCACCAGGGGTGCGAAGCTCAGGGGCGCCATGGGCAGCGGAGCGCCCGCGCCGGGCGTGCCCTCGGGGGCCTGGGCCGTGGCTCCGTGGGCGCTGTCCAGGGGCGCCGAGCAGATCGCGCCGGGAAACAGCGCGAAGCTGAAGGCGCTAAGGGCGGTGATAGTGAGGGTGGCGATGGCTGTGCGCTGCATTCGAGGTGACCTCCGAGCAGGGTGTCGCTGGGTGCTCCGAGCACGGTTTGGGAGGGAGTCGCTGAAACCCGTGCGCGGTGACTTTCTTCCGTGTCCGGTCAGCGGTGTCACCTACAGCGATAGTCCCGCCTGGGACGGTGGCAAGTCGCTTTACTTCCAGCCCGTTTCGGGCCATGATGTCGGCGTCCCGAGCACGCGACAGCGGTCCGTGTATCTTGGAGCCATCGCCATGCAGCGCACCCTCGCTTTCGCCCTCCCCATCGCACTTCTCGCCACTTCGGGCTGCCGCACCGAGTACATGGAGAACGTCGTCGATGAGTACTGGTTGGAGCTGAAGATCGAGGACACCGAGACCATCGCAGGCGAGCCGGTGGACTACCGGGTCATCCTCCACTCCGCGTTCCTGGGCGAACTGCCGGTGGAATACAGCTTGACCGACCAGATCGAGCCTGCCCTGTACCGCACCGACGCGCGCCTGTACCCCACCGTTGCGGGGGTCCACATCTTCGAGGCGAGCGCTGAGGTCGAAGGCGAAGTGATCACCGCCCAGGACGAGCTCACCGTGTGGGCAGGCCCCGCCGCGTTGATCGACCTCGAGCTCGCGGACGTCTCCACCGTCGTGGGCCAGGGCGTGGACTACAGCGTGGGCCTGTGGGACTTCTACGGAAACGTACTGGACACCACCGACGTGCGGCTCGAGACCGAGAGCACCGAGCTGCAGATCGGGGCCAGCCAGCTGTCCGCGGTGCTGCCGGGGATCTACACCCTCACCGCCACCTTCGAGGAGCTCTCGGACCCCGAGAGCCTGGTGGTTGTGGCAGGCGGTGCGGCCAGCATCGAGCTCAGCCTGAGCGACACCGACGTCGAGCTGTTCGACACCACCTCGGCCACGGTGGTGGTCCGCGATGAGTACGGCAACGTCACCGAGGAACCCTGGCTGCTGCACGTCGAGGGCCACGACGGCGCCGACCCCACCGACGTCGTCATCAGCTACGACAACCTCACCTTCATGGACGAGGGCAGGTTCACCGTCTGGGCCATCGCCTACACCGGCAGCGGCGATCTGCTCGAGGACTCCGTCGGCCCATTGCTGGTGGACACCACCGGCCCAATGCTCGTCATCGACGAGCCCATCCGCGGTGACTGGAACGATGGCTATGTCGACACCATCAGCGGCAGCGTCAACGACCGCTGGGCGGGGGTCGCTGGGCTGCAGGTCGACGGCACCGATGTGCCCTGGAGCGCCCACGGCACCTTCTCCAGCGAGCTGAACCACCAGTTCGGCCTCAACCTGGTCGACACCTACGCCTGGGACGCTGACGGTAACGACACCGACGACCTGCGCACGGTGCTGTCCGGCGCCTTCCTGCCCTACGGGGCGGGGCTGGGCAACGGCCTGATGGCGCGTGTCAACGAGGGCGCCCTCGACACCATCGAAGGGCTGGGCGAGGGCATGGTCAACGACATCGACCTCGGCGCCCTGATCCCCAGCCCGGTGTGGTCCGACTACTCCGAGAGCTGCATCGACCTGGGCTGGCTCGGCGAGTACTGCTTCACCTGGTACAGCATCTACCTGTACGTCTACAGCCCCTCCATCTCGGGCACCGACCTCGATCTCGACTCGAAGAGCGGCTACCTCGACGCCACCGCCACCATCTACGATCCCACCCTCTACTGGTCGGCCAGCGGTGTGGTCGCCGAGATCGGCTACTCGGGCAGCGGCGACATCTACGCCAGCACCATCTCCGTCGCGATGGATCTGGTGCCCTACGTCTCCAGCGGCATCATCCACGTGGACGTCTACAACGTCGACGCCGACACCTCGGGCTTCGACTTCGACTGGGACTCCTGGCTGTGGGACATCATCGACTTCTTCGGCTTCGACATCGACTCGCTCATCGCAGGGCTGGTGGAGTCCACCCTCGAGAGCACCATCGCCAGCGAGGTCCCCGCCATCCTCGAGGACACCCTGGGCAGCCTCGAGCTGGCCACCGACCTCGAGTTCGAGGGCAACAGCTACGGCTTCGATGCCGCGCCCTACCAGATCACCTGCGACGAAGACGGCATCACCCTGGGCCTGGCCACCACCTTCACCGCCAGCACCTGGACCAGCGCGGTCGTCCCCCTCGGCTCCCTGTACGGCGGCTACTCCACTCCCAGCTGGTCGGCCACGCCCGGCATGTTCATCGGCGTGTCGGACGACTTCCTGAACCAGGCCATGCTGGCCCTGTGGGGCGGCGGTCTGCTCGACATGCAGATGACCGGCGACGACATGGGGCTGTCTATCGAGGACCTCGAGTTCATCTTCCCCGAGATGACCGAGCTGAACATCGTCACCGAGGCGCAGCTGCCTCCCGTGGTCCTGCCAGGCACCGGCACCGCGCTGCTCGATCTGCAGCTGGGCGACCTCGAGCTGTCCCTGTACGGCGGCCCGGTGGCCGAAGAGAACCTGATGCTGCAGGCCTACGTCACGGTCTTCGCCGGCATGGACGTGGACGTGGACGCCGACCTCACCCTGTCCATGGAGCTGTCCGACCTCATGGTCAGCTTCGACGTCACCCACCCCGAGTCCAACAGCCTGGGCGCCCAGGCCACCGAAGATCTGCTCTACGCGCTCATCCCGCTGTTCATGCCTCTGCTCACCGATGCCCTGGGCGAGATCCCCATGCCCGAGATCGAGGGGTTCAGCCTCGACAACATCACCATCGGCACCGGCGGCGCCGAAGACGGCTACCTGGAGCTGGGCGGCGACCTGAACCTGTAGCGGTCAGTAGTCCAGCTCGAGCTGCATCCCTGCGGTCCACAGGTGGCCGCCTACGGGGATGCTGGTCATGCCGCGATCGTCCACCTCGATGGGGTAGCCGGCGGTGGGCTGGCCCAGCCACTGGCGCTCGAAGCTGCCCCGGCCCAGGCGATGGTGCTGGTACCAGACGGACCAACGAGCCACGTCGGCCAGCTGGAAGGGGTCGCGGTGCTCGACCTGCAGCCCGCCAGCGATCACCAGCCGGCTGGCGTCGAGGATGGCGGTGTACTCGGACTGGCTGACCAGGGGCGTGGGCTCGATGCCGCCGCCGCCCCGCAGGCGGATCTGGATGTAGCGGGCGGCGTTGTCCAGCTCGATGCGCGGGAGATCGATGACGCCGCCGAAGCGAGGGGCGACGGTGTCGCGCCAGACGAAGTGGGTGACGTTGCCCTCGTGGATGGCGGACTCGTCGATGTCGAACAGCGGGCTGTCGATGCTGGCGTCGACCACCTCGGTGACGTTGATCAGCATGGCTGACCAGCGGGTCCAGTACACCTCGCCGTACAGGCTCACCCAGGGGAAGGGCGTGACGGCACCTCCCAGGGAGAACTGCTCGGGCACGTAGTGGTCGTAGACCCCCAGCTCCACCAGCAGCAGCACCGGCAGCACGATGTCGTCCAGGTTGCCGATGTCCTCGATGGAGACGTTGGCTTGCACGTCACCGGTGACCTCGACGGGCAGGCCGGTGGTGCCCCGCCAGGCCCCCGCGACCTGCAGCCAGGACAGGAAGGGAATCAGCTCGCCCGGCTGCCAGTGGAAGGAGATCATGGGGGCGAAGTCGGTGACCAGATCCAGGCTCATGTCGTGGACATCCACCGTGATGTCCGTGACCAGCTCGCCCACGTCGTCTTGGCCTTCGCCGGCTCCCGTCACGCTGGCGTCGATGGTGGCGGTGATATTGTAGCGGGCGCGGGGAACGATGCGGACGCCGCCCCCCACGGACAGCCCCGGGATCTGCTCCCAGCCGAAGCCCACCGCCAGGCCGTAGCGCTGCAGGCGGCTGTCGTACATGAAGTAGTTGGGCAGCTCGGGCTCGAAGGTGGAGAGCTTGAGGATGCGATCCTTGGGCCAGAACAATGCCGCGCCCAGCGCGAAGCGGCGCCCGATGCGGCGGTGCATCGCGACGTGCATGCCGTCGCCCGGTGCGTACTCGGGCTGCATGTCCAGGGGAGGATCGTTCTGGTCGATCAGCCCGTCGCGGTTGGTGTCCCACCACAGCTCGGGGAACTGGTCGAGCTCGGATCGCACCAGGCCGTAGCCGAGCATGATCCCGTTCTCGCCTGGCAGCCGCACCAGCCCAGCGGGGTTGCTGAACACGATGCCGCCATCCTGGGGCAGGGCGATGCCGCCTCCGCCCAGGGCGCTGGAGCCTGCCCCCGAGCCGAAGGTGTTGACGGCGCTGGCGTGGGCCGGGCCGACCAGGAACAGGGTGCAGGCGACGGTGGCGAGCAAAGTGGAGGCTACTCGAAGCTCGCGCCGGCGTCTGGGGTCTGCGCCAGCTCGCGCAGCATAGTCTCGATCGTGGGGATGTCGGCATCGGGCCTGGCCTGGCGCAGGCAGGCCAGCCGGCCGGACATGTAGGCGGTGGCGATGCCGGAGCCGCGCCAGATGTTCTTGGTGGCCCCGGGCTTGGGCACCGCGTACCCGTAGGCCAGGTACTTGTCGCTCAGGGCGCCGAACTTGGAGCGGGGGAACTTGTCTGGGGAGAAGTAGAAGAACTTGCCGGAGGGGCAGTCGGGGTGGCTGGCCACGCCGATGGCTTCGGGCAGATCCGCGGGGTAGGCCCGGTCGCCCTTGGGGTGGGCCGCGGCGAGCACCACGGAGCCGCTATCGACGGCGAGGGCGCAGCAGTCGCGCAGCAGCAGGGCCTTGCCCATGTTGGGGGTGCCCAGGGAGAGGTTGATCACCTGGGCGCCATGGCGCGAGGCGGTCTCGAGGCCGGCGGCCATCAGGTCGGCGCTGGTGCGCAGGCGACCGTCCATGATCTTGACGGCCAGCAGCTCGGCCTCCGGGGCGATGGCGTGGATCGCGGCGGCCACCTCGGTGCCGTGGCCGGCCTCGTCGTGGAAGTCCGCGCCCAGGAGGGCATGCCCCGTGGCGCCGAAGCGGATGTTCCAGCCTTCGATCTTGGCCCCTGCGAGCCGAGGATCGTCGATGCGGATGCCGCTGTCGACGATGGCGACCTTGATGCCCTTGCCGGTGAAGTCTTCCTGCCGGTATTCCATGCTGCTTCCTGGGCTGGTGCACCCGGTGATGGGCTGTGCGGGCCTAAACCCCGTCGGACTGCAGTGTATGATGCCGCGGTGCCCACGGGCAAGAGCCTAGCGCTTGCGCCTGTCCGAGCGCGGCGAGTACCATGGCTCACCATGCTCTCCCGCTCCCCCACTGTCCGCGTCATCCTCGCGCTCTCTCTGCTGGCCCCCGGCGCGGCCAGCGGGGCCACCATCCAGGGCTCGGTGGTCGACGGCGCGGGCTCGCCGCTGCACGGCGCTACGGTCTACGCCTACGATCTGCGGCTTGGGTACGTGAAGGACAGCACCGACAGCGACGGCGCCTACCTCATCTCGGATCTGCCGCCGGGGCTCTACCGGGTGCGCGCGGTGCCTTCGGCGAGCCAGGCTCAGGTCATCCGCACCTGGCCCGACGCCTGGAGCTTCTGCGACGGGGAGTTGTTGGATCTCGACGAGAATGGAGTCCAGGAAGTCGACTTCGCGCTGCCCTTGGGGGCCAGCCTGCGGGGCTCGCTGCTGGACCACGAGGGGCAGCCGCTGGCGGGCGCCCTGGTCACGGCCCGGGGCGCCGACGACTTCACCGCTGGGCTGGCGCGCCAGGCGTCTTCGGGCGACGACGGCGCCTTCGAGATCATCGGCTTGGACGCGCCGGACGGTGTGCAGAGCCTGTGGACCTGCGAGGTGGAGCGGAGCGGCTGGCCCGATCAGCTGCTCGAGGGTGTCTACGAGGACGAAGACGCCGATCTGGTCGAGGTGCCTCACCAGGGCCAGGCTGACGTGGGAAGCTGGACCTTGCTCCCTGGCGTGGGCGCCTCGGGCAGCGTGATGGGGCCGGACGGTCCTGTCGAGGGTGCCAGCGTCCACGTCTATGCAAGCAGCCAGGTGGTCACCGTGGGTAGCCAGGCCGACGGCAGCTTCGAGGCCTGGGCTGTGCCCCCGGGCTCCATGCTCACCTGGTCCAGCTCAGACGGGCTGGGCACCAGCTACTGGCCCGACAGCGACCGGCCGGACGACTACGTGGACGTGCTCGACGAGGGCGCTCTGCAGGAAGGCTTCGACATGGTGCTGCCCGCCGAGGCCACCGTGACCGGGAGGCTGGTGGCCGACGTGGACCTCAGCGAGGCCACCGTGTTGCTGTACAACGACGTCCACACCGTGGGACGCGGCGCGCTGCTGGAGGCCGACGGCAGCTTCCTGATCGACAAGCTGCACGGCGGTGACTACCAGCTCTTCGTCTACGCCTCGGACGAGGGCTACCAGGACGACTGGGTGCGGGACCCTGACGGTGAGCCTGCCTGGTTCACGCTCGATCACGAGGCCGACAATAGCGTGGGAGAGCTGGCTCTCCCCCTGGGCGCCTGGGTCGAGGGCACGGTGCAGAGCGAGGTCGGCGAGCCCGTCTACGGCGCCTACGTCTACGCCAGTGACGAGGCCGGCGAGATCATCGAGGTGGCGAGCACCGACGTCGACGGCCGCTACCGCATCCCTGGGCTGGTGGCCGGCACCTGGCTGCTGGAGGTCCGCTACCATCCGTACTGCAGCCATGATCCCGGCTTCGTGACCTCCTACTGGGAGGGTCAGGTCTATGACGCCCGCGCCTCCAGCTTCGATCTGGCGGCCGGCGATCAGCTGGACGGCTTCGACTTCACCCTGCCTCAGGACGACGACCACGACCAGATGGGCGATGTCTGGGAGGCTGAGGTGGGGCTGGACACCAGCCGCGATGACTCCTACGAGGACCCGGACGGCGACGGCTACAGCAACCTGGACGAGTACCACCTGGGCACCGACCCGCTGGCCGTCTACGAGGAGCCCGGCCGACGCTGCGGCTGCCGAGGGGGCTCGGGAGGCCTGAGCGCCCTGCTGCTGCTGGCGCCCTGGGGGCTACGGCGTCGCTGGCTTCTCCACCCATAGCGCATACACCGGCAGGCCCTTTTCGTAGAACTTGCGCTGGTAATTGGTGACCCGGTCGTCCTCGTCGGGCCATGGTGTGCCGTCGCGGGCGATGTCGCGGCTCTCGCCCAGGACGCGCAGGGGGAGGCCCTTGATGGCCTCGGAGAACTCGTCGATGTAGCCGCCGCCGTCGGTCTTGATGCGCAGGCGGCCGCCCGGCTCGAGCAGGCGGGTGACCAGCTCGCCGAAGGGGCGGGCCAGCAGCCGGTTCTTGGCGTGGCGATCCTTGGGCCAGGGGTCGGGGTGGTTGACGTACAGCCCCGCCACGCCCGCGGCGGGGAGCAGCTCCTCGACCATGAAGGCGTCGTAGCGCAGGATGCGGGCGGTGCTGACCCCCGCCGTCTGCAGCTTCTTGGCCACCATCACCACCCGCTTGAAGCGGATCTCCACCCCGAGCATGTTCCACTCCGGGTGCAGCGCGGCCATGTGTGTGATCCAGAAGCCGTTGCCGCTGCCGATCTCCACGTGCAGCGGCGCCGCGCGACCGAAGATGGCGTCCCAGTCGCCGCCGGCTTCCTGGGCGCGGTAGGCGGGCAGCGCTGGAGGGCCCATCTCGCGATGCTGGCGCAGGAAGGGGTTGAGATCGGGCCGCGGATAGTCGTCGGGCTCTCGATCCACGAAGCGATAGCGGGGCGCGCCGTCGTTGGGCTGCACGGTGGCTCCTATGAGTCTTCGGGGGTGAACTCGGCGTTGGAGACCCAGCGGGGCTCGCCGTCTACGTAGTGCTCGCGCTTCCACACGGGCAGGATCGCCTTGACGCGGTCGATGCAGTAGCGGGAGGCGGCGTAGGCCTCGGCGCGGTGGGGCGCCGCGACCGCGATCACGATGCTGGCCTCACCGATGGTCAGGCTGCCCACCCGGTGGGCCAAGGCCGCCCGGGCGCCCGGCCAGCGCTCGTGGATCTCGCCGCCGATGATCCCGGCCACCCGCTGACACATGGCCGGGTAGGCCTGGTAGTCCAAGCCGGTGACCCGACGCCCGGCGTGGTGGTCGCGCACCAAGCCCACGAAGCTGAGGATCGCGCCGCAGGAGGGATGGCTCACCCGCTGCTCGAGCAGCCGAGCATCCAGGGGCTCGGCTTGAATGACGATCTCCATCATCCGCCACCAAGGGGAGGAATGAAGGCGATCTCGGCGCCGTCGCGCGGCGCGGTGTCGCCTGTGACGTAGGCCTCGTCCTGCACGTAGAGCACGGGGGGAGGCGAGGGCGCATCGTCGGGGGGGAACAGCCGGTGGTAGAGTTCCCGGAGCGTGAGGCTGCCCTCGAGCTCCAGCTCTTCGCTGTCCAGACCCTTACGGTCGCGCAAGCTGGCGAAGTAGTGGATGGTCACGCGCATTCGGGCGGGTAACATATCGCCTGCCAACACGGAACCGGACCGACAGGTGAGCGCTTCTACTTTCAGCCCAGGCATCGTCCTCCGAGCGGCCCTCCGGGTCGGTCTGGCGGCGCTGCTGGTGGGCTGCGGGAGCGAAGAGCCCGTGCTCCTGGGGGTCGAGCCCGAGCCGGCGCCCAAGGCGAGCGAGCGTTCCAAGGTCTGGCAGCGGGTGGTCCCCGAGAGCGCCCACCGGAACGAGCCCGAGGAGGCCCAGGCCTACGCCAAGCCCGACGGGGTCTATGTGGACATCCAGTGGCTCGGTGGGCGCCGCTACAACGACGTGGCCGCTGAGCTCGAGCTCCAGCTCGGCCCGCTGCACGAGCGCAAGGTGCTGGATGCCCGCAGCGGCGAGGAGCTGGTCTTCGAGCGCGGCGACGTGCGGGTCGTGCGGGGCGTGGTCTACATGCTTCGGGTCCAGCTGCCCGAGCCCCTCACCCGCACCGAGGCGCTGCTGGTCACCGGCTTCACCATCTACGCCGACCACTGGCGCGAGACCCACCGGGAGTACCGGCTGTCCAACAGCTTCGACTTCGAGCGCTTTCGCCTGATGCGCCACAGCGAAGACAAGGACCGCGTGGTCAGCATCGAGGCGTGGAAGCTCAGCCCGGACAGGGTCCGTCGATGACCTAGGGGCTTGCCGTTTCCCTCAGGATGGACCACAATCCAGGGGAGGCACGGGCAGCCACGCGGCAGCCTTGCCACCGGTCTGCGAGCCACCATGCACCCCTCGACCCCGCCGCTCCGCTGGCGCCGCTCGGCGCTGGCCGTCTTCCTGGCATCTGCCCCGGGCTGTGTGGACTACGGCGTGAGCGACGACGACGAGCAGGCCCGCGACAGCCTGGTGATCGAAGAGCAGTTCACCCAAGCCGCCGCGCCCATGGTGGACGTCCTCTGGGTCATCGACAACACCGCCAGCATGTCCCGGGAGCAGGCCACCCTGGCCGAGGCCTTCGCGGGCTTCGTCTCGGCCCTGGAGGACGAACAGGTCGCCTACCAGCTGGGCGTGGTCACCACCGACGTGAGCGGTGACGACGCAGGCGTGCTGCAGGGCGTGCCCTGGATCGTGACCCCCGAGCAAGACGACCCGGTCCAGGCCTTCGCCGAGGCTGTGCAGGTGGGGCTCGAGGGCGCCGGCCCCGAGGCTGGGCTGGCCGCGGCCTGGCTGGCGCTCACCGAACCGCTGATCACCACCGCCAACCGCGGCTTCAGGCGCCCGGGGAGCCTGCTCCACGTGGTGGTGGTGAGCGACAGCGACGACCACAGCGAGTCCGCGCTGGAGCCCTGGCTGGCCGATGGTCAGAGCCCGGCGGAGTTCTTCCAGGACTTCCTGGCGGCCGAGGCCGAGGCCTCCGGGCTCGCGCCCATCTTCTCCGCTGTCGCCGGCGACGTGCCCGGCGGCTGCTATGGCTTGGCGGGTCGCGCGCTGCCTGCGGACGAGTACCGCGAGGTCGTCACCGCCACCCAGGGGGTCTTCGCCTCCATCTGCGCGGGCGACATGGCGCCCGTGGTGGAGGGGCTGGGTGCGGCCAGCCTGATCTATTCGGACAGCTTCGAGCTCAAGGCGGTCCCACTGCCGGACACCATCAGCGTGTGGGTCGACGGTGAGCGACAGCTCCAGGGCTGGACCTGGCAGGCCGAGCCCTCTGCCTTGGTCTTCGAGCTCGCCCCCGTGGCTGATGCCAGCGTTCGAGTGCGCTACACGGTGTGGGAGGACGAGGAGTGATCCTCTTGGCTTCCCTCTTGGTCGTCGGCCTGTGTTCGGGCTCGGAGCTGCTCTGGAGTGCGGGCCTCGAGGCTGACGATGGGGGCCTGCTCTCCTATGGCCAGACCGGGCAGTGGGAGTGGGGCGTCGTGACCAGCGGCCCCGAAGGCAGCTTCGACGGCACCGCCTGCTGGGCCACCCAGCTGGGGGGCTGGTACCTCAACGACGCCATCGACCACCTCGAGGTGCCCGATCTCCCGCTGGACGCGACGGATCGCCCGGTGCTCGGCTTGCAGCACTGGTACAGCTTCCAGGCCGGCGACCAGGGCACCATCGAGCTCTTCCATGGGGGCGTATGGGAGCAGGTCGAGCCCATCTACGGCTACCCCGAAGCCCAGGGCTACGCGGGGGCCAGCGGGGCTTGGCAGCAGGCCTGGGTGGACCTGGACGGGTTGGTACAGGGCGACGCCGTGCGCCTGACCTTCCACTCCAACAACGCTGGCGCCGACAACGGCTGGTACCTGGACCAGCTCGAGCTGTGGGATGGCGATCCCGTGCCTCCGCAGATCGAGCTCGAGGGCTGCCTCGAGGACACCGAGGTCCAGGACGGGTACTACCCCGTGGAGGTCACCGCGCGGGACGACCTGGGCGTGACCAGCGTGGTGCTCGAGTACAGCGTCGATGCGCAGCCGGTCCGCCGCCGAGTCCTGACGACCGACGGGGATGGCCTCTACCAGGGGGGCATTCCAGGTCAGCCCATCGGCAGCAGCGTCAGCTACATCGTCGAAGCCAGCGACGGCGAGAACGTCAGCGCCGTACCCACCGAGCCTTGCAGCTTCGTGGTCCGGCTGGCTGCACCCACGCAGCTGCAGGGGCCCGTGGGGGTGTTCTGGGGCACCGCGGCACCCTTGAGCTGGACGCCCCCCGACAGCGCCCACGAGGTGCTCAGCTACCGGGTCTACCGCGACGACCAGCTGGCGCTCGAGGTGGACGAGGCCTCTGCGGAGGCGCCGGTGGTCTCCGGCGAGCAGATCTTCGAGGTCAGCGCGGTGTACGAGCTCGGAGAGGGCTCGCGCTCCCAGCCCCTCGGGCTGCAGGCGGCTGTGCCGTCTCTGACCGAGCTCCAGCCCGCCGTGGGCTACCAGGGCGATCAGCTCAGGCTGAAGATCGAGGGGGACTACCTGCTGCTGGCCCAGGACGACCTCGAGGTGACCCTGGGCCAGGGCACGCGGGTCACCGGCTACGACGTGAAGGACGTGGATCTGGCCTACATCACCGTCGTCATCGCCTCCACCGCCGATGCGGGGCTGCGGGATCTGCAGCTGTGGTCTGGCGATCAGCTGCTCACCGAGGCCGACGCCTTCGAGGTCCTTGCCGGCAGTGAGCGCCCGCTGCTCACCGACCTCGCACCCAACACAGTGCGCCAGGGTGACGAGGTTGAGCTGCAGATCCGCGCCAGCGACCCCTTCGCCGATCTGCCCAGCGTGTGGCTGGGGGAGCACATCCTGGTGGAGTCGGTGGTCCTCAGCTCGCCTGACACCTTGACCGTGGGCGTCGTGGTCCCCTACGACACCCCCTTGGGCCTGCAGGACCTCGAGGTGGACGACGGCGTTCGCATCTACAGCGGGCTGCGGCTGCAGGTCCGGGACTACATCGCGCCGGTCAACGGCAAGTGCAGCAGCGCGCCAGGGCCCGGCGGCTCAGCCTCGCTCCTGCTGGCCCTGGGGGCGGTGCTGGGCCTGCGCAGGCGCCGCGAATAGCCGCCCGCTACAGGCAGCGCAGGCGACCGCCGTCGACGGGGATGCTCGCGCCGCGCAGGTAGGCCGCGGCGGGGGAGGCCAGGAAGGCGATCACCGCGCCCAGCTCCGCTGGTTGGCCCAGGCGGGCCTCGGGCACCTGCGCGCACCACGCGCCCTGTACCTCTTCGGCTGTGAGGCCCTGGCGGGCAGCCACAGCCTGGCTCAGGGACCCGAGGCGCTCGGTGTCGGTGTAGCCGGGCAGCACATTGTTCACGGTGACGCCGGGGGGTAGCTCCATGGCCAGGGTCTTGGCCCACGAGGCCATGGCCCCGCGGATGGTGTTGCTGACCCCCAGCATGGGGATGGGCTCGCGCACGGACAGGGAGATGACGTTGACGATGCGGCCGTAGCCGGCTGCGCGCATGCCCGGGAGCAGGGCGCGCACCAGCAGGTGGGAGGCCAGGACGTGACGCCCAAAAGCGGTGGTGAAGGCTGCCTCATCGGACTCCAGCAGGGGCGCGGGGGGCGGGCCGCCCGTGTTGTTCACCAGCACCTGCACCGGGCCGTGGGCCTCGAGCAGGCTGGCGATCTGCCGGCCCAGGTGCTCGCGCTGGTCGAGGTCAGCCACCAGGGCGCGGGCGGCGGGCGCGCCAGCCTCGAGCAGCAGCGGCAGCAGGGCAGCGAGCTTGTCGGCGGATCGGGCGAGCACGGTGAGCTCGGCGCCCGCGTCGGCCAAGGCCAGGGCCGCGGCCCGTCCGATGCCCGCCGAGGCGCCGCACACCAGCGCGTGCAGCCCGTCCAGGCGGGTGGAGGGGAGGGGAGTGGGCATAGGACCTCCGAGCTACAGGTAGCGACCCAAGAGCTCGGCGACTCGCTGGGCGGTGTCAGGGCGCCCCAGCGTGCGCGAGGCCTCGGCCATGACCGACAGGGCATCGGGGTCGTGCAGCAGGGCAGCGATGCTGTCGAGCACTTGGTCGAGGTCCAGATCGCGCTCGACGAACATCAGCGCAGCGCCCGCCTGCTCGAGGCCCAGGGCGTTGCCTTCCTGGTGGTTCTCGGCCACGTTGGGCGAGGGGATCAGCACCGCGGGCTTGCCCAGCACCGTGAGCTCGGCCAGGGTGGACGATCCCGCGCGGCAGACCACCAGATCGGCGGCCGCGAACGCCCGGCCCATCTGGTGTTCGTAGTCCACGATCACCACCCCGGAGGGCAGGGGAGTCAGCTGGTCGGCGATCTGCTGGTGGTAGCCGGGGCCGGTGACCAGCAGCAGCTGATAGTCGCGCTGGGCAGCCTTGGCCGAGGCCACGCCCAGGGCGTTGATGGTGGCCGCACCCAGGCTGCCACCCACCACCAGCATCACCGGCCGATCCGGGTCGAAGCCGTAGTGGGACAGCGCGGCGGCCCGGTCGCCTTGGAGCACCTTGGGGTTGACCGGGCATCCCACCAGCTCGCGGGGGGCCTTGCCAGGCAGGCGATCGGCGGTCTGGGGGTAGGTGAGCAGCACGTGGTCGGCCACGCGGGCGCAGAGCTTGTTGGCCAGCCCGGGGGTGACGTTGGCCTCGTGGATGACCCGAGGGATGCGCGCGAGCCAGGCGCCGAGCACGGTGGGCGCGGAGATGTAGCCGCCCACACCGAGCACCAGATCCACCTTGTCGCGCCTGAGCTGGCCGGCGGCCTGCAGGGTGGCGCGCAGCAGGGCCACGGCGAAGCGGGCCTTGCCCACCACGCCGCCACGGGGGTAGGCCAGGGCGCGCACGGGCCGCAGGGGGTAGCCTCGCTTCTCGACTACCCGCCCCTCGAGGCGCTCGGGGTCGCCGTAGTAGAGCACCTGGTGCCCCTGGGCCTTCAGCACATCGCCGATGGAGAGCGCGGGGTAGACATGCCCCCCGGTGCCACCACCTGCCAGGACGATCACTCGTTGGGCCATCGCGTACCTCTCGAGGCTGCCCTATCACGCCGGCCTGGCTTTTCCTCGCCGTGGTGAGCTACGCCGGCCACTTGACCACGCCCCGAGGGGATCGCGCTGCGCCCCCGTGGTATGAAGATGCACCCGTCCCACCAGGAGGAACCCATGAGCGCAGCGTCTTCCACCGAGATGAAGTCCGGCAACCTCGGCGTCACCCTGTCCACCTGGGTGTTCATCCTGTTCAGCGGCGGCATGCCCGCCTCCGACCCCAGCATCGTCGCGGCCTGCGAGGCCATCCGCGACGCCGGTGAGGACGACGAGATCGACGCGCTGGGCCAACGCCTGGTCGAGGCCATTCTGCTCGCCCTGGGCAGCGACGAGCCCGGCATCGGCAGCGTGGTCGCCCTGGCCGAGCGGCTGTACGGCCCCGAGCTGGTGGCCTCCGACCTGGGTGACGCCTCCGACCGCGACGAGCGGGCCCGGGCCGTGCGCCGCTACCAGTTCGGCCGCAACCTGCCCTGGATCGCCCGCATCATCGACCGCTTCCCCGATGGCTCTGTGGGCGCCCACTGGGTGATGGTCGAAGAGCTCACCGAGTCGGTCAGGGTCATGGACCCCTACCCCTGGGACGACGTGGACGAGCAGTACGACATCCCGCTGGTGGACTTCATGGTCAAGTGGGAATTGGCTGGCTGTGAGAGCGTCAGGTACGCGTAGATCGGGGGTTCGCTTCTAAGGTGTGCATGGCGAAGTGTGCATGGATTCGCGCACACCTCGAGCACCCTAGCCACGGCGCCGTTCCTCCAGCGCCACCACCTCGCCCCGCGGAAGCGTCCCCAGCCCGGCCTGCACCACAGCAGCCCGGAGGTCCTCGAGGCTCGCCTTGCGGTAGTAGCGCAGGGCCACCTCCGGGGAGTGCCCCAGGATGGCAGCGGCGGCGCTCACGTCGCCCACCTTGCGGTAAAGCTCGTCGGTGGCGAGGCGGCGCAGCCCGTGGGGGGTGAACGGCAGCACCTCGGTCCGCTCGCAGGCTCGGGTGAGGGCATGGCGCAGGCGTCCGCCGTCCAGTTCGCCAGGGATGCCCAGCACGGTCGCGTCTGGCGCCCCAGGCTCGCCCAGCTCGGCCAGCACCTCGAGGGGGAGGGGAAAGACACGCTCGCCGCTCTTCCGGGCGCCTGGGTGCCTGCCCAGGTGGAGCAGCCCGTTGCTTGTCTCCACGTCGCCCCAGCGCAGGGCCATGATCTCCGAGACGCGCGCCCCGGTCGTGTAGCAGAGCAGCAGCGCCAGCCGGTGCCAGCCGTCCAGCTGATCGAGCACTTGCGCCACCTCGCCACGGGTGGGGGTCCGGTCGTTGTAGGCTCGGCGGTCAGGCAGGCGCACCGTGGGGAGCGTGGCGGTGCGGCAGAACCCGTGGCCATGCCCCCAGCGCCATGCGGAGCGGAGTACCTGCAGGTCGAAACGGACGGTCGAGGGGGCGGCTCCATCCCCCATGCGGGTGCCTGCGTAGCGGTCGAGGGTGTCCGCGTCCAAGCGGTCGAGCAGCACCTTACCGATCCCGCGCTTGAGGTTCAGCGATGCGCGGGTGTAGTTCGCTTGGGTGCGCGCACCGGGCACGGTCTTTCCCACCAGGCTTCCCAGCCACACCTCGAGCAGATCGTGAACGGTGCTCACCGGCTCAACGGCGGGCTCGGGCTTGCGCGCGGGCAGGCCATCGGCCACCAGGGCGCTCACGATTCGTTTCACGTCGGTACGTGGTCCGCGCCCAGCCCATACGTGGCATTGTTCACCGTTGACATACCGAAACGCTCGCCAGTACCAGTCAGGGCACCGCTTCGAGGGGGACCGGACCGCGTGGACTGTCACCTCGTCCAGCTTGATAGCGCGGGGCTTGCTAGTCCTGGCCACGGTCGCCCCCTTCGGCGCTCGCGCCCAGCTCCCGCTCGAGGTCAGCCAGCCCACGCTCGAGGGCGATCCGCACCACAGCAGCACGGGACAGGCGGCCCCAGGCCAGCAGATCCCGCCGCTTGTCC
>ERZ890953.784-NODE-784-length-17316-cov-6.604716_pt1 | contig 17316 bp, 17 predicted proteins | sample MGYA00521264_ERZ890953 | MGnify/ENA primary metagenome ERZ890953 (study PRJEB32303, sample SAMEA104408629) | aquatic metagenome | biome: Brackish water; feature: Chemocline; material: water | place: Baltic Sea | collected 2014-10-26T21:54:00 | depth 200 m ...
AATTAAATAATATTAAAATAAATAAAAAAATCTCTACAGCCCTCTATGTGTCATTATTGCATGATACAAATTATTTTGTGGCTAATATATCAAATGGTATTATTTTTGCTTATATTAGTGAACTAATATCTTATGGAGCTGATTATAGGATTTGTAATCAATTTGTTTTACATAATTTGCCTTTATCTTTATTTAGATTGAAGTCAAGAATGTTTGATGAAATGATTCTACATGATAATGCAAAGGTTGTTGTATTATTTTTGAGTGAAGATGAATTATCTTCGACCGGAACATCCTTAAAAGATGCCTATTTAGTGATGATAGAAGCTCTAAATATTGCACATGTCCAAACAGCTGTTTTGTTAAATAAAGACTTAGATTATGAATTAATAAAATTAATAGAAAGTGAGAAATTTTGAGTGATATAATAACTAAAAGGAAATACAATTTGAGTAATAAAAAAAAGAATTCTACGTTTTCAGGATTACTATTTATAATTTTAGTTGCTGTTGGATCACTTTATATCTATTTTTCAGTAACATTTGAAAGAGAAGCACCCCAAATTAATTTAACAAATAATGGTTTTTGGAATTTGAAAAAGCCACTAAAACTATCTATAAAAGATAATAGTGGAATTAACGAATATAAAATTATTTTAAAAACAAAAGATGGTGAAATTGAGTTACAACATGAAGAACCTATAAAATTTGATAAAGAACTTACTATCGATATTAAACCTCCAAGAACGGCGTATACAATGAAAGATACAAGTTTAGAAATCATTGTTCTTGCGAAAGATATTAGTAAATGGAACTTTTTTAAAGGTAATAGTGCAACTAAGATTTATAAACTAAATATAGATAAAAAGAAACCACAAGTTGGTATTATTGCAAATTCTTACAAAATATCTCGTGGTGGTTCTGCTCTTGTTGTTTTTAAGGTTATGGATGAAAATTTAAAATCTTTATATATTGAGTTAAATAGTGAAAAACGCTTTAAAGCGGAACCATTTTATAAAGAAAATTATTATATTGCTTTAATAGCATGGTCAATTCACGATAGTGATTTTAGAGCAACTATTGTAGCTGAAGATAGTGCGGATAACATTGCAAAATCATATGTACCACTTTATTTGAAAAATAAAGATTATAGATTGTCAAAAATCAAACTCAAAGATAAGTTTTTAAAAGGAAAGATTGCTGATTTAGCAGAGGAGTTTGAAGAGACTCAGGGTATTGAAAACTCACTTGAGAGATTTAAAATAATAAATGAGACTGTAAGAGCTAAAAACGAAAAGTTGATACATGATCTTACTTCAAGAGTAGCAGATGAGATGATAAGTGATTTTAAAATGGAAACACTTTATCCTCTTAAAAATGGACAAGTAGTTGCTCATTTTGGAGATCATAGAAAATATTACTATAATGGAAAGTTGATTAGTGATGCTTACCATTTAGGTTTAGATATGGCGAGCCGTGCAAGAGCTACTGTTAAAACTCAAAATGCTGGTAAAGTTGTTTATGCTGATTATAATGGTCTTTATGGAAACATGCCTATTATTTCACATGGTTTAGGTCTTTATACACTTTATGGGCATTGCTCTAGTGTTGATGTAGAAAAAGATAGTGAAGTTAATTCAAATGCAAAAATTGCCAATACAGGAAAAAGTGGTTATGCTATGGGCGACCATCTTCACTTTGGAGTCTTAGTTCAAGGTGTAGAAGTACGTCCACAAGAATGGATGGATAAAAAATGGATTAAACTAAATATTAATGATATTATTACAAGTGCCAAAAAGATTATAGATAAAGACTAAGGAGTTTATATATGTATCAAACAACTATAAAAAAGAGTGTAGAGTTGGTTGGAATAGGTCTTCATAAAGGCTCACCTGTTCGACTTAAGCTTGAACCTCTAGAATCTAATAGTGGTATTGTATTTTATCGTAGTGATGTAGATGTATCAATTCCTTTGATTCCAGCTAATGTTGTTGATACACAGATGGCAACGGTTATAGGTAAAGATGGGCATCTTATCTCAACGATTGAGCATTTACTTTCAGCTGTTTATGCTTATGGTCTTGATAATCTAAGAGTAATTGTTGATGCTGATGAAGTTCCTGTGATGGATGGAAGTAGTGCTAGTTTTTGTATGCTTTTAGATGAAGCGGGTATACAAGAACTTGATATTCCTAAGAAGATTATGCGTATTAAAAAAGATGTTGAGATAAGAGAGGGAGATAAGTATGTCAAACTTTCTCCTTCTCCTGATTTAAAATATGACTTTACGATTAAGTTTCCACATCCGGTTATAAAAAAACAAGAGTATGTATTAGAGTTTACTAAAGAGAGTTATAAAAAAGAGATAGCAAGAGCAAGAACTTTTGGTTTTTTACATGAAGTTCAATATCTTCGTTCAAAAGGTTTAGCTTTGGGCGGCTCATTAGATAATGCAATTGTTTTGGATGAGAAAAAAATTTTAAATCCTGAAGGTTTAAGATACAGCGATGAATTTGTAAGACATAAAATACTTGATGCTATTGGCGATATGAGCCTTATTGGTATGAATTTTATTGGTAATTATGAGGCAATGGCGGGTAGTCATGATTTAAACCATAAATTAACCTTAGAGCTACTTAAAGATGCTGATAATTATGAAGTAATAGAGTTAGTTGGTGCTAAAACTGCTGAATTAGAAAAAGCCTATGCTTAAAAAAGTCGATGTTCTTCTTATCGCTTTAACATCACCCATACAAATTGGGATATATGATAATAATCAACTCATAGAGACACTCAAATCTGAAGATAAAAGTTCAGATGTTTTACCTATTTTATATAAAGAAATTTTAGAAAAATATCATGTAGAAAAACTCTTCTATGCAAATGGTCCGGGGAGCTTTATGGCTATAAAAGTTGCATATATTTTTTTAAAATCTTTAAGTATTTTAAAAAAGATACCACTATATGCTACAGATGCTTTTAGTTTTAATGAAAATCAGCCTATAAAAGCGATAGGAAAGCTATACTTCGTTAGAATTTCATCAGAAATATCAACTCAAAAATTACAAACAGTACAGGATATGGAATTTAAACTTCCAAGTGTACTTAAGTTTGAAGAGTTTAGCAGCAATACTGCACCACTTTATCATATAGGTGCAGTTGGATAGGAAATATTAGTGATTATAAGTGTACCAGCAACTTCAGCAAATTTAGGACCAGGATTTGATTCTTTAGGTTTGGCTGTTGAACTCAGAAATAAAGTAGAATTTCATCCCTCGAAATTTTTTAGTGTCAGCATAAAAGGTGAAGGAGAAAATAATCCTCGTTTAAAAGGAAATAATCTTTTTATAAGTATCTTTAATGAACATTATATGCGGCTAACGAAAAAAAAACAAAATTACAAATTCACTTTTTATAATGAAATTCCAATGTCCAGAGGACTTGGTTCTTCTTCTGCTGTAATCGTGAGTGCTATTGCTAGTGCGCATGAAGCCGCTGGGATTAGAGTTTCAAAACGTCGTATTTTGAATCATGCCTTAGTATATGAAGCACACCCTGATAATATAACACCAGCTGTAATGGGTGGATTTAATGTGGCAACACTTGAAAAAAATAAAGTATTTTCACAAAAAAAACATCTTCCTGATTATTTAAAAGCGGTGGTTGTAATTCCAAACAAACAGATGAATACATCAAAATCAAGAACAACACTTCCAAAGTCATATTCAAAAGAGAATGCTGTATATAATTTATCTCACTCTTCGTTGACGGTAGCAGCTTTTTTTAATGAAGATTGGGAAATGTTGAAAATTGCTGCACAAGATAGATTTCATCAAAAAGCAAGAATGAAAACACTTCCTGAACTTTTTTCAGTTCAAAAGACTGCTTATGAGAGTGGAGCTCTTATGAGTACACTTTCAGGAAGTGGTTCAACATTTTTTTCGCTGGTTTATGATGAAGATGCTGCGATGCTTGCAAACAAATTTAAGCAAAAATTTCCTGATTTTGAAGTGAAAATCCTTGATTTTGACAATAATGGCCTTACAATAGAGCGTTAGCTCTATTAAATCAAGTTAGTTTTAGATATAATGGCGAAAAATTTTCATACACCAATTAGAATGTGTGTTTCTTGTCGAAATAGAGATACACAATCTAAAATGGTAAGACTGCAATGTATTGATGGCGAGTTAAATGCGTTCATTGGTCGTGGTAGGAGTTTTTATTTGTGCAAAAATTGTCTTGATATAGATAAAAAAATATCTAAAACTCTTATGCGACAATGCAGAAGTAAAGATAAAGACAAATATATGAGTAAATTAAAGGAGATCATCACTGATGACAGAAAAAGTTAGAGTACATGAAATTGCGAAAGAGCTAGGAATAGCGTCTAAAGACATTTTAGATAAAGCAAAAAAATTTGGTCTTGAAGTTAAATCAGCACAAAGTGTAGTGACTATGGAACAAGCAGAAGGTCTTGCAAACTATATCATGAATGGTGAAGATGAAAAAGAAACTCCAAAGCCTAAAGTAGTAACAACTAAGAAGGTCAATAGTGATACTCCAAAAGAAACTCCTGTTACTCCTACTACTCCTGTTGTTGATGAAACACCAAACGAAGTAGAAGCAGCTGCTCCTGATGTAAAAGAGGCTATCACTACAGAGGAAAAAGAGCCTGTAGTAGAGGGTGAAGTTGCAATTGTAAAAGAAACTCCAGTAGTAGAAAAAGAAATACCAGCTAAAAAAGCTACTTCTTTAAAAGTTGTTTCTGTTGTTGCGAGACCTGGGTTAAAGAAAAGTGGTTTAAAAATTGTTAAAAAGAAAAAGCCAAAAGTAGAAGAAAACTATAACTTACCACAAAAGCAGGCTTCAGTATCTTCATATGGAAAGATGAGTGAAGAAGTTTTAGCGGAGTTAGCACAGAAAAAAAGAAATAGAACCGGCGTTCAAATTGCTAGAAAACAAGAACAAGGGAAAAGATTAGATATATTTGGCGGTTCAATGAGTGATGTTTCTATGGACATGGATGATCAAGTTACTTTACTTGATTTAAATTCTACAGAACGTGCTAAATTACCAGTAGAAGAACCACGTAAACCAAGAGCTCCTAAACCAGCTGGTAGAAATGCTAATAAAAAAGCTGCTCCTCGTGGAAGAAAAGTTCGTAAAGATGTAAGAAAAAAATATGCTAAAGATAAGCAGATTGATGAACTTGTAACAGAAGTTGAAATTCCTGAAGATATTCGTGTTTACGAATTTGCAGAAGCACTTAATCGTCCAATGTCAGATATTATTAAAGTTCTTTTTGACCTTGGTATGATGATGACTAAAAATGATTTCTTAGGAAATGATGAAATTGAAATCCTTTCTGAAGAGTTTGGTGTTACCGTTACAATTATTGATCCTAAAGATGAGTTTACACTTGAAGTTGCAGATATTGAAGAAGATCCTGATGCAACTGAACGTCCTCCTGTTATTACAATTATGGGACATGTTGACCATGGTAAAACTTCACTTCTTGATGCTATCCGTGAGGCTAAAATTGCTGATGGCGAAGCAGGTGGCATTACACAACATATTGGTGCATACACAATTGAACAAAAAAATCGTGCGATTACTTTCTTAGATACTCCGGGGCATGCGGCTTTTAGTTCTATGCGCCAACGTGGTACTGATGTAACTGATATTATCGTTATAGTTGTTGCTGCTGATGATGGTGTAAAACCTCAAACAAAAGAAGTTGTGAAAATGGCACAAGAGTCAGGTGTACCAGTTATTGTAGCACTGAACAAAATGGACAAAGAAACTGCACAACCAGATATGGTAAAAGGTCAAATGGCTGAAATTGGCATGAATCCAGCGGATTGGGGTGGAGATGTAGAGTTTGTTCCTGTATCTGCAAAAAGTGGAATGGGAATTGATGACTTACTTGAAAATATTCTTTTAACAGCTGATGTTCTTGAGCTTAAAGCGAATGAAAACGCAATGGCAAAAGCAATTGTTGTTGAGTCTTCACTTGAAAAAGGTCGTGGTCCAGTTGCTACAGTAATTGTTCAAAATGGAACACTTAGAGTTGGTGATTATGTTGTTTGTGGTTCGTCTTATGGTCGTGTTAAAGCGATGGTTGATGAAAATAATAAACAAACAAAATTTCTTTTACCTTCTCATACAGCAGTAGTTGCCGGTTTAAATGAAGTTCCAGCCTCTGGTGAAACAATGACAGCTATGAATTCAGATAAAGAAGCAAGAGAGCTTGCAATGAAACGTCATGAATATGATAGACATAAAGAACTTTCTCTCTCTACTAAATCAACTTTAGAAGATATGACATCTATGATTGCAGAAGGTAAATTAAAATCACTTAAAGTTGTACTTAAAACTGATGTTCATGGTTCACTTGAAGCGATTAAATCTTCACTTAATGAATTGAGAAATGAAGAAGTTAAAGTAAATGTTATTTCTAGTGGTGTTGGTGGCATTACTGAAAACGATGTAGAACTTGTAAATAACTCTGAAAATTGTGTTCTTTTAGGATTTAATGTTCGTCCTACCGGTACAGTTAAAGCAAGTGCAAAACAAAAAGGTGTTGAGATTAAAACATACTCAATCATCTATAAACTTCTTGATGATATTACAGGAATGTTAACGGGTATGATGGCACCAAAATATACTGAAGAAAATACTGGTCAAGCAGAAGTTCGTGAAGTATTTAAAATCCCTAAAGCAATTGTTGCTGGTTGTATTGTTAATGACGGTAAACTTGTTCGTGGTGGAATGGTTCGTGTTATTCGTGATGGTATTGTTACTTATGAAGGTGAGCTTACTTCTCTTAAACGTTTCAAAGATGATGTTGAAGAGATTGGTAATGGTTATGAATGTGGTGTTGTTATTAGTGGATATGAAGATGTTATTCCTGGTGATGTACTTGAAACATTCAGAAAAGTTGAGCAAAAAGTTTCACTATAGATGACAGAAGCACAAATTAAACTTAAGAGAACTGAATCAGTTCTCTTAGAACTCGTCCCCCAAGCTCTTGGAGCGATGAATGACAAAAGACTCCATGCCCTTAATATTTTAGAAGTAAAATGTTCTCGTGGTAAAAGTGATGCAAAAGTTTACATTAACCCTAATGAATTTACAGAACAAGAGAAAAGAGATTATCTAAAACTATTAAATAAAGCTCGTCCTATTGTTGAGACTTACTGTTTAAAAGATCAAGGTTGGTTTCGATGTCCAAAATTTACTTTTGAATTTGACGAACAACTTAAAAAATCACAAACATTAGATGAACTATTTAAAAAAATAGCAAAACCTATTAAAGAAGAGGAACTGTAATGAGCTTACAAAGCGATATTAATTCACTTGTAGAGTCTGTTGACTTGGAACTGTATGATGCCTCAGTTGTAAGTGAAAATGAAGAGACAATTTACAGAGTAAGTGTTATATCTAAAGAAGTTGAAGATGGTAAAAGAAAAGGGGTGAGTTTAGATACTTGTGTTGAACTTACACACCTTATTTCTCCTTTTCTTGATGTTACACCACCTGTTTCTGGTGATTATAGATTAGAAGTAGGAAGTGCTGGAATAGAAAGAAAACTAGCTACAATTGCACATTTTAAAAAATCAATAGGTGAAAATGTATCTATACTTGCAAGTGATAAAAAAAAGTATAAAGGTGTTTTGATTAAGGTTGAAGATTCTAAAATTTTTATTCAAACTGCTGATGAACTTGAAGAAATTGATTTTAACGATATAAGTAAAGCTAAAACATATTTTGAATGGTAGTAGATAGTAACTTTTTTATGAACCTTGCCTTGAACGAGGCATGGAAATATCAAGGCTTAACCTATCCAAACCCTGCTGTAGGGTGTTGCATAGTTGGAGAACATGGTGAAATTCTTGCTCTGAATGCTCACAGAAAAGCTGGTGAGCCTCATGCTGAAGTTTTAGCACTTAGAGATGCTTACTTTAAATATACAAATGATAGTACTATTTTAAAACTCAAATCCTCACATGATATTCATGCCTTCTTACTTAAAAATAGTAATGATATTTTTACAAAAAGTACTGTTTATACTACATTAGAACCTTGTTCTCATGTAGGAAAAACACCTTCTTGTGCTTTCCTTTTAAAAGAGTTGAAAGTAAAAAAAGTTCTTGTTGGTGCGAATGATTTTAATAAGCAAGCTGCTTGTGGAAATGAATTGCTTCAAAGAAGTGGTGTAATAGTAGAAACAAAAGTTTTGCAAAAAGAGTCAAATGCACTTCTTTATCCATTTAAACGATTTCTACATGATAATTTTATATTTTTTAAGTGGGCACAACGATTAAATGGAACAATTGATGATGGAAATGTGAGCTCAATAGAGTCTCGAACTCATGTTCATGCACTACGAGATGTTTGTGATTTATTGGTGATCGGTGGCAATAGTGTAAGAGTTGATAGACCAACATTAGATGCTCGACTTGTTGATGGAAAAGCACCAGATATACTTATTATCTCACGAAATAATGATATTGATAAAACTATTCCTCTTTTTAATGTGAAGGGGCGACAAGTATATATTGAAAATAATTTTGATAGATTGCAAGAGTATAAAAATGTCATGATTGAAGGTACGGCAACTATGTACTCTCTTACAAAAGATATTGTAGATTATTATTTATGTTATGTCGCACCAAGTTTTGGTGGTAATGTAGGTTTTAAAAATGTAGAAGATAGGTTTGAAATTTTAAATTATAGTAAAGAGAATCAAGATATAATTATGTGGATGAAAAGGATATAAATAATGAGTAGTAACGGAAAACAAAAATCTCAAAAACAAGAAAAAATTGTTTCAATGTTTGATGATATTGCACCAACTTACGACACTGCAAATCGTGTTATGAGTATGGGTGTTGATAAAAGTTGGAGAAGAAAAGCTTGTGACTTGGCTTATGAATATTATAGTAAAGATAGCCTTGATAAGATTGTAGATGTCGCTTGTGGAACAGGTGATATGATGGATTTTTGGAAAAAGCGTTCTGAAAAGTCAGGTATTGCAATTGGAGAAATTGTTGGTGTTGATCCTTCGGTTGGTATGGTTGATGTTGCTAGAAAAAAGTATCCTAAATTTAATTATCATATCTCAAAAGCTACAGAAATTCCACTCCAAGATGCAAGTGCTGATATTTTAAGTATTACATATGGTATTCGCAATGTAGTGGAGAGAGTACAAGCTCTTGAAGAGTTTAACCGTGTTTTAAAACAGGGTGGACTTGTAGTTATTTTAGAATTTATGAAAAATGAAAACCCATCATTACTAGGTAAAGTAAGAGATTTTTATATGAATAAAATTTTGCCAAAAATTGGTGGTTTTATCTCTAAAAATTTAGAAGCTTACGAGTACTTACCAAACTCAATAGGTGACTTTTCAACTGTAGAAAATATGCAAAATGAGCTAAAAGCAGCTGGTTTTGAAATGCTATATACTAAAAGTTTTTCTATGGATATTTCTACTCTTTTAATCGCTCGTAAAAAGTAATAAAACAAACATGTACACACTTAGTGTCTCATCACTTAATGAGCAGATTAAAGCACTTTTAGAGAGTAGTTTTAATCAAGTGCTTGTTGAGGGTGAACTCTCCCGTATAACTTTTCACAACTCTGGACATATTTATTTTACTCTTAAAGATAGCTCTTCTTCTATAAGTGCTGTTATGTTTCGAGGTAATGCTAGTAAATTGAAATTTCGTCTTGAAGAGGGCTTAAAAGTTGTTATTAACGGTGCAATCTCTTTGTATAAACCAAGAGGAAGTTATCAGATAAACTGTTTTAGTATTGAACCATCAGGGCAGGGTGCTTTAGCACTTGCCTATGAGCAATTAAAGCAAAAACTTTCAGAACAGGGTTACTTTAACACCGAAATTAAAAAACAATTACCAAAATTTCCATCAAAAATTGCACTCGTGACTTCTGCAACTGGAGCAGCTCTTCAAGATATGCTACGAGTTGCAAATAGTCGTTACAGAGCTATAGAAATAGATGTGTATGATGTACTTGTTCAAGGACAAAATGCTCTACATGATATTTCACGAGCTATTAAGCTTGCAGATACTAAAGAGTATGATATTATTATTGTTGGTCGTGGTGGTGGAAGTATAGAAGATTTATGGGCTTTTAATGAAGAGCTAGTAGCAGATGCAATTTTTCATGCCAAAACTCCTATAATCTCGGCAGTTGGGCATGAAATAGATTGGGTGATTAGTGATTTTGTAGCAGATGTACGAGCGGCCACTCCTAGTGCTGCAATGGAAATATGTTTACCCGATACTAATGAACTCTACCAATATTTAGACACTCTCTCTTCTCAAATGAATCAGATTTTAGACCAAAAGATTCACTCAAAACAACAAGAACTTAAACATCTCCAAAACTCTTTTTCTCAAAATTCAGTTGAGAGAAAACTAATACTAAAAAAAGAGGAGGTTAAAACTATTCAAACAGCTTTTAATCAGAGTATAGAGTTTAAAATACAAAACTTCTCTAAAGAAATACAACATATCAAAATGAATTATCCAAATGCTATAGATTCTCGTTTAAATCTAATGAAAAATAGACTTATAAGTCTTCAAAATATGTTAGAATCTCATAATCCTAAATTAAAAAGTAAAATAGGTTATGCCCAACTCTCACTGAATGAGAAAGTTGTTGATATCGCTTCTTTAAATGTAGATGATATTTTTGAAGCACAAAGCGATCAAACTGTAATTAAAGCAAAAGTAATAAAAAAGGAAAAAATAATATGAATTACCCTACATTTTTTGACACAATAGAGACAATAAAACTCCAAGACCCACTTGCACAAACATTAGGTGCTTTTTATGATGGAATATATGAAATAACATATATGGATGTTGTAAAATCAGCTGGACATTCATGTCCTACAGTAACTGGTGCATACTTAATGACTCAAGCAGCACTTAAAGAACTTTTTTTACATGATAATGCCATTCGTGGAACTGTTAAAGTAGAGTTTAAAGAGGATTTAGAAGAGGGTGTAGCTGGTGTTATTGCTAATGTTGTTTCACATATTACAGGAGCAACAGATAAAAGTGGATTTAAAGGTTTAAACGGAAAATTTGCAAGACACTCTTTGATGAATTTTAATGCAGATATTAGTTCAAGTGCAAGATTTACGAGAGTGGATAATGGACAAAGTGTTGATGTTATTTATGACCCATCATCAATTAATGCAGATCAAAATATGATGCCTCTTATGCAAAAAATGATGTCGGCTCAAGCTTCACCAGAAGAGATAAAAGAGTTTGGAAGTTTATGGCAAGATAGAGTTAAAAGAATTTTTGAAAATAGTGAGAAGGTGATTAAAGTAGTAGCTATTTAGCTACTACTTTAATACTAAACTTGGAAAGTAAGTATGAAGAGTTACAGAAGAAGTTGCTGCTAGTTTTTTCATAAGTTTGTCAAATTTATCTTCTTTATTCCACTCAGGTTTTACAACACCACTTAGTTTGACTACTTCTTTTTTAGCATCATAAGATACACCAAGAGCATCAACTAAACCGATATCTTTGGCTTGTGAAGCAGTGAATATGTGAGCATTGGCAAAGAGATCACGCTTTTTAATATCGAGTCCTCTTGCAGTAGCTACATCAGTTGTAAACATATCATAAGTACCTTGAATGACTTTATTAAGTTCATTAACTTCATAATCTTTCCATTCTCTATCTGGAGTACCAACTTTTTTATATTTTCCTGCTTGAACTGTTTGAGTTTTAACTCCGATTTTATGCATAATTTCACTCAAATCTGCCCCCTGCATAATAACTCCAATACTTCCAACCATACTTCCAGGATTGGCAATGATTTTATCTGCCCATATACTGGCATAATAACTTCCACTTGCAATAGTTCCCTTAGCATAAACCACTACAGGTTTTTGAGCTTTTAATCTTTTAATAGCATAAGCAATTTCAATGGAAGGAGCAACTGCACCACCAGGAGAATCAACACTTAAAAGTACTCCTTTTATGTGCTTGTTTTGAGCCGCTTCATCTATCTGAGCTACGATTTCTGATGCATCCATAATCGGACCAACTAAATTAATCTGCTGTAGATTATTTGGGTTTAAATCATTTTCGCTTTGTGGTGCAAAAAGTAAAAAAAGTATCAATAAGAAAATCATTGCTTTAAAATGATTTTGTATATAATTCATTGGTAGTGTAATAGGTAAAAATAGTTTTTTGAAAAACTCCATAAAGCTTCCTTGTGTATGTAATAGTGGTATTATATCAAAACTGTATTTACCTAATTCGTGCAAAAGTTGGATATAATCTAATTTGTTAATAAATTTTAAAGGTTCGAAAATAAATGAGTAAATATTCTCAAATTACAGAGTTCTTACAACACTTTTTACAAGAGGAAGTTACAAAAACTGGTATTAAAAAAGTTGTTGTTGGTTTGAGTGGTGGGCTTGATTCTGCAGTGGTTGCAGTTTTGGCTCAAAAAACTTTTAAAGAGAACCTTTTATGTGTGAAAATGCCCTCACAATACTCTTCGCAAAGTTCACTTGAGGATGCAGATGAGTTGTGTCGAGATTTTGATATAAAATCAATAACAGCTTCGATTGAACCGATGTTAAAGGCATATGAAGAGATGAATCCTGACTTGGATAATCTTAGAAAGGGTAATTTTTCATCACGAATGAGAATGTCTACTCTTTTTGATATTTCAGCTCGTGAAAATGCTTTGGTTTTAGGAACAAGTAACAAAAGTGAACTGATGCTAGGGTATGGTACTTTGTATGGTGATTTAGCGAGTGCTGTTAATCCTATAGGTGACTTATACAAGAGTGAAGTTTTTGAATTAGCAGAGTATTTGGGGGTTACAAAAAGTATCATTAAAAAGCCTCCCTCTGCTGATTTATGGGATGGACAAAGTGATGAGGACGATTTAGGTTATACTTATGTACAACTAGATAGTGCAATGAAGCTTTATGTTGAAGATAGACTCTCTCACGATGAGATTCTTGAAAAAGGCATAGATGAAACAATGCTAAACATGATTATTAAAAGAATTTTTTCTAATCATTTTAAAAGAAAAATGCCAGTTATAGCTAAACTGACATCAAGAACAATTAATCACGATTTTAATTATCCTCGAGATATAACTTTATAAATAGAAGGAAACACTATTATGAAAAAAGAGATGAAAATACCATTTAGTAAATATGAAAGTTCACGTGATGCACACTCAAATGTAAGTGATGTTTTAGATGCTGATGATATTAACCAAGTTGAACAACTTCAAGATGAGTTTGCATCTTATGTAGGAGCTGAGTATGCACTAGCTACTTCACATGGAACATCAGCTCTTCATTTAGCGATGCTTGCTCTTGATTTAAAGCGTGGTGATAAAGTAGTTTGTTCTGTGAATGCCCACCCAAATGTGCCAGAAGTTGTGCGTCATTTTGATGCTGAACCAGTTTTTATTGATATAGATGCAAATAGTTATAATATAAACCTTGATAAATTAGAAAACTATCTTGAAGAGAATAAATCTAAAAAATTAAAAGCAGTTATTGTAACTCATATTGGTGGTTTATGCAGTGACTTAGATAGAGTTTATAGTATGGCAAAGATATATGATGTTAAGATTGTTGAAGATGCTAGTGATGCACTTGGAGCAACTTATCATGGTAGTAAAATCGGTTCAACAGGTGCAGATATTACTTGTTTTAACTTCTCTCCACATTTAAAGAAAAATATTTGTAATGGGGGAATGCTTGTTACTAACGATGATGAAATTATGGAGAGAGCAAAACTGCTTGCAAATCATGCTATACAAAGAGATGAAGATGCACTAGAGTACATTTATAATGTAACAGATATTGGTAATGATTACTCTTTGAGTCAATTAAATGCAGCCTATATTCGTGCACAAGTTGCAGATCAAGATACTACTATTTTAAGACAGCAAGAGATTGCTAAAATGTATAGTGAAGCTTTAGATGGTGTTGAGCATGTAACTATCCCAAGTATGGATATAGAAGAGCATCCTTTTTCATTGTATATTATTAAAATAGATAAAAATCGTGACTCTTTTGCGGTCGCTTTAAGAGATAAAGGTATTGGTACAGGATTACATTATATTCCACTTCATTTATTGACTTATTATAAGACAAAATATGAACTTCGTGTGAATGATTTCCCAGTAGCACTTCGTGCTTATCAGCAAGTACTTTCACTTCCTATTTATGCAAGTATGGATGATAAAGAAGTCAAAACTGTAATAGATCAAATCAAAAAAATAGCTAAAACAAGAGTTTAAAACTCTTGGCTAAATCTTTCGTTTTTTGGGTTGAAGAATACTTCTACAATCCAAACTCCTTTCAAAAAATAATTTCATTTTTTTTACTCCCTTTGAGTTATCTCTATTGTATTATCATGTACTTTCGTTTTAAAAGTAAAGAAGCAGAAGATTTTGGGGTAAAAGTTATTAGTATTGGTAATCTTAGTGTCGGTGGTAGTGGAAAAACACCACTTGTGACTGCTTTAGCGGAGCATTATCAAGGTTCAGCCATAGTTCTTCGTGGATATGGACGAGAATCAACAGGTTTACATCTTGTAAAAGATAAAAATGGTATTTTATGTGATGTAAAAACTAGTGGTGATGAGGCGATGATATATGCTAAAAAACTACATGATAATATTGTTATTGTGAGTGAAGATAGAAAAAAAGGTATCTTAAAAGCTAAAGAGATGGGAGCAAAGATTATTTTTTTAGATGATGCTTACTCTAAACATGATATAAAAAAACTTGATTTACTCATAGATGTAAAAACTATAAACAATCGTTGTTTACCTTCAGGAGCATTTAGAGAAAAATTGTGGCAAGATAAAAAAGCAATAGTTTTACAAGATGGCATAGACTTTAAAAGAGTGGTAGAAGTTAAAAATGCTACTAAAAAAATGTCACTTGTAACTGCAATAGCAAGGCCTCAAAGATTAGATGCATTTTTACCAGAGGTATTAAGCAAAAACTATTTTCCCGACCATCACTCTTTTTCTAAAGAGGAACTAGAAGATATTTTTCTACATGATAATTCTGAATCTTTATTAGTGACTTATAAAGATTTTGTGAAAGTGGAATCCTTTGGATTTCCATTATCACTTTTAGATTTACACTTGGAGTTAAATCAAGATATATTTAAGACAATTGATGAGTATTTAAATATAAATTAAGTGCTTTCTTGTACATCCTTCAGTATAAATATTCAATCTAAGTTGTTACTAAAGAATATATTGTAAAATAAAATAATATAATAAGTAGAGTAGCATGCTTTGATAGCTTATTTATGATGGAGTGTAGAAGTTGGATGTAGAAAAATTAAATATTTTAATTGTTGATGATGAACCAATAAATATACATACCGTAGTAAGTTTACTACATGATAATTACAATCTTAGTATCGCGAAAAGTGGTATTATGGCATTAGAGATTATCGATAAAAATAGACCTGATATTATATTACTAGATGTGAATATGCCACAAATGAATGGTTTTGAAGTGGCTCGGGAAGTTTATAAAAATGAAGCAAATAAAGAGATACCAGTTATTTTTTTTAGTGTCGATAGTAGTATTGATTACATTGAAAAAGGTTTTGATTTAGGCGCTGTTGATTATATAGTGAAGCCTATTGAACCAAAATCTTTTACACTCAAAATTGCTCTTTGGGCAAAATTAGTAAGAAAAACCAAAGAGAATCAAGAGAAACAACTTTTACTCGATCAATATAAAACGACTGTAGATAGAAGTGCAATGGTCTCGAAAACGGATAAAACTGGTGTCATCATTTATGTAAATGAGAAGTTTTGTGAGATAACGGGATATACAAAAGAAGAACTTTTGGGACAAAAGCATAGTCTTATCCGTCATCCTGATATGCCATCTTCAACATTTAAAGAACTTTGGGAAACTATAGAATCGGGAAAACCTTGGTCCGGTATAATCAAAAATCGTACAAAAGACGAACACTCTTTCTATGGTGATACGTTAATCAATCCATTAGTAAACAGTTCGGGAAATATAGTCGAGTATATCGCTGTAAGACATGACATTACGGAACTTGAAAAATATAAAAACTTATTAAAAGATGAATTAAGCACAACAAATAAAAGTCTTGAAGAAAATGTGAATTATATGCAGCAGTATGAAGAAGCCATAAATTCTCTTACAGCAATCATAAAAACGGATACCAATAGCATGATTACTTATGTAAACAGCAAGTTTACTGAACTTATGGGGTACGACACGAAGGAATTATTAGGTTTTCCGTGTTCTAAGTTTAGGGATGAAAAACATACTTTAAAGCATGAATGCGAATCTATAAAAAATGAGCTAAATAATAAAAAGTTAGTTAAAAAAATGCTAACAAATATTACAAAAAGCGGCAAGAATCTTCATACCGTTACTCTTTTTTATCCTATTCTTGACCTTAATTCAAATGTTATAGAGCATTTACAAGTAATACATGATGTTACGGAGATAATTAACCTTAATGAAGAAATCATAGGAACTCAAAAAGAGGTTGTACTCACTATGGGTGCAATAGGTGAAACTCGTTCAAAAGAGACGGGACTACATGTAAAACGTGTGGCAGAATACTCATACCTTTTAGCAAGACTTACAGGTTTAAGTGAAGAGAGAGCTAATTTATTAAAACAAGCTTCACCTATGCATGATATTGGAAAAGTAGGCATCCCTGATGATATACTCAATAAACCAGGTGCTTTAACAGAAAATGAGTTTGAAATTATGAAAACACATGCAGAATTAGGATATGAAATGCTTAAACATTCTAAGCGGGATATTTTAAAAACAGCAGCTACAATCGCTTACTCACACCATGAAAAATATGATGGAAGTGGGTATCCAAACAAACTCAAAGGTAAAAATATTCCTATTGAAGGTAGAATTACTGCAATAGCGGATGTTTTTGATGCATTAGGACACGATAGAGTTTACAAAAAAGCTTGGAAAACAGATGCAATTTTAAAATTATTTAGAGATGAAAGAGGTAAACATTTTGACCCAGAAATAGTCGATTTATTTTTTGAAAACTTGAATGATTTTTTAAAAATTCAGATAGATATGCAGGATGTCGCATAATATGAATTTTTTTAAAGAAAAATTTAATATTTTACTCAATTGTGGTGTTGAGTCTAGTGATAGTTTAGAGTTAAAGTTACAAAAACAGACACTCACACGGGAGTGTAATAAATTCTGTGTCAACACCTAATTTCTCCTAGAATTATACCAA